>Ga0335081_10007277_pt1 | contig 17694 bp, 14 predicted proteins | sample Lox_Sample_35_FD_206713 | JGI IMG/M metagenome (GOLD analysis project Ga0335081, IMG submission 206713) | Soil microbial communities from Loxahatchee National Wildlife Refuge, Florida, United States - Lox_Sample_3.5 | ecosystem: Environmental > Terrestrial > Soil > Wetlands | place: USA... | reverse complement strand
CGGCCGTGGCGAGCTCTCCGCTCCGATACGCGACGGCAGCCGCAGCCAGCAGGCCTCGCGCGCGCAGTGGTGTGCGCTCGGGCGTCGCTGCCAGCGACTGCTCGAGGCTCTGCTCGGCCTCGTGCAGTTCAATCCGACGCATCCAAAACGGCCACAGTGCCACGGAGAATCGCAACCAATGTGTCGGCGCACGCTCGGCCAGGGCCTTGAGCCCTGCACGCAGGTTCGCCGCGTCGCGATCGAGCCGCGGGGACCCGCGGTGGGATTCGGCGAGCGCCAGCGCCCAGTGGGCGTGCCGCTCGATCAGCGCCGAACTCTCGCGCGCTTCCTCCAGCCGGTCACGCGCATAGACTCGAACTGTCTCGAGCAGTCGATAGCGGCTCTCGCGCGAGGACCCCGCCTCTGCGATCACGAGTGATTTCTCGACGAGTCGCGCGAGCACGTCCGCGATGCCCATCGGGTCGAGCTCGCCGCCCGCGCAGACGGTTTCCGCCGCATCGAGATTGAAGCCGTCGGCGAATACACCAAGGCGCCGGAGGAGGACCCGCTCATCCGCGGCGAGCCGATCGTGGCTCCAGTCCAGGGTCGCGCTCAGCGTCTGTTGTCGCGTCGGCGCGGCGCCGCTGGCGCTGCGCACGACGCGAAACCGGTCCTCGAGACGATCGGCGATCGCTGCCACGCCCAGAGCGCCGATACGCCCTGCGGCGAGTTCGAGCGCGAGCGGCAAGCCGTCCAACCGGACGCAGACCCGCGCGACGTCCGGCGCATTCTCGTCGCCGAGCGCGAAACCGGGAGCCGCCGCCGCCGCGCGCTCCACGAACAGCCGCACGGCCTCGTACTTGATCAGCTCGCTCGCGCGCATTGCCCGCTCGGGATCGGGGATCACGAGGGACGGGACGCGGAACACGACCTCTCCCGGTGCGTGAAGCGGCTCGCGGCTGGTGGCGAGGATCGTCAATCCAGGAGCGCAGCGTCGCAGGGCCTCCGCGAGGCGCGCGATCGCTCCCAGCAGGTGCTCGCAGTTGTCGAGCAACAGCAGGAGCGAGGACGGCGCGAGATAGTCGAGCACGGCGTCGATCGGCATCTGACCCGGCAGCGGGTGCACGTCGAGCGCATTCGCAATCACGCCGGGAACAAGCGCGGGATCGGCGACCGCCGCAAGCTCGACCACTGCGACCCCGCCGGGATGCGACGATTCGGCGACCCTCGCGAGCTCGAGCGCAAGCCTCGTCTTTCCGACGCCGCCGGTTCCCACCAGCGTCAACAGCCGCGTGCCCCGCAGCAGCGCCCTTAGCTCGCCGAGCTCGCGGTCCCGCCCCACGAACGAGCTGGTTGGCGCCGGGAGCGGGGGCAGCCTCTTGTTGACCGCCGGACCCAGTGCGGCCAGCTCGTCGGCGAGCGCCTCGGCCAGCTCAGCAAGCTCCTCACGGCGCTCGGCCACCCAATCGTCGTAGCGATTCTCGGGCAGTAGCTCGCCGCGGTAAAGCGACAGCGCGGCTTCGTACTCGGCGCGGGTCCCTCCCTCGCGGGCGTCCGCCGCGGCTATCTCAAGCCGGTCGACGTCGACCTCGGCGGTCAGTCGCAGCACCTCCTCACGCAGCGCGATCGCATCCCTGCCCAGCGCACGCCGCGCAACGTACACAGCCTGATGGAGGTTGTTGGCCGCCGCCGCCGGCTCGCGATCTCGCCACAGCACATCCATCACCTGTTCGCGGTGCAGCCGATGCCCCGGCGCGAGCGCAAGCAGCTTGACGAGCTCGCGCCCCTTCCTCAATCGCCAGGCCCCGTCCGGCACCGGGTGCCCGTCGACACTGGCCGCGAAGCCCCCCAGAAGGATCACGCTGACTCCAGGGCGCGTATCGCCGGCGGCGACCGGGGCGAAGGCGGCCACGGCACTCACGTTCGCCACTCCGGGAAGTCAGGCTCGTCGCGTCGTTGCTGGCGCTGGTCGAGGTTCATCTACCCGCTCGCTAGCGCGTTGATGTCGTCCGCGGTCTGGCTTTGACCGCCGATGCCCCACGCCCCGCTGGCGATCTCCTCGATCACGCACCACGTGTGCTGGCGCAGGTTCTCGCCCTGGACCTCGACGAGCGCATCGGTCAGCCGCTCGATGATCTGTTGCTTCTGGGAGGTCGTGAAGACGCCTGCAACGACCTTGACCTGGATGAGCGGCACTGGTTCTCCCTTCAAGGACAGCCATGGGTTCGTTCGTGAGGAATAGTGCGTCGCTGACCGTCTGAGCGCATCGGGCAGATCCCCTGACATCTCCCCCCGAACATTTTCCAGCGCGATCGTTAGGGGACTTACCATTCGCTCGGGAATGGACCGGACCACACTGGCCTCGCCGGTCGCGCTGCTCGAGCGCGAGCACGAGGTCGAGAGCGTAGAGGCTGCCCTTCGGGACGCGAGCAGGCGGTCGGGAAGAGCCGTGGTGATCGAGGGCGCCGCGGGCCTGGGGAAGTCCCGGCTGCTTGAACTCGCCGGCGCACGAGCGTCAGAGCTCGGCTTTTGCGTGCTGGGCGCACGCGGCACCGAGCTCGAGCAGGGCTTCCCGTTCGGGGTCGTGCGCCAGCTGTTCGAGCGCGTGCTGCTGAGCGCCGACACGCGCGAGCGCGAGCGGTGGCTCCGGGGAGCGGCCGCGCTGGGGGCGACGGTGCTCACCGGTGCGCCGACGGCAATCCCCGCGCCGGCGGTCGGCACGTCCGCGGATGACCCCAGCTACGCCTGGCAGCACGGGCTGTACTGGCTTGCCGCAAACATCTCGTCCGACTCGCCGCTGGCGCTCGTCGTGGACGACCTGCAGTGGGCTGATGCCCCCTCAGCGCGGACGCTTGCGTTCATGGCGCGCCGCCTCGAGGGGCAGGCGCTGGCGCTGATCCTGGCCACTCGGCCGCTCGACCCGGCCGCTTCGACAGACATGGCGACGCTGGCGGCCGACCCCGACGCGGCGCTCCTGCGCCTGTCACCGCTCGCCGAGGCGTCGGTGCGCGCGATGATCACCTCTCGCCTGGCCGGGGAGCCCGATCGCCGATTCACCGAAGCCTGCCTTCGTGTGACCGGCGGCAACCCGTTCCTGGTCGGCGAACTGCTCTCCGAAGCCGCCGCCCGCGGACTGGACCCGACCGCTGAGAACGCCCGGGGCGTCGCATCGGTCGTTCCACGCGGCGTCTCGAACGCGGTATTGCTTCGGCTCGCGCGGCTGGAGGGCTCGGCCGGGTCGCTGGCGAAGGCGCTGAGTACCCTGGGAGACGGCGCCCAGGTTGGGGATGCGGCGCGGCTCGCAGGGCTGACCCCCGCCGGGGTCGAGGCGGCGTTGACCTCGCTCGTGTCCGCCGGGGTGATCGAGTCGGGTGGCGCTGTCCGCTTCGTCCACCCGATCCTTCGGGCAGCGATCTACGAGGACCTTTCTCCCGCCGAACGCGAGCGGCTGCACTGCGGCGCATCGAAGATTCTCGAAGAACGCGGCGCTCCCGTCGAGCAGGTCGCCGCGCACGTCATGCACACCGAGCCTGCGGCTGACCCTGTCGCGGTGACACTGCTGCGCGAGGCTGCGCACGAAGCACTGGCCCTGGGTGACGCTACGCGCGCCGCGGCGATGTTGACGCGTGCAGTCGACGAGCCGCCGCCCGTCGACGAGCGCTCCGCCGTCGTGCTCGAGCTGGGGCTCGCGCGTGCGCGCGCTGGCCTTCCGGACGCAATCGCGCCGCTGACCGAAGTCGTCGAGCGCGGGACGCACGAGGTCGACATCGTGTCCGCCGCAATCGAACTCAGCGGGATCCTGTTCTTCGCGGGCCGTGCCCCCGGAGCCGCCGCGATCCTGCGCCGTGCGAGGGAGCGACTGCCGGCCACGGCGCCGGGACGCGAGCGGCTTGCCGTCTCACTGCTGGGTGCCAGCTACACCTCCGTGTCGGCCCGGCGCGAGGCTGATGCCACGATCGCGGCGCTGCGCGACCCGGGCGGCCCCGCGCGCGGAGTGCTCGAGGCCACGACGCTCGCCACGCTTGCGATGGACGAGCTGATGTACCTTCGATCGTCGACGAAGGCCGCCGACCTCGCCAGCCGCTCGCTCGCTGCCGGACTCCCATCCGAGCCGCACCGCGGTGAGGCGTGGGCGATCGTCGGGCTCGCCGTCCTCGCGGCGACCGATCACCTCGACGCCGCGCTCGGCGGTACCGACGAGATCCTCGCTCGGGCTCGCGAGCGCGGTGCGGCCGCGACGGTCGCCAACCTCTCCGGCCTGCGTGCGTTCATCTGCACGCGCCGCGGAGATCTGGTCGCAGCCGAGGCAGACGCAGAAGCGGCGATTGACCTCGCACGAGACCTCCTCGGCGTCGAGTTCGTCGTGCTCGCCGTCTCCTCGGCGGTGCTCGTCGGGCTTGACCGCGATCAGACGCCCGAGTCGCTCCGCCGCCTGATCGACAGCAGCCGTGTGGCCTACGACGACGAGTTCTCGCCGAGCTCGCAACTGCGCTACGCGTCCGGTGTGTTGCGGGCCGCGGACCGCAATTACGAGGGCGCGATCGAAGAGCTGCTTGACTGCGGGATGGAGCACCCGGCCTTGGGCGGAGAGAACCCAGCCGTCCTTCCCTGGCGCTCGGCGGCGGCGCTGTCGCTTGCCGAGTTGGGGCGTCACGCCGAAGCGTGCGACCTTGTCGCCGACGAGGTTCGGCGAGCACAGGCATTCGGAGCACCGCGCGCGCTCGGTGTCGCGCTGCGCGTGCAGGCGCTGGTCGGCCCGGCGCGCCTGCGCGCCGAGCTCTTGCGCCAGGCAAGGTCGCTCCTGGAGGCCTCGGGGGCGCGACTCGAGCACGCACGCGTGCTGGCTGACCTCGGCGCGACGCTCCGGGCCGCGGGCGAGCGGACCGCTGCCCGTGAGCCCCTGCTGGAGGCGCTGACGCTGTCGACGCGGTGTGGGGCCCGGGCACTGGAGCGCCGAGTCCGGGCCGAGCTCGCGTCGATCGGCGTCCGGCCGCGGACCGTCCCCAGCGCGGGAGGGGATTCCCTCACACCGAGCGAAATGCGGGTCGCTCAGCTCGCTGCCGACGGCGGCACCAACCGAGAGATCGCGCAAACATTGTTCGTCACCGAGAAGACGGTCGAAACGCACCTCGGACGCACGTTTCGAAAGCTCAACATCTCCTCGCGTCGTCAGCTCCACGACGTGCTCAGACGAGCCGCCGCGTGACGTGAGGGACTCACTGGATCGCGTTTACCGAGGCAGCGCCTCCCGCGAACATGCGTTTGGCGGCGTGCAGGTAGGGATGCTTGAAGGCGTCGAGAGCGACGTGTCTGTCGACATCGAACTCGAGCCGCTCGCCACAGCGGGTGTCAACAACCTCGAGGGTGATCCAGTTGGTCGACTTGGTCCAGAGCAGAGTCACTTCGATCCCGTCATTGGTGCGGTGTGCCAGCTCTCGGCGGTCAGATGCGGTTGCAGTCATGTTGGTCACTCGTGGGGGTTCGTGCGGCCGGTGTCAGGGTTCCTGGTCGAGGGCGCGCGAGTGGATGATGTTGTTGTCGAGACGAAAGCGTTCGTCGCACCAGAGTTGTGAGGTTCGCCTCTTTTCCCGCGGTTAGCGAGCCCTTAGGGTGGGCGACCTGAGTGAGTGGCGGGATCTGCCCGTGATCTGGAGTCACGACGCCGTGGGAGCCGTCGATTACGAGTTCGCGGGGCCTGAGCGGTCTCTCTCGTAGGTCTCTCTCGTAGGGTTGGGGGCGCGCCGACCGGTAGGAGTGGTGGATGCCGGGCGAGGAGGCAGGAGCAGACGTGCGCCGGGCCGGTTTGACGGAGAGACCTTGAGACGAGGATTTCGGTCCTCGAGAGAGGAACTCCGTGTTCATGCCACGACCGAGGAAGTATCCCGACGAGTTGATGGAGCGAGGCGTTCGGCTGGTGTTCGAGTCCGGACGGCCGATCGCGCAGATCGCAGCTGATGTGGGTCCATCCTGAGGCGCTGCGTAGCGTGTGCGCCAGGCGGAGGCCGACGGCGGCAAGCGGACGGATCTGCCCTGGAGCCAGGAGCGTAGCGTGAGGAGATCCGCCGGTTGCCTCAGGAGAACAAGGAGCTGCGCAGAACGAACGAGATCCTCAAGTCCGCTTCGGTGTTTTTGCCAAGGAGCTCGACCAAGACCGAACGAGGTGAGGGCGTATATCGAGGAGCATCGCGAGCGCTTCGGGATCGAGCCGATCTGCCGGACCCTGGGCGTGTCGGCGTCCGCGTGCTACCAGCGGGCCGTCGGCGAGCGGTCCGCGAGAGCGATCGAGGATGAGCGGCTGCTGGAGGTGATCCGCGCAACGCACAGGCGCAACTACGAGGCGTACGGGTACAGGCGGATGTGGAAGGCGCTGGTGCGCGCCGGCGAGCGTGTCGCGCGCTGCCGGGTGTTGCGGCTGATGGCCGGGGCATGGGATCCGGGGCGCGAAGCGGCGCGGGCAGCCGTGGCGGACCACCAACAGCGACCCGGACGCGCTCGGGCCGGAGGATCTGGTCGTCGGGACTTCACCGCCGAGCGGCCGAACGCCTTGCGGGTGTGCGATTTCACGTTCTGCGCTGCTGGGAGGGGGTCCTGTACCTCGCGTTCGTGATCGACGCGTTCTCAAGGATGGTCGTCGGCTGGCAGCTCGCCGCGAACATGCGCACCCCGCTCGTGCTGGATGCCCTGCGGATGGCGCTCGGGCTCCGCGCCCCGGGCGCCGACGTCGAGCCGGTCCAGCGCTGCGACGCCGGGCAGTCAGTACACCGCAGACGACTACACCCAGGTCCTCGCCGATCATCTCGTACTCGCGTCGATCGGCACGTCGGCGATGCCCTGGACAACGCGTCGCGGAATCGTTCGTGGATGCCTACAAGACCGAGCTGATCGCCGACCGCGTATGGCGCAACCGAGCACAGCTCGAGCTCGCGACCGTCGAATGGTTCGCCTGGCTCAACCACGACCGCCTACACGAGAGCCTTGGCGAGATCCCGCCGATCGAGTTCGAGCAACTCCACGCGTCGAGCTCCCCAGGCGCGATTTCGGCGGCTCCGAACGGCACCAGATCGACGGCTCTCGCGCTTCCGCCTATGGAAATGATCTCCGATGGACAACCCCCGGACGCTCAACCAAGGACGAACGCAATCGCGGGGCTGCCCACAGGACTGAACAACACACACGTCAACGACGAGGAACCACCCACCTAACCCAGTCTGCGTGGAACCCGGTCCGCCTCACCCGAAGCGACCGGCGGGAGCCCGGGAGATCCATGTCGTGACGCCGCGCGGCCCCCGATCCGCCCCGCCGCCGGGGCCCGCCGCGCCGCGCCGCGCCGACGGCCGGGGTCTGCCGCGCCACCTGGTCCGCCGCGGCGGCGGCTGGGATCCGCGCCACGACCCCGAGTATCTCGCCACTCGACCCGCTGCCGCCGCCGAGTGGCGATTCGGTCGGCTCTGGCACGAACTTCTCGCCACTCGGCCGGGGAGGGGCGCCGAGTGCTGCGTTACTCGGGGTCGGGACCTAGCGCCCGCGGTCAGCCGTGCGCGGCTCGTGCCGGGCCTCGGCCTCCACTGCCGCGGCGCCCGGCGCCGGCGCGCCGGCGCGGCGGGCGTCCGGCGCGCCGACGCCGGCGACCCGCCCCCCGAGCAAAGACGACACGAACTGCGCCAGCACCGGTGCGATCGACCACGTCGTAGCCCATCTCCGCAACACCTCCACCGGCTTCGCACCGCACTTCCAACCCCACCCCAATCGCGACTCCCGATCCCCCCGCATGACCGGCTCCACCAGCCGCTCCAGGCCCCGCTCAACCCCGGCTCGCGCTCCAACATCCGCGTTCGCCCACGATGCCGACGAACGCTCCCCCGAGCCGATCGCTCCTCGAAGTCCAAACCCGCAACACCCCCCCGCGCGTCCAACGGCAGATACCGCGCGCCCGTCTACGACAACCCCGAGTTCCACATAACAACCCCAGTCCCATCACAAACCAAGTCGCGAGCCCCTGAGTCCCGCCCAGGCGCGCTAAGGCCGCTCTAAGTGGCCGCAAAGTGGCGCCGTTTACAACTCTCCCACCTCGACATCAGAAGGAAGGTGGAACATGAGTCATACCATCGCCCCGGCTCTCGGGGAAGCAACGATTCAGGAGCTGCGAGCGGCCGTCAAGGGGCAGATCATCACCCCGGACGATGACGGCTATTCCGAGGCCAGTTCGGTCTGGAACGGCGCGCATGACGGCCGTCGGCCTGCCCTGGTCGTCCGTTGTACGGGCGCCGCGGACGTGATCGCGGCGGTCGGGTTTGCGCGCAGCACCGGCCTGACGATCGCTGTCCGCGGTGGAGGCCACAGCGTCGCCGGCTTCTCGACCTGCGACGACGGGATCGTGATCGACCTCTCGCCGATCAATGGCGTCCGCGTCGATCCCGCGGCCATGCGGGCGACCGTCGGCGGCGGCGCGGTCTGGGCCGACGTCGATCACGAGACCCAGTCGCACGGACTCGCGACCACCGGAGGCCTCGTCTCCAGCACTGGCGTTGCCGGGTTCACGCTCGGTGGCGGCATCGGCTGGACGATGCGCAAGTTCGGACTTGCTTGCGACAACCTCGCGGCAGCCGACGTCGTCACCGCGGATGGACGGCTCGTTCATACGAGCGAGTCCGAGAACCCCGACCTGCTCTGGGGGCTGCGCGGCGGCGGAGGCAACTTCGGCATCGTCACGCAGTTCGAATTCGACCTGCATCCCCTCGGCCCGATGGTTTACGCCGGACCGATCTTCTATCCCGCCTCCGCTGCGCGCGATCTCCTGCGCACATTCCGCGGCTGGGCACCCGAGGCTCCCGACGACGTCACCGCGCTCGTGAACCTCACCAGCGCCCCGCCCCTGCCGGTGATTCCGGAGGAATGGCACGGCGAGAAGGTCGCAGCCTTCGTTGCCGTCTCGACCGGGCCGGTCGAGGAGGGCGCCGGGCTGGTCAGCACGATTCGGCAGGTCGCGGAGCCGATCGCCGACCTCCTCGGTCCGATGCCCTACCACATGATCCAGACGCTGCTCGACCCGCTGTGGCCGAAGGGAATCCATGCCTACTTCAAGGCCACAAACCTGGCCCGGCTCGACGATGATCTGGTAGACCGGCTGTGCGCGATCCATCTGGCGGCACCCGGCCCGCAGTGCGAGCTCCACGTGCACCAAATGGGCGGCGCCGTCGCGCGGGTCGACGAGAGCGCCACCGCGTTCGCGGAGCGCTCGATGCCGTTCGTGCTCAACGCGGTCACCGGGTGGCACGACGCGCAGGCGGGCCCGGCGCACCGCGAGTGGGCACGCTCGGCGATCGCCGGGGCATCGGACGCGTCAACGGGGCGCGCGTACGTCAACTTCCTCGGGGACCCTGAGGAAGCCCGGACGTCATACGGGGAGGACACGTACACCCGGCTCGTCTCGCTCAAGAACCACTACGACCCGACCAACGTGTTCCATCTAAACCAGAACATTCCGCCGGCCGTCTCGTGAGCGGGGACGTGGTCACGGCCACGAGCAACTAGTTACCCGGCGGCCGCGGAAGCGGCTGGCAGGGAGGCGGCACCTGGCCGCCTCCCTGCACCCGTCGCCCAGATCCCGGTCTCGACGGCAGAGGACGAACCGGCGACCGAACGCGAGCGCGGTTACGCCGCGGGCCCGCCGTGCATCGGCGCCGCGTGGGCCGGCCCGCAGCACTTCTTGTACTTCTCGCCAGAGCCGCACCAGCACGGATCGTTCCGCCCCGGAGGCCAATCGATCGCGCCGCCCAGCCGCAGGCGGTCGGCTGCGTAACCGGCGCGCGCCTCCTCCGGGTCTTCCCCTCGATCCTCGCACCACTTGACGAATTCGTCGACGACGATCGGCGCGACGGCTTGGACCTGAACGCCGTGGGCGCGCAGCCACTTGATGTGGCCGTCCATGCGCCGGCAATAGGCGGCGTGAGGCACGTCCGCCCAATCCTCGGCAAGGCTGTCCCACCGCGCGACTGCCGTCTCGTACTCGCCGGCCGGGAACCATGCCATCGCAACCGCAACCCCGCCACCGCCGCGGGGCTCCTTCCCCGCGTCGAGGCTTCCATCGTCGAGTGACATCCAGATACGAATACCGCAACGGGCGGTCGGCATGATCTGGGAACGCGTTCGACTACGACCCGCGCCGGCTCGAGTCGCCCGCGGGGTGGCCGGCGGCGTCTGCGGTCCATGGCGGACGGCCGCCCTGCCGGCGCCGGACGGTCACTGCGCGTGGGTGTGCTGGCGCGCGCCTTAGACTGCGTGACGCGCGCGGCGCCGATGTCCTTGAGTCTCCGTTTGTCAAGTGATTAGATAGACAAAGTCCCTACCTCGCGTACTACGTCGCGGTCGCGATCGCGATCGGGGCGCTCGCGCACCTGGCGGGCGGCTCGGCGTGGGCGCTTGGCGCGGCCGGCGGCGCGCCCGCGCTGCTGCTCGGGCTCGCGACGCTCGGTGACGCCGGTCCGGCGTGGCTCAAGCGCTGTCGCGGCCCGCTGTATCTGCTGCGCAGCGGCCGCGCCTCGTTCCGCAAGCCGGTGCGCGCCGGCGTCGCCTTCGGGCAGTACTGCTCGACGTGCGGCGGGCCGTACGCGTTCTCGCTCGCGGTGTTCGCGGGGGCGGGCCGGCACGCGTGGCTCGGGGCCGCGATCGTCGGCGTCTACGCGGTGCTGATGGCGCTTCCGTTCCTGGTGCCGGCGCTGCTCGCGCCGGAGCGCTCGCGGTCGCTCAGCGGTCATCTCGCAACCGTCAGGCCGGTGCTGGATCGCTCCGCCGGGCTGTCGCTCGTCGCGCTCGGGGCGCTCGTCGTGCCGGTGTGCCTGGTGGCGGGGGTGAGCGGCGCATGGTGATCGATCCGACCACGCTCGTCCCGGTCGCGGCCTGCGGCTTGCTCTACGCGCTGCTCATACAGCGTCGCCGGCGGACCCTCGGCCGGGTCGACCGGCCGCGCGCATGTGCGTACGCACTCGGGCTGCTGGCGATCGTGATCGGGCTCGACTCGAGGCTCGATGCGCTCGCCGACAACGGCTCAATGGCCGCGCATATGGTCCAGCACGAGCTGCTCGGGAACATCGCCGGTCCTGTTGCTGCTCGGCCTCGACGCGGCGCTTGCGCGGCCGGTGACCCAGCGGGAGTTCGCGCCGGCGCTGCGGCGGCCGACACGGCGCCGGGCGCTGCGCGCGGCGAACAGCCCGGTGCTGGCGGTGGCGCTGTACGTCGGCGTCATGTGGCTGTGGTACGTGCCATCGGTGTACACCCTCGTGAGCGAGTCGCCCGTGCTGCACCCGCGGGAGCGACGATGCGGATCTCCACCAAGGCGGACTACGCGGTGCGCGCCGCGATCGAGCTGGCGGCCGCGCCGGATGACAAGCCGGTGCCGGCCGAGCGGATCGCGACCTCCCAGGGGATCCCGCTCAACTTCCTCGAGCACATCCTCTCTGAGCTCCGGATCGCCGGCCTGGTGCAGAGCCAGCGCGGCACCGACGGCGGCTACCGCCTGGCCAGAGCGCCCCGCCAGATCACGATCGCCGACATCATCCGAGCCGTCGAAGGCCCGCTCGCCACCGTTCGCGGCGGCAAGCCCGAGGAGGCCGAGTACCCCGGCGTCGCCAGCCAGTTGCCTCGCGTGTGGATCGCGGTCCGCAAGAACCTCCGCAGCGTCGTCGAGCAGGTGACCGTCGCCGATGTGGCGAGCGCCAACCTACCCGAGTCGATCAACCGGCTCGCCGACGATCCCGAGGCGTGGGTGACTCGATAGGACGAGCAGCGATTCCGTCCCGTGCATCCGCTCGGCAAGCCGTTCGAGCTTCGCGGCGTACTCATCATCCAGCGTGATGTTCACAGGCGCTCCATCAGAGATGCCTCAGGCCACACAAGGTGTGTGCTACCCACTCCGCGCGAGGTGGCCGCGGCGGGCTGCTTCGGTCGGCGATTTCGCCGCCGGGCGGCTCGGACGTGCCGGCGAGCCTTCTTACGAGCGTCCTCGTGCGCCGCCCCCGCCGTCATCGCGGCGCGCTCGCGCTCCCGCGAATCGGGCAGCGCCCGGAGCTCCGCGACCTGCCGATCGCGATCGTAGGGCTGTTCGTCATGCCAGGCCGCCCACACCTGGTTCGACGTCGTCCGCATCAGCATGTGCAGGATGAGGCGACGCACGGCCAGACCCGGGCGGGCGCAGACCTACTCCTCAGCGTCTTCCGGCTCGGCCTCCAATGCGTCGCCATCCCCGCCTGGCAAGGGTCTGCCCCCGCCCTCACCTCGTTCCCGGCGTCTGGCGCAACCTTCGTTACCCCGTCTTCGCCGAGGCGGAGGCGTAGTCGGACAGGTATCGCAGGCCCTGGATGGCGCGGCTTCCGTACCACGAGGTCATCTCGCCGTCGATCAGCGACACCTCCGCGCCGGGGAGGGCGGCGGCGACCTCGGGCAGGTGCTGCTCCTTGAAGTGGTAGGGCTCGCTCGCGAGGAGCACGCGGTCGACCTTGCCGGCGTGCCGCGAGAGCTCGACCTCGGGATAGCGGTCCGCCGGCGCGACCGGATGGGTGCGCCAGTTGACGAGCCTCAGGGTCCGCGCGATGTACGTGTCCGGCGCGACCGCCATCCACGGGTCGCGCCAGATCAGATAGAGGACCTCCTGTGGCGGCCACGGTCGTGCGCGCAGCTCGTCGAGCACGAGCTCGAACTCCTCGCACAGCCGCTCCGCTCGCGCCTCGCGCCCGAACAGGTCCCCGAGCCGGCGGTACAGGTCAAGGTTGTCGAGCGGGCCGAGAGGATGGGTGACGATGACGTGCGGAACGAACTCGGCCAGCGCGTCGGCGTCCTCTCGGCGGTTCTCGTCGACGTTGACGATCACGTGCGTCGGCGCCAGCTCGCGGACGCGCTCGAGCTTGATGTCCTTCGTCCCGCCGACCTTTGGGATCTGCTTGACCGTCTCCCACGGGTGGATGCAGAAACCGGTTCGTCCCACCAGCTGCTCGGTCAGGCCGAGATCACAAATGAGCTCGGTGATGCTCGGGACGAGGCAGACGATCCGCGCGTCCATCGGCGGCGGGGCTACATGTTGCGCCGGTACTCGCCGCCGACGTCGTACAGCGCCGCCGAGATCTGACCCAGGGAGGCGACCTTGACGGCCTCCATCAGCGCCTCGAACACGTTCCCTCGCGCGCGCGCGACATCCTGGAGACGTTCGAGCGCGGCGGGGCGCCGGTCGGCCGTGAGCGCTCCAAACGCGCGCACGTTGTCGATCTGCGCCTGCCTTTCGGCCTCGGTCGAGCGCATCAGCTCGAGCTCGTCGATCTGCTCGCCGCGACCGTCCTCGGGGAGGAACGTGTTGACGCCGATCAGCGGCAGTTCGCCGGTGTGCTTGAGCCGCTCGTAGTGGATGCTCTCCTCCTGGATCCGGCCGCGCTGGTACATCGTGTCCATCGCCCCGAGCACGCCGCCGCGGTCTGAGATCCGCTCGAACTCGTCGTACACCGCCTCCTCCACGAGATCGGTGAGCTCGTTCACGATGAACGAGCCCTGCCACGGGTTCTCGCAGAAGTTCAGGCCAAGCTCGCGGTTGATGATCAGCTGGATCGCCAGCGCCCGGCGCACGGACTCCTCGGTCGGCGTCGTTATCGCCTCGTCATAGGCGTTGGTGTGGAGGCTGTTGCAGTTGTCAAAGATCGCGTACAGCGCCTGCAGCGTGGTGCGGATGTCGTTGAAGCTGATCTCCTGCGCGTGCAGCGACCGGCCCGAGGTCTGGATGTGGTATTTGAGCATCTGACTGCGCGGTGAGGCGCCGTAGCGCTCGCGCATCGCGCGGGCCCAGATCCGCCGCGCCACCCGTCCGATCACCGCGTACTCGGGATCCATCCCGTTGGAGAAGAAGAAGCTCAGGTTCGGCGCGAACGCGTCGATCTCCATCCCCCGCGCGAGGTAGTACTCGACGATCGTGAAGCCGTTGGAGAGCGTGAACGCCAGCTGCGAGATCGGGTTCGCGCCGGCCTCGGCGATGTGGTACCCGCTGATCGAGACGCTGTAGAAGTTGCGGACCTCCTGCTCGACGAAGAACTCCTGGACGTCGCCCATCATCTTCAGCGCGAATTCGGTCGAGAAGATGCACGTGTTCTGCGCCTGGTCCTCCTTGAGGATGTCGGCCTGCACGGTCCCCCTGACCGAACGCAGCGTCTCGGCCTTGATCCGCTCGTACGTGTCCCGATCGACCACCATGTCACCCGAGGCCCCGAGCAGCCCGAGACCTAGACCGTCGTTCCCGTCAGGCAGCGCGCCCGAATATAGATCCCGCCCGCCGCGGCCGCCGTGCCCGGCGAAGTGCGCGTCGAGCTTGCGCTGGGCGGATTCCCAGCCGCCGGTCGCGCGCAGGTGCTTCTCGACCTGCTGGTCGATCGCGGCGTTCATGAAGAAGGCCAGGATGATCGGCGCCGGACCGTTGATCGTCATCGACACCGACGTCGACGGGTCGCAGAGATCGAAACCGGAATACAGCTTCTTGGCGTCGTCGACGGTGGCGATCGAGACGCCCGAGTTGCCGACCTTCCCGTAGATGTCCGGACGCTCCGCCGGGTCCTCGCCGTACAGCGTGACCGAGTCGAACGCCGTCGACAGCCGCGCGGCCGGCTGGCCCTGACTCAGGTAGTGAAAGCGGCGGTTCGTGCGCTCCGGCGTGCCCTCCCCGGCGAACATCCGCGTCGGGTCCTCCCCCGCGCGGCGGTACGGGAACACCCCGCCCGTGTAGGGATACGAGCCCGGAAGGTTCTCCTTCATGAGGAAGCGCAGCCGGTCGCCCCAGCCGTCGAACCGCGGCGGGGCGATCTTCGGGATCAGCTGCTGGCTGAGCGAGCGCCGGTAGTTCTCGCCGGTGATCTCGTGGTCGCGGACCGTGTAGCTGTACTGCTCGGAGGTGATGCCGGCGATCTGCCGCTCCCAGCCGCGCAGCAGCCCGAGCGCCTCAACGCCGAGGTCCCCGAGCGCGGCGTTGTAACGCGCCCGCAGGCGCGTGGGCGCGCCCGCCTCTTTGTCCTCGACACTCGGGTAGGGCTCGAGCTCGGGCGGCAGCTCCTTGTCCCCGAGCGCCCGCAGCGCCTCGTAACAGTGCTGGGCGACGGCGGCCAGCTTGGTCTTGCGCTCCACCTCGTCGCCGATCTGGCGTCCCTGCTCGGCGATCTCGGCCAGATACCGCGCCCGGCTCCCCGGGATCAGCACGTTCCCCAGCGGCTCGCGCGACTCGAGCTCGAGCCGGACATGCCATCGCTCGGCATCCGCCCGCGACAGCGCCCCGATCCGCTTGCACAGGTTGACGAACATCCACGACAGACCGGGATCGTTGAACTGGCTGGCGATCGTCGGGTAAACCGGTATGTCGCCGTCGGCGAGCTCGAACGCGACCCGGTTGCGACGCCACTGCTTGCGCACGTCGCGCAACGCGTCGAGCGCGCCGCGCTTGTCGAACTTGTTGATCACGACGATCTCGGCCAGATCGAGCATGTCGATCTTCTCCAGCTGGCTGGCCGCCCCGAACTCGCTCGTCATCACGTACACGGGCAGGTCGACGAGGCCGACGACCTCCGAGTCGCTCTGCCCGATGCCGGCCGTCTCCACGATCACCAGATCGAACCCCGAGGAACACAGGAACGACAGCGCGTCGGACAGCATCGCGTTCGTCGCCAGGTGCTGTCGCCGCGTCGCCATTGAGCGCATGAAGATCCGCTCGTGGCGCAGGCTGTTCATCCGGATCCGATCGCCGAGCAGCGCCCCGCCCGTCCGTCGCCGCGTCGGGTCGACCGCCAGCACCGCGATCCGAAGCTCCGGCAGATGCCGCATGAACCGGCTGAGGAGCTCGTCGGTCACCGTGCTCTTGCCCGCACCGCCGGTACCGGTGATCCCCACCACCGGAACGCCCGCGCCGGCCGCATCCCACTCACGGCGCAGCCGCTCGACCTCGGTGGCCTCCAGCACGCCGTCCTCCAGCGCCGACAGCATCCGCGCGATCACCAGATCGTCGCGCTCGGGGCCGGCGACCACCGGCGAAGCCAGCGCCTCCGTACGCGCCTCGACGGCGCGAGCGACGAGGTCGTCGATCATCCCGGTCAGCCCGAGCGCCATCCCGTCGTTGGGGTGATAGATCCGTTCGACCCCGTAGGCCTGAAGTTCGTCGATCTCGGCCGGGGTGATCGTGCCCCCGCCGCCACCGAACACGCGGATGTGCTCGGCGCCCCGCTCGCGCAGCATGTCGACCACGTATTTGAAGTACTCGACGTGACCACCCTGGTAGGAGCTGATTGCGATCCCGTCGACGTCCTCCTGGATCGCCGCGCGGACGACGTCCGCGACGCTGCGGTTGTGGCCGAGATGAACGACCTCGGCGCCGCGGTCCTGGATCAGCCGCCGCATCACGTTGATCGCCGCGTCGTGGCCGTCGAACAGCGAGGCGACGGTCACGAACCGCAGAGGCGTGGCGAGGGCTCGGTCGGTCCCGACCTCGGCGGGCAGCTGGGACTCGGTGATCATCACCGCGTCCTGCGGCTGGAACGTTCCGGTTCGCTGCGCGGGCTCAGCACGACCGTCATCTGCTGCTTGAGCCCGGCGTGCAGATGGCGGACCTCGGCGCGCGCGAGCGGCGAGACCAACCACGTGTAGACGATCCCGATGACCGCCGCACAGAACTGCTCGGCGACGGCCGTGACGTCGACGTCCGGGCGCACGCTCCCGGCCTTGATGCCGGCCCTGATCCACTCCTCGACGTCACGCCGGCGGCGCTCGTGGGCGCCGGTGATCACAGCGCGCAGCGCCGGGTCGGGTCCGACCGACTCGAACCACAGGATGTAGAAGGCGCGGATCCGCTCCGAAGAGTCGAGCAGGAACCGGCAATGCGCGTCGACCGCCGCGTGGATCGTGTCCACGCCCGAGGTTCCCGCCACCGACCGCTGCAGCTCCTCGAGCCACTCCTCAGCGATCCGCCTGATCAAGAACGACCACAGCCCCGCCTTGGAGCCGAACCGGTTGGACGCGAGGCCGCGGCTGTAGCCCGCGCGCAGCCCGACATCCTTCAGCGTTGTGGCGGCCGCCCCGCGCTCGCAGATGAGCGCAACGGCGGCGTCGGCCATGCGCGTGTCCGACAGCGCCGTGCGCTCCGGCTGGGTCATGCGGATCAACGTGGGTGCCGCGGCGGCCATCGCCACGAAAGATACTTGCTTGCGACAAGCAAGTCAAGCCGAGGTCAGCGCACACGAGCCCGCGAGCGCGCGCCCGCCGGCTTCGCGTCTGCGGTTGCCGCGGCGCATTCCTCGCAGATCCCGACGATCGCGAAGTGGGTGAACCGCGGGGTGTATCCGAACTGGCGCTCGATCTGTTTGCGGATCGGGTCGAGGCGATCGGGGGTGACCGGGGTGACCTTGGCGCAGCGTTCGCAGTAGAGGTACTCGACCTCGTGACTGCTGGCCAGGACGTACAGGCCCGGGGAGTGCCCGAGGTGCAGGTGGCGAATCAGGCCGCGGTGCTCGAGCAGTTCGAGGTTCCGGTACACCGAGGACTCGTCGAGCGACAGCGTGCGGGCGAGGTGTGCGGCGGACACCGGATCGTCGGCGGCGAACAGCGCCTCGAGCACGAGCCGCCTTGCGGTTGACAGTCGAAGCCCCGACTCGCGGAGCGACCGGATCGCGTCGTGCACGTCGTCGAACACCTGCGGTGTGCTGTCCGCCGGGG
>Ga0335081_10007275_pt1 | contig 17696 bp, 14 predicted proteins | sample Lox_Sample_35_FD_206713 | JGI IMG/M metagenome (GOLD analysis project Ga0335081, IMG submission 206713) | Soil microbial communities from Loxahatchee National Wildlife Refuge, Florida, United States - Lox_Sample_3.5 | ecosystem: Environmental > Terrestrial > Soil > Wetlands | place: USA... | reverse complement strand
TGGGCAAGGAACTTCTCCAGCCGGTCGTTGAGGATCAGGAACGCGCCGGCACCCACCGAGCCGATGGCGAGGACGATCATCGGCCAGGTCATCACCGGAGGCGACTCGTGCGGATGCGCCTCGGGCTCCCAGCGCCGCTTCCCGTACCAGGTCATGAACATCATCCGGGTCATGTAGAACGCGGTGATGCCCGCGCCGATCAGCGCCAGGGTGCCGAGTACCTTGCCTGCCGCGCCGTGCTCGCTGAAATCCGCCCCGATGATGGGGTCCTTGGTGAAAAACCCGGAGAACGGCGGGATGCCGATGATGGCGAGGTATGCGAGGCCGAAGGTCACGGAGGTGATCGGCATAACCCGGGCCAGCCCGCCGTACCGCCGCATGTTCACCTCGTCGTTCATGCCGTGCATGACCGATCCGGCGCCGAGGAACAGGCCGGCCTTGAAGAACCCGTGGGCGAGCAGCAGCGCGATCGCGAACACGTAGCCGGCCGGCCCGAGGCCGGCGCCGAGCGTCATGTAGCCGATCTGGCTCATGGTGGACCCGGCCAGCGACTTCTTGATGTCGTCCTTGGCGCACGCGATGATGCCGCCGAACAGCAGCGTGACCGTGCCGACCAGGACCACCGCCAGCCGGGCGTCAGGCGAGAGCGCGAGGATCGGGTTGGACCGGACCAGCAGGTACACTCCCGCGGTGACCATCGTCGCGGCGTGGATCAGCGCCGATACCGGCGTGGGGCCCTCCATCGCGTCCAGCAGCCAGGACTGCAGCGGCACCTGCGCGGACTTCCCGCACGCGCCGAGCAGCAGCAGCAGCCCGAGCGCCGTGGCCACGCCGCTCCCGCCGGACTTCACCGAACCGAAGACCCCGCTGAACGACACCGTGCCGAACTCGGCGAACATCAAGAAGATGGCCACGGTGAGCCCGGCGTCACCGACCCGGTTGACGATGAACGCCTTCTTCGCCGCCACCGCGGCCGAGGGCTTGTACTGCCAGAACCCGATCAGCAGGTAGGACGCCAGGCCGACGCCCTCCCACCCCACGTAGAGCACCAGGTAGTTGTCGCCGAGCACAAGCAGCAGCATGGCCGCGAGGAACAGGTTCATGTAGCCGAAGAAGCGGCGCCGGTCGCGGTCGTGGCTCATGTAGCCGGCCGAGTAGATGATGATCAGCGAGCCGACCCCGGTGATGAGCAGCACGAAACAGATCGACAACTGGTCGACGAGCAGGTTCATGTTCACCTGCAAGCCCGCCACCGGGATCCAGGAGTACAGGTGCTGGTCCTGGCTGCGGTCGGCGTCGCCGAGCAAGGTGAAGAACGCGATCAGGCCGTAGACGAACGCCGCCACCGGCATGGCCACGCCGAGCAGGTGGCCCCAGCGGTTGGTACGGCGGCCGCCCAGCAGCAGCACCACGGCGCCGAACAGCGGGAAGGCGAGCAGCAGCCACGAAAGCTTCAGCGCGCCGGTAGCCGCGACGGTGTGCAACGTCGTCATCCCCTCAGTACTTCAGCAGGTTGGCGTCGTCCACCGACGCGGATCGGCGGGCCCGGAAGATCGCCATCAAGATCGCGAGGCCGACGACGACCTCCGCGGCCGCCACCACCATCACGAAGAACGCGATGACCTGCCCGTCCAGGTTCCCGTGCATCCGGGCGAACGCGACGAACGCGAGGTTGCACGCGTTCAGCATCAGCTCGATGCACATGAACACGACGATGGCGTTGCGCCGCACGAGCACGCCGGTGCCGCCGATCACGAACAGGATCACGGACAGGGCCACGTAGTGAATCGGGCTCACGACTCAACCTCCGTACCGGCCGGCGCAGCCAGTTCGGGCCGAACGGGCGGGGTTTCCTCGTTCGGGTCACGAGGCGCGAGCGTCTGGCTGACCGAAAGCTCCGAGGTACTGCCGTCCGGCAGCAGCGCGGGCCGGTCCGCGGCGTCGTGCAGTGCGTAGACGCCGGGCGACGGGTCGGGCGCCAGCTGGCCGCTGGCCAGCCGCCGGGCGGCCAGGTCACGCTGGGTGGGCTTCGGCGTGGTGCGCTCGCGGTGCGCCAGCACCATCGCGCCGACCGCCGCGGTGATCAGCAGCGCGCCGGTGACCTCGAACGGGAACACGTACGTGGTGAAGATCAGCCTGGCCAGCCCGGTCAGGTTGTCCACGTTGTTGGCCGCGGTGGTCCTCGCGGCCGGGCCGATGGCCGCGTGTCCGATGCCGAGGATCAGGACCACGAACAGGCCGATCGCGGCGAGCCCGGCGGCCGCTCGCTGGCCCTTGATCGTCTCCACGACCGAGTCCGACGAGCTGATGCCGATCAGCATGATGACGAACAGGAACAGCATCAGCACCGCGCCGGTGTACACGATGATCTGCACGAAGGCGAGGAAGGGCGCGCCCTGCATGGCGTACATGGTGGCCAGGCAGAGCATCACCACGGCGAGCATGATCGCGCAGTGCACCGCGCGCCGGACCAGGATCATGGCCAGCGCGGCGCCGACCGAGATGAAGGCGAGGATCCAGAAGATGGTCTCGACCGCGATCGAGTCGGTGTTGGTGCCGGACGGGGCGGCCGCGAGGATATGGCTCATTCCTCCTCGCCTCCGCCCGCCTCGCGCACTTCCGGCGGCGCCCAGGCCAGCGAGGCGTCCGGGGACTGGGCGGGCACCGGCGGGCCTGACGGGCCGCCAGGACCGGACATGCCGGGCGCGCGGGGACCGGTGGTCAGCCCCGCCGCGCCGAGCCGGTAGTAGTCCTTCTCGTCCTCGCCGAGCCGCATCGGATGCGGCGGCGCCTCCATGTCCGGCAGCAGCGGCACGAGCAGCTGCTCCTTGGTCCAGATCAGGTGTTCCCTGTTATCGTCGGCGATCTCGTACTCGTTGGTCATGGTCAGCGCGCGGGTCGGGCAGGCCTCGATGCACAGGCCGCACAGGATGCAGCGCAGGTAGTTGATCTGGTACACCGCCCCGTACCGCTCACCGGGCGAGTACCGCTCGTCTGCCGTGTTGTCCCGGCCCTCGACGTAGATGGCGTCCGCCGGGCAGGCCCACGCGCACAGCTCGCAGCCGATGCACTTTTCCAGCCCGTCCGGCCACCGGTTGAGCTGGTGGTGACCGTGGAACCGCGGCGCGGTCGGCCGCCGCTCCTCCGGGTAGTAGACGGTCTCGGGCTTGCGGAACATCTCGGAGAAGGTGACGCCGAACCCCTTGACCGGGTTGAGGGCATCATTGAGCCAATCAAGCACCTGTGACCTCCTTGCTGGAGGTTTCGTTGTTGCCGGAGGCCCCGACGCCGTGGTAGTGCGGCAGGTCGAGCGGGGGCACCGGGAAACCGGTAGCGGGCTCGGTGGTGCCGGCTTCCGCCAGGTCAGCCTCCTCCGCGGCCGCGAACCGCGCGGCCCGTTGCTGCGCCGCGCTGTCCCACATCGTGATCAGGGCCAGGATGAGCACGATGACCAGGCCGAAGACCACATACGGAGCGGTGGAGTGGCTGTCAAGCCGCCAGGCGCGCACCGAGGCGACCAGCAGGATCCAGACGATGGAGACCGGGATGAGGAACTTCCACCCGATCGCCATCAGCTGGTCGTACCTGACCCGCGGCAGCGTGCCGCGCAGCCAGATGTAGCAGAACAGGAAGATGAACAGCTTGATCAGGAACCACAGCACCGGCCACCAGCCGGTGTTGGCACCTGACCACAGGGACAGCGGCCACGGCGCCCGCCAGCCGCCGAGGAACAGCGTGGTGGCCAGCGCGGAGACCGTGATCATGTTGACGTACTCGGCCAGGTAGAACATGGCGAACTTCATCGACGAGTACTCGGTGTGGTAGCCGGCCACCAGCTCGCCCTCGCCCTCGGGCAGGTCGAACGGCAGCCGGTTGGTCTCGCCGACCATGGTGACCAGGTAGATGAGGAACGACGGCGCCAGCACCCACGCGTACCAGCCGTGTATCTGGGCGGTGACGATCCCGGTGGTGGACAGCGAGCCGGCGTCGAGGAACACGGCCACGAAGGCCAGCGCCATCGCGATCTCGTAGCTGATCACCTGGGCCGCCGAGCGCAGCGTACCGAGCAGCGAGTACGGCGACCCCGAGGCCCAGCCGGCCAGCACGATGCCGTACACGCCGATGGAGCTCATGGCCAGCACCAGCAGCACCGCCACCGGCAGGTCGGCGACCTGCAGCGGGGTGCGGTGGTGGAAGATCGAGACCACCGGGCCCACCGGGATGATGGAGAAGGCGACGAAGGCGGGCGCGGCCGACAGCACCGGCGCCACCACGAAGATCAGCTTGTCCGCGGTGGTCGGGATGATGTCTTCCTTCAGCGGCAGCTTGAGCGCGTCGGCGATCGGCTGCAGCAGGCCGAACGGCCCGGCCCGGTTCGGGCCCGGCCGGTTCTGCATCCGGCCGATGACCCGGCGCTCCGCCCAGATCATGAACATCGTCGTCAGCAGCAGGAAGACGAAGACGACCACGACCTTGAGCAGCACCAGCCACCAGGTGAGCTGGTAGAAGCTGGCGAGCGTGGGGTCGGCCGCGGGCGCCGCCAGGTGCGGCAGCGTCCCCTCAAGCCTCATTCCGGCCTCCTCAGGGTGACCATGGCGCCGTGCCCCGCGCCCAGCCGGGCGCGGATAGTGGGTCCGGCCTGGACCGCGGGCCCTGTGTCATCGGGATGCAGGGTGTCACCGGGGTACGGGGCGACCTCGGCGGCGTGCCCGGCACCGTTCCCGGGCAGGCCGGCGGCCGGGAGCCAGACCACGTGGTCGGCCATCGGCACCACCTCGACGGGCACCGTGACCGACCCCTGGTCGGTGGCCACCGTCACCTTATCGCCGTCGGCCGTCCCGGCCTCGGCCGCGGTCGCCGCCGACATCCGGGCCACGACCGGGCGGGCCGTGCCGGCCAGGGCCGGCTCGCCGTCCTGCATCCGGCCGCTGTCCAGCAGCTGGTGCCAGCTGGCGAGCCTGACAGTGCTAGCCGCGGGGGGACGATCCCCCCCAGACCCCCCCTGCTCTTGGGGGGAAACCGTTCCCCCCAAACCCCCTCGGCCCCCTGACGGGGGGAATTCCTGGCGCGTTCCGCGCCAGGTGCCGAGCGTGCCGAGCTCGGCGCGCGCGGCCTCCGCGTCGGGCAGGCCGAGGTGCACGTCCATCCGGTCCGCGATCGCGCCGAGCACGTACAGGTCGGTGCGGACCTCGGGGACCCGCAGCGCGGCGCCGAACGAGCCGCCCCGCCCCTCCCAGTTCACGAACGTGCCGGCCTTCTCCGCGACCGCGGCGACCGGGAAGACCACGTCGGCACGATCGGTGACCGCGCTCGCCCGCAGCTCGAGGCTGACCACGAACGGCGCCGTCTCGATCGCGGCCAGCGCGGCCCGCGGGTCGGGCAGGTCCGCCGGGTCGACGCCCGCCACCACCAGGGCGCCGAGCTCGCCGTCCGCCGCCGCGGCGAGGATCGCGGTGACATCGCGTCCGGGCTGGGCGGGCAGCGAGCCCTTGCCCCACGTCCTGGCCACCTCGGCGCGCGCGGCCGCGTCGGTCACCGGCCGGCCGATGGGCAGCAGCCCGGGCAGCGCCCCGGCCTCGACGGCCCCTCGCTCGCCCGCGCGGCGGGGCACCCAGGCGATCCGGGCGCCCGATGCGGCCGCCAGGGTGGCCACCGCGGCGAGCGCACCGGGCACCGCCGCGAGCCGCTCGCCGACCAGGATCACCGCGCCCGGCTCGCCAAGCGCCTCAGCAGCCTGCGAGAACACCGGATCGGAGGAACCCGCCGCCAGGGTGATCAGCACGCTGGCCTCGTCCCCCGGCATGGTGGTCAGCAGCGTGCCGGACAGCTTGACCAGGCCGGGGCTGGCCAGCGCCGCGACCGAGAACACCCGCGGCCCCCGGCGCCGGACCGCCTTGCGCAGCCGGAGGAAGACGACGGGCGACTCGTCCTCGGGCTCGAAACCGGCCAGCAGCACGGCCGGGGCCTGCTCCAGGTCGGCGTAGCTGACGCCGATGCCGCGGCCGGCCACGCACGCGGCCAGGAACTGCTCCTCCTCGGCCGAATGGGGACGGGCCCGCATGTCGATGTCGTTGGTGTCCAGGGCCACCCGGGCGAACTTGGCGTAGGCGTAAGCGTCCTCGAGGGTCAGCCGCCCGCCGGTCAGCACGCCGACGCCGCCCGCCGTGCCTTTCACTGGCCCGGTCGCGGCGCCAGCCGCGGGATCCGCGTCGCGCGCCGCCAGCAGGCCGGCCGCGGCCACCGCCAGCGCGTGCGGCCAGGACGCCGGGACGAGCACCCCGTTCTCGTCCCTGACCAGCGGCGTGGTCAGCCGGTCCGGCTGGGTCGCGTAGGTGAACGCCCACCGGCCCTTGTCGCAGTTCCACTCCTCGTTGACGGCCGGGTCTTCGCCGGCCAGCCGCCGCAGCACCCGGCCGCGCCTGACGTCGGTGCGCTGCCGGCAGCCGGCCGCGCAGTGCTCGCACACGCCCGGCACCGACATCAGGTCGAACGGCCGGGACCGGAACCGGTACGCGGCGCCGGTCAGCGCGCCGACCGGGCACACCTGCACGGTGTTGCCGGAGAAGTAGGAGTTGAACGGCTTGCCCTCGGCGGTGCCGATGAACTGGCTGGGGCCGCGCCCGATGAACTCGATGAACGGATCGCCGGCGATCTCCTCGGAAGTCCTGGTGCACCTGGTGCAGGAGATGCAGCGCTCGCGGTCGAGCAGCACCTGGGTGGAGATCGGCACCGGCTTGGCGAAAGTCCGCTTCTCCTCGGTGAACCTCGTCTCCCCCTGGCCGTTGGACATGGCCTGGTTCTGCAGCGGGCACTCGCCGCCCTTGTCGCACATCGGGCAGTCGAGCGGGTGGTTGATGAGCAGCAGCTCCATCACGCCCCGCTGCGCCTTGTCCGCGACCGCGGAGGTGAGCTGGGTGTGCACCACCATGCCCTCGGTGCATGCGGTGATGCACGAGGCCAGCGGCTTGCGCTGGCCTTCCACCACGACCAGGCACTGGCGGCAGGCGCCGATGGGTTCGAGCAGCGGGTGGTCGCAGAACCGCGGGATCGCTATGCCGAGCAGTTCGGCGGCCCGGATGATCCACGTGCCCTTGGGCACCGCGATCTCGAACCCGTCGATGGTGACGGTCACCGTGTCCTGCGTGGTCTCCACCGTCATGCCTGACTCCAGACAGTAGAAGCCGCCGGGTCGAACGGACAGCCGCCCTCCTTGTGGTGCTGGACGAACTCGTCCGTGAAGTAGCGGACGGCGGAGGTGATCGGGGGCGTCGCGCTGTCGCCGAGCGCGCAGAACGCGCGGCCGTTGATGTTGTCGCAGATGTCCAGGAGCTTCTCGACGTCTTCCGCGGTCCCGTCGCCATGTTCCAGCCGCTCCAGGATGCGGACCAGCCAGAACGTGCCCTCACGGCACGGCGTGCATTTCCCGCACGACTCATGCTGATAGAACTCGGTCCAGCGGAGCACCGCGCCCACCACGCACGTGGTGTCGTCGAAGATCTGCACCGACCTGGTGCCGAGCTGGGATCCGGCGGCCGCGACCGACTCGAAGTCCAGCGGTACGTCGAGGTGCTGGTCGGTGAGTATCCCCGCCGACGAGCCGCCAGCGGTCCAGAACTTGAGCCGGCGTCCGCCCCGGATCCCGCCAGACAGGTCGAGCAGTTCGCGCAGCGTGATGCCGAGCGGGGCCTCGTACGTCCCCGGCGTGCTCACGTGACCGGAAAGGTTGAAGATCCCGAAGCCCTTGGACTTTTCCGTGCCGAGGTCGCCGAACCAGTCGGCGCCGTTCAGCACGATGGACGGAACGACGGCGATCGACTCCACGTTGTTCACGTTCGTCGGGAGGGCGTACACGCCGGCCACGGCCGGGAACGGCGGCTTGTTCCGCGGCAACCCGCGCTTGCCCTCCAGCGAGTCCAGCAGGGCGGTCTCCTCGCCGCAGATGTACGCGCCGGCTCCGGCGTGGATGATGACCTCCACGTCGAACCCGGAGCCGAGGATGTTCTGGCCGAGGTACCCGGCCGCGCGCGCCTCCTGCACCGCGTTGCGCAGCCGCCGGATCACGTGCAGGACCTCGCCCCGGACGTAGATGAACGCGTGACCGGCCCCGATCGCGTACGAGGCGATGGCCGCGCCCTCGATGAGCAGGTGCGGGTTGGCCATCATCAGCGGGACGTCCTTGCAGGCGCCCGGTTCGGATTCGTCCGCGTTGACCACCAGGAAGTGCGGCTTGCTGTCGCCCTTCGGCAGGAAGTTCCATTTCACGCCGGTCGCGAAGCCGGCCCCGCCGCGGCCGCGCAGCCCGGCGTTCCGCACGACCGAGATGACCTCGTCGCGCGACATGCCGAGCGCCTTCGGCAGCGCCTGCCAGCCGCCTGCCCGCCGGTACCCGTCGATGGTGAAGATGTCGGGCTGGTCCCAGTGCGCGGTCAGCACCGGGGTCAGGGTGTCGGTCACCGCGACTCCTTCGCGTGGTCGCCCGCCCCGCGCTTGCCCGCGGAACCCGGCTCGGGCGCGGTCCAGCCGTGCTCCTTGGCGATCTTCAGGCCGACCAGGTCGGCCGGTCCCGCGGCGGGGCCCTGCGTGGCCTGGTCGTCGTTGAAACCGGCCAGGATCCGGGCCGCCTCGCGCCAGGTGACCAGCCGCCCCGGGCCCCGGGTCGGGGTCACCGGGTTCCCGGCGCGCAGGTCGTCGGCGAGCTGGCGGGCCGAGGCCGGCGTCATGTTGTCGAAGAACTCCCAGTTCACCATCATCACCGGCGCGTACACGCAGGCGGCGTTGCATTCCAGGTGCTCCAGGCTGACCCGGCCGTCGGGCGTGGTCTCGTCGTCGCCCACGCCGAGGTGATCGTGGAGTTCGGCCAGGATCTGGTAACCGCCCAGCACTCCGCACACCGTGTTGGTGCACACGCCGACGTGGTACTCGCCGACCGGGCGGCGCTTGTACATGGTGTAGAAGCTGACCACCCCGGTGACGTCGGCCTCGGTCAGCCCGAGCTTGGCCGCGCAGTACTCGATTCCGGTCCCGGAGACGTAGCCTTCCTCGGACTGGACGAGGTGGAGCAGCGGAAGCAGCGCCGACCTCGCCCGCGGGTACTGGGCGATGATCTGCGCCGCGTCGACGTCCAGGCGCGCCAGCACTTCGTCGCTGAACGGCATTACCTGTCCACGCCTCCCATCACGGGGTCGATGCTCGCGATCGCCGGGATCAGGTCGGCCACCTGGCCGCCCTCGCACACCGCGGCGACCGTCTGCAGGTGGTTGAACGACGGATCACGGAGGTGCACCCGGTACGGCCGGGTCCCGCCGTCGCTCACCACGTGCGCGCCCAGTTCGCCGCGGGGGGACTCGATCGCCGCGTAGGCCTGGCCGGCCGGCACCCGGAACCCCTCGGTGACCAGCTTGAAGTGATGGATGAGTGCCTCCATGGACTGGCCCATGATGTGCTTGATGTGCTCGGGCGAGGGGCCGAGCCCGTCCGGGCCGAGCGACAGCCGCGCCGGCCAGCCGATCTTAGCGTCCCTGATCATGACCGGGTCCTGGTCCGGGCCGGGCGACCCGCGCTCGGCCAGCCGGTCGACACACTGCCGGACGATCCGCAGCGACTGCGTGATCTCGTCCATCCTGACCAGGTACCGGCCGTAGGCGTCGCAGGTGTCGACCACGGGCACGTCGAAGTCGTAGGTCTCGTAGCCGCAGTACGGCTGGGACTTGCGCAGATCCCAGGGCAGCCCGGTCGACCTCAGCATCGGACCGGTCACGCCCAGGGCCATGCAGCCCGCCAGGTCCAGGTAGGCGATGCCCTTGTTACGGCCGATGAAGATGGGGTTGGCGTCGATCAGCGTGCGCAGGTCCCGTACGAGCCGGGGCGCGGTGTCCAGGAAGGCCCGGATCGCCTCCAGCGCTCCGGGCGGCAGGTCCTGCGCCACTCCGCCCGGCCGGATGAAGGCGTGGTTCATCCGCAGGCCGGTGATCAGTTCCAGCAGGTCGAGGCCGCGTTCCCGCAGCCGCGCGCCCTGCGTGTAGATCGTGGTCGCGCCCAGCTCCAGCCCCATCGGGGCGATCCCGCCCAGGTGGGAGGTGATCCGGTTGAGCTCCATCATCAGCACCCTGATGATCTGGGCACGCTCGGGGATCTTGTCCTCGATGCCGAGCAGGCGCTCGACCGCGAAGCAGTACGCGGACTCGTTGAAGATCGGCATCAGGTAGTCCGCCCTGGTGCAGAACGTGACGCCCTGCGTCCAGGTGCGGTACTCCATGTTCTTCTCGATGCCGGTGTGCAGGTAGCCGATGGCCGGCCGCACCTCGACGACGGTCTCGCCCTCCAGGGTCAGGATCAGGCGGAGCACGCCGTGCGTGGACGGGTGCTGCGGGCCCATGTTGATGACGATCCGCTCGCCGGCCTCGAAGTCGTCCGACTGGATGGCGGCGGAGACGACCTCGTCCCAGTCCTCGCCAGAGACCGTGTAGACGCGGCCCTCGGCGGCTTCGGCGTCGCCCGCCCCGGCCGCTGCGTGCGGCGTCTGCGTCATGAGTAGTGCCTCCGCTCGTCCGGAGCCGGGATCTTCGCGCCGCGGTACTCGACCGGGATCCCGCCGAGCGGATAGTCCTTGCGCTGCGGGTGGCCCTTCCAGTCGTCCGGCATCTGGATCCTGGTCAGCCCCGGGTGGCCGTCGAAGATGATGCCGAACAGGTCCCAGGTCTCCCGCTCGTGCCAGTTGTTGGCGGGGTACACGCCGACCAGCGACGGGATGTGCCGGTCGGCGTCCGGCGTGGTCACCTCGAGCCGGACCCGGCGGTTGTGCGTGATCGACAGCAGGTGGTAGACCGCGTGCAGCTCACGGCCGCTGTCGTCCGGGTAGTGCACCCCGGACACCCCGGTGCACAGCTCGAAGCGGAGCGCGGGGTCGTCGCGGAACTTCGCGGCCACCTCGGGCAGGCGCTCCCGGCGCACGTAGAAGGTCAGCTCGCCGCGGTCCGCGACCACGCGCTCGATCGCGTCGGAGAAGCCGATCCCGGCCGACTCGAGCGCGCGGCCCAGCTCGTCGGCGACGTCGTCGAAGTAGGAGCCGTACGGGCGCGGGCTGGCCAGGACGGGGGCGCGGTGCACCCGGAGCAGGCCGTAACCCGAGGTGTCCGGGGTGCCCTGCACGCCGAACAGGCCGGTGCGGACGACCGGCTCGGCCAGCCGCTCCTCGCCCAGCCGGGCCGGGAGGTTCTCGTCGGGGTCGGGTGGGGCCGCCGGGGGCACGGGTCCCTGCGGGGCCTGCGAGCCGTGGGTCTCCTCGGACCCCGCCTTCGGCGTCTCGTCCGGACCGCTCACAGCTGTGACCCCTCAGGGGAGGTCAGGTGCAGCGGGGCCAGGCCGAGCCGGGCGTTCTCCAGCTCGGTGATCTCGCGCTCCCGGTTCTTGCCGAGCTTCATGTTCAGGATCTTGTCGTGCAGCTTGACGATGGAGTCGAGCAGCATCTCCGGCCGCGGCGGGCAGCCGGGCAGGTAGATGTCCACCGGCACGATGTGGTCGACGCCCTGCACGATGGCGTAGTTGTTGAACATGCCGCCGCTGGACGCGCAGACTCCCATCGAGATCACCCACTTGGGGTCGGACATCTGGTCGTAGATCTGCCGGAGCACCGGGGCCATCTTCTGGCTGACCCGGCCGGCCACGATCATCAGATCGGCCTGGCGCGGGGTGTTCGAGGCCCGCTCCATGCCGAACCTGGCCAGGTCGTGCTTTGGCCCGCCGGTCTGGAATAGCTCGATGGCGCAGCAGGCCAGGCCGAAGGTGGCCGGCCAGACCGAGCGGGCCCGCGCCCAGCCCGCCAGCTTCTCCACCGAGGTCAGCAGCACCCCGCTGGGCAGCTTTTCTTCAACACCCATGGCTAATCCCATTCCAGGCCGCCGCGCCGCCAGACGTAGGCGTACGCGACCAGCACAGTGAAGACGAAGGTGACCATCTCGATCAGGCCGAAGGCGCCGAGCTTGTTGAAGGCGACCGCCCAGGGATACAGGAAGATGATCTCGATGTCGAACACGATGAACAACATCGCGGTCAGGTAGTACTTGACCGGGACCTTGCCCCCCTGCGGCGGCATCGGCGTCGGCTCGATGCCGCACTCGTAGCTCTCCAGCTTGGCCCGGTTCCACCGCTTGGGCCCCGCGATGGCGCCGAACGTGACGGAAAAGACGGCAAAACCTGCCGCCAGCACGGCCAGCACGAAGATCGGAAGGTACAGCCTCATCGTGGTTTCCTCCCTCCACAGGCCCGATGCCAACTGCCTATCCTAGGGATCACCGGCATGGCCCCTCACTCAGGGTTAGGCGCGAGCCTGGACAGGCCGTTGACCAGCCGGTCTGATGCGTCGCCCCGCGGATCGGTCAGGTTGGCCAGTAGCTTGAGGGCGAATCGCATCAGGGCCGGACGGCCCATGCTGTGCTTGGTCGCGATGCGCATCAGCGCCGGCTTGCCGATCAGCTTGACGAAGGTGCGGCCGAGCGCATAGTAGCCGCCGTAGGCCTGGCTGAGCGCGTGCGGGTAGCCGGCCAGCACCCGTTCCGTCTCCACCGGGCGCGACCGGGCCAGCGCCTGCACGATCGTGCGGGCCAGGATCTCCCCCGACTCCATCGCGTACGCGATGCCCTCGCCGTTGAACGGGTTCACCATGCCGCCGGCGTCGCCCACCAGCAGCAGGCCCTGGTAGTAGTGCGGGGTGCGGTTGAAGCCCATCGGCAGGGCCGCGCCGCGGATCGGCTGGGTCCGGTTCTCCTCGGTGAAGCCCCACTCGGCCGGCATGCCCTCGAGCCACTTGCGCAGCAGGGCGTGGTAATCGGTGTTGCCGAAGGCGGCGCTGGTGTTCAGCAGCCCCAGCCCGACGTTGGAGGTCCCGTCGCCCATGCCGAAGATCCAGCCGTAGCCGGGCAGCAGCCGGTCGCCGTCCCACAGGTCGAGCCAGGACTCGAGGTAGTCGTCGTCGTGCCGGCGCGTCCGGTAGTACGTCCTGACCGCGACGCCGAGCGGCCGGTCGTCGCGTTTACGCAGGCCCATGGCCACGGACAGGCGCGAGGAGTTGCCGTCCGCCGCGACCACCACCCGGGCCCGGTAGGTGCGCTCGCCCCCGCCGTCCGCGGCCTTGGCCGCGACACCGGTGATCCGCCCGCTGCGCTCGTCGCGGACCGGGCCGGTCACCGTGACGCCCTCGAGCAGCCGCGCGCCGGCCTGCTGGGCCCGGCGGGCCAGCGTCTCGTCCAGGTCGAGCCGGGTGCGGACCAGGCCGTAGCCGGGATAGCTGGCCAGCTCGGGCCAGGGCAACTCCAGCCGCTTGCCCGCGCCGATGACCCGCAGGCCCTTGTTGCGCACCCAGCCGTCCTGCTCGCTGACGCTGATGCCCATGCCGACCAGGGTCTTGACCGCGCGCGGGGTCAGCCCGTCGCCGCACACCTTCTCCCGCGGGAACCGCGACTTCTCGAGCAGCAGCACGTCTAGCCCGGATTGTGCCAGGTAGAAGGCGGTGGTAGCGCCGGAGGGACCGGCGCCCACGACGATGACGTCGGCTTCGGCTTCGGCTGGCTTTTTCGGGGCGGGGGGAGCGTGCTCGGTCACTTGATCAGATCCTGGTGTTCTTGTGAACCGCTTCACAAATTCTTTGCCATCAGTTTAGACCTAGCCGGTCGCGGCTTGGTGCGGGGGCAGCGTTCGCCCGGTCAGGCACGCCGGGCGACGTGCACGGCCACCGCGCCCAGGCTCAGGTTCCGCCATCGCACCGCCGACCAGCCGGCCGTCTTGATCAGGCCGGCCAGCTCGCGCTGGTCCGGCCAGTCCACGATCGACTCGGCCAGGTACTCGTAGGCTTCCGGGTTACGGGCCGCCCGCCGGGCGATCGCGGGCAGGACATAGAGCAGATAACGCCGGTAAAGCATATCGGCCGGGGCGATCGTGATCGCGCTGAACTCACATACCACGAGGCGCCCGCCCGGCCTGGTCACCCGGCGCATCTCGGCCAGGCCCGCGACCGGGTCGGCCACGTTCCGCAGCCCGAACGAGATCGTCACCGCGTCGAAGGCCCCGTCGCGGAACGGCAGCCGCAGCGCGTCGCCGCCCGCGAAGCCGAGACGGCCCGGTCCGCTCTCGCGCTGGCTGCCGTCCAGCCTGGATTTGCCCGCCCGGAGCATACCGACGGAGAAGTCGCAGGCCACGCAGTCCGCGCCGGTGGCGGTGAAGGTCAGCGAGGAGGTCCCTGTGCCGGCCGCCAGGTCGAGCACCCGCTCCCCCGGGCGGGCCCCGGTGATCCGCGCCACGACCCGCCGCCAGAGCCGGACCTGGCCCATGGACAGCAGGTCGTTCAGCAGGTCGTAACGCCCGGCGATGGCGTCGAACATCGCCGCGACATCACCGGGTTGCTTGTCCAGTTCGGCACGGGCCATACCCCTCACCCTATGGCCGCGCGCCTCCCGCCGCCCGCACGCCCGCCCGCCCCTCGGCCCGCACGCCGCGGACCCAGCCGCCAGGCAACACCAGCACCAGCACCAGCCCACTCATCCGCCCCGCGCCGGATTCAATGAGAGTCACTCTCTACCGGATAGAGGCGGTAGAGAGTGACTTTCTACCGGATAACGTCGGCCTTCCGCGACATGCTCGTGAGACTACTGGTACGAATGTGGTCGGTGGTGCGCAGCGGGGGGCCCGGAGGGCAGCCGGGGCGGCTCTGGCACGCCGGGATGGCGCGGGGTACAGGGCGCGGGGTACAGGGCGCGGGGTACAGGGCGCGGGGGGCGGATGGGCTACAGGAGGCGGGGGCGCTGCCATTCCTGGCCGAGGACGTGCTGGGCCAGGAAGGCGAGGACGGTCTCGTACCAGATCCGCGCGTGGCCGGGGGCCAGGATCCAGTGGTTCTCGTCCGGGAAGTAGAGGAACTTGGTCTCGGCACCGTGGCAGTACAGGTCCGACCACAGCCGCAGCGCCTCGCCGACCGGCACCCGGTAGTCCTTGTTCCCGTGAATGACCAGCATCGGCGTGCGGATCTGGGCGACGTGGCGGTGCGGTGAATTCGTCTCGTACATCTCGGGGTCGGTCAGCGGGTCGCCGAAGTGCCGCCGCCAGTACATCGGGTGGTCGGTAGTGCCGAACATCTGGTCCAGCGACCACAGCCCGGCGTGGCTCACGATCGCCCGGAAGCGGTCGGTGTGGCCGGCCATCCAGTTCGCCATGTAGCCGCCGTAGGAGCCGCCCATCATGGCGACCCGGTCCGCATCGAGGTCCGGGCGGGCCAGCGCGGCGTCGGTGACCGCCATGATGTCGGCGTACGGCCGGGCGCCCCACTCGCGGTGCGCGCGGGCGATGAAGCCGAGCCCGTATCCGGTGGACAGCGCCGGGTCCGGCAGCAGCACGGCGTAGCCGCGGGCGGCCATCAGCCACGGATTCCACCGCCACGACCAGCTGTTCCAGCTGCTCATCGGGCCGCCATGCACCCAGAGCAGGAGCGGTGCGGGCTGGTCCGCCGCGGCGCCTGATTTGCCTAGGCCTTCGGCCGCGGCGCCTGATTTGCCTAGGCCTTCGGCCGCGGCGCCTGATTTGCCTAGGCCTTCGGCTGCGGCGCCTGATTTGCCTAGGCCTTCGGCCGCGGCGCCCTCGGGCAGCACGAGCCAGGCCCGGACCGGCTGGCCGTCCTCCGCGGCGGCGGTGACCTCCTCGAGCCGGCCCGGCAGCGTGACCGGGACGCCGGGGCAGTCGAGCGCGCCGGGTTCGGCCCCGGTGGTCAGATCGATGCGCACCGGGGTGGGCGGCGAGTCCACGGCGGCCCGCAGCGCGTACAGGTACCGGCCGTCCGGGCTGGGGTTCAGGTCGGTGTACGCGCCGTCGTCGGCGGTCACCCGGGTGACCTCGCCGCTGCCCGCGTCGACCCGGAACACCGGGCACCGGCCGCCGTCGTCGGCGGTGAGGTACAGCGCGCTCGAATCGTGCGCCCAGGCCAGTCCGTTCGGCCAGCGATCCCAGCCGGCCAGCAGGTCCCGGCCGGGCCCGGACGTGTCCGCCGCGTCGGCCGCGTCGACGTCGAGCAGGACCACGGTGAGGTCGACCGGCCGGCGGCCGGTGGCATGCCGCTCCCGCAGGCAGGCGATGATCCGCCCGTCGGGCGAGACCCGCGGGTTCTCGAAGTCGTACCCGGGTACCGACAGCAGCACCCGTCGCTTGCCGCTGGCCACGTCGATCGCGACCAGCTCGCAGCGCGACTCGCCGGCTGGCTCCCACCGCCACCACCCGGTGATCACCGAGGTCCCGTCCGGCGTCAGCTCGAACGCCTCGCCGTCCAGCGCCCGTCCCGGCTCGGGCGTCAGGTCGCGCAGCCGGGCGGGATTCGCCGGCCGTTCGGCCCCTTCGGACCCTTCGGCCGCTCCGGTGACGGTGTCGTCGGCCAGCGCGGGCTCCTTGTCCCCGCCGGCCCACCCGATCTCCGTTTGAAGCACCTGGTCGGGATCGACGGCGAGCAGCCGGGGCTGGTCGGGCCCCAGGTCGTGATCCCAGAACCGGACCGGCGCGGACTCGTGCAAGATGGCGGTGATCCCGGCGTCCTTGCGTTCCTGGCGCAGCCTTGCGTCCTCCGCGGCGCTGTCGCCGTTCCCCGCACCGGGCAGCACGGGAGCGCCGACCACGATCCCGCCGGCGTCCCCGGCCACCTCGGCCGCGGTGACGCCGCCCGGCAGTGCGGCCACCACCCGGGCCTCGCCGCCGGCCGCGGGCAGCATCCAGAGCGCAGCGACGTCGCCTGCGTCCGGGTCCTTCTTCACGGCCGGGTCGGCGCGCCAGGAGATGAACAGCAGCGATCCGTCCGGCAGGAAACGGGGGCTGCCCTCGCCCTCGGCGGACCTGGTCAGCCGGCGGGCCGGGCCGCCGGCCGCGTCGATCCTCCAGATGCTGGTGAGGTACTTCTTCTTGTCCGCGCTCAGGGTCTGCACCGCCGCGGCCAGCCAGGTCCCGTCCGGGGCCAGCCGCAGCGCCGTCACCCGCGGCAGCGCCACGAAGTCGCCCAGCTCATGAAATGGGGTCGAAGGGGTCGAAGGGGTCACGCCAGCGCTCACAATCGCTCCCCGATCAGGTCGATAAGCCGCAATTCAGCCCATACCCCGCTATTTCACGGCGATTCCTGGCCGCGAGGGCATGCCTGTATCACCGGCTCTGTATCAGCGGAACCGGCGGTCAGCCGGCCTCGGTGATCATGGCGGCGCCCACCGTGGCGTTGGTGCCCTCGTCGATCAGGATGAGGCCGCCGGTGGTGCGGTTCCTAGCGTAGGGGTCGCAGAATATCGGCTGGGTGAGGCGCAGCCTGACCCGGCCGATCTCGTTCAGCCCGAGCTGGGTGGCCGACTCGTCGCGGTGCAGCGTGTTCACGTCGATGCGGTAATGCAGGTCGGTCACGATCGCCTTCACCGTCCGCGAGGTGTGCTTGACGACCAGCCGGCTGCGCCGCGCCAGCGCCGTCTCCGACGACATCCAGCAGACCATCGCCTCGATGTCCTGGGCGGCGGCGGGCCGGTTGTTCGGCCGGCAGATCATGTCGCCGCGGGAGATGTCGACGTCATCGTCGAGCAGCAGCGTCACCGACATCGGCGCGAACGCCTCGGCGATCTCCGTCCCGGCCGCCTCGATCCGGCGCACCCGGGTAGAAAATCCCGACGGCAGGTGCAGCACCTCGTCGCCCGGCTTGA
>Ga0335081_10007274_pt1 | contig 17698 bp, 16 predicted proteins | sample Lox_Sample_35_FD_206713 | JGI IMG/M metagenome (GOLD analysis project Ga0335081, IMG submission 206713) | Soil microbial communities from Loxahatchee National Wildlife Refuge, Florida, United States - Lox_Sample_3.5 | ecosystem: Environmental > Terrestrial > Soil > Wetlands | place: USA... | reverse complement strand
AACTGCACGCCTTTCGAATTCTTCCGCGTCGGTTTGGGCTCGTCCACGACGTAGGTTTTCCAGATGCGATCCCCAGTATTGGCATCGAGTGCCACGACGCTCCCGCGCGACGTGCAGCACGGGTAATCCAGGGTGGCCGCGGTAAATTCCTCGGACGAGGATACCGGGACATACACGCGCCCGTTGTATACAGTGGGCGCAGCGGTGATACGGGCCACGAAATGGTCGTCGACCTTGGTGGTCCACAGCAAGTGCCCATCCTGCGCATCGAGTCCATACACATTTGCGTGCGCATCGCCGAAGTACACGGCGTACTTGGTGGCGCCGCGTCCTTTCACTGGGGCTACAGTGAGGGCGTTCCGCACTGAGCCCTTGGTTTGATACGACCAGTACACGCAGCCGGTTTTGGCATCGAGCGAGTAGATATAGCCGATATCGGTGCCGACGAAGACTCGACCTGAAACAACCGACGGCTGTCCGAACGCTGAGAGCCCGTTGGGATATCCGAACGCCCACTTCAACTTGAGATTCGGCACCTGCGCGGGAGAGAGGCCGGCGGCCTTCGCTGTCTGGAAGCGGCCATTCGTGACGTCGACGCCCCAGCCGTTCCACGCCGGTCCGGCCGCGGGATCGGCGAGTGGAGGATTACTGCCGCACTGGTTCGGCATCTGCTTCGAATCGCCTTCCTGCAAACTACCAAGCGGGCGTCCACTCATGAACGTCGCTACCATTCGCCTCTGGTCGTCCGATAAACTCGCGCCCTGGCCTTTCATGGCCCCGGTGGTCAGGGCTTCATAGATTTTTTCCGGAGGCATTTCGCGAATCGCGGCCGGTGAAGGCGCGCGCTCCACGTTGGGATTTCCATGACACCCCATGCAGCGCTGCTGAAAAACCGCGAATCCCGACTCCGTTCCAGCCGACTGCGGCGCGGGCCGCGCCGGCGCCTGCGCGAGCGCAGCTCCACTCATTACCCACACCACACCGATCCAATACGTTCTCATCTGGGTTTCCTTGCGATTGCCAGCATATCAAAAAGGCGTCTGTCCCCTTTTAACGCGAAGGGGCGACTTCGACGCCATGCAGATGCGCGCGGTCGATCGCGCCCTGCAGAAATCCACTGGAGCGGAGGCTATCGATGAACCGGTTCAGATAGGCCACGCGCGCGGGATCTCCCTTTTCCACGATCAGCGCCTGCGGCACAGCGAAAAAATTGTCAGAGAGCACGCGCACATTCGGAAATGGAGCGCTTTCCGCGACCAGTCGCTCGCGATTGGTGGCGAACGCATCGATCTCGGATGCCGCCAGCATCTTTACCGCTTCCGCCACGTCGAGCCCCGGAATGCCACTTAGTTCCGCCTGCTTCAGTGTCCGGCTCAGATACAGTTCGCCCGAATCTCCTTTTCGGGCGGCAATTCGGATGCCCGGCCGGTCGCCATCGGCGACCTTCTGTAGCGGCGAATCCGCACGAACCAGGTAGCTGTTGTAGGCCAGTTCGTACGTCTGGGTGAAATCCACTTCCGCGGCGCGCGACGGATCGTTAGCCAAAAATCCGAGGTCCGCCATGTGCATTTTCACGCTGTCCAGTACGGCGCGGACTCCGGCGCCCGGCGTGATCTGGTACGGAACTCCGAGCCGATGCGCCAATTCCTTTGTGATGTCCGCAACCGGCCCGGTGACCTCTCCGGTTTTCGGATCGATCCGCCCCTGCGCCGCGTTGTCTTTGAGAAACGTGACGCGCAAGCTGCCCGTTGGCGCGAGTTGCTGCGAGTTGGCCATCTGCGCGGGTGCGCGTACGGCGCACAAGATCACGGCTGCAGCGAAGGCCAATCGAGCGTGCTTCATGGGAGCACCATATCACAATGGGCGATAATCAAGGACAGCCGATCGCTTTCATGCAAGACAAACCGTTCCGGCCCGAGACTCGCATTCTGCGGCGACGTGATGTGCCGGCCGTTCGCCGGCATCATGCGGACTTGTGCGTGGCCGGCGCGGGCATTTCGGGCGTTTCAGCCGCCATAGAATCCGCACGGCTCGGGAAAAAGGTAATCCTGATTGATGGTTTGCCGTCGCTGGGCGGTCAGGCGGTCAATTCGATCATCGGCATGATCGTCGGCCTATTTGGCAATGGCCCGAACGGCCGACAGCTCACGCATGGGATCGCCGACGACCTCATTCGCGATCTCGGCGCTACCGGCGACCTCGAAATCCGCATGGGCGGCGTCTCTCCCAACGCGTTCTACAATGAGATCGCGCTCGGCCGGTGGGTCGAGCGCAAGGTGCTGGAGCTGAAGATCACGCCAGTACTCGGCGCGGTTCTTCGCGCAGTCCGGATGGAGGGCCGCCGGGTTGCGGAGTTGGAACTCGCGACCCGGTACGGCGACGTCCTCATCGAGGCCGACGGGTTCGTTGACGCCACCGGCGACGCGGCTCTCGTGTGGCAGGCCGGGCTCGATTGCCGGGAGCCCGCCGAAGGCATCATTTATGGTTCGCAGATGATGGTCATCGAGAATTTCGAGGAAGCGCACAAACCTACGCGCGACGAAGTCTCGGCCCGTCTTCGCGACCGCGCCGATTGCTACGGCCTGGCGCGCCGCGACGGCTTTGCCATGAATCTGCCAGGCGGCCGCACCGCCATCGTCAATATGACGCATATTGAAAATCCGCTCGATCCCTTCGAGGCTTCCCGCATGGGGATTGAAGGGAAAGACCAGGCGGATCGAGCGCTCGAATTCCTCAAATCCGAATTTCCGAAGGCATTCGGCGCCGCGCATGTGCGAGCCTACGGTCAGCCCGGCATCCGGCAAACACGCTGGATTGTCGGTTGCCATCAGTTAACCGTTGACGAGGTTCGACAAGGCACCAAATTTGAGGACAGTATCGCCCGCACCGCCTGGCCTCTGGAACAGCATCATCATGTCGAGGGCTACGTGTGGGAGCCGTTCGCGGAAGATCACGTCCATTATGTTCCCTTGCGCAGCCTTACGCCGCCGGGCGCCGATAACTTGGTTGCCGTCGGCCGGTGCATCGATGGCGACGCCGCGGCCCTTTCCAGCGTGCGCGTGATGGGCCCGTGCATCGCCATGGGCGCCGCGGCGGCGCACGCGCTCGACCTAGCAGGGAAGGGAAGCGTTCACCATGTCGATCTCGCGGCCTTAGGGCAGCGGATCCGCGCCAATATCGAGGATTAGCCGGCGATGCGCTTGAGCGATAACGAAAGAACGATGCTCGACGGCAAAGCCGGTCCGGCCAAACAAAAGGCCATGGAGTTGTTGGTTCGCTATGCGGAAGCTTTGGGCGCGGAGCGGTTCGTCGACACTCACAATGTAGCCGGCGTGCCGGGGTCTTCCACTCTCTTCCTGCAGAATTACTACCAGCAGCACTTCGGTGACGGGACCTATCAAGCGATTTACTCACTTTACGATCTCGACAGCGACCAGATCGTACCCGTGCCCAAGGTCGACTCTTATTGCTGCCACCTGCAGGGCGGGATGGATCCGGAAAACTGGGCGGAACTCGGGATGAGCCGTGAAGCTTTTGACCACTTCAAGCAAGACGAGGCTGAAGTCGCCGCGCACGGCATTCAGATTCTGAAAACCTGTACGCCCTATCTCGCCGGCAACGTGCCAGTAAAAGGCGAACACTGCGCGTGGATGGAGTCGTCAGCCGTGGTATTTTGCAATTCCGTGCTGGGCGCGCGCACCAACACGGAAGGCCGCGAGAGCACTAGCGCCGCCGCGCTGACCGGCAAGATCCCGGATTGGGGATTGCACCGCGACGAGTTCCGCCACGCCACGCACCGCATTGATGTCGAAGTGCCGGTGGCGAGCGTGATGGATTGGGGCATGCTCGGCTATTTCGCAGGCTATGCGGTCGAGGAGAACATCCCGGTGCTGACCGGCAACATCAGCCAACCGAACCTGACCCGTCACAAGCATTTCGGCGCGGCGGCAGCCTCGTCCGGAGGGGTCGAGATCTATCACATGGTCGGGATCACTCCGGAGGCGGCGACTCTCGAAATGGCGCTCGGCGCCAATCCGCCGATTGTCACCCTCCCGTACGGTCCCAAAGAGCGGCGCGAGACCTATGAGCGGCTGAACTCGATCGGCACCAACCCGAACGTCGACTACGTCATGCTCGGTTGCCCGCACGCTTCGATCGAACAGATGTGGGAAGCTGCGCGCCTGCTCGAAGGCAAGAAGACCCGCACCGCCCTTTGGATCTTCACGTCACGGAGCGTAAAGAGCGTCGCCGACTTAAATGGCTATACGAAAGTTATTCAGGATGCCGGCGGCCTGGTGTTGACAGACACCTGTTCCGCCATCAGCCGTGCGGTCCCGAAGGGCGCTAAGGTCGTGGCGCTCGATTCGGCCAAGCAGGCGCATTATCTGCCGGCGATAGTGGGAATTGAAGCTTGGTTCGGCAGCACCGAAGACTGCATCCAGGCCGCGATTGCCGGCCGGTGGAACGGAGATCTTCGATGATGCGCGCCAAAGTTGTTTTGCGCGGGCGCGGGATCGTGGGCGGCTGCGCGGAAGGCGAAGCGCTTGTAACCCGGCAGACCATCTCGGGATGGGGCGGCATCGACCCGATGACGGGAACCGTCATCGAAACGCACCACGAGCTTCGCGGTATCAGCTTCAAAGACAAGGTGCTCGTGTTTCCCGGCGCCAAGGGCTCATCCGGCTGGTCGAACGCTTTTCATATGACTCGCCTCACCAACTCCGCCCCCAAAGCGATGCTGTTCAACATCATGAACACGAAGATCGCGCTCGGCGCGGTGGTGACACGCGTGCCGACCGTGACAGGCCTCGACCGCGACCCGCTCGAAGTGATCGCAACCGGCGACTGGGTGAAGGTGGACGGAGATCGGGGCCTCGTCGAGATCATCAAACAGTAGCGCGCTTACTCTTCCCCGCGCCGCTGGTTCGCCAGCACGAACTGACTGAATCGATTCACAGCCCGCAGATATTTATTGAGTGCCGCGGCACGCCGCTCTGGCGGGCTGCAACGATATTCTTCATGCGCCTGTTGCACTTCTTGAAGTAGTTCCCGTTCCCGTTCAGGGCGGCTTTTCTCTGGCACTCTGGACCTGTCAAGCGAAGGTGGAAAACAATCTTATCCGGCATCCGCGCGCAAGCGGGGCTCGCAAAACTACCGGTTTTTCGATTTGGTTTCACAAGGAAATCCCTGATTAACGACAAAAAGCACATTTTCCAGCGGGTAATCACCCTCGCATTGGAGAATTACCTGCTGAATTGAGGCCGGAATGGAGACCACATTGACTGTTGATTGCGCGTTGATTGAGCAATCCATCCTCAATCGTTACCCGTTGATTCTGGTGGAATGTGTCGAACAGCGGAATTTCAATATGATCCGGCTTCGCCTGCGGCCAAACTCGGCGATGAAAGAAGTCCATCTGACGATGCAAGACTATTTGGACGGAATGTGGGAAGAAAAAGTGGATCAGGCCGTGCGCGAGCTCTCCGCGAACTGACCTTTTTACCCGGTAGGAATACCGCCACGCACGGCGTATCGGATTAATTCAGCCGCTGTGCGCAGCCGCAAGGTTTCAATAATCCGGCGCCGATGAAATTCAACGGTTCGGGGCGATACATGCAACAGCTCCGCGATTTCCTTTGTAGTCTTGCCTTCGCCGATCAACTGCAAGACCTCGCGCTGGCGCGCCGTCAGTTTGAAAAACCCGTTCCGCCGGCCGGTAGTCTCCTTGGCCCGCGCGCGCGCCACCGCTTTGTCGATGGGCTCGCTTAGATATGTTCTGCCGGCGATCACCTCGCGGATAGCCGTCAGGATTTCACCGGCCGCCGAGCTCTTCAGAACGTAGGCCGACCCGCCCGAGCGCAGTGCCGCCACGGCGTAATTCACGTCCGGATGCATGGTGAGAAAGATGATTTTTGCCTTGGGATCGAGCTTCCGGATCTGCCGCGCCGCTTCGATTCCGTTCAGAAGAGGCATCGAAATGTCAACGATCACGATATCCGGATCGAGCGAGCTGTAAGCGGAAACCAGCGCGCGCCCGTCCCCAACCTCGCCCACAATTTCGATTCCCGGCGGCAGGATGCGGCGCAAACCCTCGATCACCAAAGCGTGGTCTTCGGCTATCAGCAAGCGGAGTGACTTCATCTCATCAAACACGGGCCATGTGCAATCAAATGCGAACCTGTCCCCAGTCATTCCGCGGGTTGTGCGCGGCAAGCTCGCTCACGGAAGACGCGGTCCGACGCGCCCGCCTAATGCACAAGCGACGAAGGCCAGCCTAATTTTACTTTGTAGTTAATCTTAACCGGCCGAGGGCTGCCCCTCCCCTCGTAAAACTACGAGTTTTTCAACAAACGCTTCACGCGGATGCCCCTAGTATTCAACAATATACACGCGACCTTGTGGCGATCACAGGCTTTGCAGAAACGTCCGGCAGAGCATATTCATGTGGGAGAAGTCGATTGAGCGGAGACTGCGAACTGATTGAACAATCCATTTTGAACCGTTATCCGCTGATTTTAGTGGAGTGCGAAGCCAGGACGAATTTCAATCTCGTGCGGCTGCGGCTGCGGCCGGAGGCTTCGGTCAAGGCAGTTCACCTGACGATGCAGAATTATTTGGACGGCACCTGGGAACAAATTGTCGACCGGGCTGTGCGCGAGCTGAATACGATGTGAGATTCATCCGCGCGACGCGGCTTGTTGTTTCATACCGGGCTTGCTCTCTTCCCGGGGCTGGGGCAGCGGAATTTCCACTTCAACCAGAGTTCCTCTTCCCGCCCGCGACTGCACGCGCAGCTTTCCGTTGACCAGACGCGTCCGCTCTTTCATGCTGATCAGTCCGAGACCTTTGCCGGCGGTCGAGGCTCCGGGACCTGTGTCCTCGATCGATAGTTTGATTCGGGAACCGCTGCCGCTCAGCGTGACCGACGCGGCCGCATGCCGCGCGTGTTTTCCGATATTCCGAAGGCTCTCCTGCGCGATGCGGTACAGGGACAACGCCACCGGATCCGGCACCGTTTCCGGAACGTTTTCGGCTTGGAACCTCACCGGGTTCTCATACAGTTCCGAGAAAAGCAGGCATTCGCTGCGTAGGGCTTCCGCTAGCCCTAGATCATCCAGAATTGCCGGATGAAGTTGCCGTGAAATCTCGTGCATCGTTTTTGCCAGCCCCGTCACGCCGTCCGACATCCGCCGGAGCCGGCCGCGTAATTCTTCGGTTGATCCAGGCGGGTTCCGTTCAATGGCATCGATCTCCATTCCCAGAGCCGCAAGTTTCTGGCTGACTACGTCATGCAATTCGCGGGCGAGACTCTTGTTCTGTTCCTCCTGCGTCGACAGCAGGTTCGCGAGGAACTTCTTACTGCCGGGGGCCGGCCCGTTTGATTTCATCTCGATTATTTCGCCGCGAGCCCTTCGGTCAATTCGATCCGGGTCCCGACCGGGTCGGTCAGGAACGCGATCTTTAATCCAATCCGCTGCGTCATGTCGGTGTACGGCATGTCCATCGTGATGCCGTTGGCTTGCAAATTCTTGACGAATGCTTCGAGGTTCTTCACTTCAAAACCGATGTGATCGAGCGAGCGTCCCTTGGTGGGCGCCGGGGGCGCTTGAGCTTTCAGGAAATCGACTTCGCCTCCCGGAATCATCGCCGCCGGCAAGTTTCGGCGGCTCCCGGCCATCGCTCCGAACGTCTTCACGTACCATTCTCGAGTGACTACCGGGTCCGGTACAGACAAGTGCATATGGTGGAAAGCGACTGGCGCGGCCTGCTCTTTTACCTCCATGACTTCGACCCGAACGTCCTCCGGAAAGGCGGCAAACATCTGCTGGTTGGGCGTCAATTCCTGCATTTTCACGCCGGCTGCTTCGATTTTCGCCTTCGTTACCGAGTAATCTTTCACCGAGATGCCGATATGGTTGGCCGTCGAACCGTTGGACCCGCCGTTCGGCATGCCTTTGCTCACAATGATAAAAATGCCCGGCAGCTTCAGCAGGTCGAGGGGCCCGGCCTTGATGTTCTCTGCGCCAAACGCATCAATCCACGCTCTCTTTTGTGCTTCCGGATCGGCGACGACCAGGTGGATGTGGCCCATCGATACGCCGGATTCATTGGGTGGCGCGAGTTGAGCGAAAACACACGCGGCGGTAGCCACCAACAGGAGAAGCGGGCGCATGGTGGATAATTTATCACTTCCCTGAAGAGCCCGCCAATTGCTCCGCCAGGAGCTGACGGATCAGCTCCGCGGTGCCTTTCCGTACGTTCGGGGGCCCGCCGGCCCGTCCACGAAGTCCGACTCCGAGCGCCATATCCGTCGGTGTGCGGCCCTGCTTGTCCTTGGCATCCAGCTTCGCTCCGTGTTCCGCGAGGTATCGGACGATGTCGTCCGACGCCTGCGCGGCGAAGTGCATCGGGGTTTCCCCCTTGTCACTCGCCACATTGACATCCGCGCCGTGCTCCACCAGCACCTTCACGGCCTCGAGCATCTGGCCGTCGGTCGCATAGTCGTTTGCAAACACGCCCTGTCCGCGGCCGAGCCCCGCGGCGAACATTAACGCGGTCGTGCGGTTTTTCTGCGCGAGCTGTAGATCGGCTCCGTGGGCCAAAAGCAATTCGATCGTCGCGGAATCGCCATTTCTCGCCGCGCGCATCAGGGGCGTAGCGCCCTCGCCCAGTGTGAGCTCCCCGGGAGTATGGGCCCTCTGCAGGGAGGGCGTTTTCAAGCGCGCGTTGGGGTCCGCTCCGTTGGCGAGCAGGACCTTCATTAGATCGAGCGCGCTCACCTTGCTAGGAGTGTGGCGTCCAGGCCTGCCGTAGACCTCGCCCAGCGTGTTCATATCCACCGCGGCGTACAGCGCCGCCATTCCGGCCGCATCGGTAAGGTTTGGATCGGCTCCCTTATCGGCAAGCATCGCGGCGGTATCGTAATGGCCATTGATGATCGCGAGAACCAGAGCCGTGGTCCGGTCGGGATCGGTCGCATTCAGTTCCGCGCCGGCCTCGGTCAGCACTCGCGCGGCGTCCGTCGAACCCTGGCGGGCCGCGTACATGAGCGGAGTCCAGTTGCCACGCGGCAGGATGGTCATCACGCCTTCGAGCCCGAATCGATCTTGCGTATAGTCCAGCAGTTTCGAGCGGCCGTTGACCTCGCCGCCGTGATCGATCAACACCTTCGCGGCCGCTCCATGATTTTCAGCCGCGGCCCACATCAGCGCCGTTTCGCCATACGATGTCTCGCGGGCATTCACAGTCGCCCCGTGAGCGATCAGCAGTTTGACCACGTCCGGATTGCCGGTTCGCGCGGCGCTCATAAGCACAGTTGCACCGCCCGGAGCGGCCGAGTTCGCATCGGCCCCGGCCTGAAGAAGCGCGTCGACCATCGCCGCATTGCGGTTGGTGGCGGCCAGTGACAGCGGCGTCACGCCCAGCCGATTCGCCATCTTGGCATCGGCGCCGGCCGCGAGCAGCAACTGCGCGGTTTCGAGATCGTCGGCGCGGACGGCCCATGCCAGGGGCGTGGTTCCATCCGTATCCGCCGCATTGACATCGGCGTGATTTTTTAGAAACGCGCGCACCGCCTGCCGGTCGCCGGATCTGACGGCGTCGACCAGCCGTGCCGAACTGCCGGCGGCGGTCAATGTGACCGCAACCACGAGCGCGAGCAGCCCGCGCTCACGCAAAGACATCAGCTTTTCCTGTGCTGTCGCCAAACTTGTCCATCGAGTGGCCGTACTTTTCCGCCACGTTCATCCAGAGATTTCCGACCGGAGTCCGCGCCGGCAGTTCGACGTGGCGATGCCCCGGAAGCGCGCCGCCGCCAATCGCCACCAGCGGCAGCGGGTCGCTCGCGTGCACGTTCGAATCGCCCATACCGGCCCCGTACAGGATTAGTGAATGGTCAAGGAGCGAGCCATCGCCATCCTGGATTGTCCGCAGTTTCTCTAAGAACTTCGCGTACAACTGGAGGTGATACGTGTTGATCTTGACCACCTGCGCCATCTTCTCCGGCTTGTTCTGGTGGTGCGAAACCGAGTGATGCTGCTCGGTCACCCCGATGTTCGGATAGGTCCTCTGGCTGAGCTCGCGCGACATCATGAACGTGAATACTCGCGTAATGTCCGTCTGATACGCCGCCGCTACGAGGTCGAACATCAGCCCGACGTGCTCCTCAAAGGAATCCGGAATTCCGATCGGCGCGTCGGGTGTCGTCACCTCGGCGTTGTTATGCGCTTCGGTTCGCTGTATGCGGCGCTCGATTTCGCGGATGTTGGCGAGATAATCGCCGAGCCGCGCGCGGTCGCGCGGGCCGAGGCCGCGTTCGAGATCGCGTGTCTCGTCGGAGATCGAATCGAGAATGCTCTGCTCTTTTCCCGCCCGGGCCTGCCGCTCTTGCGCCGTCCCCGCAACTCCGAACAGCCGCTCGAACACCGCGCGCGGGTTGGTTTCCATGGGCAGCGGCGTGGTCGGCGTGCTCCAGCAGAGGGTGTTGAGATAGGCACAACTGAATCCGGGCGAGCAGCCACCCACGTAGCCGGTGAAGTCTTCGGTGGCGACTTCCAGCGACGGCAGCGGCGTGTCCTGTCCGATCTGTTGGGCGACGATCTGGTCAATCGTCGTGTTCGCCAGCACGTCCTCGGCCTCGGTGCGCTTCGGCCACACGCCGGTCAGGAAGCCGGCCGCGCTCACCGCGTGATCGCCCACCTGGCTGCCCGGGTGCGACCGCGTCAGATTCGTCACAACCACCAGAGAATCTTTAAATGGCTCGAGTGGCTTCAGGATGGGCGTGAATTCGAAGCCGGTTCCCGCCGTCTTTGGCGTGAACTCCTGCATGATGGCCCCGTTCGGGATGTAGACGGCCCCGAACCGAAGCTTTGGCTTGCCCGCGGCCCGTGCCCACGGCGTCAGCGCCGGGAACATCGCCTCGAGAAACGGTAGCCCGACCGCCGTGCCCATGCCGCGCAGAATTGTCCGCCGCGGCAGCGATTTTTTTCTAATGATCATGCGCCTCCCTCGGCCGCGGCCGTTCGCATCTGGAACGGCACGCTATGCACCACGCCCAGCAGGATTTCCGAAAATCGGTAATCGTGCCGCGCTGCGTCCCGCACGATGGCGCGTACGGCAGGCATATCGTGATAATCGAGGCCCCGGCCGAGCGCGTAGGTCAGCAGCTTCTCGGTCAGCGTTCCCACAAAAACGTCAGGCCGGCTGACGATCGCTTTTCGCAGCGCTACGACGCCGTCGATTTTGGTGCCGTCGGCCAACTCGCCGGCCGCATTAATCGGCTGGCCCGCGTCCTCGCTGCGCCAGGCGCCGACAGCATCGAAATTTTCCAGCGCAAGCCCGACCGGGTCCATGATCTTATGGCAGCTCGCGCACACCGCGTTGGCCCGATGCTCAGCCATCTGCTCGCGCATAGTCTTGGGTTTTTCGCCTTCCTGATTTCCCTTTAATGGCGGAACGTCGGGCGGCGGCGGGGGCACCGGCATCCCGAGAATGTTCTCCAGTACCCACTTGCCGCGCACCACCGGCGAGGTCCGCTCCGCGTGTGAAGTCAGCGCGAGGATGCTTCCTTGTCCCAGCAGGCCTCGCCGCGCGTCGTTGGTTATCGACACGCGCCGGAACCGGCTGCCGTAGATATCGGGAATGCCATAGTGCCGCGCCAGCCGCTCATTGACGAAAGTGTAGTCGGCGGTCAGCAGATCGACCACGCTCCGGTCTTCATGCACGATGCTCTCGAACAGAAGCTCTGTTTCGCGGCGGAATGATTGGCGGAGATTGTCGTCGAAATCCGGGAATTCGTCCGTATTCGGCTGCACGTTCCGGACGTTCCGGAGTTGTAGCCATTGGCCCGCGAAATTTTGTACCAGCGCTTGCGCGCGCGGATCGTCCATCATCCGCCGGACCTCGCGGTCAAAAACCTCCCGGTCTTCCAATTTCCCTGCGGCGGCCACGCGCAACAATTCGTCGTCGGGGATGCTGCTCCACAAAAAAAACGACAAGCGAGACGCGAGTTCCAGACCGCCAACGCGGTAGACCGATCCGGGAGCTGCGCCCGCCGGATCGCGCTCCACCCGGAACACGAATTTCGGGCTTGCCAGAATGCGATCGAGCGCCAGCTCAATTCCCGAATCAAACCCGCCGGCGGCGTGCCCTTTTTCGTAGAACTTCATGACGCGCTGGATGTCGGCTTCGCTCGCCGGTTGCCGGTAAGCCTGCCGCACCAGGGTCGAAAGGATCCGGTGCGCGCAGGGACCCTCTTCCGAGGGCCGGTTCGGCCGGCAGACGAAAATTCGACGCCGGCTCGGCGTATCACCCGGCCCGGTTGAGTGAAATGGCCCCGAGATCGTCAGTACTTGTAAATGCGGATGGCCCGACCAATCGAAGTTGTCTACGGAGCTGCGTAGATAAGGTTGCAGGCGGACCGGGTCCGCCGCCTGTGCGGATTGCACGAAAGCGACGGCCACTGTATGGGGCCCGGCTTTGATGGGCACGCGGATCCGAAGCCTTCCGTCCACTTCATCGCCGGTCTCAGTGGGTTTCTGAAACAGCGACATCAGATCTGCTTTGCCGCCGATGGTGGCCAGCTGGATTCGCTTCCCGTCCACGCTGAACTCAACCTGGTGTTCGGACTCCAGCCCGCGCATGATATTGAGGTTGGTCCGATATAGCTTGGCCTGGAAGGCGTACTCGGCGTCGAGTGGAAAATTGTAGCGCACTAAGGTGCCGCCCACGGTTCCTAATGGCAGACCCTCGATGTGCTGATCCTGGGAAAGATCCTGCCGGATTCGCCGGGTCTCGCTTCCCGGGGTGACCTTCGGGTCACCGACCGCCAGTGCACCGATCTTCAGCGCCGCTGCGAGATAACGCTCTTGCAGCGCCGGCGAGACGCCCAGCGCGTCCGAGATGTTGTCAAAGCCGTACGCGGAATCGTCCGGCGGCAGCAACGATGCGGCATCCACCTGCAAGTCCAGCAGATCGCGAATCGCATTGGAGTACTCGCTCCGATTCAGACGGTGAAGAATCGGCCTGCCGGGATGCGGCGTGGTTTCGGCAGCCTGGTCGAGCTGCCCTTCCAACCACGCCGTTAGGTTGTGGTAGGTCTCCAGGTCGGGCCGCTTTGCGCCCGGCGGTGGCATCAGGCCGGCGCGCAGCTTTCGGACCACTTTTTCCCAAACCTCCGCCTGCGCGGGAACCTGCGCCAGATCAATCGTGTCCAGGGTCAGCCCGCCGGTTTTGAGCTTCTGGTTATGGCAAGTGACGCAGTACCGGTTCAGGGTTTCCCGGTACGGGGCGGTGGCGGCATGAAGGGAAACGGCGAGTCCGAGTGCTGCAATCGCAACAGTCCAGCCCCTTTGCCCCACTCTTGCCCTCCGCATCCCAAAGTCTACTATATAGGCTGTGGTGAGGGACAGGTGCGGGCCCTCCGACTCAGGGGAATCCCCGTGGATTGGACCGAACTTGGACTCTTGGTTCCCGTAAGCGATCTTACGCTTCTGCAACTTACATTGTGGAAACGGGTTGGCAATTCGCCTTTAATCGGGATACAGTGCGGGTAGAGTGGAGACTGACGCGTGTCGACTGTTCTCATCCTTGTGCAAGATATCGGCTTTCAGTTCTGGCTGGGCCAAGGTCTGTCTACTGCCGGGTTCTCGGTAATCCCGGCCAAAACACCGTCACAAGCGCGGAAGCTTATTGCGAAGCATGAAATGACGATTGACCTCGCCGTGGTGGACCCGCGGTTGTCCGGCGTCGGCTCGTTCGTCGACGGGCTTCGGGGCCGGCAGGGATACCTGCGTGTCCTCTCTATGCCCGTGGAAGCCGAGACGGCTCGCGCTCCGATGACGCAACCGGAGCCGTCCCACGAGGAATGGGTCAACCGCATCCGCCGCAGCCTCACCGTGACGGCGCGTCCCTGAAGCGGCCTTTCCTTTCTTCGGTTAACCGCGGCGGTGCCTGCATCGCTGCGCTAAGCTGAAGGCAATGAGAATTCTGGTCGTCGAGGACGAGAAGCGCATCGCCGACTTCCTCTCCCGGGGCCTGCAAGGCGCCGGCTATGCCGTCGATATCGCGCCCACCGGCGGCCAAGCCCTCGATTGCATTCACGCCACCGATTACGACCTCGTAATTCTCGACTTGATGCTCCCCGATATGGACGGCCTCCAAATCCTGCAAAAGGTCAGGAACCGGCAGCCGGGACCGCCGATGCTGATTCTCAGCGCTCGCGGTGGCCTCGATGACCGGGTCAAAGGTCTCGAACAGGGAGCCGACGACTACCTCGTCAAGCCTTTTGCCTTCGTCGAACTGCTGGCGCGCGTCCGCGCCTTGTTGCGGCGCGGACAGCCCGCGCCGGAAAAGCTTCAAGTCTCCGACCTCACGCTCGACTGCATTCGCCGCAAGGTCGCGCGCGCCGGAGAACCCATCGAATTGGCTCCCAAGGAATTCGGCATCCTCGAATACATGATGCGCAACAAGGGGCGCCCGCTCAGCAGGACGATGATCGTCGAGCATGTTTGGGATATGGATTATGACGGCCTCACCAACATCGTCGATGTCTACATCCGCCATTTGCGAAGTAAGATCGACGATCGTTTCCCAGTGAAGCTGATCCAAACCGTTCGTGGAATTGGTTATATGATCGAAGGTCCGGATAAACCGGCGGAGCGCACGGTTGAACCGGCGGAACGGCAGGCCTGACATGGCTCGCAAGAGAAAACAGCGGCACGTCACCCGGGGGCTCCGCTTCCGGCTCATGGCCAGCTATGCGCTGTTCTTCTCGTTTTTGTTGATCGGGACCGCGGCCGTATTCCGCGCCCGTCTGTCCAGCGTGCTGGACAACCAAGCCAAGGACACGCTCGAGCAGGAATGGGCGGCCATGAAGGGCGGCTACGTCCGCATCGAAAGCTACGGGAACAAGCCGGCCGAGGCGCATTGGTATTACGACCAGGAAGATCCGGACGAAACCTTTATTGTGGAGCGCTTGCGACGCGCGCTGCTGCTGACCGATGCGTCCGGGAAAAACGAGCTCTTCATTTCCACTACGTACGAGAGCATGGGGCGTGAATCTCCGGCTGAAGTTCAGCGACGAGTGCCAACCATCCTCGCTTCTCCCGGCAAGGTCTACTGGGATACCCGATATTCCGACGGCGAGCCCTATATGATTCGCGCCGGCGTGGTGTTCGATGAACAACACAAGGCGCCGTACTATGCCGCCATCGGAACCCCGCTCACCAACAGTCAGAAGGTGCTGCGCGCCTACACGCTGTTCTTCGTCGGTTTCATTCCGCTGGCATTGGTTCTTGGGTCGTGGCTCGGTTGGTACATGGCGGGTCGCGCATTGACGCCGGTGCTGGCGGTGGCGCAGACCGCGCAGCGCATCTCGGGCTCCAATCTGAGCCTGCGCATTCCTACCCGCGAAGCCGATGACGAGCTGGATTATTTGATCCTGACGTTCAACCGGATGATCGAACGGCTCGAAGCCTCTTTCCAGCAGATCCGGCAGTTTTCCACTGATGTCTCCCATGAGTTGCGCACGCCGATCACCGCCATCCGAGGGCAACTCGAAGTGGCGCTTTTTACCGCGAAGACGACCGAACAATATCGGGACGCGATCGTGAACGCGCTCCAGGACATCGACCGGCTTTCGCAGATGGTCCGGGCGTTACTGCTGCTCTCGCAGGCCGAATCCGGGCAACTGGCCTTGCAGAAGACTCGCCTGGACTTGTGCGCCGTGATCCGCGACCTTGCCGAGCAGTTTCAGATTCCGGCCGAGGCTTCGGGTGTGCGGCTGGGCGCCCAGGTTCCGTCGCGGTGTCTCGCAACAGTCGACAGGGTCCAGATCGAGCGCATGCTCACGAATCTGCTTTCGAACGCCGTCAAGTTCACCCCCGAAGGTGGCGACGTTCGCGTCACCCTGCGCGCCGACGAGGATTCCATCGAACTCGCCGTTGCCGATACCGGATGCGGCATTCCCGAACAGTATCTGCCTCACATCTTCGATCGGTTCTACCGCGTCCCGGGTTCGGGGACAGCCCCGGGACCTGATCAAGGCCTGGGCTTGGGATTAAGTTTCGTTGCCTGGATTGTGAAGGCGCATGACGGCACCATCGACGTCGAGAGCACGCCCGGAAAAGGCACTCGATTCATCGTGAAGCTCCCGATCGGCGAACCCGCCGCTCAGCCGCCAGAATCCGCCGCGCTGCCCGTCGTCCAGGAACGCTAACTCTCGAGCGGCGCCGGCGATCTTGTCGCCAGTGTGCTCACCGGACGGCCATCAGCGATTTCGTCATTCCCAGAAATCGCTCGCCCGTGATTGTCGATTCTGGAAACAGCGCCTGCAACTCGGTGGGGCCGAGCAGGCGAACGTCCGCCAGGTAATGCTCAATGTAAAATCGCTGACGCTCTCCCCGTATGCCGGTCAGCATTGCCCACACCGTCCAGCGGCGGACCAACGGCGCCTGCCAGCGCTTCGGAAAATAGTGGATGCACGGCGTCAGCAGGTGATGCTCGAGCGGAAACCACCGGTTGGGCGTCTGCACGCAAAAGCGCTTTCCCACGCGAGCCACCTCGGCCGCAAACGCCCCCTGCCGTTCGACTGTCGCCAGATGTTCAATCACCGAATTACTGAACACTACGTCAAAAGAGCCGTCGCCGAAGGGCAGGGCACAGCCGTCCGCGGCCACCGAATTTACTCCCTCTGGAACAGTTTCCAAAGCCCGCGGCAGGTTGAGCAGTGTGAGCCGTGGCCGGACTGGCGCCAGCGCCCAATTGTACGGTGTGCCGCCGATATCGAGCACACGCGTTTCTGGGCCGATCCCGAACTCCCGCACGAACCGCCGCATGCGGGCGGCGCGAAATCGACTCAGAGCGGCTTCAATGACGTTCATTGGGCGTTACCGTAACTCTCTGCGTGTGCAATTTGCAGGCGGTGCTCCCCCAAAAGTTGCTACAATCCAAACTGACGCCCTCGCTTTGAACACATGGGAACGCCTGCGCCCACTACCACTGTTCCTAACGCGTTTGAGCGGGTCTTCAAAGCCTTCCATTATCGCGACTTCCGGCTGATGTTTGTCGGCGCCTGCATCTCCAGCATAGGCACCTGGATGCAGAACCTGGCACAAGCCTGGCTGGTGCTGGATATCTCTAAGTCCCCGTTTTATCTCGGGCTGGATGCCTTCCTCGCAGGAATCCCCATCTTCTTCTTTTCGTTGATCGGTGGAGTCGTCGCCGATCGCGTGGAGCGGCGCAAGGTCCTGCTCATGTCGCAGTACGTTCAGATGGGTTCGGCCTTTCTGCTGACGATTCTGATCTTCTTCAAGGCTGTTCACATTTGGGAAATCCTGTGTCTCTCGTTTGTTGTCGGCCTCGCGCAATCGTTCGGAGGACCGGCATACTCCGCGCTGATCCCAACCCTGGTGAGCAAAGAGGACATGCCCAACGCCATTGCCCTCAATTCGATTCAGTTTAACGTCGCTCGCGTGCTGGGCCCCGCAATTGGCGGATTGGCATTGAACAACCTCGGCGCCGTGTGGTGTTTCGGTCTGAACGGGCTCTCCTTCCTGGCGCCGGTTGTCTCCCTCACCGTCCTCACCACCCGTTTCCTGCCGCCGAAGACCACCGAATCGATGTTCGCCAGCATGAAGACTGGATTCAAGTTTATCCGCCACCAGGGCGCCATGGAAGGCCTGATCTTTCTCGGGTTTTG
>Ga0335081_10007273_pt1 | contig 17699 bp, 19 predicted proteins | sample Lox_Sample_35_FD_206713 | JGI IMG/M metagenome (GOLD analysis project Ga0335081, IMG submission 206713) | Soil microbial communities from Loxahatchee National Wildlife Refuge, Florida, United States - Lox_Sample_3.5 | ecosystem: Environmental > Terrestrial > Soil > Wetlands | place: USA... | reverse complement strand
CGAGAATCTTGTGGCGCAGCTTGTGGGCGCGAGTGACGGCACAGCGACGGCGAAACTCCACCGCGACATTGACGGCCTGGACACCGCGATCCGCGTCGGCGAACGCTTGGCAGAGGGCCGGCAGAAGTTGCTGGCGACCACGGCGCAAGAGATCGAATCACTGCGAAGCGAGTTTGATGTTCTAGGAGCGAGTATCGCGGCCGAGGAGAACGGGAGGGCGCTGGGGGCTTTCAACGAGCAGTTCAAGCAAGCTCTCCGCAATGCCGGTGACGCCATCGCCACGGCGCGTGTGGCCCTGGCACAAGTCAACGGCCTTGCCGCAAGCGGTGTCGAGCGATTCAGAGGCGCTGGAGCACAAGTAGTGGAGCCGGGCCTTGAAAAATTCGTTCACGAGAACGCTGCGGCGAATGCCGAAGCCTATGGTTGGCGGCGCCCGCCCCAGTTCTATACCAACCAACTCAGCTTCATGGTTACGCCGATGGTGCGGCAGTAGCCGCTTGCCCAGAATCCCCGGCGACTTTCGCCCCTGGCTTTCGCCTCGCAAGTCGTTGAGACGTGGTAGGGCCGGAAGTCGCCGCACAATTAACTGTTTTTCGAGCGATACGGGAGAAGGCGATGGCGGGAAGAACGGCCACAGCGACGGTCCAGATCAGCGGATTCACCCTTCGCCTCTCGCCTCTTTCTCGGCGGGATTGGGCTAAGGCGGATCGCCTGTGGAAGCGTTTGGCCCTGTCGATTCTGGCGAAGTACAGCGAAGAGTGGTTCAACACGCGGGTGGATGCGCTCGATTTTATTTTCATCTCAGCGAGAAAAAACAAACCCGATCTCTCACTCGCTGATCTGCACGACGGTGCGACCAACGAAGAGATCGAAAACGCGATCACATACCTAGTCGCGTTGGGAGTTGAGCGGGAGGGACAAGAATGCCGAATGACTTGAAAATTCAGATCGTAGTCGAAGGCGCGCAGCAAGCCGCGTCCGCAGTGCGGGCGACTTCGGATGCGATCGCTGAGGCCGCGCTTCGCAATGCTTCAGCGCAGAACACGTTGCGTGATGCTGTCCGGCAATACGTGCGCGGCGATCTGCCGAGCTTGGAAGTGGCGACGAAGGTTGTAGCCACGGCTCAGGCTGAGGCGGCGGCGTCAGCGGCAGCATTGCAAGCGGCGACACAGGGCGCGGCTGAAGGGATGACGCAGTTGGATCGTGCCGAGGCGTTGGCGACGGCGCGCATGGCCGGCTTTGCGACCGGCACTGGAATGCTCGGTACCGCGTTAGGGCGCGTCGCAGCCGCGTCGTCAACGCTCGGACCGCTCATGGCGGCAGCGTTTCCCGTGTTGGCGGTAGGCGCGATAGTTGACATCGTGGGCAGACTGCCCGGCCTGTTTGAAGAAATCATCGACGACGTAGAGGGATGGGACAGCGCCAGCAAAAAGGCGTACAGCGAAATCGTCGCCAGCAACACCAACATGTTGCTCGAAACTACGCGGCTGAAAATTCAAGTCGAGGCGCTGAACGAAATCGGCTTGACCGGATCAGCGAAGTACGTGCAGGCGATCAAAAACAATGCCGACGCGCTGAAGGCGTGGGGAGCTACGTCCTCTGAACTCCTGCGAACACAGCGCAGCTTGCAGGCGCAAATCGAAGAGATGCGGCAAGCTCCCGCCACGGTTCCCGGCGCGGAAAGCGTCGCGCATTTCTTTGCCGAGCGATCCGAAAAGATGAAGCAGTTGCGGAAGGATTTAGACGAAACCACGCACGCGCTCGAAGTCGTGAACCGCACGGAGCAGGAACTCGCCCAGGTTGAAGGGCCAAAGGCGCTGAAGGACAGGGTCGCGGCGGCGGCGACGGAAGCAAAGCGTCTGGCAACTGAATCCCTGAACGCCGGTGAAGAGTTTTTCCGCGCGATGGAGCGCGCCAAGTTGTCAACAGAGCAACTACGCGACGAGCAAAAGCAGTTGGCCGACGCGCAGCAGGAATTCGGACAGGAACAGGTCAACAAGAAAACTATCGGTGACACAAAAGACCTGGAGGACCGGGCGGCGGCTGAGCGCGAGTTTCAGCAAGAGCGCGTTAACGATCAACGCAACGCACAGCTTTCCGCGATTCAGCTTCAAGAGCGCAACGTGCAAGACGCCGCGCGCCTGGGACAGATCAGCGCGCAGCAAGAAGTAGCGCAGCTTTCATCCCTGGCTGCACAGAAGCTCGCCATCGAGACGCAGTACCTAGACAGGCGAATCAACGAGATCCTCGACCGGCTACAGAGCGATGACGCCAAGAGCTATGCCGAGGACGTTAAAGAATGGTCGAAGCTGCTGAGTGACAAGCTGAAGGCGCAGCAGCAATACGAGGCGGCGCGCCAGCGAGTCACTGACACGGCCATGAAGGAATGGCAGAAGGCCGAACAAGGCGCCGTCAAAGCCATCGGCAACGATCTCGCCAGCGGCATTACGCAGTGGATGACGCACCAAGCGACGTTTGGCCGGGCGATGCAGGATGTCTGGACGCACTTCGCAACTACGGCTGTCAGTTCACTCGTCAAAACCGGCGTGCAAATGGCGATCAACGCCGCGCAGCAAAAGGCGATTACGGCCAGTACGCAGATCGACAACGCAAAAGACGCCGCCGGCGCGACCTGGGCAGCGGTGTCGAAAATTCCGGTGATCGGGCCGTTCCTGGCGCCAGAACTGGCGGCGGCTGCATTCGCTGGCGTGATGGCGTTCCACGAGGGCGGCATTGTGCCCGGCAATCGTGAAGTGCCGGCGTTGCTTATGGGCGGTGAGCGCGTGCTGACGAAAGAACAGCAAAGCGGCATGGGCAACACGACCACGGTGCACCTGCACTACAACCCGTCTGTGCGCGGCGGCGGCAGTGCGGCGTCAACGAAGGACATGCTCGATAGCCACGGCAGAACGCTGACCAGATCGTTGCAGCGCATGTTGCGAAAGATGAACCGATAAGAGCGTGGAGCGAACGAAGCAGAGCGATGAATGACGCGATCCAATCCGGCGCCGCTGTAAATGCCTTGCTCGGAATTTCTCACCAGAGTATTCTCCGCGCCGGGCAACGAATCAGCGGGCCAGGAGTGCACGTGGCTCGCAGACGGTACCAGAAAGGAAGCATTCGCCGTAGAGGGAACCTGTGGACGTTGCGTTGGCGAGAGGATGTAGTGCTGGCTGACGGAACGATCAAGCGGGAGCAACGGACTACGCTACTCGGCACGGTAGAAGAACTTCCAACGAAGCGGCTAGTGGAGCGGGAAGCGGCGTCGTATCTGGCGCGCGTGAACCGTTTGGATTACAGGCCGGCCAAGCGAGTGACGTTCTCCGAATTTACGGCGATCTGGAAGAAACAGGTGATTGATCTGCTGAAACCTTCGACAGCGAAGGTGATGAACTCACATCTGCGTTTCCATCTTGTTCCGCAGTTCGGTCCTACGCGGTTGGACGAGATGGGCCAAGAGCAGGTGCAAACGTTTGTCGGCAAGCTGGCGAAGGGGCGCAGCCGGCACACAATCCTGAACGTGCTCGGAACGCTCAAATCGGTTTTGCGGATGGCGAAGGCGTGGGGCTATACCGTCGCCGGATTCAGTTACAGCGAACTGGTGATCCCATCGTCCAAGCCAGCAAAGCCGGGGCGCTTCTTCACGGCGGATCAGGTGCGGTCAATCATCGAACTGGCTACGGAACCGTGGAACACGATTTTCACAGTGGCGGCGACTACGGGGCTGCGGCCAGGAGAAGTACTCGGGCTGTCGGTAGACGATCTGGATTTCGAGGAGCGTTTAATTTTCGTTCGGCGGTCGGCGTGGTATCGCCATCTCATTCTGCCCAAGAGTGAGCGGAGTGTGGCGACGGTGCCTATGCCGGGGCCGCTGGCGGACGTTCTGACGAAATACCTAGCAACGTGGCAAAAGAACGAAAAGCGGTTGCTGTTTGTGAATCGCCGGGGGAACCCGCACAGCGAAAACAAGCTCGTGCAAAAGCGGCTATGGCCGATTTTGGATGCGCTGAAAATTCCGCGTTGCGGGATGCACGCGTTCCGGCATTCGCACGGCAGTTTGCTGCATTCCGCCGGCGCGTCTTTGAAAACGGCACAGCAGCAGTTGCGCCATGCGGACGCGAGCACGACTTCGCGCTACTACCTGCACGTCCTGGGATCAGAGCAACGGGATGCGGCGGAAAAAGTGGCCCGAATTCTGTGCACAGATGTGGCCAAGCTGGAGATGAAGTCGAATCATGTCAACTAGTTGTATGGTAGGGGCGGTGGGGATCGAATTTATCAAGGCGCGGAATCTAAAGGAACTCCGCGGAACGAGTTGTAGTCGTAAGTCGTTTGTTGTCTTGGGTCGGAATTGTATTTGCCCCCGGATTGCCCCCGCGTTTTCGATCTGAATTTCACGCGGTTTTTCTTTCCGGCAAAACCATTCGCACAACCTTGCTATTCGCTTCCCGCAGCGCTGGTGACACTGTGTGCGTGTAGATGTTCATGGTCGTTCGAATGTCCGAATGCCTCAGCAATTCCTGCTGTACTTTCATGTCGGTCCCGTAGGCATGCAAGAGAGTCGAGTACGTGTGACGAAACGTGTGCCAACCAACGCGACCGATCCCGGCCTTTTCCGCCGCAGGCCGCAGGTGATACCGCACAAGTTTGTGCGCCCACCATGGCTTGCCTGTGAAAGGGCTGACAAAGACCCAACCGGTTCTCAACAAGGCATCGGACATTTTCTCCCGATGCCGTTGCAGAATGTCCGCAAGATTCGCGTCCAGCGGCAACCACTTTTCGGAGCCTTCGGTCTTTACATCTTCTACTCTGCCGTAGACCCAAGAACGCTGGATTCTTACTCGCAAACCTTTCCAGTCGAAGTCTTCCCAACGTAACCCAAGCATTTCACTTGCTCGAAGCCCAAGACAAACCACCACGACAGACATTGTTCGTGTATCCCCGTCGAGCTGCGACCAGAGACTCTGAAATTCCTCAACCGCCAAAGCGCGAGGTTGCCGAACACGCTTGGTGAGCCCTTTGAGCTTTAGCAGGCTCATTGGATTGCGGTTGTATTCCATGAGTTCCCAGCGCATCGCCCACTCGAACAGAATGTGCATGACGCTTCGTACGTGCCCCTTGCTCTTTGGCGCGAGTTTCAAGCCCTTGATCCATATTTCGACAGCCAATGGTTTGACATTCGAAAGAGGCACTGCCTCCCATCGTGGATTGATGTGATTCAGAATCCATGAACGGTAACGATCGGCAGTTCCTTTTCGCTCAGGCAACGCTTCTTTGAGGAAGCGATTGACGAGCCCACCAAATGTCACAAGGTCAGCTTGTACGGGGTTTCCGACAGCCAATCGAATACCTTCGGCGGCCTTCCAAGCCTCGGACTTCGTCGGGTACCGCGTTACATCTCCAACTACAACCGCAGGCTTGCTGGCTTTGTTGCCGATGGCATCCGCATGGTATCGCCAAACCCAAACCTCAGGACCTCGCTTTCTCTTTCGTTTCTCCAACCAACCGAACTGATGCCGTGCTCGCTTGAACATAACCATTGCTCCTGTTCTAGCGGCACGAGTGACGTGACGAATGTAACTCTGTTCTCATCCAGCAGTCCAGTTCAGATGCGTAGAAATACCAGCGCCCAAACCGAAAGTGACCTGGCAGTTCGCCACTCCGCGCCATGCGCTTCACTGTCTTGGGATGAACGCGGACAAACTGAGCAGCTTCTTCGCAAGTTAGCGGGCGTTCGACAGCCCTATTTCCATCGTGTGGGATGGACTCGCGCGCGACCTCATCCGGTTTCGACGCTTCCCCTGTGGCCGCGTGGGGTAACGCGGCATCGTTCGTGTGTTCGGTTTGCCCTGATGAGGCAGTTGCCGGAGAAGCATGCAGCTCTGAAGTTGCCGCTACGTGCTCGAAGATCATCGAAGCCGATGCTTCTCGGCGTGAGCCATGTCGTCGGTCGGACGCTGGGCTCTCACGCATATCGAATTGTTGTCGCTGGTGCATAATTGCTATTTCAGTTCAAGTTGGAATGACCCTCCCTTTGCACTTGGCTGCGAACCCTTCGTGTGTTGGCCTAAGAGCCAAGCCTGAAATTCTTTGTCCTTGCTGCAGACGAGCTTCAATGCTTCGGTGACAACGTATGACGGAGAAGAATTGAGAAACTCGGCGTACTTTGTGAGCTTCCCTCTTGCATCGTCGTGGAGCCGAAGCTGTACGACGCTCGTTTTAGGCTGCTTCGGTGGTGCTTTCAAGACTGCCATTGAGATTTTCTCCTTCTTAAATTCAGAACTGTTTCGACTCCGTAGTCGGTCTGCTTACATTTCTGTATGCACGCGGCAAAAACACGGCCCCGAGCTGCTCGGGGCGGGCGGGAGCGACCCCACTTTGCTTTGGGCGGCTGAAAGCCGTCAAAAGCGGGGTCGCTCCCGCCCATCCTAGTGTTTTTGCCGCGTGCATTTGTCACCTCTCTCTCCTACGCATTTGCTTTAGCCGAAAGGACTTGCTCTCCGAGTCCGAGTGAACCACGAGGTGAAGTCGTCCCTGAATTGCCTCGCAGCTTCCAACCGTCACCCCATCTTTTCGTTTCCGTACCGAAAACTGCGTCGTGACCGCTAACTGTCATTACGCCGAATGTGCTGTTCTTCTTGGAAGAATCCTCGCCTCCCAGATCTTTTGGCAGTTGGTTCCTCTTCCAGAGGTAGTACAAAGTGCCGAAGATTTCGCCCGTGTAGCGCTTGCGGCTCTCACTCAGAAAGATCAGTTCTTTCTCTGAAACCTGTCCATATTGTTTGTTGTCCCATTTCGTTTTCAGGTCGAAATACCGCCTCAGATCGGCCAAACCAGTACCTTGAATCAGCAATGCGAAAATCTCGGCGGCCTCTTCCTGTTCTTTCGAAGCAGTCGAAACATAAACAAACTGGAAGTGTGAGAGGGCCGCAAAAAGCCGACTGCACGTCCGCAGATGCTTGATGAAAGGACCAAGTCCAACACGCTCTGAATCGATGTAGGTGAAGATGACTTCAGGAGTGGATTCAGCCATGGATCGCGAAATGCTTATCAAAAACCGGTCCGGGAACGTGATCAGTTCGGGCTCATCCGTTTCCGGTCCAAAGATTCCCTCAGGTGCTTTCACCGCCTTTACTAGGTACCGCCATTTGGCCTCGGCCGTCTCGAAATGGTCGTCTTCTGGATGCGCCAGGATGTAGTCGAGGGCCAAAAGACGCGCCTTGATGTGTCGAATTTTGTGATTGCGCCGATTGCGAAGTTCGCCCTTGTCGATGGCGTCGTACAAGGCGCGAGAATGCAAATGATAGACGCAGCTCCTCCGGCGGTATCTCTGCGCGGTCGCGTGGCCTTGAGAGAAGAGTTTCTCGATAAGGTGAGCGTTCCTCTTGCCGCTTTTGGCATGGGCGAAGTCTAGGAACTGCCGCACAGTGAAGTAGCCGGAATGCGTCGCCACGAGATAGAGGAAACGGGATTCAACTTCGGTGTAGCCGAAGGATCGAAGCGGAGCGAGTTGGTCCGCTGAAATAGGCATGGGTTCCTACATCCTGAGAATCGTGGTCATCAACTCCTCGCGGTCCCGAACGCTTCGCAAGCGGTTGGTGTCTTCGGCACGGGCATAGACCTGAAAGCCGGCGCGAGCCTTCTCTGAGAGTCCACGGGGCCGGTAGTGGTCGGTGGCAAGCTCGAGGTCTCGGCGCTGGAGCTGGTAGTCGTTTTCGTTGACATACTCGATGCGGAGGTCTGGAATGGGAATCTTCCCGTCCACCACCTTGAGGTGAAACCCCTTGGCTATCTCCTCGCGAACTGCCTGCGGAGTCTGCTGCCTCGATTTCGACGCTCGGGCAATTCTCGAATAGAGTTCGTCTTTCAACTCATAGTCGAGGCGGACACCCACGACTCTCCCGCCTCGGGATTCGATCTCGTCGCTGACCTTGTGATAGAGGCGATACAGGTCGGCGTCGTGCGCGGCTTCGTTTGGTTTCTTGAGTCCGTGATAGGTGCGCTGGCCAGGCTCCAGAATCCCGCCTCGTCGCAGGAGCTTGTTTCCTTCCTTAGTCAAGGTAACGACCTTCATGTTGTTGTACTCAACATCTGGGATCGTTTTGACTTCGGCCAAGCCCTGCCTCTGTAGGTTCTCGATATCCCGCTCGGCGCGGTTCCGGTCGCCGTTGTACGCAAATTGCGCCAGGTCGTTTTGCGCCACGACCCGAAATTTTCCCACCTCCGAAAGCAGATGAATTTCGGAGTCCCTGAGTTCGTATGTCTTGTCACGATTCCTGAAAACGGTGCGGACTCGTTGCGCCAGAATCTCCCGGACGCGACCCTCGCGGCGAAGCGGCGGACGCTCTCTACCTGAACGATCCAGTGCCTCCCGGTCGTGGGCATCGGCACGCTCTTCCTTTCTGTGGAGTTCGCTGAGTCGTACGCGCACGCTCCAAAACGACTCTGAGCCTCCACTTGCTCCGCGATCAAGATCATCGGGACTGCGGAAGTCGTCGCGGTCAAACACATCGAAACTGCGAGTCATAGCGGCATTTCCAATTCCGAATCACGCAGTGGTTGATTGAGGCAAACAGAGAACAAGTTTCTCGGGCCGGGTAGCTCGATGGAACGCAACCGGAGGGGCAAACCAAGGAACATTGAGTGGGACTTGCTAGCTAGACGCCGGGGTTCGTCGTTGCTGGTAGTTCGTTCTCCTGATACAGAAAAACCTCTTCCACGTTCTTTCCAAAGGCACGCGCAATCTTGAAAGCCAATAAGACACTCGGGTCGTATTTGCCGGTTTCAATGGCGTTGATAGTGCCTCGTGCGACTCCGACATTGGCCGCCAGTTCGGCTTGCGACCATTCTTTTTCCGCTCTCAATACCCGAAGTCGCGTCTTCATTGGTCCCGCCAGGAATTGAGAATCAGGCCCACGCTCCACAGGGTGATCATGAGCACCGGGATGCCAAGCCAGGACAATGAATGAAAGCCAAGTCGTTGTGTCAGACCGACAACTAACGAGAAGACGAACGTGCCTACAAACGCGAATGTCAACGCACGGTAATTGATCTGGCGTTCGCGTTCATCTCTCGAACGCAAGAAAAGCACGAGGAAAAAGGCGGCGGCGAGAGCTGTCACAAGAGCGAGGACAAGCAAAGGTCTTTGGTAAGAAACTGAAACATAAGACGCAGCGCCGAATATGAGGGCTGACAGAAATGCGGAGGAATAGAAAAGACACAGCACCTTGCGCGGATGACTGGACTCAAGGAAGGACATAGCAGACTCCGGGCCATTAATGTACGCTATACAGAACACTGTGTCAACTACAACGGTCTCTTTGTTTGATAAGGCGATCTTGACTATCTATAGCCTATAAGCTATATTCCTTTCATGGAATGGGAGGTCGAATTCACCCGCGAGTTCGAAGATTGGTGGAACGGCCTCTCCGAAGCTGAACAAGTCGATGTGAACGCGAAAGTGATCCTGCTACAAAGCTCGGACCAAGCCTTCCGCGACCGCACGCCGATCTGATTCATTCTTCGCGGCACGCAAACATGAAGGAACTCCGGGTTCAGCATTCCGGCAGGCCCTACCGCGTGCTCTTTGCGTTCGATCCCCGCCGCTGCGCGATCCTGCTGATTGGTGGCGACAAGACGGGCAATGATCGCTGGTATGAAGAATTCGTTCCGGTTGCGGACGGACTCTACGATCAGCACCTTGAGGCACTGAAGAAGGAACAGGAGAAAAAGTGACCATGGCCAAAAACTTCAAAGAACTTCAAGAGAAGATGCCGCGCGAAGCGCGGCTCCGCAGTGAGGCATCTGCCGAGAAGATGATTTCGGGAATGGGCCTGGCGGAACTGCGCACCGCCATGGACATGACGCAGGAATCGCTTGCGAATGCGCTGCATGTCAAACAGGCGTCGATTTCCAAGATGGAACGGCGGTCGGATATGTACATCAGCACACTCAGCAAGATCATTGAAGCCATGGGCGGCGAGTTGCAAATCGTCGCCAAGATGCCGAATGGAAACGTGAAAATCCGTCAGTTCACCCAAATCCGGCAAGAGGAATCTGAGACTGCCTGTAGGGCTCCCCGCTCAAACTAGACTGCCGGATTCGGTATGATTCAGGGCCTCCAAACAGGAGGCAGCATGAGCAGAAAACCACGCATAGATCGAACCCCGGAAGAGAAGTGGCAGATCATCCAGGAAGGCATCAAGAGTGGGAACGTCTCGGAGGCGTGCCGGCGTCACGGGATTGCTCCGAATCTGTTTTATCGGTGGAAGGATGAAGCAGAGCAAGGAGCAAAGGCAGCGCTTGGGGGGAAAAGCGCTGCCGCGGCGGAAACCGAGAAAGACCATCGCATCCGGCAGTTGGAACGCACTCTGGGGCGGAAGTCGCTGGAGATCGAAATCCTAAAAAACGTCGTGGGGGAATGAGCTGCGGTGCGGTTCATTCCCAGGCGCGAGAGATGGTGACGCAGGGTTACACGGCGACGCTGGTGGCGGCGACGCTGGCGATCAGCCGGTCGAGCTTGTACTACCTAAAGAAGCCGCGAGGGAGTCGAGCAGATCGCAGGTACGACGAACAGATCGTGGTGGCCTGCGGGGAAAAACCGGCATACGGGTATCGCCGGGTGACCTGGTGGCTGCGCAGAAAGGAAAATCTTCTAGTGAATCGCAAACGCGTGCTGCGAGTGATGCGCGAACGCGGGTTGCTGGTGCGCTCGCGTCGTCTGCGGGCGCGCCGGAAAAAGGAGTGGCCGTGTGGAAGCCGTCAAGCGCGATACAGCTGCTAGCAGCAGCTCACCGGCAAACGGACTTCCCTTTCGTGCCTGGGGCGTCAGAAATGATTTAATCCACAAAGTCGAGGGTCATGCCTTCGTGGCGATAGAGGAGACCGACGAACTGGCCAAAGTTGGGAGACGCTACGTTGTTATAAACCGTGTTGAAATTCCCATGATTGGTAACGTTCAACGAATAGGTTCCCAAGCGGAAATGATGGTCCTTCCCGTTCTTCGCTTTCCAAAGCGGTATCCGAAATGTGCGATAAGCCTTCAGATCGAGCGAGAAATACGTCGGGAATCGGAGCCCATTCGGGGTGCCGACATACTCTTGGGTGACGTCGACGGACGAGTAAGGAAAGCCGGAGTGGACGTCGACTAGCGGGCTGAAAGTAACCTTCCAGGGCAGAGCGAAAATTCCCCAAGCGATAAATCGATGAGGTATGTCGGAAGACAAGATTCCATACACGTCGGGGCGAAAAACAGGTGCTTCGAAAGGAATCATGACGCTGGACAGACTGTTCAGGTCCCCGCGGGCATGGCTCCATATATAGGACGCATTGAATTGGTCGCTGTCGCGAAAGGTATAGTGCAGGGAACCTTCCAGCTCGTGATAGTTGGAGGAACCCCTGTTAGTAAGCCCGAGGAAGGACTCGGCGGCTGGCGCTGCAGCAATGAACGGCTCGACAACGAAAAGATAACTGGTGCGACTGTTCAGGTAGCTCAGGTCGAGCTTCATATTCTTGCGCAGTTCCCGAACCGCGCCGAGATTCCAGGTAACGTTGCGGGGCGTGGTATTGGGTTGCTTGGGTAAGGCCAGAGAGACAAGAGGATTGACTCCCGCCGTGTAGACATTGGTATAGGTGGTAGGAGGCGCGGTCGGCACGCCGGCGCTATTAAATTGAGTGATTGTTCGTGTCGGGTTATCCGCCCAATCGGCGGCCAGCAACGGAAGCACCCCATAGAACAGACCGGCGCCGGCGCGAATGACTGTTTTTTCGTCTCGGCCGGGCGCGTAGGCCAACCCAACCCGCGGAGCCGCACCCGCTGGCCGGCCGGTTGTCTCCGTGGTCAGGCGGAATCCCAAGTCGGCACTCACATGCGAATTCAACAACCAATGGTCCTGCACGAATTCGCCAAAAACGGTGTCGGAGGGCGCTTGCGCAGGAACCGGGCTAAACGTAATCGTCTCCTCAAGCGAATTATCCGCTCTCAAGATCTGAATGGGGTGCGACTCCGTGGTGCCGAAAAAGCCCCGCCAGTCAACATCTACGCCCGCGCGGATTTCATGGGAGCCGTGCCACTCCTTCTTCGAGAACTCGTACGTTGAGAGAAACTGAAACTCCTTGCCGCGACGCGACCAGGTATTGAAGTAGTTCCCGCCGTAGCCTTGCGGGGTAATCACCATGTCTTCCTCACCGTAGCCGTGGGCATCACTGTCAAAGCGCGTGTATTGCGCCACCGTGGAAAGTGAGGCATGGGACTCGAACTCGTAGTGGTCCGACAAGGCGATGGCCACGCCGCTCTGATTCACGCTGTTGGAGGCCGGTTCCGGAATCAGTGCGCTGATGTCGATGTGGTCGGTTCGCAAGGGAAAGGCATTCACGGTCAACGTCAGGAGGTGATTCGTTCCGAGAATCGCCTCCAGGGTCGAATACGAATTAAATCCCTGTTTCTTGCTGATGTCATTCGGCCAGGGTAAACCTTCAACGGTGGTCTTCTTCATTTCATATTGGAAGGCTTCCGAGAAGAGTAGTTTGTGAGGGATCAAGGGCGCCTCGACGGTGACGGAAGGATTTGCACCACCGAGTCCCGCAATGTGGCCATTTTTCCCTAAAACTGTGAGTCCGAGCTTGGTGATATTGAAGTCCCAGCTGTCGGCAGGAGATTTCGTCTCGATGGTGGTCAACCCGCCGGAAAAGCTTCCAAGGCTTGCATCATAAGGTGTTTTGTACACCGCAAACGACTCAACGGCATCGGTTGGCACGGTGATTCCGAAGCTGCCGGTGACCGGGTCGGTGTTTCTCGTCGAATTGATAATCAGCAGACTTTGATTCTCGTCCGATCCTTTGAATACGAGTTTGCTGTCGAGCGTCCGCACGACCCCGGGCGTTACGGGAATCACTTCCTTGACTTGTTCCTGCTGCGTCGGTAGCGTAACCAGCTGCGCGTTAGTGACAACCGACACCGGCGCTGTGGAGCTCTCGGTAGACATGACTGGCGCCATTCCGGTCACCTGTACCGTCTCTACCACGGACGCGATATCCAGGCGGAAATCCAGAACGCTCTCTTCCTCATCTCTCAGGACAATCGCCTTTTCCGCTTTCTTGAATCCCGCACTCTCCACCGAAATCGAGTAGTTTCCCGCTTGCAAATTGTGGAATTCGTAGTGTCCGTTCTCGTCGCTTTCCGCGGTCGCCGGAAAACCGATAGGTGGATTCTTGGCCAGCTTTACGGTGGCTCCCGCTACCGCCTGGCCATTCTGCGCCGTAACCGTACCCTTCAAAGACGTGCCGAGAGGTTTCGCGGCGTTAGGCGCTTTCTGAGCGAGGCCCACAAACGGCAGGAATAGAAGGAAAAGTGTGCCTGCCACGAACAAGAACAATCGCCGATACCGCAACGAACTGTCCTCGCAGTCGTACACTGTGGGCTGCCAGACATCGAGAAATTGCTTCATTTTTCGGCAGATAGGAATGGCTAGTTCAGAGTTTTGCAGCAGACGTAGCCAGAACTAATTTCCCATTATCTCCCCAGTAGTTCCAATCGATCTAGCGCTATCGCAAGCACCTTTGTCGAGCCAGTGAACCTCCCCGTCTTTTTCAATTTGCAGCTCCGAGGTAGGAGGACCGGCAATGTCCGGATGTGCTTCAATCTCCAACTGCACCAGGCGTCGTGCGAGCTCACGATAGTCGTCCCTGATCCAGTTCGGATGCGTTCTCAAGTAACTGCGAATGTGGCCATTCAGACCGATGAAGTAGCCCAATCGCGGGTATCGCGGCGCCGTGCTCTCGAATCGCTCAATATGAATTTTGCCGCTCCAATCGGCTACAAGTCCTCGCACCACTAACGCCAGATTTTCGTTTTGGATGCCTGCGAAGACAACTTCGGTTGGCTTGTTCGCAATTGTTTTGGAAAAGTCTGCGGGCCGGCCTTCACGGATCGCAGCGACCGCGCGCTGGAAAAACTGTCGAGACATCCGGAGAAACGCGTTCGCTTTGGTCCGCAGGTCACCCGGTTCTTTGCACGCCAAGCCAAAACTGGGAGGGCCGCGAGCAGCAGCTGCAGAAATGTGCAATGGACGGCACAAAGCAAAGATGCGGACATTCCTGCACGATCGAGGTTCTTAACAGCACTGCCTGAGAATTGTTGCATTCTTATTTTTCACGGGGTTCGGGATCGACTCATTCGTTGCGAAGGATCTTCCACGGCTGCGTGGATAGGGCGCGATAGCCGGGCAGCAACGAGGCGGCCAGCGCAACGATCGTAAGCAGCAACGGAACCGACAAAAGCACGACGGGATCGCTCGCCGTAACTGCAACGAGAAGACTGCTAATCGTGCGTGTGAGTGCGAGGGAAAGCGCAAATCCAAGAATTAGGCCAAAGGACACCAGGCGCAAGGCTCCCAAGGTGACTTTTGACAAAATGTTTCTTCTGCTGGCGCCCAGAGCCAACCGGATACCGAACTCAAACGTCTTTTGCTTCACCACATAGCTGATTACGCCGTAGAGACCGACAGAGGAAAGCAGGAGCGCAAGCCCTGCAAATCCTCCCAGCAGGAAACCCCAAAGGCGCTGCTGCCAAAGGGTATCCAGCATCAATTGGTCCATCAGCCGCATGTCACTGACAGCTGTATCCGGCGCAACTTCCGCCATGGCTTGGCGGACCGCTTGCGTAATCGCAGATGGATTGCCCTCAAAGCGAACGGCGACTCGGCTTGTGGAGACGGGATACTGCGTGTAGGGATAATAAAGTTCGAGCCCCGCATTTCCTTCGGTCGCTGTATATTTCACGTCGCCTACAACACCGACGACCATGCCCCAGGGGTCGGCGGAATCGAGATACACAAGCCGAATCTGCTGACCGACGGCTGGACGATTGGGAAACAGAGTCCGCGCAGTCCTCTCGCTGATAACAACGGCCTGCTGCTTATCGTGAGTGTCCGCCTCGTTGAAGTAGCGTCCGTCGCGCAGCGGAATGCCCATTGCCTGAAAATAGGTAGGCGTAACGTCTGCAATGGTTGTTAGCCCTCGACTAGTGCGTTCCTGCTGGTTGTCACCTCTGACACCGATTGTCGCGAGGTCGCGTTGCAAGGTGGCCTTTTCAAAGGGGAATGCATTCGCGGCTCCCGCGTCCAATACGCCGGGAACCGCCTCGAGCCTGCGCAGTACCCGATTGTAGAAATTCACGTAGCGCTGCAGGGCTTCATCGTTCTTACCCCGTTGATAAGGAGCCAGCTTGAACGTGAGTAGGTGCTGGGGCGAAAAGCCGGGATTCACGCGGCGCAATTGATCAAAGTTCTTCAGCAGCAAACCCGCACCGACAAGCAAAGTAAAGCAAACACAAACCTCCGCGACGATTAGGCCATTTCTCAACCAACCACCGCGGGCCGAAGTACGTGCACCTTGACGCAAGCCATCCGTGAGATTGTCCTTGGGTGACAAAAGAGCAGGCGCCAGTCCAAAGAAAATACCCACTGCCACGGACGTTAGCAGATTGAACAGAAACACGGCCCAGTTCACGTCCAAAATTACCCACGAAGGCAGAGGCGTCGGAATGAGCCGAGGCAAAGCGCGCACTCCATAGATCGCAATCAGGAACCCCGAGACGCCGCCGAGTACCGCGAGAAGCACACTTTCGGTTAGAAAGAGAGTTACAAGCCGCGAGCTGCTTGCGCCGAGCGCCGTACGAATCACCGACTCTTGAGCGCGGTCCGCGGCTGCGGCGAGGCTCAGATTCGCTATGTTGGCCACGCAGATAGTCAGCACCAACGCGGCGGCTCCCAATAGCAACAACAGATACGGTCGAATTGTGCCCACTTCCGCGTCCCGCAAATTCTGGAGTCCGAGGCGGAATTCCTTGTTTGTGTTGGGATATTCGCGCGCCAGTTGGTCGGAGATGGAATCCAAATCCGCTTGCGCTTGAGCGATCGTCACGCCGGGACGCAGGCGGCCAATTGCGTAATACATGCGTGAACCGCGGAGAGTAATCCAATCCTTGTTGCTGTTTTTGAGATAGCTCTGAAGCGGAATCCACATCTCGGTGTGTGATGGATAGCCTTTTCCCGGTGGCATGATGCCAATCACGGTGTAGCTCGCTATTGGTGTTCGGATTTGTTTCCCGAGGATATTCGGGTCGCGCCCGTAGCGGGCCTGCCAGAGCTCGTAGCTAAGCACGGTCTTATAAATGTCGCCGCCTAACCGGTCTTCGTCGTCAAGAAATGTGCGCCCGACGAGCGGCTCTACCGCAAGAGCGTTGAAGGCGCCGGGAGTGGTGAGAGCCACATTCACGGACTGCGACGCAGTTCCGTCCACGAGATCGATGTAGCGTGGGGCGAAAATACCCATATCGACGAATGTGCGATTTGCAGCCCGATAGTCATAAAGATCCGGAACAGAGATATCCACTGCGGGCTGGCGGGTCGGTTCGGGCCCACTGTGTACGGCGTAGTGCTTGGGTGTTGAGATGGCCCGGTAGTATTTCGGATCCTCGCCCTGCATGCCGGTGACAAATGCGATGCCCATGCGCGCTGTCAAGAATGGATCCTCGCCGTAAGTTTCCTGGCCTCGTCCCCAGCGCGGATCGCGGAATATGTTGATGTTTGGCGCCCAGAAATCCAGGCCTTCCATCACCTTGCTGTGGCCCGCACGTTCAAATTGCGCATGCTTGATGCGTCCCTCAATGCCGATGGCCGTTGCCATGCGGTGAATTGCGTCGGTGTCAAACGTCGCCGCCAGGCCAACCGGTTCCGGAAACTCCGTGGTGCCGCTGGAGGCAACACCGTGAAGCGCCTCGCTCCACCAGTTGTAGGCGGGTATGTTCAGTCTGGGAATGGCTCGCGACTGGTTTGTCAGCTGCGTAACTTTTTCTTCGACCGTCATCCGCTTCACGAGGTCTTGGGCGCGCTGTTCTGCAGGCAGAGAAGGATTCAAATATGCCGGGGTTGAAGAGACCTGGGCAAAGGCCTGCCTCGCCGACAGAAAGAGAACAGCAGCGATAACAACTTTCGCAATCATCGTTCGCATTTTCGAACCTCAGTATCGAATCTAACTGGCTCGTTCTAGATGCAGCACGACTGCTTACTGAAAAAGTCTGGGCGCGAAATCCTTCAAATCGCGGCGCCACGTTTGCCATTCATGATCCGTGTCCGGCGATTCGTAGAAAACGTGTGGGATTTTCGCTTCCTCGAGAGAGTCATGCAGACGCAAAAGCCCTGCACGCATCCTCTCAGGCTCTTTCGTACCGACGCCGACCCACAATAGATGAACTTTCTTTACGAACGCGGCTGGATCGGCAAAGACTCCGTGAAAATCGGTTTTTGGATCGAGCTTGCGGTCCCCGAGCACCAACGGACCAGCGGCACCGCTAAATCCGCCGATGTAGGAGAAGAGATCGAGATGATTCAGCGTGACCTGAAAAGTTTGCATTCCGCCCATCGAGAGGCCGGCCATGGCGCGATGATCGCGATCGGGTAGCGTGCGGAAGTTGGCATCAATGTATGGAATAAGCGCTTGGGTTACATCGTCTTCGAAAGCCGCCGCCATGTCCTGCATCGCCTTCATCATTTCCGGAGACCCGAATGGCTTTCCGGACATCTCTAACAATGTCGGCTCTGTCAAACTCTTTTGAGCGCACTTCTCCGTTCACCCCAGCGAGTGGTCTTGTTCGGTTTCCTTTCTTGCATCGACGACCACGGCTCGTTTGTAATCTCTCG
>Ga0335081_10007272_pt1 | contig 17700 bp, 16 predicted proteins | sample Lox_Sample_35_FD_206713 | JGI IMG/M metagenome (GOLD analysis project Ga0335081, IMG submission 206713) | Soil microbial communities from Loxahatchee National Wildlife Refuge, Florida, United States - Lox_Sample_3.5 | ecosystem: Environmental > Terrestrial > Soil > Wetlands | place: USA... | reverse complement strand
GGATCGCCGTCCCGCGCCCGACCTCGACGATGTCGTCGCCGAGCTTGAACTGCAGCCTGCCCGAGATGACGAAGTAGATCTCCTCCTGCTTGGCGTGCCGATGGCCGTAGGAACCCTTGCCACCCGTGTGCTGGGGCATTCGACGGTAGGTGAGGGCCACCTGCTCGCTCTCCAGACCGCTCGCGAGCATCCGCATCTCGCCCGGATAGTCGCCGAGCACGTCGTCGACGTCTTCGAGCCTGGTCACCGTGTAGCCGGGCATGCGCGCCTCCTCAGTGACGTTCGATAGCGAGTCATGAGCACTAGTATCGACGCTCTGAGCGAGGGGATGCGGAAGCGCTTGACGCTCGCGGCCTGCATCCTGGGGTCGACGATCGTCTTCATCGACTCCACGGTCGTCACGGTCGCGTTGCCCGCGATCCAGCGCGACCTGGGGGGCGGGCTGGCGCTCCAGCAGTGGGTGGTCGACGCCTATCTGCTCACTCTGGGGTCGCTGATCCTCGTCGGCGGGTCCCTCGGCGACCTCTACGGCGAGAAGCGCGTCTTCGTCGTGGGGGTCGTGTCGTTCGCCGTCACCTCGGTGCTGTGCGCGCTCGCCTGGAGCGGCACCTCGCTGATCGTCGCCCGCGGCGCCCAGGGGATCGCCGGCGCGCTCCTGACCCCGGCCGCCCTGGCGACGATCACGGTGACCTTCAGCGGCGAGGACCGCGGCGCAGCGATCGGCACCTGGACGGCGTGGACCGGCATCGCGTTCTTGATCGGCCCCCTCGTCGGCGGCTGGCTCATCTCGGCGGCATCATGGCGGGCGATCTTTCTGGTCAACCCGCCGATCGCCCTCGTGACCGTCGGTCTGATCGCGTTCGCGGTCCCGGGCGCGGGAGACCGCGGCCGTCGGCAGCCGGTCGACGTCGTCGGGGCCGTGCTCTGCGTACTCGGGCTCGGCAGCGCGGTCTTCGCGCTGATCGAGGCGCCGCAGCGCGGCTTCTCCGATCCCCTGATCCTGACGACGCTGTTCGCGGGAATCGTGCTGTTCGGCGCCTTCCTCGCCTGGGAGCGGCGCACCGCGACCCCGATGCTGCCTCTGCGGCTCTTTCACAGGCGGAACTTCGCCTTCGCGAACCTCGAGACGTTCGCCGTCTACGCGGCCCTGGCGACGCAGAGCTTCTTCGTGACGCTCTTCACCCAGCAGCTAGGGGGCTTCTCGCCTCTCAAGAGCGGGCTCGCGACGCTGCCGGTGACCATCGTGATGTTCTTCGCCTCGAGCCGTGTCGGGCGCCTGTCAATGCGGCTCGGCCCGAGGCTCTTCATGGGCTCGGGCCCATTCGTGTGTGCCGCCGCGATGCTCTGGCTGCGGGAGCTCTCGCCCGGCTTCGACTACTGGACCGAGATGCTGCCGCCGCTGCTCCTGTTCGCAGCCGGACTGTCGCTGATCGTCGCGCCGCTCACGGCAACCGTCCTGGCCGACGCCGGGCCCGGCGACGCGGGGATCGCCTCCGGCGTCAACAACGCCGTCGCCCGTACCGCAAGCCTGCTCGGCATCGCAATCGTCGGAGCCGCCATCGCGGGGGCAGGGAACCAGCTCGACCTCCACGGGTACAGGACATCGATGACGATCACCGCCGCACTCTTCCTGGCGGGAGGCGTGATCGGCACTGCCGGCATCCGCAAGGTCGCGCTGCGAGCGCCCGCCGTGGCCGAGGTCGCCCGGTGAGTACCGCGGCAGAAATCGTCTTCGACCGCGTCACCAAACGCTATGCCGGACGCGACGGAGCGGCGCTCCACGAGCTCTCGCTGACGATCCCTGCAGGCACCTTCTGCGTCCTCGTCGGCCCGTCCGGAGGGGGCAAGACGACCGCTCTGAAGCTTGTGAACCGGCTGATCTCATTGGACGAGGGGGACATCCGGATCGACGGCCGCAGCATCCGCGAGCTGGAGCCCGTGGAGCTCCGGCGTGGCATCGGCTACGTGATCCAGAACGTCGGCCTGTTCCCGCACATGACGGTCGGGGACAACATCGCCACCGTGCCGCGCCTCCTGGGGTGGTCGAAGACACGGATCCAGGAGCGCACTGCCGAACTGCTCGACCTCGTCGGGCTCGAGCAGGGCGACGCGAAGCGCTACCCGTCTCAGCTCTCCGGCGGGCAGCGCCAGCGCGTCGGCCTCGCGCGCGCGCTCGCGGTCGATCCGCCGCTGCTGCTGATGGACGAGCCCTTCGGGGCGCTCGACCCGATCACCCGGGCGCGCCTCCAGGACGAGCTGAGGCGGCTGCACCATACGGTCGCGAAGACCGTGATCTTCGTCACCCACGACATCGACGAGGCGATCACCATGGGCGACAGGATCGCGATCCTCCGCGAAGGCGGCCTCCTCGCCCAGTACGACACGCCCGACGCGATCCTGGCCCACCCGGCCGACGAGTTCGTCACCGAGTTCATCGGCGAGGATCGCGCGCTGCGCCGGCTGGCGCTGCGAAGGCTCTCGGAGCTCGAGCTCGACCCGGTGCCGAACCCCGACCGTCCACGGGTCGAGGCATCGGGCGCGTCCACGGTGAGGAACGCCGTCTCGCTGATGGTCGAGAGCGGCGAGAGCCGCCTGCTCGTCCTGGGCGACGACGGCACGCCGATCGGGGTGCTCTCGCTCGCACATGCCGCGGAGCTCCTGCGATGACCGCCGCCGGCGGTCCCGTGATCCCGAACTTCGGATCGGGAAGCTCGTGCGTCACCGGCGACCATCTGTTCTGCTGGGACTGGGTGAAGCAGCACTGGGGCGACACGCTCGGGCCGGCCCTCGCCCAGCACGTCGAGCTGACAGCGATCGCGGTCTCCGTCGGCTTCGTCCTCGCGTTCTCGCTCGCGCTCCTCGCCCACCGGCGGCGACGCGCCGAACAGCCGATCTCGATCGTCGCTGCGCTCGTCTACACGTTCCCGAGCATCGCCCTCTTCCAGCTCCTCGTCCCGTTCACCGGGCTCACATACACCACGGTCGAGATCGCGCTCGTCTCCTACACACTGGTGATCCTGTTCCCGAATATCGTCGCCGGCCTCGAGGCGGCGCCGCCAGAGGTGATCGAGGCCGCGCGCGGGATGGGGCTCACCCCGCGACAGACCTTGTTCCGCGTCGAGGTGCCGCTCGCGCTGCCGGCGATCGTCGGGGGCCTCCGCATCGCCGTCGTCTCGACGATCGCGATCGCCACGATCGCGGCGACGATCCTCCCGAAGGGCCTCGGCTTCCCGATCTTCTACGCGATCGCGCTGCCGACGCCGTTCAAGACCGAGATCTACTCCGCGGGCATCCTCGCAATCGCACTCGCGCTCGTGTGCGACCGGGCGCTCGTCCTGCTCGGTCGCGCCGTCACACCGTGGACGAGGGTCGGCGGATGATCTACGACACCGCGAACACCCACACGTTCGTCCAAGCCTTGCGCTTCATCGCCGACAACCCCGGGCTGCTCGCCACCAAGGCGCTCGAGCAGATGGAGCTCTCCGGGGCCGCGATCGGCCTCGCGCTTCTGGTTGCGCTGCCGCTCGGGATCGTCCTCGGGCATCTCCACCGGGGCTCAGGCGTCGCGATCGGAGCCTCGCTCTTCGGGCGGTCGCTGCCGAGCATCTTCCTGATCGCAGTCTTCCTGACCGTGCTCGGACTCGGGTTCGAGAACAACATGGTCGCGCTCGCAGTCCTTGCGCTGGGCCCCATCCTCACCAACGCCTATCTCGGCGTCGAGGGCGTCGACGAGGACGCAGTCGAGGCGGCGAGAGGCATGGGCCTCTCGCGCAGCGGCATCCTCACTCGGATCGAGCTCCCGCTTGCTCTGCCGCTCATCTACATCGGGATCCGCGTGGCGGCGGTGACCGTGGTCGCAACCGCCCCGATCGCGGCGTACGCGGGCGGCGGCGGCCTCGGCGACATCATCGCCAACCAGGCGAGCTACCGGCTCTCGGGGGTGCTCGGGGCCTCGATCTGCGTGATGGCGCTCTCGGCGGGAGTATGGGCGCTGCTTCTGGCGTTGCAACGGGCGACCACCCCGAAAGGAGTCCGGGTGGCTAGGGTCCAGAATCCGGCAGGGGAACTCGGAAAGGAGGGGCTGTGATCAGGAAGCACACGCGGAGGGCCGCGAAGGCGGCCTTCGCCATCTCGTTCGGGGTTGCGATCGTCGTCGGCGGAGTGGTCGGAACGGCACGATCGGCCAATCGAGCCGCGCCGACGATCGTCATCGGGACGAAGAACTTCCCCGAGGAGTTCATCCTCGGGGAGCTTTACAAGCAGGCCCTCGAGGCGAAGGGCTTCAGCGTCTCGTACAAGGAGAACATCGGCTCGACGGAGGTGATCCAGACCGCTCTGACGAGCGGCAAGATCAACTTCTACCCCGAGTACACGGGCGTGATCGTCCAGGACGTCTTCCATCACGCGACGTCGCCCTCGACCGCGTCGGCGACCTACGCCCTCGCGAAGAAGCTGGAGGCGGCGAAGGGCTTTACGCTGCTCGACGCAACGCCGTTCTACGACACCGACGTGCTCGCGGTGACGAACGCGACGGCGAAGAAGTACGGGCTGAAGACGATCTCCGACCTCAAGAAGGTGGGGACCTTCGACCTAGGCGGGATGCCGGAGTGCCAGACGCGCACCACCTGCTTCCTCGGCTACACCAAGCAGTACGGGCTGACGAACGCGAAGTTCAAGTCCGACGGAAGCGTGTCGGCGTACGCGGCGCTCGACTCCGGCGCGGTGCTCGCGGCCGACGTCTTCTCGACCGACCCGCCGCTGCTTGCGCCCTCGAAGTACACGGTGCTGACCGATCCCAAGCACATCACCGGCTTCCAGAACGTGGCGCCGATCGTGACGACCTCGGTCGTCTCGGCTGCGGGGCCGAGCTTCGCAAGCACCGTCAACGCGGTCTCGTCGAAGCTGACGCTTCCCGCGATCATCGCGATGAACAAGGCGGTCGAGGTGGACAAGAAGTCCGCCGCCTCGGTCGCGCAGCAGTTCCTGAAGGCCAACGGTCTCACCTAGAGGTGCGCGTCGTCGTTCTCGGTGGGGGGTCTTCCGGCGAGCACTTCGTCGGAGCCCTCCGCCGGCTCGACGGCGTAGTGGAGATCATGCTGGTCGAGCGCCGTCTCGTCGGCGGCGAGTGCTCCTACTGGGCGTGCATGCCGACGAAGACCATGCTTCGCGGGCCCGAGCTCGTCGCGGCAACCCGCCGGGCGCCCGGGATCGAGCCTGCTCGGCTCGACCCGGTCGGGGTCTTCGGCTGGCGCGACAAGGTCGCCGAGCGAGACGACTCGTCTCAGGTCGAATGGCTCGCGGGGCAGCGCTGCGAGCTCGTTCGGGGCGACGCGACGGTGGTCGCCCCGGGTCTGATCTCGGTCGACGGCCGGGAGGTCGAGTACGACCGTCTAGTCGTGGCGACCGGCTCGTCTCCGGCGATCCCGCCGATCCCGGGCCTCGACACGGTCGACTACTGGACGAACGTCGAGGCGACCGAGACGCTCGAGGTGCCGGGCTCGCTACTGGTGCTCGGCGGAGGCCCGGTCGGCTGCGAGCTCGCGCAGTTCTTCGCCCGGGTCGGCTCGACAGTCACCCTGGCGCAGGGGGACGAGCGCCTGCTGCCGCGCGTCGACGCCGAGGCTGCGGCGCTCGTGGAGCAGGGCCTGCGCGAGGACGGCGTCGACGTCCGCCTCGGCGTCGAGGTAAACGCGATCGAAGGCGACGCGGCCGTTCTCGACGGGGGTGAGCGCTTGCCGTTCGACCGGTTGCTCCTCGCCACCGGGCGCAGGCCGAACGTGGACGGGCTCGACCCACTCGGACTGACGATCACCCGCGGCCGAGTGGAGGTCGACGAGCGGATGCGTGCGGCCGAGAACGTCTGGGCGATCGGCGACGTAACCGGGATCGCCCTCTTCACCCACCTCGGCAAGTACCACGCCCGCGTCGCCGCCTACGACATCGCCGGCCGGAAAGCCCGCGCCGATCACCGGGCGATCCCGGCGACGATCTTCACCGACCCACAGGTGGCCACCGTCGGCACGCTCCAGGGGAAGACCTCGAGCTGGCCGCTGACCTCGACCCCGCGCCTCTCGACCTACGAGCGGCCGAAGCGGCCGGGGTTCGTCAAGATCGCCGCCGATCCCGACCGCCGCGTGGTCACAGGCGCGGTCGCGGTCGGGCCCGAGTCCGGGGAGTGGCTGCAGCAGCTCACGCTCGCGATCCGAGCCGAGACGCCGATCGAGGTGCTCCTGGATGTGATTCAGCCGTATCCGACCTTCAGCGAGGCGGTGTTCCTCGCGCTGCGCGGACTCGACCTCGATCTCTGACGGTCAAAGACCCGCGGCGGTGACCGCCAGCAGGAGGATCGAGAGGCCGGAGGTGACGAACACCGTCGCTGCGGCGAGGAACGAGAAGGCTCTTCCGTTCGCGTACCGGCCCATCAGCTCCCGGTTCGACGCCAGGCGCCAGAGGAAGAACAGCGTGATCGGAAGGAGGACGCCGTTGACCACCTGGACGGCGACGAGCAGGCCGATCACGGGCAAACCCGGGATCATCGCGACCGTCATCCCGATCAGGATCAGTACGGTGACGACGGCGACGAACACCGGTGCCTCACGGGGACGCCGGCTGACTCCCTTCTCGAAGCCGAAGGTCTCCGCCACGACGTAGGCGGCCGTCACCGGCAGGATCGCTGCCGCGAGCAGGCTCGCCCCGAGCAGCCCGACTGCGAAGAGCACCTCCGCGTAGCGGCCGGCGAACGGCGCGAGCGCCTTCGCCGCGTCCGCGGCGCTCGAGACGCTGCGGTCGCCGTGGACGTTGAGGGTGGCGCCGGTGGCGATGATGATGAACGCCGCCACCAGGTTCGCGAACACCGAGCCGACGACGACCTCGGCGCGTTCACCAGGCAGCTCGTCGGGCCCGATACCGCGCTCGACGACCGCGGACTGGAGATAGAGCTGCATGAAAGGCGTGATCGTCGTCCCGGCCGTGGCGACGAACAGGAACAGGTAGCCGGAGTTGAGCTCGACGTGCGGGGCCACGGTCGAGGTCGCGACCGTTCCCCAGTGGGGATGGGCGAGAATCGCGGCGACGGGGTAGGCGAAGAAGGGCAGCGCCATCAGCACGAAGATGCGCTCCGCCGACCGGTAGGAGCCGCGGACGACGAGGGACCAGACGACCACGCCCGCGACGGGCACCGACACGTACTTCGGGATCCCCGCCAGCGACAGGGCGGCGCCGACGCCGACGAACTCGCTGATGCAGATTCCGAGGTTCGCCACGAGTACGGAGACCGTCGAGAAGGTCGACCAGCGGACGCCGTACTGCTCCCGGATGAGCTCGGCCAGGCCCTTGCCCGTGACCGCCCCCATCCGCGCCGCCATCTCCTGGACCACGATCAGCGAGATCGTGATCAGGACCATCATCCAGAGCAGGTCGTAGCCGTATTTCGCGCCGACCGACGCGTAGGTCGCAATGCCGCCGGCGTCGTTGCCGGCGTTGGCCGCAATCAGCCCGGGGCCGAGGACCGCGAGCAGCGCGAGGAGGCGGGCAGTGTGCGGACTACGAGGCCGCAGGCGCGGACGACGGGCGAGCGCCCGGTCCCGCGCCGACCTGATGGCGGCACGTACTGAACCCGCCATCGAGGTCCACCATCTGCAACATCACGCCCATCTCGACAACAAGGGTAGCCGACGTCACGCGGCGCGGCTGTTGTCCCTCGGTTAGCTCGGTCAGTCGTCGCCGAGCACGCCGAAGCGGCGGCGCCAGCCGCGCGGCAGCACGAGCTCGAGCACGTCGTCGACCGTGATCACGCCGACGAGCCTCCCCTCGGGATCGGTGACCGCGACGACGGTCAGATCGTAGTCGGTCATCAGCCGAGCGACCTCCTCCAGGTCGGCATCGGGCCGTACGCGCTGGGGCACGGCCGCCACGTCGCCCACCGGGAGCTCGGGATCGGCGCGCAGGAGATCGGGGAGGGTGATCGCACCGATCAGGCGCTTGTGCGAGCTCATCACGAACACCCACGCCAGGGAGTCCGGTGGGCCCGGGTCACGGCGGACCCGCTCGAGCGCCTCGGCCACGCTCGCCTGCGCATACACGCAGACGAACTCCGGGCTCATCAACCCGCCGGCCGTCGCCGGGTCGAAGCCGAGCAGCGCGCGAACGCGCCTATTCTGGACCCGAGGAAGCTCCTCGACGATTCGCTCGCGGCGCTCGTCGGGCAGCTCACGGACGAGATCGGCGGCGTCGTCTGCCTCCATCAGCGCGAGCAACGCCGCCACTTCCTCGTCGCTGCGCTCCTCGAGGAACTCGGCCTGGTGGCCCGCCTCGAGCTCGGTGAACAGGTCGGCCTCTAGCTCCGGGTCGACTCCGACCGCGTCGATGATCTCCCCGCCCTCGCTGTGCGACGCCGCCTCGACCAGGTCCGCGAGCTGGGCCGGATGGAGCCTGGCCAGCCGCGGGTGCGGGATCCTCAGCCGGACGGTCGGAACGTGACCGGTGAACGGCTCGACGCTCGCCCAGTCGAGGAAGCTACTCTCCTTCACCCCGCCGGCGAGTGACCGCGGCAGGAGCCGCCGCGCGAACCCACGCAGACCGACGTCGACGCCGACCACCCGGTACCACCCGTCGAGACGGGCGAGCTCGATGTCGTTCGAGCGGACGAGCCGGGCCCCGTCGATGTTGATCAGCTGCCGGTCGAGCACGTCCTTGCGGAGCAGCACCTCCTGCGGCCGGCGCTCGAACGGCCGCAGATCGAGCCGCGCTGCGGCGAGCGTGACCCGGCCCTGGTCGATCCGCGAGATCGAGTCCGCGGGCACGAAGACCTGACGGCCGGCCACCGATGCGAGCAGGCCCGTGACCGGAGGGTACCCGTCCTCGCCGAGCCGGACGATCAGATCGTCGACACGTCCAATCTTCCCGCCGTCCTCGCTCCAGAGCTCACCGCCCACGATCAGCGAAAGATGGAGCACGGGCGGCGCCACGGCGGTCATGACCCTAGGGGATTCGTCCCTCGAACATCCCGGCTGCCGCAACCGCGGCGAGCAGGAGGCCGGCCGCTGCCGCGGCGAACCACGAGGTCACCTGCACCCGCTTGTGCGTTCGGCCGATGCTCGAGCCGAGCGTCTTGTAGATCTGCACGACGCTCGAGGCAGTCTGCGCGGTATACGACTTGCCGCCCGTGGCGGCGGCGATCTCGCTCATCGTCATCGGGTCGGGCGGCACCGGAACCGAGTTCGTGTAGGCTCCGAAGCCGAAGGTGACCTTCCCGTTCGGGGTTCCGAGTGAGACCGGAAAGATGCGGATCCCGGCCGCCTTCGCCATTCGCGCCGCCTGCAGCGGCTGCAGGATCCCGCGATTCTGGGCGCCGTCGGAAAGCAGGACGATCGCTCCGGGAAACTGCTCACCCGGTTTGCGGACGTAGCCCGCCTGGCGAAGCGAGTTCGTGAGCATCTTCACGGCGACGGCGATCCCGTCGCCGAGCGCGGTTCCTGCCTCCGGCTCGAGCAGCGCTATCGACTGTCGGATCGCGTTCCGGTCCGAGGTGGGCGCCACGAGCGGCTCCGGCTCCGAGCTGAATGCGACGAGCCCGACCTTGAACTGCTTGGGCAGGCGGTCGAGGAACGTGCGCATCGCGTCGACCGCCGCGTCGAGCCGCGTTGGCTCGACGTCGTTCGCACGCATCGACCCCGACACGTCGACGAGCAGCATGATCGTCGCGTTCTGGTCGGGGACCGAGAGCCGGACGCGCGGATGCGCGAGCGCCCCGGCAGCGAAGACGAGCGCAGCCAGCAGGAGCGCGATCGGGATGAGACGCTTCAGGGAGCGACGGCGCCGCGAGACGATCCCCTCGAGGACGCCGAAGTTCGTAAAGGCGACCGGGTAGCGGGTCCGGCGGCGGTCGACGACGACCGCGACCGCAAGAAGGATCGGGATCGCCAGCAGCGCGAGGAGGTAGTAGGGCGAGCCGAACGTCATCAGCGGGCGCACCTCACGCCGATCTGCACCTGAGCCTGGATGCCCGCGGGAAGTGCCTCGCTGGCCGTGATCGCCAGGCGTGCGCGACCGTTCACGATCTTGGTCTGCACCTGGATCGCGCTCGCGAGCTGCGGTGCCGGCTTCGCGGTTCCGAACGCCGTTGCGTTCCAGCTGTCGACGAGCGACTCACCCGCCGGGCAGGAGAGAGTCACGGTCCGCTGAAGCCCCGGACTGATCTTGACCGTCATCGTGCGAAAATCGAGCGGCGCTCCGAGCGGGGAGAGCTCGGTCGCGATCGTGTTCCGCACCGCCGTCTCGGTCGGGATGCAACCGATGAAGGGCTTGAACAGGCCTGCACGATGGTGAGCCGAGACCGCCCGGAAGAGCACCGCGCTGTTGGTCGTACGGCCGGACGCCACCGGGCTACCCAGGATCCCGTCGAACGTCGCGCGGATGTCGGTCGAGCTCGCACGGCCGTCGGTGCCGGCGACGATGCCTTTCCCCTGCGGGCACGAGAGCACGTAGTCCGCCTCCCCGGAGGCGGGAACGGCGACCCAGGGGCCCTCGACCGGGATACAGCGTGGGACCCCGTTGCACTCGTTGGCGGCGCCCGCGCCACCCGGTACCGCAGCGAACGCGAGCCCCGAGACGAGCGCCGCCAGGGCGAGCCGACGCGTGATCACACGAGCCTCCGGAACCAGTAAGCCGACAGGCCGGCAGCGACGAGGATCAGCACGAAGGCAGCGAGGGTGACACCGACCGTTATCTCGCGAATCTGGTCTTCGTACACGAGACGCGAGCCGAGACTCTTGTAGACGTTCGCGAGGCTGCTCGCGGTATGGGCGGCGTAGTACGTGCCCCCGCTCAGCTTTGCGATCGTGACCAGCGTCTTCGGCTCGACCGGCACCTGCTGAACGAGCGGGACCGTCTTCCCTCCCGCTCCATACGGGATCGTCTGGTGCACCCGGCCGCCCGGGGTGCCGACCGAGACGGTCGAGACCGGGATCGCAGCCTTGCGCGCCTGGGCGGCGGCGGCCATCGGCGTCACCTTGCCGGCGTTCTGGCCGCCGTCAGAGACGAGCAGGATCGTCGCGGGCGGGTGCGGTGCCCCCGGCTTGCTCGGCCCGACGGCCTTCTCGGCCACCGCGACCGCCTCCGCGAGCGCATCGCCGATCCCGGTGCCCTCGAGCTGCGGCTTTGTCGGGAGCCCCCGGATCAGCAGGTTGCGGTCGTAGGTCGGAGGGACCTTGACGGCGATATCGCTCGCGAACGTGATCAGGGCCGCGCGGTACTGCGACGGGAGCTTCTTCACGAACTCCGCGATCGCCGCGTCGGCCGCGAGCAGACGGGTCGGCTTGATGTCGTCGGCACCCATCGACCCCGAGACGTCGATCATCAGGACGACGGTGGCGCCGTTTTTCGCCTGGCTGAACTTGGCCTGGGGTCGTGCGAAGCCCAGGAGGAGCAAGACGAGCGCGATGCCGAACAGGATCGCCGGAATGCGGCGCCGGCGACCCGGCGAGCCGACCAGCATGTTCGGGAGCAGCGCAGGCGACGACCAGCGCGCGGCCTCTCGCTCGCGTCTCCGCTCGAACCAGACGTACGCACCGACCGCGACCGGCACGATCAGCAGGAACACGAGCAGGCTCGGCGACTTGAAGGACAGGTAGAGGGAGTCGGGCAGCGGCACTAGAGATCGCTCCTCTTGAGGAACGCGGCCAGCTCGCGCAGCCAGTCGCCCTCGGTCGAGAGCGCGACGTGACGCACCCCGGCGGAGGCGAGCATGCGGACGAGACCGCGCCGCTCGTCGGCGGCGGCGGCGGCGAACCGCTCGCGCAGGCGCCGGTCGCTCGTGTCCACGCGCAGCTGGCGGCCGGTCTCGGGGTCGACGAGACGCAGCTCCCCGACATCGGCCAGCTCCTGCTCGCGCGGATCGCGAACCTCGACTGCGAGCGTCGGGTGACGGCCGGCGACGCGCAGCAGCGCTCCGCGCCAGTCGATCGGGCCACGGAAGTCGGAGACGATCACCACCAGGGAGCGCTGAACGGCCAGACCGTCGACGAGTGCGAGCGCCTCGGACAGGCCCCCGTTTCCGGCCGGGTCGTCCCTCAGCGCCGCCAGGGTCAGCAGCAGACCGCGCCTTCCCTGCCGCGGCCGGCGCCAGAGCGGGTCGTCGGCGCCGAACGCGACGAGTCCGAGGCGGTTGCCGCGGCGCGTCGCAGTGTGGCCGACCGCGAGCGCGACCCCCTCCGCCACGTCTGCCTTGCGACGCTCGGCGGTACCGAAGGCCATCGAAGCCGAGGCGTCGTAGACAAGCCAGGTGACGAGCACACGCTCCGCGAGCTCGACCCGAACGTGGGTCTGGGCGGTTCTCGCGGTGACGTTCCAGTCGATGCGGCGAACGTCGTCGCCGGGCTCGTACGGGCGTACCTGGTACAGCTCGGTGCCCACTCCGGCAAACGCGGAGCGGTGGTCGCCCGCGAGCAGCCCGTCGACGCGCCGCCCGATTGCGAGCTCGAGCGCCTCGAGGCTCTCCGCGGTGATCGGCCCGGGGCCCGGGCGGGCGGGCGTCCGCTCGCGCGCGGTGGCGGCTACGAGTCCCTTCACGCCACGGCTGCGGCGGACCTGCCGAGGTCGATCTGGGGCGGTGCGATCGCTTCGAGAACGTGGTCGAGCACCTGGTCGGCGGAGACCTCTTCTGCAAGGGCCTGGTAGGAGAGGACGATCCGGTGGCGGAACGCGTCGCGGACGACCGCGTCGACGTCGGCCGGAAGAACGTAGTCACGGTCGCGAATCACCGCCAGCGCCCGCGCTGCGGCGATCACGCTGATCGGCCCGCGGGGGCTGGCACCGTAGGAGATGTACGGGACGATCGCCTCGATGCCGGCCTCCGCCGGCTTCCGGGTCGCCGTCGCCAGATCGACCACCCAGCTGACGAGCGCCGGGTCGACGAAGACCCTGCCGACCATCTCTTGCAGCGCCGTGAGATGCTCGAGAGTGAGCACGGGCTCGAGCTTCGGCGCCGGCTCGAGCGAGCGCTGGACGACGGTCAGCTCCTCGTCGTGGAGCGGGTAGTCGACGAGCACCTTGAGCATGAACCTGTCCACCTGAGCCTCCGGCAACGGGTAGGTGCCCTCGGACTCGATCGGGTTCTGCGTCGCCAGGACGAGGAACGGGTCGGGAACCGGATGCGTGGTGTGGCCGATGGTGACCTGGCGCTCCTGCATCACCTCGAGCAAAGCCGACTGCACCTTCGCGGGGGCGCGGTTGATCTCGTCGGCGAGCAGGAAGTTACAGAACACGGGACCGAGCTCGGTCTCGAACTCGTGCCTGTCGGGACGGAAGATCCGCGTGCCGACAAGGTCGCTGGGGACGAGGTCCGGCGTGAACTGGATCCGCGAGAAGGTGCCGCCGAGCACGGATGCCGTCGACTTGATCGCCAGCGTCTTCGCGAGTCCGGGGACACCCTCGATCAGAAGGTGACCGCCTGCGAGCAGGCACAGCAGCAGCCGCTCGAGCATCGATTCCTGGCCTGCGATCACACGCCGGATCTCGAACAGTGCTTCCTCGAGCTTGGTCAGATGCTCCCGTTCCTGGGAGGTGAGCCGGTCTTGCGCGTCTGCCATGGATGAGCCTCCTGCTCTGTCGATCCCACATGAGATACCACGGGATCCTGTGGGACGGATGAAAATTCGCGGGCGGTCTACAAAAGGTAGCTGGCTCGCCCCCCGGACGCGACCGTCTCTACGAGTGCTTTTCCCCGCCGTTCACCGGATCCGGACGCAGGATCAGCGTCTCGCTGGGCGCGTGGGTGAGCATCCAGGTCAGGTCCTTGGGCGTAAAGCCGTGCCGCCGGCCGGCCGGCGCCGGGACGACGATCCGGTCGAAGTGCTCGGCTTCCCACAGGCGTTTGAGCGCGTGCACGGGCGTCCGCCCGCTCTCGATTCGCGCATCGACCGGCACTCCGGCCCGCAAGGCGGCATGTTCCACAGCCTCGAGGAGCGGCATGGCAGTCGTGACCTGATGCTGCATGGGGGCGTCCTGAGGCTGCTCGAGCGGGATCACGATCAGGTAGGCGGGGACGAGCGTTGCCTCCTCCGCCCGTGCGATCCGGATGCCCGCGGCGAGCACCGTCGGGTCGAGCGCCCCGCCCGTGAACGGAACGAGGATCCGTCCCACGGTCCGCTTCGGGATCGACGGCCGGCGCATCCGCAGCGCCACGACGAGGAGCGCGGCCGCGAGGACGACGATCGCGGCGACCAGGACGGCTGTCATCGCTCCGACACCTCGCGCAGCGCGCGGTCGGCGACCACACGGATGTCGACCCCGGGCAGCTCGCGGACGAGCTTGGAGACCAGCGAGCCGCGAAAGATCTCCGTTCGCCTCGACTCGTCCGGGGTGCCCAGGAAGACGTACGTGGAGCCGCGTTCGGAGACGAACCTCTTGACGGCCTCGGGCAGGCTGTCTCCCTCGAGTTCGATGAAGTGCGCTCCCAGGATGCTCGCGAGCCGGCGCAGGGCGGCGAGCGCGATCGCCTCTCCTTCGCTGAGCTCCTGCGCCGGCCGCCGCATCCAGAGGGCGTCGACCTCGGAACCGAGCCGCTGCCCCGACCGAAACGCCCGGCGGAGGATCCGCTGGGAGCGCGCCTCGGGAGTGACCAGCACGAGGATACGCTCGGCAACCGCCTGTTGGCTCAGCGGATCGAGCACGGTCGTCGTGCGGCGGTGCTCGACGTCCTCGGCGAGCTCGCGCAGCACGAGCTCGCGGAGCGCTGCGAGGTTCTCGAGCCGGAAGAAGTTGAGCAGCGCGGTGTCGACCCGCTCGGTGGGATAGACCTTGCCGCTTCGCAGCCGCTCCTGGAGAGCCTCAGGCGCCAGGTCGACGAGCACCACCTCGTCGGCCTCGTCGAGGATCCGGTCGGGGAAGGTCTCGCGCACCCGCACTCCGGTCAGCTCGAAGACATCGTCGTTCAGGCTCTCGAGGTGCTGGATGTTGACGGTGGAGGTGACGCCGATCCCCGCCTCGAGGATCTCGTCGATGTCCTCGTAGCGCTTCCGGTTGCGGGCTTCGGGGAGGTTCGTGTGGGCGAGCTCGTCGACCAGGGCGAGCTCCGGCTCGCGCCGGATGACGGCATCGACGTCCATCTCGCCCAGCTCGGTTGCTCCCACGGTGCTCCGCAGATGCGGCACAGTCTCGAGGCCCTCGGCGAGCGCGGCCGTCTCGGGCCGGTCGTGGGGCTCGAGGTAGCCGATCACGACGTCGACGCCCTCTTGCTGAGCCTGCCGCCCTTCCTGGAGCATCCGGTAGGTCTTCCCGACCCCGGCGGCCATTCCGAGCAGGATCCGGTAGCGGCCACGCACAGGGCTCCCGGATCAGGCGCCGAAGACGTTGTGCACGAGCAGGTCGATCAGCTTGATCCCGACGAACGGAAGGATCACGCCGCCGAGCCCGTAGAGGAGCAGGTTGCGCCGAAGCAGCGCGGTCGCACCGATCGCCCGGTAGCGCACGCCCTTCAGGGCGAGCGGGATCAGGGCCGGGATGATCAGCGCGTTGAAGATGATCGCGGAGATGATCGCGCTCTGCGGCGTTCCCAGGTGCATGATGTTGAGCGAGTTCAGCGGCCCACGCTCGCCCGGCTTCGCGGCATAGGTGAAGGCGAACATCGCAGGCAGGATCGCGAAGTACTTGGCGACGTCGTTCGCGATCGAGAACGTCGTGAGGGCGCCGCGGGTGATCAGCAGCTGCTTGCCGACCTCGGTGATATCGATCAGCTTCGTCGGGTTCGAATCGAGGTCGACCATGTTGCCGGCCTCCTTGGCGGCCGAGGTGCCGGTGTTCATCGCCACGCCGACGTCGGCCTGGGCCAGCGCAGGTGCGTCGTTCGTGCCGTCGCCGGTCATCGCGACCATGCGGCCCTTCGCCTGCTCGTCCTTGATCAGCGCCAGCTTCGCCTCCGGCGTCGCCTCGGCGAGGAAGTCGTCGACGCCCGCCTCCTCGGCGATCACGGCTGCGGTGACCCGGTTGTCGCCCGTGATCATGACCGTGCGGATGCCCATCTTGCGGAGCTCGTCGAAGCGCTCCCGCATGCCCCCCTTGACGATGTCCTTCAGGTGGATGACGCCGAGGACGAAGTTGTCCTGCGAGACGACGAGCGGCGTGCCGCCTGCGCGGGCGATCTTGTCGACTTCCTCGTCCAGGCGGGCCGGGATCTTGCCGCCCTGCTCCTCGACCCAGCGCTTGACGGCGTCGGCGGCTCCCTTGCGGTACTGCTTGCCGTCGAAGTCGACGCCGCTCATGCGGGTCGTCGCCGAGAAGGGAATGAATGTCGCCTCGTGCTCGGAAAGCTCGCGGCCGCGGAGGCCGTACTGCTCCTTCGCGAGCACGACGATCGAGCGGCCCTCCGGCGTCTCGTCGGCGAGCGACGAGAGCTGCGCCACCTCGGCGAGCTCCGACACCGGAACTCCGTCGACCGGGACGAACTCCGAGGCCTGGCGGTTGCCGAGGGTGATCGTGCCGGTCTTGTCGAGCAGGAGCACGTCCACGTCTCCCGAGGCCTCGACAGCGCGCCCGGACATGGCGAGCACGTTGCGCTGGACGAGCCTGTCCATGCCGGCGATCCCGATCGCGGACAGAAGCGCGCCGATCGTGGTCGGGATCAGCGCGACGAGCAGCGCGATCAGCACGGTCTGAGAGGTCGGCGTACCGGCGTAGAGCGCGTACGGCTTCAGGGTCACGACGGCAGCCAGGAAGGTGATCGTGAGGCCCGCGAGCAGGATGTTGAGCGCGATCTCGTTCGGGGTCTTGCGGCGCTCGGCGCCTTCGACGAGCGCGATCATGCGGTCGAGGAACGACTTGCCGGGCTCCTGGGTCACCTGGACGACGAGCTGGTCGGAGAGCAGCCTCGTTCCCCCGGTGACGGCCGAGCGGTCGCCGCCCGCCTCGCGGATGACCGGGGCCGACTCGCCCGTTATCGCCGACTCGTCGACGGAGCCGACACCCTCGACGATCTCGCCGTCGGCGGGGATGACCTCACCGGCGTTGACGACCACGACGTCGCCGCGCTGGAGCTCCGGGGCGGGAACCTCCTCGAGCGCACCGCTCTCGAGCCGCCGGTGCGCGGTCGTGGTCGTGCGCGTCGCGCGCAGCGCGTTCGCCTGCGCCTTGCCCCGGCCCTCGGCGACCGCCTCGGCGAAGTTGGCGAACAGCACCGTCAGCCAGAGCCAGAAGGCGATCACGCCGACGAACCAGAGCGACCCCGTGTGGCCGCGGGCGAGGTCGAGCACGAAGATCCCGGTCGTGATCACGCTGCCGATCTCGACGATGAACATCACCGGGTTCTTGAGCTGGAGCCGCGGGTCGAGCTTCGGGAACGAGTCCCGCACGGCGCCACGAACGATCTCGGGCGCGAAGATGCTTGCCGATTTCCGCGCCATCTAGCTCGTGGTCTCCTTGTCCAGTGCGATGTTGAGCTCGAGCACGTTCACGCCCGGCTCGCCGAAGAAGCCCCAGGAACGGCCGATCGTGTACTTCGAGATCAGCGACTGCACCGTGGACAGGGGCAGCTTGCGGACTGCCGCGATCCGCTTCGACTGGAGCTGGGCATAGGCGAGCGAGATCTCCGGGTCGATGCCGGAGGCCGACGTCGTGACCGCATCGACCGGGATGTCGTGGATCGTCAGCCCCGGGTTGTAGGGCCCCTCGAGCTTCAGGATCGCCCGCGCCGCCGCCTGGACGTTCTTG
>Ga0335081_10007271_pt1 | contig 17702 bp, 12 predicted proteins | sample Lox_Sample_35_FD_206713 | JGI IMG/M metagenome (GOLD analysis project Ga0335081, IMG submission 206713) | Soil microbial communities from Loxahatchee National Wildlife Refuge, Florida, United States - Lox_Sample_3.5 | ecosystem: Environmental > Terrestrial > Soil > Wetlands | place: USA... | reverse complement strand
GGCGCGTGGGGCGAAATTCTCACGGTTGCGGCCCAGTCGCGGGGCATTAACGGTTTGGTGGTGGATGGCGCGGTGCGCGATATCGAAGCCATTGCACAACACCGTTTTCCGGTGTTCAGCCGCGGGTTGGCCATCGGTGCGTGCACCAAGGAGCGGGTGGGCAAACTGCAGGTGCCGATCGTGCTGGGCGGCGCCACCGTCTCGCCGGGCGACCTGATTTTCGGCAACGCAGATGGCGTCGTGGTGGTGGAGAGCGCCCGTATCGAGCAGGTCTACGAGGCCGCGATGGCACGGCAGGGGCGCGAGGCTCACCTGATGGATCAACTGCGCGCGGGCAAGACCACCCTGGAGCTGCTGAAGTTGCCGCCGCTCATCGAGTCCGAGGTGGCGGGCCAGTGAGTGCTGAGACCCGTTCCGCCGCCGCGCCAGGCGCAACCAGCGCCGGCGAGTTGCCGCGCTTCCCTTACGAACATTTGCTGGCCTTCGGTTGCGGCGTGCTGGAGCGGCTCGAAGTGCCTGCAACCGACGCCCGCCAGGTGGCGGAGTGCCTTCTTTTGGCCGATTTGCGCGGGGTGGATTCCCACGGCCTGGTGCGGCTGCCGGTGTATGCTTCGCGGATCCAGGCGGGGGTGGTCAAGGCACGCCCGGAGATTCGGGTGGAAAGCCGCTTCGCCGCAGTTGCCCTGGTGGATGGCGATAACGGGCTGGGACCGGCGGTCGGCTGCCGCGCCATGAGCGCGGCCCTGGAGTTGGCGGAGCGCTGCGGCGCCGGCTTCGTGGGCGTCCGCCACAGCAATCACTTCGGCGCCGCGGCGTATTACGTGGAACAGGCCATCGCGCGAGGCTTCATCGGCTGCGCCGTTTCCAATGCGCCGCCCCACATGGCGGCGTTCGGCGGGCGCGCGCGCTTTCTCGGCACCAATCCCATGGCGGTAGGCATTCCCGCCGGCAAGGAGCCGCCGCTCGTGTTCGACGCTTCCTCGAGCGTGGTGGCGCGCGGCAAGATCATCATGGCCGCCCACCGCAACCTGCCCATCCCCGAAGGATGGGCCATCGACCCGCTCGGCCGGCCTACCACCGACGCCGAGGCGGCGCTGGCCGGAGCCGTGCTCCCCTTTGGCGGGCCGAAGGGCTCCGCCATTTCGTTCATTATCGATATTCTTTCCGGCGTGCTCACGGGCGCGTCGTTCGCTTACCACCTGAATACGCTGGAGAATCTCCAGGCGGTGCAGAACCTCGGGCACGTCTTCGCCGCTTACCGTACCGACCTGTTTCTCCCTGCCGACGAGTTTCGGCGGCGCATGGACGAAATCCTCGGCATGCTGAAGACCAGCCCACCCGCGCTCGGCGTGGAACGCGTGCTTGCACCCGGCGAGATGGAGTTTGCGAAGGAAGCCCTGAACCGGCGGCTGGGAATCCCGCTGCCGGAGGAGGTGGTGGCGCAGCTTGGCTCTTTGGGCGCGCAAGTCGGGCTGCCATTTCCCGCATCGGGGCGGCATTGAACGGGTTTCCAATTGGATTGCGTATGGACGTGAGTATCTCGCAGAATTTCAACTTTTTCCCGGTCCCCACCGACATTCATTTCGGTTGCGGCATGGTACGCTCGTTGCCGGAACGGCTGGGCGCGCTCGGCGCCAGACGGGCCATGTTGATCACCGACCCCGGCGTGCGCGCCGCAGGCGTGCTGGATCAGGTAACACGGGTGTTGCAGGAAGCGGCGGTGGACTTCGCCGTCTGCGACAAGGTCAAACCCGATTCCGGCTCGGCGCTGATCGACGAGACGGTGGCCGAGGCCAAAGCGGCGGGGGCGGATTCGATTGTCGGCATCGGCGGCGGCAGTTCGCTCGATACCGCCAAGGCGGTGGCGGCGCTCGCGACCAATGCCGGCTCCGCGCTGGAGTACGTCGGCCTGCACAAGATCCGCAACCGGCCGCTGCCGATGATCGCCATTCCCACCACCGCAGGCACCGGTAGCGAGGTCACACTGTGGTCGGTGTTCACCGACGAGACCCGCGCGGTGAAGGCGGCCATCGGCAGCATCCTGATCTATCCCGCGGTGGCGCTATGCGACCCCGATCTTACCCTGGGGCTGCCGCCGAACGTGACCGCCGCCACCGGTATGGACGCGCTCGCTCATGCGATCGAGTGCTACACGAACAACAACTGCCAGCCGATTTCCGGGGCGCTCGCGCTGCGCGCGATGGAACTGATCGGGCGCTACCTGCGCAGCGCCGTGCTCAACGGCGGCAACCGGCAGGCGCGGTATGGCATGATGCTGGCTTCCACGATGGCGGGCATCGCCATGAACCCGACTCGGCTCGGACTGGCGCACGCGCTCGCCATGCCGCTGGGAAGCTGGGACCTGCGCGTCCCTCACGGCGTGGTCCTCGCCATCACCTTGCCGAACGTGATGGAGTTCAATTATCGGGCGGAGCCCGACCGCTTCGTGGACGTAGCACGCGCGCTGGGCGAGGCCGTGGACGGCTTGCCGCGCCGGGCGGCCGCCGCCCGCGCGGTGAGCGCCGTGCGGGAACTGGCGGCCGACATCGGCATTCCAAAGGGGCTGGGGGAATTTGGCGTGAGCGCCAAACACGTTCGGCCGGTGGTGGACGAGGCGATGAAAAGCGGCAATGTCCCCGTCAACCCACGGCACACCTGCGCCGAAGACCTGGCCCGCATTCTCGAACAATCGCTCTGAAGGTGTTTCAGCCATGGAACGGCATCTGAATTTCATTAACGGCAGTTGGGTCCCGCCGCAATCGGGGGACTATTACCGGACGCACAATCCCGCCTGCCCGACCCAAGCGCTGGGCGAGTTCCCCTGTTCGCTGGCGCCGGATGCGGTGGCGGCGGTGGATGCCGCCGTAGCCGCGCAGTTCGCCTGGCGCGATACTCCAGGCCCGGCGCGCGGTGCGGTGCTCTTCAAACTCGCCGAGTTGCTGGAGAGTTCGAAGAAGGAACTGGCGCGCATCGTCACCCTGGAACAGGGCAAGGCCATCGGCGAGGCCATGGGCGAAGTGGGGCGCGCGGCCGTGGAGGCTCGCTACATGGCGGGCGAAGCCAGCCGGCCCTTGGGCCAGACATTCCCCTCCGAGCGCGCCGGTTTCACCTGCTCCACGGTGCTGGAGCCAATCGGGGTGGTGGCCACCATCAGCCCGTGGAATTTCCCCGTGATCACGCCGGTGCGCAAGATGGCGCCCGCGCTGGCGTTCGGCAACACCGTGGTTTTCAAGCCGGCTTCCCTGACGCCGCGGTCGGCGGCGTACGTGGTCGGCCTGCTGGAGAAGGCGGGCACGCCCGCCGGCGTAGTCAACCTGGTGATCGGCTCCGGCGCGGCGGCGGGCGATGCCATCGTCAACGACTGCCGCGTGCGCGGCATCAGCTTCACCGGTTCCACTGCGATCGGCCTCCGCATTTACGAAAAGGCCGCGCGCCGCAATGCCGTCGTCCAACTGGAAATGGGCGGAAAAAACCCGGCCATCGTGTTCGACTGCGAAGACCTCGAATTCGCGGCCCGGGAGATCGTCTCCGCCGCGTTCCTCTGCACCGGGCAGCGCTGCACCGCGCTGAGCCGGGTAATCGTGGCTGAGTCCCAGGCCGATGCCCTCGCGGAAAAGATCCGGGCGTGCGTCTCCCATATCAAGGTCGGCGACGGGTTAGCGGACGGCACTACCATGGGGCCGCTCATCAGCCGGGCGCAGTTCGAGATCGTTGCGGATTACGTCCGCCGCGGCCGGGAATCCGGCTGCAAGCTGCTGGCCGGGGGCCATCCCCTGGCGGACGATCCGGATACGCAGGGATACTACTTCGCGCCCACGGTGTTCGACGAAGTGCCGCCCGATTCTCCGTTGGCCACCGACGAAATCTTCGGTCCGGTGCTGCCGCTTATCCGCGTTCACACCGCGGAGGAAGCCATTGCCATCGCCAACAGCACCCGCTATGGGCTGGCCGCTTCCGTGTTTACCTCCCGCCTCGATCTGTCCCAGCGCTTTGTCGCGGGGATGGAAAGCGGCATGGTACACCTGAATCATGGGACGGCCAGTCAGGCTCACGTGCCTTTCGGCGGTAGAAAGGACTCCGGTCAGGGGGCTTTTTCAATAGGTCCCACGGCCCGGGATTTTTTCACCACGGTGAAGGCTGTTTATGGCAAATGGTAAGGATCCGACGAACTCCTCTCTCCCCATGCTGCAGCCGTTGCGCGATGCCCCACAGTTAGGGGCGCGCGTCTACCAGTTGCTGGTCAAGAGCATCGTGAACGGTCAAATCGAGCCGGGCACGGCGCTGCGGCCCGACCAGGTAGCGCGCCAGCTCAACGTCAGCACTACCCCGGTGCGCGAGGCCATGCACCACCTGGTGCTGGAAGGGCTCGCCATCAAAGTGCCCAACCAGGGCTGGTTCGTCCGCGAGTTTACGGACGTGCAGGTACGCGAACTTTATGAGTTGCGCGCCAACCTGGAGGCATTCGGAGCGCGCCTGGCCTGCGCCCGCATCAAGGACGAGGAGATCGCCTGGCTGCACCAGCATCAGTGTGTGGGCGAATCCGCCCTGAGCCGGGGCGATATGGATGCTTACCGGATTTATAACCAGGATCTGCATACCGCCATCATCAAGGCGGCGCGCAATTCCTACCTGCACAAGACCATGGGCCAACTGCAGCTGCAGAGCGAGATGCTCATGGCCAGGACGATCCGCATCAGCGGCCGGCCCGTGCGGGCGATAGAAGAGCACCGCCGGTTGACGGAACAGCTGGCCGCGCGCGACGCCGAGGCCGCCGGCCGCCTGATGGAGCAACACATCCTCAGCGCCCTGGATGATATTCTCCGCTCGCGCCAACCCGCGCCGTGAAAGCGACTCTATAAGCTCAGCCTCCGCCGGACCTGTGACGCGGCAAGGGTATTGTAAATTCGGGTAGTTCGAGCAATTCCCGTTCAAGAAATGAAAATCTGTTGTTTCCTCGAATCGTATCGCCCTTTCCCGCGTCTAGAGCTTTTGGACAGATCTTGCAGTTGAGCCTTGTTGTGTCCTTTCTCCTTCCAGTGTTGCTCGACTACATAGGGTCCCAGTTGCAAAATACCCCGGAAGAATAACTGCATAGTTGGCGCGTTTTGCCGACCGGTCAAAGCGGCAAGCGCCTGAATGGCAGTAAGAGGGAGGGTCCATGGAATCGACAAGTTGGCTCTTGAGCGCGTCGGAAGACGGCGCCAATGTCTCCGCCGATACACTTTTTAATGCTTTGTACTCCGAGTTGCATGGGTTGGCCAAGCGGGAATTGAACCGGAGAGGCAGTTCGGCAAGCATGAGTGTCACGACCCTGTTGCATGAAGCCTATCTCGATATATCCGCACGCGATAGCGCCTCCTTTCCCGACCAGGCACGCTTCATGGCATATGCCGCCCAGGTGATGCGAGGAATCATCATCGATTACGCCCGCAACCGGAGGGCCCTCAAGCGCGGTGGTGAGTTTGAAATTACGTCGCTGGAAGGAGACTACTTCGCGCATCCTGCCGAGATCAACCAGCTTTCGTCGATTAGCGATGCCTTGGATCAATTGACGAAAGTCGATCCGGACCTCGCGCAAGTGATCGAGCTGAAATTCTTTTGCGGGTTTACTTTCGCCGAGATTGCTTCCATGCAGAGATTGTCGGAACGCACCGTGCAGCGAAGGTGGGAGAAGGCGCGCATCTATCTCCACTGCTGCATTTGCGCGGATGCGTCTTTTTGAGAAATCGATGGCCGCACCGAGCCCCGAACAATGGCGGGTACTAAGCCCGCATCTCGACGAGGCACTCGGAATGACCGACGAGGAGCGCTTGAAATGGCTGTCTTGCCTGCGCGCTCGGGATCCGTCTCTGGCGGATCAACTGGAATTACTGCTCGGTCATCACCGTGCCTTGTCCTGCGAGGGCTTTCTCCAAGACCGTCCCATCGGATTGCCATGTGAATCCGGCCTAGCCGGTCAAACATTGGGTGCTTACAGGCTGATAGCGCAGATCGGCCAGGGTGGTATGGGGAGCGTCTGGCTGGCGGAACGAAACGACGCGCGATTTGAGCGAAAAGTCGCTGTGAAGCTTCTCAAAATTGCGCTGATCGGAAGGACCGGCGAGGAGCGATTTAAGCGTGAAGGAATGATTCTCGGCCGCTTGGCGCATGCGAATATCGCCGAACTGATCGATGCGGGGGTATCGCACGCCGGCCAGCCCTATCTCGTCCTCGAGCACATTGAGGGCGACCACATCGACAGCTACTGCGACCAACATCGGCTCGGTATCGAAGCGCGTATCCGATTGTTTCTCGACGTTCTGGAGGCCGTCGCCCACGCGCACGCCAACCTGATTGTGCACCGCGACCTCAAGCCGCCGAACATCCTGGTCCGGCAGGACGGCCGGGTGAAACTGCTCGATTTTGGAATTGCCAAGCTGCTCGAAGATGACGACCGGCGTGGATTAGCGCTGCAGACACTCGAAGGCGGGCGGGCGATGACACCCGAATATGCGGCTCCCGAGCAACTAACGGGCGCACACGCGACGATTGCGACCGATATCTATGCTCTGGGTGTCCTGCTCTATGTATTGCTGACAGGGTTCCATCCAGCCGGCGCCGGCCCGCATGCGCACCCGGCCCTGGTAAAAGCTATTTTGGACGCAGAGCCTGCCCGCCCATCGGATATCGTGACTTCGACCGAGGGAACCGCGGACGGCGCGAGCCGGAATGCCGCGCGGCGTGTTACGACGCCGGAAAGGCTAAGCCGGGTGTTGCGGGGGGACCTCGACACAATCGTAGGAAGGACTCTCAAGAAGGATCCTCAGGAGCGCTACGCTTCCGTGAGCGCGCTCGCCGACGATCTGCGCAGATACCTGAGCCACAAGCCCATCCTGGCCCGGCCCGACACGATCGCATATCGTACCGCCAAATTCATGCGCCGGCAGCGGCGGAGTGTCACGGCCGTGCTATTGGCAGTGGTAATACTGATCGGCGCCATGATTCTTACCTGGAGGCTGTCTCGCGGTCCCGCATCGCCGCCTCAGCTCAAGCAGGCAAGACTTACGGCAAACCCTCCGGATGTACCTGTGCTCAATGCAGCCATTTCTCCCAACGGGAAATACCTCGGCTACGCGGATCGTCAAGGGATTCACCTGCTGCTGGTGGACACCGGCGAGATCCTGAGCGTGCCGCCGCTTCCCGGCATCGAGCCGTTGAAGGCCGACTGGGTGTTTGGAGGTTGGTATCCCGATTCCACTGAGTTCATCACTTCTGTCGCCATTCCCGGGAAGCCCGCAACCTTGTGGTCGCTTTCGACGCGGGCAGGGACACCGCAGAAGATTGCTGATGTCGACGACGCGGCGGCAGCATGGAGAGTCTCACCTGACGGCTCTCACATCGCGTACGGAAAAAGGCCAAGCGCGCTCGGAGCACACGAGATTTGGTTGATGGGCTCGCACGGAGAGTCTCCGCACAGGATCCTGACGGCCGACAACCGGACCCCGTTCGGAGGGATCGTCTGGTCGCCGGCAGGAAAGAGGATTGCATACAGCCTGGCGTTGCCACAAGGCGACCTGTTGGTGCAGAGTTGTGACCTCAACGGCGCAAATCAAACGACCATTCTCCGGGACAATGCGTTGGCCGCACTTGCTTGGATCGCGCCGGGACGATTCATATATTCGCGAAGTACGCAAAGAGGCGGGGCGAGGACCGGTGACTTGTGGGAACTCAGCGTCGACGAAGACAATGGCATTCCCCGCGGGAAATCACGCCGGCTGACGGATTGGTCGGGATATTCCATTCATCACTTGAGCGCCACTGCGGACGGAAAGCGCCTGGCCTTTCTAAGGAGCGCTCATCACGCTGCCGCTCTTGTCGGGGACCTGGCGGGCAACGGAGCCCGCTTACTCAATACCCGCAGGCTGACGATCGACGACAACATCAATATCGCTTTGGCATGGACGCCGGACTCCCGTGAAGTGATCTTCTCGTCGCAGCGGGCGGCAACGCGGCAAATTTACAGGCAGGCGCTGGATCCGGGCAGTACTCCTCAACCGATTACGTCCACACTGGGAACAAACTTCTATATGGCGCGGCCGAGTCCGGATGGCGCATGGGTGATTCTCGAGGGCGAGCCCGTCGGCTCGAACAGAATGATGCTTTACCGAATGGCAACGACCGGTGGCATTCCCCGGTTGTTGTTCCCCGTTGAGGATCTCACTCAGTGCTGGTGCACGAACCTGGCCGCTAATTTTTGTGTCCTGGGGCGGCCGGATCCACACAAGAACGAGTTGGTGATCTCTTCATTCGACCCGTTGATCGGCAACCAGAAGGACCTTATCCGGATAGCGCTCGAACCCGGCACGGATGCTGGTGTTGGAATGGATTATGCGTGGCAGATCTCTCCCGACGGTTCGTGGATCGCCATTGCCAAGAGGCATGGGAACACGATTCGGCTGGTACCGTTGGGAAATACGCAACCCAGAACAATTAACATCAGCGGCTATACCGATCTCGTGGATTTGAGCTGGGCGGTCAATTCCCGGAGCTTGTTTGTATCCAGCGTGGGACCGGATGGCGCCGCGTTGTTGCATGTTGACCTCGACGGTAAAACCCAACCCATTTGGCTGCAGCCGCAAACGACTTCGATCTGGGGATTCTCCTCGCCTGATGCGCGTCATCTCGCCATTAGCGGCGAGTCCCGGGAGACGAGTGTTTGGATGATCGGCAACTTCTGATCGGCACGGCAACTGCGTCGATTCTTCTCCTGTGTCGTCTTTCCGCTTCGCTTTCCGATATACCCAGTAGAGACCGATAGCGCCCATGCTGCGGAATCTGTAGATCCGTGTGAATTAGTTTGGGGATCAGCGTTCCGCCGGCTGCGTCTCTCGAGACCCTCGCGCTGTCGCTCGAAATCAAGACAAGGACCTGGAGAAACAAAAGAATGAACCATATCCCTCATCAGCAAACGAAGAGAACATTGCAAGCCCACATGCCGTTAGTGGCTGCCCTCGCACTCGGATGTCTCTTCGGCACGATTAACCACGCGGAGGCACAAACCGTCACGCCCCCGCCGACTCCGACCATCATTACGCCGGAGGCAGGAAACACAGCATTTCTGCTTGGCCACGCGCTGGGTACGCAGGGCTACGTTTGTCTGCCGACGAGCCCGGGCGGTTCGACTGCTTCCTGGACCATCAACCCCGCCCGCCCTGAGGCCACCCTCTTTACGAAATTCTTCGGGCAGGACGTCCAGATCATCACGCACTTTCAGAGTCCCGACACCAAGCCCAACATGTTCGCTCCGAGTCCAATCCCCTTTGGCAGCGCGACATGGCAGAGTTCTTTCGACAGCAGCAAAGTTTGGGCGCAGGTCCTCCACGGGAATATCCTCCCCGCGGGGCCCGAGAACCCGAGTTGCCCCAATTCAGGCGCCATTCCCTGCCTCCTGTTGCAGTCTATCGGGTCGCAGGACGGACCAGCGGGCGGCAGCCTCTTGACCCCAGTCACCTTCGTCCAGCGCCTGAACACCAAAGGCGGCGCGGCGCCGGCTGACGGCTGCTCCGTTTCCACTGATGTGGGCAAGCAAACGCTCGTACCGTACACCGCCGATTACTACTTTTACAAAGCAGACGCCAAGTACTGATACGCGAGCGCAACAACCGGGTCCTGGCAGCCCCGCCAGGACCTCGACTTGGCGCTGAACCGTTACTTCCTCCGGCGCCGCCCGATAAGCAGTCCCGAGAATTTACCAAGGAGACAGAATGCGTCACTCTACTTTCTACTGCGTCGGGGTCGTTCTCTTAGCTTTGAGCTCGACCGCGAATGCCAACACTTTCCGCTTCGACACCGACCCGTTTGCCGGGACCGATGTTTTGAACGTTCCCGGACGACAGATTGTCGGCGGCGAAGATTTCATTTCCTTTTCGATCGCTACCGATGTTTTCTCGCTGGAATCGAACGTATTTAGAGTAGGGAGCAACGTCGATTTTGTGAATGCCCCCGTATCCGACCTGCCGGCGACCGGCGTGAACGTCGTGGTCCTTCAATCGATCGACGACGACAACAACCCTCTCACGCCATTTGGCGCCGGCAACGCAGCCAATCTGATCGCTGGCAAGATCACCACCCCGGGTGCGGGATTCTTCATCTACTTCAACCAGGCTCTCGACCTGCCCCGGCTCGTGTATTCCACGGATCTGAGCAGTGAGAGTGCGGACTTGAAGATCCTGGCGCGCATATTGAATCTGAATGGCGCCGAAGGTCGAAACCTGCTGCCGACGTTTACAGCGCCGAATTTTACGATTACCACCACGGCGGCCGCTGTGCCGGAGCCTTTCAGCGCATTCCTGACCCTGCCGGCACTCGGCGTCTTATGCTGCTACGTTCGACGGCGCAGCAGGCTGACTAATAGGAAGAGAGCAGAGCAATGAAGAAAAGAGTGCTTGAGCTTATGCGAGTCGCACCCGCGCTACTCGCACTGGGGCCGGTATTCTGCCAGGTTCAATCCTCGGGCAAGTCGTACGCGTTCGAATTTACCGAAGTGGTGGATTCGACCAATGGCTTTAACTCGATTGGCAGTTTCCCTGCCATAAACAACCACGGAGAAGTGGCATTCCGGGCGGCTAGCAACGGTGGGACCGAGGGCATCTTCCGGGCCGGCCAGGCGCTGGATAAGCTCGCCACGATCGAGTCTACATCGGACGGCCTGAGCTTCTTCGGCGATGACGTAGCGATCAATCCGGGCGGGGTCGTCGTGTTCGACGCAACCACCGCCTCGAACTCCCACTCCATTTACAAGGGCGACGGAAGGTCGAAGATCCTGATCGCGGATTCGATGGCCAATGGGCTATCCAGGATCGGTGTTGCGGCGCCGTCGATCAATGCTTCGGGTAATGTCGCGTTCTCGGCAACTCTCGCGCAGCGCGGTTCGCCGGTCGCAGTCTTCACCGGCAATGGCGGCCCGTTAACCACCGTTCTGAGCACATCGGCCACCGGCTTTTCAGGCTTCCAAAATGTCGCCATCAACGACCGGGGCACCATCGTGTTTTCCGCCAGCCTTCGGGATGGGAGCAGCGGCGTTTTCACCGCGTCCGACGCGCTGGTCGATATCGTCGATACCAACCGCAAGCCGGAAATCGCATCCTTCGGCGATCCCGTCATCAACAGTGCGGGCGTCGTCGCGGACGTGGCCTTTCTTGTGGTGCGCGGTGCACCCGAGATATTCACCGGGACCGCGCGGCGTCACGGCCCGGAATGACCCGTCAAACCCGCCCTTCACCAATTCGGAGCATCCGTCGATCAACAACAGCGGCGCCGTCGCCTTCTCCGCGATCCCAAACTTCGCCGGAGACACCGCCCCAACCGGCATATTCCTCGAGGTCTCGGGTGGACAATCGCTGATTCCAGTAATCAGGCCCGGCGACAAGTTATTCGGCTCCATCGTCGATCACGTTGATCTGGGACGTGTTGCGCTGAACGACCGGTTCCAGATGGTCTTCTCGTACACTCTGACCGATGGGCGTTCAGGGATCGCGATCGCTTCGTACAATGGCGAACGTGGAGATGAGTATCCGTCGCACTAGCGAGGTTCGCCGCCTTGAGCAGAACCTCTACAAGGCGTCTTATCCGAATGAACGAGTTGCTCGAAGAGTGCCTGGTCCGGAACCGGCGAACGGAGTCCTGCGACGTTCGGGAAATATGGGCTGAAAACACCAGCATGGGCGCCTGCTTTGTCGTATGTCTGCCGCGAGCGCCGCAACTCTATTGCGGCCGCTAACCAGACTACGACGTCTAATGAGTATGTAATACCCACGAGGATAAGTTTGGTCTACTCACTAGGAGTAGGCCTCAACTGAAACACGAAAGGATAGAAATAGGAAATGAAGAGATTGAGTTTGTTGTTGCTGACGCTTTGTGCAGGAGCATTTGCCCAGGCGGACACGGTCGTTCACTGGCGCGGCGTAGAAGGAGTGGTCACTGCCCCCGGGGTCGACAATCCGGTCGGTCAAATTCACAGCGGTGCGGGTCCCTGGACCACTCGTAATGGTAGCGCTAGGATCGACCTTGCAACCGGCAACGGTTCCTTCGACGTGGAGGGGCTCGTCTTGAACGGAGGAAACGCCAGCGGTACCCCCGGTACGGTCGCCAGTGTAGTCGGCACGTTGGTGTGCAACGCGGGCAGCCCGGCCGGAACAGTTGAGGCGACCGTTGATACACCAACTGCGGTCCTCAGCGCTGACGGCAACGCGGAGCTCTCGTTCAAGATAGGAGTTCCCGCAACGTGCAACAATCCATTGTTTCTGATCCGCGTCCCCTCAGGACGTTGGATCGCGACCGGCACCAAGCCTTCGATGTCCTCGAAGTCCGGCTACTGAAAGTGACCGTTTAGGAGAGCGAGGCCCCAAAAGGCCTCGCTGCGTCGTCAGGAAACTGCGTATCAAGCACGGCTAAGCGGAAGGCCTTCACCGCCAGGCGTCGTGCTGACTCAAGTTCCGGGAGCGCCCGGAGTGCGCGTGAGGCTCCTCGACGGCCCACGCGTAAATCTCGCGGCCATACCAGCGTCGTATTCTCCAGAGGATTCGGCGGATCCTGGCTTACCGACCGAATTTGTCGGGCTGACCCCAGGCCAGATCGGTCTGTACCAAATGAACATTTCGATCCCGCGGTCCTTCACTGCAACGACATCCTGCGGAGATCCCGTATTCGGGCAAGCTGGTATCGGGGTCGCCGCCAACGCAGTCTTGCACATCACCACCTACGTAGGCACGCAAGAGGTGGGCTTCTGCTGGAAGCCGTGACGGCGGAGGTCACCGGCCGCATTGATTACGCCAACTCCTTCCCTTGGCGACAAGCACAGAACCCTGCCGGATCGGTACTAAAGCCGCGGCTGCGCGTATAACGAATACCGGGGACTGAACCTCCGGCGGAGCTATGGTTACACGAGTAACGGTCCTCTGCGCCTTTCTCGGCATCGCCGGTAGCCTGCCGTCCCAGACGGAAAAGCTGCCTCCCGGCATGCCGGAGGTGATTCGCGACCTGGATCGAATCGCAGCGGAGGCGGTGAAGAACCCGGCCGACGTCGGCTACACGCTGGCCGTCGTGACTCGCAACGGGCTGGCCTGGACGAAAAGCTACGGCTTCGCGGACGCGGGCCGGCAGAGGCCTGCAAGCGCCGATACAGAGTACGAAATCGGAACGGGCGCCTTCACCGCCGTTATGCTCCTGCAGTTGATGCGCGATGGCAAGGCTCATCTTTCCGATCCCGCCGAAAAGTTCGTGCCTGAGCTCAAAACGGTGCGCAACTGGTACCCCCATGCGGCGCCGGTCACGCTCATTCAGTTGGCACTGCATACCTCCGGCCTGGAAAGCGCCGCCGGTGCGGCGGATCCGCAGGATCCCGCCGCCGGTTGGGAGAGAAGCCTGATCGCCGCTCTTCCGCAGGCGCACTACGCGTTCGAGCCCGGAACGCACGCCGCGGCTTCGGACCTCGGTAGCGCAGTACTGACGCTCGCGCTGGCCAGGGCCGCGGGCCAGCCGTTTGCCGCATATCTGGCGGAGAAAATTCTGTCTCCCCTGCAAATGTCGCACACCCGTGTCTCCTCTTTCAGCGCGGGGGGCAGTCCGGTGATCGAAACCACCATCGGGGACGTGGCGCGCTTGGCCTCATTTCTAATGTTGGGTGGTCCCGAGACCGTCCTGACCCGCAGCGAGTTGGAGGAAAACTACCGCAGAGTTTGGGTGGGCAACTCTGTGGCGGTCGTGAATCCGAGCGAATGGTTCGGAATCGGCTACGAGGGAGAGACCTGGACGAGTAAACATTATTACTTCATTCCGTCCATCAATAGCCCTCAGCCGGGAACCGGTGCAGCGTTCTGGTTCGAGCCTCGCCGCCATGCCGGCGTCCTACTGCTCCATCGCGGCAGCCCCGGAGGGGCGCTCGGACAGATGATCCACACGTACGTGTACGCGTTGAATGCGCAGAAGGTCGACGCCGGACGTCAGGACCCGGCGGCGCCTCTTCCCTACACGAGCGAAGAGGTTGTCTTTGAGAACCCTGCGACGGGCATCAGCCTGGCAGGCTCGCTCACCATTCCTCAAGGCCGGGGACCGTTTCCGACGGTGGTGCTGATACCGAGGTCGGGACCGATGGATCGCGATGAGCTGATCTCAAGCCATCGGCCGTTTCTTGTCCTGGCCGACTACCTGACGCGCGCTGGAATTGCAGTCTTGCGGACAGACGCGCGTGGCGTCGGCAAATCCGGTGGCAAGTCCGCCGGCTTGCAACTTGAGGATTACGCCGGCGATGTCACCGCCGCCTTGGCGTACGTGAGGACGCGCCGCGAAGTGAACGCCGGACGCATTGGCCTCGTGAGCCATGGGGACGGAGGTCTTCCGGCGGCAATCGTCGCGGTGCGGGATCCTGCTGTCGCATTTGTGGTGATGCTCGGCGCACCCGCGGTTCGCGCGGCCGAGAACGCGGTGGAAGCCGGACGCCTCAGCGCTCTCGCCAATGGAGAACTCCCCACGAAGGTAGACCAAGAGGCGGCGCTGATGCGCGGCGTCTTAGCTATGGTCCTGGAGGAAAGCGATCCGGCGGCTCTGGCCGCGAAGGTGCGAGGTTTCCTGGCGGGCAAGCTTCCCGAGTCCCAAATTGTGGCGCAGCTGCGACAGTGGACCTCCCCACAGTTCCGCCAAGCCATGAGCTACGATCCCTCGCCGCAACTCCGCAAGATCGCCTCTCCGGTACTGGCGCTCTACGCCGAAAAGGATCTGTCTGTACCGGCCGGCAGGAACGCACCTGCGATGCGCGGCGCGCTGGCCGGAAACAAGGCCGCCGAGGTCGAGGAGGTGCCAGACGTAAATCTTCTGTTTCAAACCGCCGACGTCGGCATCGGCCGGGAGGCCAATTGGGCGGAAGAAACAATCTCCCCGGCCGTGCTGCAGCGAATCGCCGACTGGATCGCCCGCCAGCATATGTAATGACAACAAACCGGTCGGCCTGGCGGAGTATAACGTCTATAAGACGAACTTTCAAACAAAGTTACAGGCGCATCGCGATCATGCCAGCAGTTCCGGTATCACCTGGCCGTGCACGTCGGTCAGGCGCCGGTCAATGCCGTTATGCCGGTAAGTCAGCTTCGTATGGTCGATGCCGAGCAACCGGAGAACAGTAGCGTGGACGTCGTAACAGTAGATTGGTTTGTCGGCTACTTTATAGGACCATTCGTCGCTGGCGCCGTAGCTGACCCCGCCTTTGATGCCGCCACCGGCGAGCCAGATCGTGAAAGCGAAGGGATTGTGGTCCCGTCCCTTCGCGCCCTGGCTACAGGGCATGCGTCCGAATTCGGTAGTCCAGAAAACGATGGTGTCGTCGAGCATGCCGCGCGATTTTAGATCCTTGATCAGGGCGGCCGTGGGGCGGTCCATGCCGGCAGCCATGTCGGCGTGGTCTTTGGCGAGATTCTCGTGACTGTCCCAGTTGCGGCGAGGGAAGCCGTTATCGGCGCCGCTCCAAACCTGAACAAAGCGTACGCCGCGCTCCAATAGACGGCGCGCGATGAGGCAGTTGCGCCCCATGTCTTCGGTGGCTTTTTCGTCGAGACCGTAGAGTCTGCGAGCGGCTTCGGATTCGCCCGATATGTCGAGAACCTCGGGCGCGCTGAGCTGCAGCTTCGCTGCCATTTCGTAGGACGTGATGCGCGCGTCGAGGCGGGAATCGCCCTCGCGATGCTGCATGTGGTCCCGATTCATCTCGCGCAGCAATTGCCAGGTGCTGCTTTCGCTCCCCTTGGTGATGAAGGCGGCGTCCTTGGGCGGGAAGAGGTCGTAGATGGGGTTGGGGCTGCTGGCACGAATCATCGTGCCCTGGTGCGAAGCGGGGAGAAAACCGGCAGTCCAGTTTCCCGGACCGTTGGGGGCGAAGCCCCGGGAGTCGGGGAGCACGATGAAGGTCGGCAGATTCTCATTCATGGTGCCGAGCCCGTAGGAGACCCAGGACCCCATGCAGGGGAAGCCGGGCAGCACGAAGCCGGTATTCTGCATGAATGTGGCAGGTCCGTGGACGTTGGACTTGGCCTGCATGGAATGGACGAACGCGATGTCATCGGCGCAGGAGGCGATGTGAGGCACGAGATCGCTGATCCACTTGCCGCATTGCCCATGCTGCTTCCAGTCCCAGGGACTCTTCATGACGGCGCCGGGACTACTTTGGAAGAGTTCGACCTTGCCGCCGGCATCGAACTTCTCGCCGTTGCGCTTGATCAGCTCGGGCTTGTAGTCGAACGTGTCGCACTGGCTGGCGGCGCCGGACATGAAGAGCTGGACGACGCGTTTCGCTTTTGGAGGAAATTGCGTTTCGGCCTGGAGCATTTGCGCCAGGGCGATACCGCCGAGTCCGCCCCCGAAGTTCCAAAGAAATTGCCGCCGATCCATAGGGTTTTCAATCCACGAAAAGAAATTCGTTGCTGTTCAGAATTGCGCGGCAGGCGTTCTCGAGTCCATGGCGCGCCGCGAACTCCACGAGCCGTTGCGATTCCGCGGGAGCGGGGTCGCGGCCCAGCGTGAGGCGATGGATCCAGGCGACCTGTTGTCCAGGTTCGGACGCGAGACTGCTGACGCGCGCGGCAAGGTGTTCCGCCTGCCGCACCATGAACGGATTATTGAGCAGGGCCAGCGCCTGAATTGCGGTTATGGTGGTGTTCCGTTTGGCGGTGATCAACGAGGCGTCGGGGCAGTCGAGGCGGTCCATGAACGGGTCGGGCACGCTGCGCACGATGAACCGGTAGACGCTGCGACGGTAGGCCGCTGGGCTGTCTATGTCGAACTTCGAATAGTCGTAGACGGGCGAGTGATCGTCTTTGAACCAGAACTGCTCGGCGGAGGGGCCGCCCATCGTGAGATCGAGTTTTCCGGTCACGCTGAGCGCGGCATCGTGGACGGACTCGGCGTCGAGGCGCTGCCGGTTCATGCGCCACAGGTACCGGTTTTCGGAATCGATCAGGGCATCCGCGCGATTGTTGGCGGACTGCTGCCGGTAGACGGAACTCATGAGGATGAGCTTGTGGAGTTGTTTGATGCTTCCGCCCTGGTCGCGAAATGTGACGGCCAGCCAGTCGAGAAGTTCCGGGTGGCTGGGTTGGGAGCCCATGTGCCCGAAGTCGTTCGCGGAATCGACGATGCCCGTGCCGAAGTGGTACTGCCAAACGCGATTCACAATGGAGCGCCAGGTGAGCATGTTGCCAGGGCTCGTGATCCAGTGTGCCAGCGCCGCGCGGCGGGCTCCTTCCGTTTCGGCGGGGCCGATCGCGAAGGTGGAGGAAAGGCCGGGCACACAGGAAAGGGCTCCAGGTCCGACGAGCTTTCCGGGGCTTTCCACACTGCCGCGCTGGAGTACGGTGATGGGACGCGGCTCGATCGCAAAGCTAAAAGTACCCTGTGGATCGAAGAAGTTTGCGGCGGCGTACACCAGTTGAGGTTTGCCCAGGGCCTCGATTTCATGGTTCAGATCTTCGAGTTCGGCGGTGAGGCGGCGGGTTTCGTCCTTCACCTCGGTGGAGAGAAGAGATTGGACCAGCGCCTTGCGGCCGGCCGTGAGCTGACCGATTTCGGCTTGAATCTCCGGCTTCTTGTTGTCGGCGAGTTCCTGTTTTCGGGCGGCCAGGGTTGCGTCGAGCCTCTCCAGTTCCGGACTGGTGACGGAAGCCGCGGCATCCTGCAATGGC
>Ga0335081_10007270_pt1 | contig 17703 bp, 15 predicted proteins | sample Lox_Sample_35_FD_206713 | JGI IMG/M metagenome (GOLD analysis project Ga0335081, IMG submission 206713) | Soil microbial communities from Loxahatchee National Wildlife Refuge, Florida, United States - Lox_Sample_3.5 | ecosystem: Environmental > Terrestrial > Soil > Wetlands | place: USA... | reverse complement strand
GAATCCGACATACCAGCCGATCGTAGAGACGGGCGCAATGCCTCCACCACCCGTCTTTCCGTAGAGTCGGTAACGTTCCGTCGATTCCCGAAGCAGGATACTCTTGACCCTCTCCTGCGTGCTCGCCGAGAATCCGTGTAATTGATTGTTCACAAGGTTCTTTATGAACTCCACTTGTTCATTTGCAGAGATCTTCATCGAACCGGTGAGCCAAAAACGGTCGATGCCGCTTGAAATATCCCGATTGCCGTATCCCAATGAGTCGAGGTATCGCTGCATCCTTGTTGTCCCAACCATTGTGGCGATCTCCTGGTAATACCAGACTACTGAATATCGAATGGCACTCGTCATGGTCTGGTCGTAGGGCCAGTGTTTGAAGGGTTCTTCGTTGCGCAGTTCGGCAGGGATCGGATGTTTCGCGCTGTCGTATCGAATGAGAAAGGAGGTGTCGTTCGCCACACCCGTTTCCAATGCGATCAGCGAATTAGGGATCTTAAAGGTCGAGCACGGTGTGAACCGTGTCCTGCACGTTTCCGGACGGTATTGCAGGTACTCGCTCGTCGCGAAATCATAAAGGACGAAGCATCCGCTGTGTCCGGCGAACAGATCGCTCAGGTCAATTTCCTTTATGACTGAGCCGTTCGGCAAATCCTGGCAATGTGTGATCGTCGCACTGATGACGAAGAGGAGAATGGTTCGACGTGTTCTCATTGAGCATTGGTTGACTCCCAAAGTACTCATCTCCTTTCTCAAATGCGAGCAGGAACACATTCCGTCATTTCGTACAGCAGACTCTGCCGCGTCTTCCGTATCCTTGTCGAAAAATGCACGGACTTGCACCATCCATAACCGGGAACTGTGCCTAGAGAGGACCGAACCATCGTCGTCGCGAATTGAATACAGAAGGGTCTCGCTTCTCACCAACTTGCTCTGAGGGGGGGGGCAACAATGGGAACGCCCGCGAAGCAAATTCACGCTCCGCGGGCATTCTGTTCAACGAGGAAGGATTACCAGATCTTGACTCTCAGGCTGTCCGGGCGCCACATCGCATCGCCCGGTTTCACGCCGAATGCGCTGTAGAATTCCGGCATATTCGAAAGTGGACCGATGACGCGGAATTTCGGCGGCGAGTGCTCGTTACTCCGTACCTGGCTAGCAATTGATTCGGGCCGCTGGTTGACCATCCAGGCAAACGCGAAACCGAGGAAGAATCGTTGATCCGGCGTCAACCCGGCAATGATCTCGTGGTTTTTGTACTGGCTTGTTTTCTTAAAAGCATCGTACCCCATTATGATGCCTCCGAGATCGGCAATATTTTCGCCTTGCGTCAAGTCGCCGTTGATGTGCAAGCTGTCGACGGCAATGTAATCGTCGAATTGCCTGACGATCATTTTTGTTTTCGTGTAGAACTTGGCACTGTCCTCCGACGTCCACCAATTATTCAAATTACCTTGTGCGTCGTACTTGCTTCCCTGGTCGTCGAACCCGTGCGTGATCTCGTGGCCGAACGTGGATCCTCCTATGACGGAGTAGAGGATGGCGTCGTCCGCAAGCTTGTGCTCGAATCCGGGCACGATGATGTTGCAGCCGGGCACGACGATTTCATTGTTGGAAGGATTGTAGTACGCGTTATAGGTCTGGGGTTCCATGTCCCACTCTGTCCGGTCGACCGGCTTGCCGTATTTCGCGATCATATAATCGAATCGCCAGCGTCGGGCGCTCATAACGTTGCGGACGTAGGAGGACCGATCGATCGTCATGCTGCTCAGGTCTTTCCATTTATCCGGGTACCCCACCTTCATGATAATCGATTTGAGTTTGGCCAGTGCCTTCTCTTTTGTTGCCTCGCTCATCCAATCGAGATTCTTGATGCGCTCGGCGTACTCCGTCTTGATTGCGTTGCCGATCTCGACCAGTTTCTCTTTTGTACGCTTCGGCAGGTACTCGTTGACGTACACCTGGCCGATGAGCTCGCCGAGGGAGCCGTCCGTTTGTTCCACAACCCTCTTCCATCGCGGTCGAGGCTCTTTGACTCCACGAAGGACAGTCGCGTAGAAATGGAACGATTCGAGATACATTTTGTCGTCCATATACGGTGCGACACTGCGGACAAGCTGGTATTTGAGATAGTTCTTCCATTCCTCGAGCGGGAATTGTGTCAAGTAGCCGTTCAAGGTTGTCAGGAATTCGGGTTGTCCAACGATGACCGTGTCCACCGCCTTCAACCCGACGCCGTCCATGAATGTTGTCCAATCGAAATTGGGAGTTGACTCCGTCAGTTGCTTGAATGAAATCTTATGGTAGTTCTTGATCGGGTCCCTTGTGTCTTCGCGCTTGCGCGCGGCTTTCGCCAGGGCGGTTTCGATCTTCATCACGTTTTCCGCTGCCTGCTGCGCCTTTGCATCATCATATCCCATGATCTTGAACGTATTGTCCAGGTGCAGAACATATTGCTGGCGGATTTTCATCGCCGCTGAATCGGAATCAAAATAAAACCGCCGGTCGGGGAGACTGAGTCCGCCCTGCCAAATAAATACGGCATTCTTGCTGCTGATTTTGTCGTCCTGACCAACACCGAAGATAAACATCGGTGATCCCGCAACGATGTGGACATACGCTTCTTCCTTGATGAGGCCGTTGATATCCCGGACGGCGTCAATCGCAGCCAGATCGTCTCGTATGTCTGCAATCCCTTTCTTGTTCAGGGAGACACTGTCCATCCCTGAATAAAAGAAATCTCCGATTTTCTGTTTATTGCTTCCCTTGGGGGCATCCGTCAGGGACGCGGAAGATTCGCAAAGGTTCAGGATTTGAGCATTGATGGTATCCTGGATCAACTGCCAGAGACCGTTGCTCTGTTCGCTGGGAGGAATGGGATGCTCTTTGAACCATTTGCCGTTCGCGAACGTGAAGAAATCGTCGCCGGGCTTCACCGTGGAATCGATGTGAGCGACGAGGGGGTCGACCGCCGGAGCTTCGGCAGCGGATTGGCTGAACGCACACGAAGCGACCAACGCTGTGGCGACAACCGTGAGAGAAAGTAAGTGTCTAATCATAACAGTTTTTGGATGGATGTGAGTGGATTTGCATCAGTGTCTTGGTCATATTGGTCGTAGCAATGGACGATGACGCCACGGTTCCAGGAACCGGCATCGACAGGATAATTCGCATGGACGTGGAAAATCCGCAAGTAGGAACCATCCCTTCGTGAGTCTGCAACGGTCAATATACAGAGGTTCGCGATAAAAAGTTGCGGCCGGGAGGTACAATTTTCCGGGCACGAGGCTGCGGTTGGGTCGCCCGTTTTTGCTCAGTCTTTTCGCGTGTTTCGTGTTCCAGGAAATGGTCCGAGCGCTGCTATCGCTCGTCTGCAGTGGGTCCATAGGTCCCGGGGACCGGCACGTCGAGCAGGCGGAGGAACACCGACAACTGTCCGCGGTGATGAATAATGTGATTGAGCTGGCGGCGGACGACTTCGGCCCGCGGCAAGTCATAGATCACCTTGTCACCGCGTCGGAACTTCCAGTTTTCCTCGAGTTGCGAATCCGATGCACTCTCGAGCACCCGGACGGCGTTATTCAGCTGTCGGTCGAACTCGGCCATGATCTCAGCGTGCGATTTCGGAATGTTTGGGTTGTACGGCGCGGACCCCATGTCGTATTCTTTGCTGTTCAGGCATCGATCAACCCATCGGGGCAGCTCGGCAATGTGCATGCCGAGTCGGCCGATCGTCATCGATTTTTCGTGGGGTTTCCAGGAGAGCTTTGGTTCGGGGATTCTTTCCAGCATTGACTTGTTCTTGGCAGCTTCCTGCTGAATTTCTTTGATGAATCGCTGTGCCGTGCTCATGATTGCCTTCTTTCTCTTTGAACTGCACGTACAATATACACAAAGATTTTCGCCGATGTTCAGATCGACCTCGTATTATCATTTCTCAAATTATGGAATGTGCCGGGGGGGATAGTCAGTCTTTTGGTTCGCGTGCCGCCAAACAATTTGTCCGAACCGGAGACAAAAGAGGGAGTTACCAAAAGTGGTGAACGTGCTCGCGCACCTGTTCGTCGTACAGCTCGCGGATGCTCCGCAAAGTTCCGTCAGTCAGAGGCGGAAGGTCCGCAGCCCTGACGTTTTCCTCCACTTGCGCAGATCGTTTGGCGCCCGGGATAGCGCACGTAACGGCGGGAAACGTCAGGATCCATCGCAGCGCCAATTGTGCCAATGTAAATCCTGTCGGAACCAACGGTCGCAATCTTTCGACTGCGCGAAGTCCCAGCTCGTAATCCAGGCCGGAGAATGTTTCGCCGCGGTCAAATGCCTCGCCGTGCCGATTGAACTTGCGATGGTCGTCCGGCTCGAATGTGCTTTCGCGTTTGAACTTTCCGGTCAACATTCCTGACGACAACGGTAACCGGGCCAGAACTCCGACGCGACGGCGCTGAGCTTCCGCGAAGAATAATTCGGCAGGACGCTGACGGAAGACGTTGAAGATAATTTGAACCGACTTCACTCCCGGGTACTCGATTGCTTTCAGAGCTTCCTCGACTTTTTCAACGCTCACGCCGTAGTGCCGGATTTTTCCCGCCTTCACCAGATCATCGAGGATTCCGAAAACGTCCGGTCGATAATAGACTTCGGTGGGCGGACAATGAAGCTGCAAAAGGTCAATGGCTTCGGTTTCAAGGTTCTTCAAGCTGCGTTCTACGAAAGAAGTGATATTCTCGCGATTGTAACCGGCTGAAGTGTGTGGATCCAGTCCTCGTCCGGCTTTTGTCGCGACGTAGAATTGTTCCCGACGTTCCTTTCTGAGCCGTGAGAGCAAACGCTCGCTGCGTCCGTCGCCATACACATCCGCGGTGTCGAAGAAATTCACACCAAGGTCGAGCGCCCGATGAAGAGCATCGAACGACTCCCCGTCGTCTACGACACCCCATGTGCCACCGATAGCCCAGGCACCGAAACTGATTGCCGATACGTTCCAGCCGGTTCTGCCTAATTCACGATATTCCATAGCATTTCCTCTTCACTGTGCTTGCGTGCGGAATGACACGACACGTCTGCTGATTTCAGAACAATACCCGTTGTTCGCCAACCTGAAGCGCTACCACACGATTGGCGATCCCTTCCTCTTCAGCGGCTACGTGGAGTGCCTCAAGTTGTGCCGCCGGGTCCGGGGGAGCTCCGTACGCCATCGTGCCGAAGTGGATCGGCATCATATACCTCGCGCCGACATCTTCGCAGATTTTTACTGCGCCCAGTGGACTTGCGTGCACGTACGACCCGAGACCGAATCCACCCGGTGCAATTGGAATGAGGGCGAGATCGATTTTAAACCGTCGACCGATCTCCTTGAACAGCTCACCGTTGTACCCCGTGTCGCCGGCAAAGAACACGACGATCCCTTTGTATTCAATGATGTACCCTGCGTAGCCCGTTTCGCCCAACCACGCGTGGTCGAAGCCGTACCGGCCATTGAAATGCTGGACGGGCACAGCAGTTATGCGCAGACTGTCGTCTTCGATCGACTGCCAGGGCTGAAGCATGACAGTCTCTTTGAAACCAAACTCCGGTGTGTACCTGGCCAACCCGTTTGCAATCACCAGGATTCCATTCTTCGGCAGTTCCTCGAGACTCCCGTAACTGAGGTGATCGAAATGCATGTGTGAAATGAGAGTGAAATCCACCTTGCGAAGAATGGCAGGGTCGATTCCGGGCATCACGAACCGCTTGACCAACAGGCCGATGGAATTCGTGAAGAGAGGATCCGTGACGATGATCTTGTCGTGGATCTGGATCAAAACGGTAGCGTGGCCGACCCAGCCAACGGCGAGGTTCGCGTCGGTGATGATCGGTGTTGTGATCATATGGGGAGGATCCGGTATCGTTTCGCCGATTCTTCCGAGCGACTGTGTTACCATCCGTTCGATATAGCCGCTGCAGCCCGACAGGAAAAGGAGGCTGCTGAGAATGGTGAAGCTAAGAGGTCGGTGGTTCATCAACGACACAATATAAATTTCCTTTCTATCGTGCGTCTCGCTAGCGCTGCGGAGTATCCTGTAGTTTCCCTGTCTTGCTTCTTGGCCTACTGTTGCCGACTCAGAAGACTATGAACTGCAGCCCGTCAGAACAATCGATAGCCTGTAATCGAGCAGCATGATAAATAGTTTCGATTGCAAGTTCCCGTCAATAGTGCGCTGCTCATTCTCGGTCCTGATTGGGGCATTCCTTCACAAGCTTCGCGTTTTTCAAGAGGTCTTCCCCGTGAGTCATTCCGAGGCCGTGACCGGCCGGAACATTCAGGAAGCCGTCCTTCACTACAATCGGCGGATCGAACAACGGCCCGGTCTTGTCAACACCGCTCTTCAATTCCTGGAACCGTCCCATATTCGATGTGAAGCTGAAGAAATTGGCCATGTCTGCGAAGCCTGTATTCCCGCTTGAAATGTGAGCTGTGATCTGCAGGTTCGCGCTCGCTGCCATGCGCGCCACCCTTGTCGCGCGGACAAAGCCCCCATAATAGTGCACGTCGGGCTGGACAATCTGAACTGCGTTGTTGCGAATCATCCACGCAAATCGGTATTCGCTCGATTCCTGTTCACCTCCCGAAATCGGAATGTCCAGTGCATCGGCCACGCGCTTGGTGTCATCCAAATAATCGAACGGGCACGGCTCTTCGAACAGGTACGCCTTGATTGCTTCAAGGCGTTTGCCGATTTCGATCGCTTTCGGAACGTCATAGGAACCATTCGCATCCGCCTGGATCGTGATTGCATCGCCGAGTATTTTTCTCGATAACTCGATGAGTCCTTCGGATCGGTTCGGTATGGAATCCATGTTGCGGCTCATCCTGCCGCCGACCTTGAACTTTATGGCCCGGGCCCCGGTCTCCGCAATCCGTTTCTGAAGTACCTTGACCTCTTCTTCCGGCGTCGTCTCCCTGTTCCCGCTTGCGACATAGATGGGAATCTTGTCCCGTACTTTTCCACCGAACAATGCACTGACGTGTTTTCGCACGGTCTTGCCGAGCAGGTCAAGAATGCTGAGCTCAACCCACGCAACGCAACACCAGAACGGCAGTCCTTGCATCTTGTAGTTGCTCTCGTGGACATAGACGCCGTCAAGAAGCGATTCAAGATCCCGGGCATCTTTTCCGATGAAGAATGGAATGACTTGTTGGAGAAGCAGCGGATACAGGAAACGGACCTTTTCGTTCGGCACCGAAAGTCCGACGGTGCCCTCCTTCGAGCGTGTGCGCACCAGGAACAACCTTCCCGATTTTAACAGCTCGATCGATTCGATGATGACAGGGGCTGTCACGTCTTCGAGGTGAAGGACTGGAGTGCTCGCGGCCTTGATGAGAGCGTCTTCATCGGCGTTGACAGCCTGTGGGTCTTGTCCGAAGGCTGTCGACAGCGGCCCGATTATTCCGGCAGCGAGGGAAGTTTTCAGGAATTCACGACGTCTGTATCTCATAGACACCCTTTGGATGCGAGGTTTGGAAAGACTTCAATCTCAATGTAGGCAATGAAGGGAAGAGACACAAAGAGAACGGCGACGCGCGGGCAGTCGTTGCGAAGTGGAAAAGACCTTCAGTGCTGTCGCCGTTAAGGAATGGAAGAGCCAACGCACGGAGACTGATTGGGTTACTTTTTCTTCCGCTTCGGCTTGAGCTTGCGATTGACAGCTGCGATGAGATCGTCGTGACTGAACGGCTTCTGCAGGTAGTCGACATCGGGGTCCGAGCCCCAAGCCCCTGCGACCTGGGCTTTCCCGGACATGAGTATAAGCGGGATCTTCGCTGTCAGAGTTTCGCGTTTGAGAAACTCGCGAAGGATGAACCCACTGCCACTGTACATCATCACATCGCTGATGATCATATCGGGCACGTGGGCTTTGGCGAGCTCAAATGCATTCAGACCGTTGTCGGTCTCCATGGTCTCGTATCCCTCTTTTTTCAGCATAACGACGACCATCTCACGAAACGTATCTTCATCATCGACAACGAGTATCTTTTTCAAGGCTGAGTCTCCTTAAGTTCGGATGCTGAACATCGGTAGGCCCTCGGGTGCAGGAACCGAATATGCGCCTTCCCTTTACACAAACCAAACTGATGAAATCTAATGTAAACAATTACGAAAATCAAAGCGTGGGAATATCCGGTGGTGTCCTAATTCCGCTTGGCTGTCGCGGTCCAAACCGTAACAGCTCTCAGAATATGATTGTTACGGTCATGGAATGGCTTCCCGCAAGAAGCGCGGGACCGGCGTGACCGCCCAGCCAACTTCAAATTAGGACACTACTAAATATCCACTTCGGCTACCGTCAAAAATCAACAATTACCCGGGTCTTTTGGATCAAGAACGACGTGGACGTCACACCACGTCACGCAGGAAATTAAGGACGCGCTCGTTGAAAAGCAGTGGCTCCTCCAAATTAAGAAGATGACCCGCGCCTGGAAACACAATCGTTTTCGCACCGGCAATGCCGCGTTCCAGCGTCTCTGCAATCCGGAGTTGATCGGGGGCATCGGCATCACCGACAAGGACGAGCGTTGGAATCTTGATTTCACCCAGACGGGTGATCGCAGGCGGTGACAACGGTTTCCCAAGGTCGGCGTGTGTCCAATGCCATCCGGAATAGCGCCCTACCATCTCCCTCAATTTCGCAGAGACATCCGCATTGTTCATCGCGTGACGAAATATCGTCTGCCGCAGCCAGAGTTCACGAGTCGTTTCTATTCCTTTCTCTCGCGCCCTTGCCTGCAACGATAGCTGCGCAGACGCGACACCTGCCGACCATTTGAATCCGCCAAGCGAAGGAGCGACAAGAACCATAGCCCAGGCAATACCTGGATACGTGAGTGCAAAGTTGATCGCTGCACCGCCCCCGAGCGACAACCCTGTGAGGATTGCCGATTCGATCTTCAGGAATGTGAGCAGCGCTTTGAGGTCCCCGGCGTGCGTGTAACTCACTTCCGCAGATTTCGATCGACCGAATCCACGAAGATCATACCGGAGCACGCGATACTTCAGCGAAAAAGCGTCTATTTGGCCATCCCATATCGTGGTGTCGAAACTGAAGCCGTGAAGAAGCACCAGAGTCGGGCCGGCTCCAATCAACTCGTAATAAAGTGAGGCTCCCTCTACTTCGGCGTATCCGCGTTCGACCGATTTCATCCTCGGTCTAAACTACCGACTGCGGTTGGCCTTGACGATCCTGTCGATCACAGCATTTCTCCTTGGCAGGTCCAACCCGACCTTCTTGAGCTCGCGTTCCGGTAGGCCCGCGACCCGCCCGAGGACGAGAAACGCATTGAAGGCATGGACCTTGCTTCTCCATCGGGCCATTTCAACCAGCGATCCGAAGGCTTTGTCGTGGAGTTGATGGAGTAACTGTCGGTCGCGCTTTTTCGTCAGGATAGAAAGGATGGTCAGTGCCTTGTTGCGGTCGGTCCAGATCGGCGAGCCAAGCATATTGATAAACGGGGTGGGAGAGATCTTGATATGAAGAGCCGGTTTTCGCTGGGCCAGGGATGCAATGGCGGCGAGAGCTTTCGCCGCGTTGTTTCGAACGACCTCGTCTTCATCGACGGCTGCAATGAGGAGGTCGTCCGTTACCTGGCGCTTATCGGCTGCATAGCCGATCACGTACGCCGCAGTCGCTCGCTGTTCCGGGTCGGACGAATTCCGCAACACGGTTTTGAGAATCTTCAGATGATGTCTTGCAAAGTCAATGAATTGCTCCTGCCACGATCGTGTCGTGGAGTCCGCCATGAGTGAATGCCCTTGCGAGACGTCATCTCCGGTAATCCCTTTGCTCACCGCATTCTGATACGATTCGATAAAGTTGTTGTAGGCATCCGTGATTTCACTGGGAAGTGATATGTTCCAATGGGGGGACTCCCTGTACATCGAGTGCTTCGCTGGTGTTTCGCGGATCCCGACGAACAAAATCAAATTGCCGCTGTCGTCGCAACAGACCACGTTGAGGTGTGCCTCAGCTACGTCGAGATCATCCCGGAGCCGCTCTTCGATCGTGGACAGTGACAAGGGAAGGGTATCGCCTTCCTGGAGATCCAGAGCAGCCCTGGCTTGCTGCTCGGAGACCTTCCTGAGGCCAAAGAAATCGATAATACCGATCTGTTGGTCCTGCGCCCGTCCAACATCTGCGGCGAGAAGAAAGCAGAGAAGCAAGATTCCTTTCATAGTGAATGATCCTCGCGCAATCTCGGGAATGGCCTCGTGAGCAAGGGAAGGGGGGCTGCAATCATGATACGACATTCATTGCACTTTTTCAAAGACGGCTGTTATGGATTCAACAATGACATCGTCGAAATAATTCGTCTTGCTCCTGAAGCACGCGGGGTACGTTCTTATAAGGTCCAGGTGTGCAAGGTTCAGGGTCTCGGAGTACCGGACGGATTTCAATGAAGATGCATACTTCTTCCAAAGGTTCCTGTACTGTATGATCGACCAGCCGTTCACGTGACCGAACTCGATCGGTTCCAGACCCTTCGCGCTGGCATATTCGTTCAGCACAGATCGGGGAAACAGGTGTTGACAGTACGGCACAGTGATGGTACGATATGCGTGCTGACCAAAGGGCGACCAGTACAACGGACCAAACGAAAGAAAGAGGTGCCCTTGTTTTTTCAACACCTTCAATGCATTCTGTATGACCGCCTCCGGATCACAGAAGTGCTCGAATGCGTCGTATGAAAAAACGCAGTCAAAGCTCCCTTCTGGTAACTGCAGGTGTCCTGCATCCATTCGAAGCAATCTGACGCCCTCACGCTCTGCTTGCCCACTGAAACCATTGTCGTTGATATCAATGGCGGTCGCTTGCTTGCCCTCGCGCTGAAGACAACAGCTGACCATGGCGTCCCAACATCCCAACTCCAAAAACGTCGTTGCTGTGGAGGCCATCGTAAGCCGCAAGACTTCTTTTGCTCTCAACATTCCCCGTGTTTCCAGGCTTCTGAAGTCATATCCATACTCCGGAAGAAACGAATACTTCTTTTGAAGGGTTTCCAGTTCACTCAGGCCGAGATAGGCGGGTGTCGTTCCTGCGCCGCTGAAAACAGTCCTCGTATCAGGCAGTCTCGTTCTGCGAAGGGTCGTTTGGGCGTTTCGTACTCCGCGGACGATAAAACGCGGTACGAGTTCTTTCACGAACGTTCGAATCCGCGCGCTGAAGGCTCTTCCGCGTTTTTTCATTTCCGGACTCTGCCCATCAGAAGGAAGAGTGGAAAGACGAAGCGTTTCCTCCCGTCGTTGCCCCACGTTTCCCGGATCTCATTGACGATCTCCTGAAAAGCTGTGTCACCAACCTGGCGTCTCATGTTCTGGAGTGCAGAATAGGTGCTCAGGTTTCCAATGAGATCCTCGCTGCCCCAATCGACCACAATCTCGAACTCCGGTGCGTAGAGGCGTTCAAAATCGAAAGGGAGATCCCGGAAGTGCGTGTAGACGTGCTGTCGTTCCGGTTCCCAATAGGGACCGAGGATATCGAAATTCCAACGCTGAACGATCGAGTCGACGGGCGACCCGCTGTGCGGAAGATCGTATCCCCAGATGCCGATGATTCCTCCCGGGCGGGCCACTCTCGTCGCCTCGTGGCAAAAACTTGTGCCATCGAACCAGTGATATGCCTGCGCGACCGTGATGAGATCGAAGGAGTTGTCACTGAAGGCCGTCTGCTCGGCACGACAAACGGAATACTCGACATTCCTCAGGCGTTCGGCGTGGTTCAACTGGTTGGCGCTGATGTCAATGGCGCAAACCCTGTGAAAATGTGGAGCAAGCTCGTGAGCGACCTGTCCGTTGCCTGTCGCGCAATCGAGCGCCGAATCCCTTCGTTCTACGGAGCTGAGGATGAAATCGTACAGTTGCGGCGGGTACACAGGCCTGTAATGTGCATAGAGCCCGGCCTGCGTCGAAAAGAGATCTTTCAAAAAGGCTTATCCTTCATTCGAATCCTGAACCTCGTGCATATAGAGGCCTTCGTCTCCGCCGGGGCATTGCACGAGGCTCGTGTGCATCAATCGCTATTTCAGAGACTTGCGTATCTTCCGCTTGAGATCGTGGATCTGTCGTCGTATGACCCTGAGGCGCTTGTAATCGTGCTTTTCCACTGTGGCGGACCGCTCGACCTTCAGCTTCCGAATCTCGACCTTGACCGCGGCCTTGTCAATACCGATAACGTGGTGGTGGGCGTGCGCCTCAATGCCGAGCGCTTTGCACAAAGCCGGGAGCAGCTGTTCCTTGTGCATCACCAAATGCCCCTTTGTTGCCTCGTTGTCAATGCCATCGGCGATCTTCCGAAGTTCGACGACTGTCATCTTGCTGAGTTCTTCGTACGTGTAAGCCATGTGATTGTTCCTTGCGTTGCGTCTGTTGGATGTCCTGTCCCGGCGGTCATCCTATTGATCCGCCGACGGTTCTTTTCCCCGGAGCAGTATTTTTTGCCAGAGCTCTCCCAGCCACGATCCCAGCAAGGAAAGCAGGAAAAAGAACACAAGCGTTGTCACATTATCCCTCACCTGTAAATGGAACATGCCGCCCCGGAGGACGTGAGCAAGCTCATTCATCAGGATGACCAGGACAATAAAGCCGACGCTTCCAACGACGGGTTCCCAGATCGTGACTCCTTTGGACATGAATCCTGCCAGGCCGGCAGTGATGATGATGCCGGCAAAGACCCACGTGCCGCTGAACATTCGTTGGGCGTGTTCGGGGAAACCGGTCGAGAATGCTCCTCCGAACAAATAGAGTGGAAAGAGATACAGGACGATGTACATCATCAGGGTGATGACGACCCACAGCCACTGGAACTTGCCCACGGGCAGGCTGCCCTCGACCGAGGTCTCGCGCCTTTCCACGTTCTGTTGCATGAGCTCTCCGCACACGGCTCCGACAAGCGAGAATGCGAAAAAGACTCCAAGGACAAGAGTAAAATTGTAGAACCGGAAGGAGAAGTCCTTGCCGGCTATCAGCCGTTCGGCATATCGTGCGAGGAACAACAGGATGACGGCGCCCATCGATGAAAGGACCGGTTCCCAAACCGTCACACCCTTCGATTTGAAACTGGCATACGCTGAGACGAGAAAAATTCCTCCGAGGAACCAGATCGCCAGGAGTGAGTTGTCGAGTCGCGGAGAAATAACAGGTCTCAGGATCGAGCCAATGATGTACATGGGCAGGAAGTAGAAGACAACGTACAGACCCAGTGTGATCCATACCCATTTCCACTGCAGCTTTTTGAAGCTCAGCAATGAATCGGCCATGAAATCTCCTCCTCAGGTTTTTTGTGAGAATGATGTATTGACGAGTACTGCGAGGACGGTCCTGCAGGATTATCCGAGTTTTGTGACGGGCAGACTCCTCACTCGCTTGCCTGTTAAGGCGAATACGGCGTTGCAGACTGCGGGCGCTGCTGACGGTACTGCGGGTTCGCCTATGCCGCCGAGTGGTTCATAGCTGTTGACGATATGCACTTCCACCTTCGGCATTTCACCGATCGTCATGATAGGGTATGCATCGAAGTTGCTCTGTTGGGTGCGGCCATCCTTGATAGTGATCTCACCTTTGAGTGCAGCAGTAAGGGCAAGGACCACCGCCCCCTCGATTTGCGCTTCCAGCGTGTTCGGCGCGACAGCGATTCCGCAATCGACTGCGACGACCATCCGGCGCACGTTGATTTTATCTTTTTCGACCGAAACCTCGGCAACTTCCGCCACGTGCGAGCCGAAGCAGCTTGCACAAGCGATACCGCGGCCGATGCCCCGCGGCAGGGGATTGTTCCATCCCGCTTTTTCCGCAACAGTTTCAACCACGTTCTTCAACCGTGGAGACTTGTTGAGCATCTGAAGCCGGAATTCCAGCGGATCCCTCTTGGCCGCGTACGCAAGTTCATCGATGAACGACTCAATTGCGAAAACGTTCTGTGACGCGTACACGGATCTCCACGCTCCGATCGGGACAGCAGTGTTAGCCATAACATAGCTCACAAGCAGATTCGGAATGGCATACGGCATTCCAATGGCAGCGCTGAGGGCACTCCTGTCAAGCCCGTCCTTGTAACGTTCGGGTGACCGTTGTCCTCCGATCGAAGGTCCAATCATTTTGTAATTCCACCCCGTCAGGTTCCCGTTGCCGTCCAGAGCTCCACTGATAACGTGGCGGCTCGCAGGACGATACAGATCGTGCGTCATGTCGTCCTCGCGCGTCCAAAGAAGCTGCACGGGCACAGCAGCCGCTTTGGAGATCTTCACGGCCTCTTCCACATAATCGTTGTCAAGGCGTCGTCCGAACCCGCCACCGAGCAGTGTTACGTGCACTGTGACTTTTTCTATTGGGAGACCCGTGATTTTGGAAGCAAGAGACTGTGCAGACTGTGGGTTCTGAGAGGGGACCCAGATTTCGCAGCTGCCGGATTTTACGTCTGCCAGACAGTTCATCGGCTCCATGGGGGAGTGCGATACGTACGGGAGTTCATACACCGCTTCGACCGTTTTCGCCGCACCCGAGAACGCCGTTGCGATGTCGCCCATTTTTTCTCCTTCGGCACCTTCTTTCTTCGAGTACTCTTCGAACATAAGCCGGATTTTCTCGCTGCTGAGCGCGGCATCGGAGCCGTTGTTCCATCGAATGTCAAGAACTTCGCGTCCCTGCATCGCGGCCCAAGTTGAAGTAGCGAGGACTGCGACGCCGTTATCGATCTGAACGACCTGACGCACGCCCGGGACGGCCTTTGCTTTCGTTGCATCAAGGCTTGCGACGTTGCCACCAAAGACCGGACACCGGGCGAGCGACGCATACAACATTCCCGGAATCTTGATGTCGATGCCGAACATTGCTTTTCCTGTCGACCGATCGGCTGTCAGGACCTGCGGCACCCAGGTACCGACAATTTTGAAATCCTTCGGATCTTTGAGCGGAGGGTTCTCCGGAACGGGTTGTTTGGCCGCATTGTCAGCCAGCTCGCCATACGTCAACGATCGTTTGGTCGGTCGGTGGATCACCGTGCTTTTTTCCGCATAGCACGTCGACCGATCGACATTCCACTTTGAGGCGGCAGCGGAAATCAACATCTCTCTTCCCGTGGCGCCGGCTTTGCGCAGTTTATCCCACGATGTGCGCACTCCCGTGCTTCCACCCGTTGCCTGGCTTCCGTATTTGGTGGGATCTGCATCGGCCTGTATAACTTTTATGGATTTCCAGTCGGCTTCCAATTCTTCAGCGACCATGATCGGAAAATACGTGCGGGCGCCCTGACCCATTTCCGTTTTCGCAGAAGTGATCGTCACGGTTCCCTTAGGATCGATTGACAGCCAGACGTTCGGTGCAAATGATTCGGCCTCGGGTTCCCCGAAAAGCTTGCTGTCCGATGGGAGATAGAAGCTCAGCACAAGACCTGCGCCTGCAGTCCCAGCCGCTTTCATGAAATCACGTCGGTTGACGGAAGTCATCATGACGCACCTCCCTTCCTGGCGGCAGTGTGTATTGCCTTCCGCACCCGGTTGTAGGTGCCGCACCTGCAAAGGTTGGCCGATAATGCGTCATCGATGTCCGCGTCGGTCGGATTCCTCTTCTGCTTCAAGAGTCCCACCACCGACATGATCATGCCCGATTGACAGTATCCGCACTGTGGCACATCTTCCTCAATCCACGCTTCCTGGACGGGGTGCAGATGTCCATTCTGCTCAAGGCCCTCGATCGTAAGGATGGACTTGCCTTCACACGAGAGGATAGGAGTGGCACACGACCGCGTCGGTTCGCCATCAATATGGACCGTGCACGATCCGCAGGCACCAATCCCGCAGCCGTATTTTGTCCCCGTGAGACCCAGCGTATCCCGGAGCACCCAAAGAAGCGGCATGTCCGGCTGGACATTCACGGTCTGCTTGGTGCCATTGATTGTAAGACTTATCGATGCCATCGTTTCCCTCCCTCCATAATTTCCTTGGCCTTTCGAAAATTCACAGGAAGATAACTTATTGTTTTGAAGTTGACAAGTGGGAGCTCGAAGCCGCGTCCCAACGTCAATTCGCCATTTCTGTCAGCGGCTGCCCATCGACACCGGCCGGAGAGCGCAATCCCAGGAGTGCGGCCAGCGTCGGGGCAAGATCCACAGTGTACACGGAACGATCCACGGTCGCCGGTCGTACCCCGGTACCCCAGAAAACGAGCGGGACGTGCGTGTCATAGGAATACGGCGTGCCGTGTGATGTTCCTGTCGTGGAGCCAGTCACCAGGCAATTCTCGCAGAAGCGGAGGAGAAAGTCCTCGCCACGGGGAGGATAGTACCCGTGCCGGAGCGCATCGAGATACGGCCGTTCCGGCGTCGCCACATCGAGCAACTCGCGCCGGAAATAAACGTCAGCCACACCGTCAATCTTCATAAGTCCCTCTTTCACTTGACGCTCGAGCTCAACGGAATCGATCCCTCCCTGCGCAGCGGCGCGATAGTTCAGGAACGCCTTCGACTGAATAATATGTTCGGAAGTCCCGAATTTCTTTTCGAGCGAACGATCGAGAGCTACGATATTCGGATTGATTGCTTCCTGCAGCACAATGCGTCGGGCGGTACGATGGTCGATGTTGACCGTGTACTCGGGCAGCGGCAAGACACCATGATCAGCACTCAGCGCCACCAGGATCTTGCCATGGCCGACGAGCCGTTCCGCGTCTGAAAGAAATGACCCAATCGACAGGTCGAGCCGGAACATCTGGTCCGCCATCTCCTGGCTGTTCGGTCCGAACGCGTGACCAATGTAATCGGTACACGAAAGACTGATGCATAACAGGTCCACGGACTCTCCCTGTCCGAGCCTTTCGTACCGCAGAATCGTTCGAGCGAAATCAAGAGTCATCAAATCGCCGTACGGACTTGTGAGGATCTGCTCCTTCCTTTTGTCTGACGAAAAGACGTGAGGGAATGTTGAGGAGCCGTTCCACAAGCGTTCCCCAACCACGCTATCAGGCCCATAGTTCTCGTAAACATCGTCCGGGCGAAGCCTTGTCCACGCCGCGGGCACGTTCCGATCGACCCAATCAAGGGTATTGAATGATTTCACCCACGCCGGGATGGATCCGGTGTAGTAATCGGAGGTCACCATGTCCCCGGACTTGCGGTTGTACCAAAATACGAGATCGGGATGCTGACCTCCCAAAAGAACGGCAGCCCTGTCTTTCAGCGACACAGCGACCACCCTGGAATGCGGGGATTCTTGCTTGAGCCAGTCGCCAAGCGCTGAGACTTCAAGATTCCGTGGCGACGCGCCTCCACCTTCGTCCTGGACTTTCTCAGCCGACGTGTCCCCGACGCAGTAGACGTCTTTTCGCGTCGACGGGTCATACCAGTCATTGGCGAGAATACCTGTCTTCCAGGGATAGCAACCGGTTGATATTGTCGCATGACCCGGTCCGGTTTCACTGGGTGCGTAGTTAAGGCTGGCGTTTCGGTAGACAGTACCTTGTTCCGTGATGAGCTTGAATCCTCCGGAGAATTCCTTTTTGAAACGCTGCAAATAGTCGGCTCTCATCTGGTCGACGGAAATGAGGATGACGAGCTTCGGTCTGTTCGCAGCATTGACCGTGAAGAACACCAGCACTGCAAGGATGATAATCCGCGATAGTCTTTTGTTCATGTACTTGATTCAGTTGTCCAGATTCTAGTCACTCGATCTCACCAAATCTCCTAAAG
>Ga0335081_10007269_pt1 | contig 17704 bp, 28 predicted proteins | sample Lox_Sample_35_FD_206713 | JGI IMG/M metagenome (GOLD analysis project Ga0335081, IMG submission 206713) | Soil microbial communities from Loxahatchee National Wildlife Refuge, Florida, United States - Lox_Sample_3.5 | ecosystem: Environmental > Terrestrial > Soil > Wetlands | place: USA... | reverse complement strand
CAGAACTTCCCAGCGGCACCGAGATGGTGATGCCGGGAGACAACGTGCAGCTGGTGATCGAGCTGATCACGCCGGTGGCGATGGAGAAAGGCCTGCGGTTTGCGATCCGCGAAGGCGGACACACGGTCGGCGCAGGCACGATCAGCGAGATTATTCAGTAGGAATTTGTCTAGGGCCGGGTTTCTGACCCGGTCAGGCGGAACGAAGCTCCGCGGGCGAGAAAGTAAGAAATCCAGGTGGCGCAGAGGTCCCTCGCTTCGCTCGGGATTTCGGCACGCGGCTCAGACGCCGCGTGAACGCCTCAAGTTAGAGAGAAAACGTGATAGGAAACGAAAAAATTCGCATCCGGTTAAAAGCCTACGACTATCGCATTCTCGATCAGTCCACAGGCGAAATCGTGGAGACAGCAAAGCGCACGGGGGCGCAGGTGGCCGGGCCGATTCCGTTGCCCACGATGAAGAACAAGTATTGCGTGCTGCGTTCGCCGCACGTGGACAAAAAGTCGCGCGAGCAGTTTGAGATTCGCACGCACAAGCGATTGCTCGACATTCTCGATCCCACACCGCAGACGGTCGATGCGCTGATGAAGCTCGATCTGCCCGCGGGCGTGGATGTTGAGATCAAGGCGTTCGGCAAGGAACACAAGTAACGCCGCCTCGGCGGCCCCGGTGGCCGGCCAGAGGCCGGCGCTACAGAAGAGAAGATGGATTGAGCCATGGCAAAAGTAACTGGCATTCTCGGCAAGAAAGTCGGCATGACGCAGCTGTTCGATACCAAGGGCGACGTGCGTCCCGCGACCGTGCTGCAAGCCGGGCCATGCGTGATTACGCAACGCAAGACCGAAACCAAAGACGGTTATGTTGCCGCCCAGATCGGCCTGGTCGAATTTGTGAAAGAGTCGCGGCTTACCAAGCCGATGCGCGGGCATTTGGGAAAACACAATCTGCCGCCGGTGAAGTTTGTTCGCGAAGTTCCGATTGAAGTCGATCCGGCAGAAAAGACCGACGGGGATGGCTTGAAGGCGGGCGACCGCGTGCTGGTGGAGATGTTTGAAGGCGAGAAGTTCGTCGATATCGTCGGAATCAGCAAAGGGCGCGGCTTTCAGGGGGTGGTCAAGCGTCATCACTTCGGCGGCGGCCCTAAGTCGCATGGCTCGATGTTCCAGATCACGGGTTCGATCGGATCTTCGGCGTTTCCGTCGCGCGTGTTCAAAGGCATGCGGATGTCGGGGCACATGGGCAACGCGCGCGTGACCATGCGCAACCTGCGCGTGCTCGGGGTCGACAAAGACGAGAATCTTTTGGTGGTCGAAGGCAGCGTACCTGGACCGAACGGCGGATATCTGGTGATCACGAAAGCCAAGAAACCGCCCAGAGAGCGGCGTGGATTTGCCGGGGCGGCTACGGTCGATCCGTTGAAGGCGGCCAAAAGGGCGGCGAAGAAAGCATAGAAAAATCGTGTGGTGCGCACACTCCCATGCGCACCGGGCGGGCAAGAGTGTCCGCCCCACACGGAAAGCGATATGGCAACGATTGACATTCTCGATCTGAGCGGGGCGAAAGTCGGAACGCTCGAGCTGGCCGACGAGATTTTCGGCGCAGTGAACGAAGACCTGCTGTGGGAAGCGGTGAGACATTATCGCGCCTCGCAGCGGGCCGGCACGCACGCCACTAAGAACCGCTGGCGGGTTTCCGGTTCGGGCAAGAAGTTGTGGAAGCAGAAGGGCACCGGGCGCGCCCGCGTTGGGTCTATCCGCTCGCCGCTGTGGCGGCATGGCGGCACGGTGCATGGGCCGCAACCGCGTTCCTATGACTATGCTTTCCCGCGCAAGAAGTTTCTGGGGGCGCTGCGTTCAGCGCTGGCGGCGAAGTTTGCTGATGGCAAGCTGATGGTGGTGAATGCATTTGATGTGAAAGAGCCCAAGACCAAACCGTTTCGCGAGGCGCTCGACAAACTGAAAGTTGATTCCACCGCGCTGCTGGTCGAAGCGGCCAATCACGGCAACCGCAACCTGGAGCTGGGTTCGCGCAATCTGGAAGGCGTGGAACTGATTTGCAGCAACGAAGTGCATCCGTACCATCTCCTGCGCTACGACCGCGTGATTTTTGCCCGGCCGGCGATTGAGACGATGCAGGTGTCGCTCAAGAACTCGCTCTCCAAGCGTGGCCGGAAGGCCGCCGAGACCGAGGCTGCGAAGAAAGCCACCGGCTCGCCGCGGCGGCGGGCGCGGCATGAAAAAGCGGCGGAGGTGGCCTGAGAAATATGAAATCGGCATATCAGATCATTCGCCGTCCCGTGATTACGGAAAAGGGTTTGGCGATCAAGGAAAAGCAGAACACGCTGGTGTTTCAGGTGGCGAGCAAGGCGACCAAGACCGAAATTCGGGAAGCGGTGCAGACGATTTTCAAAGTGAAGGTTCGCTCGGTACGCACGGCGAACTATCCGGGCAAAGAACGGCGGCGCGGCAAGTTCACCGGCTACCGTCCGGACTGGAAAAAGGCGTATGTGCGGTTGAAGTCGGGCGAGAAAATGCCGGAGTACGCGCAGAATTTGTAAGAAGCACTCAGCGGTCAGCACTCAGCATTCAGTCACGCAGAAGCTAAGGGCTAACGGCCAAGAGCCAAGAGCAGATTATGGCAATCAAGACCTACAGACCGACGACGCAGACGTTGCGCTTCCGCACCACGCTGGTCAATGACGACATTACGTCGACGCAGCCCTATAAGCCGCTGCTCGAACCCAAGCGGCGCACCGGCGGGCGGCGCAACTCGGGCGACATTACGCTTTGGCACCGGGGCGGCGGGCATAAGCGCAAGCTGCGCATCATCGACTTCAAGCGCGACAAGACCGGCATTCCGGCGACCGTGGCTTCGATCGAGTACGATCCCAACCGCTCGGCCCGCATCGCGCTGTTGAGTTACGCCGACGGAGAGAAGCGCTACATCCTTCAGCCCAACGGATTGAAAGTTGGACAGAAAGTTGTGAGCGGGCCGGAAGCGGACATCCTGGTGGGCAATGCTCTGCCGCTGAAAAATATTCCGCCGGGGACGACGATTCACAACATTGAATTGAAGCCGGGGAAAGGCGCGCAGATGGTGCGCTCCGCCGGTGGAGCGGCCCAACTGGTGGCCAAGGAAGGCGAGTACGCGCTGGTCAAACTGCCTTCCGGCGAAACCCGCAAAGTGGCGCATGATTGCATGGCCACGATTGGCCAGGTCGGCAATCTCGACCACGAGAACATCACGATCGGCAAGGCCGGCAAGACGCGCTGGCTGGGGCGGCGGCCGGTAAATCGCGGAGTTTCGATGAACCCGGTCGACCATCCGCATGGCGGCGGCGAAGGCAAGACTTCCGGCGGCCGGCATCCGGTGACGCCCTGGGGACAGCCGACGCGCGGCTACAAGACGCGCAACAACAAGCGCACCGATGCTTTCATCGTGAGCCGAAAAACGAAGTAGCCAGGAGCTGACAGCGAGAAGCTGATTTTATGGCACGTTCAACCAAAAAAGGACCGTTCGTCGATGGCTTTTTGCAAGGGCGCATCGAGTCTATGAACTCGCGCAACGAAAAGAAGGTGTTGCGCACCTGGTCGCGGCGCTCCACCATCATCCCGGAGTTTGTCGGCCACACCATCGCCGTGCATAACGGGAAGAAATTTATCCCGGTGTATATCACCGAGAACATGGTGGGCCACAAATTGGGTGAGTTCAGTTTCACGCGGCAGTTCAAGGGACACTCGATGAGGGCCGCGACCGAAGCTGCAGCCAAGCCGGCCGGCGTTCCAGGCGGACCGGGAGCTCCGGTTCCGGCAGCAGGGGCGGCGGCTCCGGCTGCACCGGCAGCGCCGAAGGCGTAGAAAACCGCTTCTGGCTGCTGGCTTCTAGCTAGCAGCGAGGAGCCAGTAGCGAAGAAAATTATGGAATATCGAGCACAAGCACGGTTCATGCGCGTTTCGCCGCAGAAGGCGCGTCTGGTGCTGGACCTGATCAAGGGCCGCAAGGTCGAAGACGCATTGAATACGCTGGCTTTCACCAAGAAGCGTGTGGCGGCGACGGTTGAGAAGTTGCTTCGTTCCGCGGTCGAGAACGCCAATTACCTCAGCTCCGAAAAAGGCATCGACGTCGACGTCGACAACCTTTACGTCAAGCGGGCGGTGGCCAACGAGGGGCCGCGGATGAAGCGCATCCGCCCCGCGCCGATGGGCCGGGCTTACCGCTATGTGCGGCGCATCGCGCACATCGAATTGGTGCTGGCGGAGCGCGGCCAGAACGGAGACGGAGTCGCGACCGTTGTGGGTGAAGAAGCGGCGGCGGCGAAAGCAAAGACGACCGCTGCGAGGAGAGCAAAACGCAAAGCCGCCTCAGGCAAGGGGAAGAAGAAAGCAGTCGCGGCGAAATAATCAGCTTTCGGTTTCTGGTTCTCGGTTCTCAGAGGTTTGATTAGGAGACGCAATGGGTCAGAAGGTTCATCCTTACGGATTCCGGCTAGGCTACACCAAGCCCTGGAAGTCGCGCTGGTTCGCCGAGCGCGACTACGACGCACTGCTGCTGGAAGATGTCAAGCTGAAGAACGAGCTGAAAGACAAGCTCAAGTCGGCGGGCGTGAGTTCGATTGAAGTGGAGCGTCCCGGCAACAAGCTGCGCGTGATCATCAAGACCGCGCGGCCGGGCATCATTATCGGTCGCAAAGGCGCCGAGATCGACAAGTTGAAGCAGGACGTGCAGAAGCGCACCAAACGCGAGGTGCACATCGATATTCAGGAAGTGCACAAGCCGGAGCTGGACGCGCAACTGGTTTCGGAGTCGATTGCGCTGCAACTGGAAAAGCGCGTGGGCTTCCGCCGCGCCATGCGCAAGGCGGTGGATTCGGCGCTGCGTTTTGGCTGCAAGGGAATCAAGGTCCGGGTTAGCGGGCGGTTGAATGGAAATGAAATCGCGCGCTCGGAATGGTATTTGCAGGGACGGCTGCCGCTGCACACGCTGCGCGCCGACATTGAATACGGTTTCTCCGAAGCCAAGACGACCTACGGCGTGATTGGCGTGAAAGTGTGGATTTATCGCGGCGAAATCCTGTCGCAGAAGAAGCGCGAGCCGCAAGGTGTGACCGCGGGAGCGTTTTAGGCAGCGGTCAGCCGCCAGCCCTCAGCCGTCAGTAAAATGCTGAGTTTTGGCTGAGAGCTGAAGGCTGAGAGTGATTTTATGTTGATGCCAAAGAAAGTGAAGTATCGCAAACAGCAGCGCGGACGCATGACGGGCAAAGCCTGGCGCGGCAGCGAGCTGGCGTTTGGCGACTTCGGTTTGAAGGTGCTGGAGCCGGGCTGGATCACCGACCGGCAGATTGAGGCCAGCCGCGTGGCCATGACCCGCTTCATCAAGCGCGGCGGAAAGATCTGGCTGCGGCTGTTTCCGGATAAGCCGGTGACCAAGAAGCCGGCCGAAACCCGCATGGGAAAAGGCAAAGGCGCGCCTGATCACTGGGTCGCGGTGGTGCGGCCGGGAAAGATTTTGTTCGAGATGGAAGGCGTAACACCACAGGACGCGGCGGAAGCCATGCGCCTGGCATCGCACAAGCTGCCCCTGCGCACAACCCTGGTCACGCGCGAGGGAGCGCATTAAGAATTTTGTAATTTGCCAATCGGGTAATTTGAAAATTTCCGCGAGAGCGATTTTCAAATTACAAAATTACCCGATTACAGAAGTGGAAATCGTATGAAGGCCGAAAAGGTCAGAAATCTGACAGACGACGAGTTGAGCCATCAGGAGCGCGAGCTGAACGACCAGCTCTTCAAGCTGAAGTTCCAGCTCAATATGGGCCAGACCGAGAGCCTGAAAAAGATGCGGGGCCTGCGCAAGGACATCGCCCGCGTAAAGACCGTGGCCCGTGAGCGCGAGCTGGCCACCGCCAAGGAGAAGAAGTAATGCCCGAGACCAGCGCGCAGCCGCACGCAAGGAAAGCCGGCAAGCAGAAGGAAGTGGTCGGCGAAGTCGTCTCCAGTCGCATGCAGAAGACGATTGTGGTGACCGTGGTGCGCAAAAAGGCGCATCCGTTTTATGGCCGGGTGATTTCCAAGGCCAAAAAGTTTTATGCGCATGATGAAAAAGGCGAAGCCCACGTCGGCGATGTAGTGCGGCTGGAGGAGACGCGCCCGCTTTCCAAGTTGAAGCGGTGGAAGCTGAAAGAAATTGTGCGCAAGGCGGCGTTATTGCCCGAGGCTGCCGGCACCGAAACCCGCTAGCACCGGAGCGTACAGGGAGATCGCACTATGGCCGTGATGATGAGAAGCATGCTTGAGGTGGCCGACAACTCCGGCGCCCGCAAGCTGCAGATGATTTTGCCTCTGGGCGGCGGCACGGGGTTGCGGGCCCGGCTGGGCGACGTGGTCACGGCGAGCGTGAAGGAAGCCGCTCCTGACGGCCAGGTGCAAAAAGGCAAAGTGGTGAAGGCGGTGATTGTGCGCACCCGCAAGGAGCACCGGCGGCGTGACGGCACTTATATCCGCTTCGATCAGAATGCAGCCGTGCTCATCAATGAAGTCGGCGAGCCGGTGGGAACGCGCGTGTTTGGCCCTGTGGCCCGCGAACTGCGCGAAAGAAAGTTTTTGAAGATTGTGTCTTTGGCGCCCGAGGTTTTGTAGGAAATTTGTAATTTTGTAATTTGTAATTTCGTGATTTGAAGATCCGCCTTCGCGGTGAAAATTACTAAATTACAAAATTGGATGAAGCTTATGGAAACTGCAACCAACGTACATAAACGAGTCGATATCCGGCGGAATGATACGGTCAAGGTTATGACCGGCCGCGACAAAGGCAAAGAAGGGCGCGTGCTGCGGGTATTTCCCGACGAAGGCAAAGTCCTGGTCGAGCACGTCATGATTGTGAAGAAGCACGTGCGCCCCAATCCGCAGCGCAACGTCAAGGGCGGAATTGCGGAACAAGAAAGCCGCATCTCGCTCTCGAATGTGCAACTGGTTTGCCCCACCTGTGGCCCGGTGCGCATCGGACATGAAGTCCAGGGCGAGCGCAAAGTGCGGGTGTGCCGGAGATGCGGCGCAACTCTGGACAAATAGTTCTGAGATAAGGCAATCGACGATGGCGAAGGACAAAAAAGAAAAGAAGGGCGCGCCGCAGGAAGAAAAGCGCGCGCCGGAGGCGGCGCGGCACAGCGCCAAGGAGACGCCGCGGCTGAAGGACCGTTTCCGCAAGGAAATTGCGCCGGCGCTGATGAAAGAGTTCGAACTCAAGAATCCGGCGGCGGTGCCGCACCTGCACAAGATCGTGGTCAACATGGGCGTGGGTGAGGCGACGCAGAATGCCAAGGTGCTTGATCCCGCGGTGAACGAACTGGCGCAGATCACGGGGCAAAAGCCGGTGGTCACGCGGGCCAAAAAATCCATCGCTGCCTTCAAGGTGCGCGAGGGCCAGGCGATTGGCGCCATGGTCACGCTGCGCGGCGACCGCATGTATGAGTTTCTCGACCGGCTGGTCAATGTGGTGTTGCCGCGTGTGCGCGATTTTCGCGGAGTTTCAACGAAATCATTCGACGGTCGCGGCAATTACACCCTGGGGCTGCATGATCAGCTGATCTTTCCCGAGATCGATTATGCCCGGGTCGACAAGTTAAAGGGCATGAACGTGACCATCGTGACCACGGCGGCGAGCGACGCTCAGGCGCGGGCTTTGCTGAAGCACTTGGGCATGCCCTTCAGAGCTTGAGGAAATGCAGAGGTCAGAAGTGAGAGTGCAGAAATCAAATAGTTTTAGGAGCTAAAGTTTGGCAACGACAGCAAAACGAGTCAAGGATGCAAGAAAGCCCAAGTTTTCGACGCGCAAGCACAACCGCTGCAAACTGTGCGGGCGGCCGCGCGCCTATCTCCGCAAGTTCGGCATTTGCCGGCTGTGTTTCCGGCAACTGGCGCTGCGGGGAGAAATTCCCGGGGTTTCGAAGTCGTCCTGGTAGATTTCAAAATCCCCACCCTGAATTTCGCAACGAACGCGAAATTTAGGATGGGGCACCCGCGAGAGTCTTAGCCACTCAAGTGGGTACGGAGAAGCAAAACGATGAGGTTGACCGATCCGGTCGCAGACATGCTGGCGCGCATCCGCAACGCGATTCGCGCCCGTCACCAAAAGGTGGATGTGCCCGCTTCCAAACTGAAGCTGGAGATTGCCCGCATTCTCAAAGAGGAGGGCTACATCTCGAACTTCAAAGCCACAGAAGAGGAAGGCCACAAAGTGGTCCGCATCTACCTGAAGTATGGCAACAACAACGAGGCGGCCATTTCCAACGTGGAGCGGGTTTCACGGCCCGGTTGCCGGGTGTACGTGCGGCGCAGCGAAATTCCGCCGGTGCTGGGCGGCATGGGCATCAACATTCTGACCACGCCGCGCGGCGTGATGACCGGGCGCCAGGCGCGCAAGGCTGGAGTCGGTGGCGAAGTGCTGTGTGAGGTTTGGTAGAAACAGGGCTGTTGGCTTCTGGCTTTTGGCCGTTGGCTGGAAGCTGGACGAGCCGAAGGCTAAGCGCCAAAAGCTAAGAGCTGAACTTTATGTCACGAATTGGAAAAAAGCCGATTGCGATCCCCAAAGGGGTCACGGTAAAGATCGAAGGCAACACGGTCGCCGTGCAGGGGCCGAAGGGCCAGCTGGATACGCCGCTGCCCGGCGGCATCCACATGGAGCAGAAAGACGGGAATCTCGTGGCCATTCGCGAGAACGATTCCCAGTCCGCGCTGCACGGTCTGGCGAGGGCGCTCGTGAACAACGCCGTCGAAGGTGTGACCAAGGGCTGGACGCGCGATCTGGAGATTGTCGGCATCGGCTACCGCGCGGAATTGAAAGGCAAAGGAACCGTGGTGTTCAGCCTGGGGTATTCGCACCCGATTGAATATCCGCTGCCTTCCGGAATTGAGGTGGCCGTCGATCCGAAGCAGACGAAGCTGACGGTAAGCGGGATCGACCGGCAGAAAGTTGGTCAGGTTGCCGCTGAGATGCGTGGCCTGCGCCCGCCCGATCCGTACAAGAACAAGGGCGTGCGCTACGCCGGCGAGCGCTTGAAGAAGAAAGTAGGAAAGACGGGAGCGAAATAAGAAAATTTTGTAATCGGGTAATTTGGTAATCGGGCAATTTTCCGGACTTGCACACTTTGGATTTGCTCAATTACGAAATTACCCGATTACCCGACTGCAAAATGGATTCTCTATGCTGACGCAAACCTCGAAGAACACGATCCGGCGGCGGGTGCATGAGCGCATCCGCAAGAAAGTGCTCGGCACTACGGAACGGCCGCGGCTGAATGTGTACCGCTCTTTGAATCACATTTATGTGCAGCTGATCGACGATCTCAAAGGCGCAACCCTGGTCTCGGCGAGCACCGCCGAAGGCAAGAAGGCTGAGCGGCGCACCGGCGGCAATGTGGCGGCTGCGAAGGCCGTAGGCAAGACGATTGCGGAGCGGGCCAAGGCAAAAGGGATCGACAAAGCCGTATTTGATCGTGGCGGCTACATCTATCACGGCCGAGTGAAGGCCCTGGCTGATGCCGCCCGCGAGGCCGGCTTGAAATTTTGAAGCGTTGGAAATTGAGTAATCAAGTAATTTTGTAATTGAAAACCCGCTAGCTGGGTTCAGATCACCAAATTACCCGATTACCAAATTACGAAATGGGTTACTAATGCCAACAGTCGTTAAGAAACTCGATGCAGGCGCCTATCAACTGAAGGACCAGGTGGTCGCCATTAACCGCGTCACAAAGGTGGTTAAGGGGGGCAAAAACCTCTCCTTTGCTGCGCTGGTTGTGGTCGGCGATCCGACGGCGGCGGTGGTGGGATACGGCTCGGGAAAAGCCAAGGAAGTCCCCCAGGCCATCCGAAAGGGAATCGAATCTGCCAAGAAAAACCTGCTGAAGGTCAACTTGACACAAACCAGCATTCCGCATCTGGTGTTGGGACGGTTTGGTTCGGGTACGGTGTTGTTGAAACCGGCGCCGGAAGGCACGGGCGTAATCGCCGGCGGCGCCGTGCGCGCGGTGATGACTTCGGCGGGAGTGCAGAACGTGCTGACCAAGTCGATTGGCACGACCAATCCGCACAATGTGGTTAAGGCCACGTTTGACGCGCTCAAGAAGCTCAAGAACAGGGAAGATGTTGCGGCCTTGCGCGGTAAGTCGGCCGAGGAGTTGTGATGGCGAAGACGGCAAACACAGGGGCGGGTATGCTGCGTCTGAAGTGGGTGCGTTCCGCTATTTGCGCTCCGGTGAAGCAAAAGCGGGTCGTGAAAGGGCTGGGCTTTACGCGGCTAAACCAGGTCGTGGAGCGTCCGGATACGCCGGCCATCCGTGGCATGGTGGCGAAGGTGCCGCATTTGGTGGAAATTGTGCAATAGGAGTCAGCCCTCAGTTAGATCTGAGAGAGCTGAAGGCTGAAGGCTTATATGAATCTTTCGAACATACGAGCGCCGAAGAAGGCTTCTGAGAAGCGCAAGCGCGTAGGTCGCGGCATGGGATCGGGCATGGGTAAAACTTCCACGCGCGGACACAAAGGCCAGCGCTCCCGCAGCGGCTCGCGCCTGTTGCGCGGTTTTGAAGGCGGCCAAATGCCGTTGCACCGGCGCATGCCCAAGCGCGGGTTCACCAACATTTTCCATAAGGAATACGCGATTGTGAGTCTGGAGCGGCTGGCGGCCTTGGGCGAAACCACCATTACACCGGACGTGCTGCGCAAGACGGGCGTGATTAAGTCGAAGCACCCCATCAAAGTTTTGGGCGATGGCGAACTCTCGACCGCGCTGACCGTGCAGGCGCACAAATTTTCCAAATCGGCGCAGGAAAAAATCACCAAAGCGGGCGGCAAGTTCGAGGTCTTGCAGTAGATGTTCGAGAAACTGGCCAATATCTTCCGCATTCCCGACCTGCGCAAGCGGATTCTGTTTACGCTGGCCATGCTCGCGGTTTACCGGCTGGGGGGGCACATTCCCACTCCCGGCATCAACACCGACAAGCTGCAACAGTTCTTCGAGCAGAACCGGGGATCGCTGCTCGGCTTCGTCGATTTGTTCAGCGGCGGCAACCTGCGGCGCCTGACAGTTTTTGCCCTGGGCATCATGCCCTACATCACCGCTTCGATCATTCTGCAACTGCTGACCGTGGTCTATGAGCCGCTGGCAAAATTGCAGAAAGAAGGCGAACTGGGGCGCAAGAAAATCACCCAGTGGACGCGTTACCTGACCGTGATCCTGAGCGCGGTGCAATCCTTTGGAATCGCCATCAGCTTGCAGAAGGCAGGCGATTTTGTGGTCACGCCGGGCGCGGGTTTCATCCTGATGACGATGCTCACCCTCACCACAGGCAGTGCCTTCATCATGTGGCTCGGCGAGCAGATTACCGAACGCGGTGTGGGCAACGGAATGTCGCTGCTGATCTTTGCCGGCATCGTGGTGGGCTTGCCCCGCGGCGTGGCCGACCTCGTGGACAAGGCCAAAAACAACGCCTGGGGATCGTTTACCCCCGTTGCCATGATTTTGTTGCTCGCAGTCATGATTTTGATAGTTGGGTTCATCGTCTATGTCGAGCGCAGCGAGCGCCGCATTCCGGTGCAATATGCCAAGCGAGTGGTGGGCCGGAAGGTTATGGGCGGCCAGTCGACGCATCTTCCTCTGCGCGTGAATGCGGGAGGCGTCATGCCGGTGATTTTCGCCTCTTCGATTCTCACTCTGCCGCAAACCGTGCTTTACAGCTGGCGCGATAACCGCTATTTCGGAACGCTGATCAAAGCGCTGGGCTGGGGCGAGCCGCTTTACACGTTTCTGTATGCAATCGGCATCATCTTCTTTGCCTATTTTTATGTGTCGATCGTTTTCAATCCCAACGAAGTGGCCGATAACATGCGGAAGTATGGCGGATTCATTCCCGGCATCCGTCCTGGCAAACGCACTGCCGACCATATCAATGAAATTTTGACCCGGATCACTCTGGTCGGGGCGCTCTACCTGATCATCATTTCGTTCATTCCCGAGTGGATGATCACGGGAATCCACCTGAATCATTTACCCGGTGCGATGGGGGCATTTTTCGAACGCCTACCGACCTGGGTAACCAACGGGCTGGGCGTGAATTTTTATTTCGGCGGCACCTCGCTGCTCATTGTGGTAGGCGTGGCCATGGACACGGTGACCCAGATTGAAGCGCAGCTCATCATGCGCCACTACGACGGCTTCACTCCCAAGAGTGGGCGCATTCGGGGCCGCCGCTGGTAAGTCGCGGTGAGAAGTGCAGAGCACGGGCAGCTTTGGGGCAAGTTTGATGGCGGATGCGACCGCGCGTAATGTTGGGCCGATTATTCTGCTCGGACCGCCGGGCGCCGGCAAAGGTACACAAGCCAAGCGGATCGCGGAACGCTATGGCATTCCGCAGATTTCCACGGGAGACATTCTGCGAGAGAATGTCGAACGCGGCACGCCGCTTGGGCTGCTGGCTCGCGACATCATGGCGCGTGGGGACTTGGTGCCCGACGATCCGATCTTCGACATGGTGGCGCAGCGCTTGCGCCAGATGGATTGCGAGCACGGATTTATTTTGGATGGGTTTCCGCGCACGCCGGCCCAGGCCGGCTGGCTGGACGCCTTTTTGGAGCATGAGTTCTTTGAAAAACTGCACCGCGGCTTGTGCCTGCCGATTGTGATCCGCATCAAGGTGGATTACAATCGGCTAGTTAAGCGCCTAACCGGACGCAGGACTTGCCTCGCTGGCGGACACATCTACAACGTCTACTCCCATCCACCCAAGGTTGACGGAATCTGCGACGTTGATGGTTCCAGGCTTGTGATACGCGATGACGATCGGGAGGGAGTCATTCGCGAGCGGCTGACCGCGTACGAACTTCAGACCAGGCCTGTGATCGACTATTACGAGCACAAAGGCCGTTTGGTTTGCATCGATGGCGATGCCGCGATGGATGAAGTCTCGCGGCAAGTCTGGCAGCTGCTGGAAGGCCAGCGGACGGCCACTGGTTGAGGCTTATGGGAATTGTTTGCAAGTCGGGGAGCGAGATCGAAAAGATGCGGCGCAGCGGCCGCGTCGTCCGCGAAGTCCTCGATCGGGTGCGTGAGCTGGTGAAGCCTGGTGTCACGACGATGGATCTGGAGCGCGCCGCCGAGAGCAAAATCAAGGAATTGGGGGCGAAGCCGGCGTTCAAGGGATACTACGATTATCCCTGCGTGTTGTGCACGTCGATCAATGATGAAATTGTGCACGGCATTCCCTCGGAGAAGCGGGCGCTGAAAGCCGGAGACATTGTTTCGATCGATTGCGGCGTGGTGCTCGATGGATATTACGGAGATGCGGCGATTACGCTTCCGGTCAATGGCGCGCTCACGCCGGAATTGCGCAAGCTGCTGGAAGTTACTGAATCGTCATTGTACCGGGGCATTGAAGCGGCGCGCATCGGGAACTCGGTCGGCGATGTGGGGGCGGCGGTGCAGGAGTGCGTGGAGGCCAGCGGCTTCAGCGTGGTGAGAGAGTTTGTCGGGCACGGCATCGGCACCCGTTTGCATGAAGAGCCGCAGGTGCCGAATTTCGGTACGCGCGGCCACGGGGCGCGCTTGCGTGAAGGCATGGTGCTGGCCATCGAGCCCATGGTCAATTCGGGCAGGCCCGAAGCCAGGGTGCTCGCGGATAAATGGACCGCAGTGACGGCCGACGGCAGTTTCAGCGCGCACTTTGAGCATTGCGTGGCGGTCACGAGAGATGGCCCGGTGATTTTGACGCAATAGGGCTTTCAGCTCCTGGCTAAAAGCCAAAGGCTGGGAGCCAAAAGCTAAGTTAAGGGGTGCATGAGCAAAGAAGACGCGATTGAAGTCATGGCCACGGTCCTTGAACCGCTGCCGAATGCGATGTTCCGGGTTGAGCTGGCAGAGACCAAGCACCAGGTGCTAGCCCATGTTTCCGGGAAGATGCGTAAGAACTTTATCCGCATTCTCCCGGGTGACAAAGTTGCAGTTGAACTTTCGCCTTACGACTTGAATCGCGGAAGGATTGTGTATCGTTATAAATGAGCGTTCCGCCGTTCCGCCGAGTTTTTTCTGGCGGCTGATGGCTGACGTCTGAAGGCTGGTTTCATGAAAGTCCGAGCATCGGTAAAGAAAATTTGCGACAAGTGCAAGATCATTCACCGCAAGGGTGTGGTGCGCGTGATCTGCGTCAACTCGAAACATAAGCAGCGGCAGGGATAAATGGCTTCCGGCCTTTGGCTTTTCGCTGAAGGCCAAAAGCTAAAAGCCAGGAGCCAGAGGGAAACATGGCACGTATCGCAGGCATAGATCTTCCGCGCAACAAGCACATTTATATTGCGCTGACCTATATCTACGGAATCGGCGTTCCGCGCTCGTCGCGCATTCTTGACGAAGCCAAGGTCGACCCGATGAAGAAGGTCCAGGATTTGGGCGAAGACGAAGTCAACCGCATCCGCCAGGTGATCGAAGGCGAGGGACTGGTCGAAGGCGATCTCCGCAAGGAAGTGCAGATGAACATCAAGCGGCTGATCGAAATCGGCTCGTACCGCGGGTACCGGCATCGCCGTAACTTGCCAGTCCGCGGACAGCGTACCCACACCAACGCGCGCACCCGCAAGGGCCCGCGCAAGGGAACGGTCGCCATCAAGAAAAAGGCGACGGCGAAAACTTAGAATCCGCTGTTGGCCTTTGGCTGTTGGCCGTTGGCAAAAGGCGCCATGGCAAGCCAAGGGCTGAGAGCCAAGAACTAAAGGCAGAGACTTTATGGCAAAACCTGAAGCGGCGACTGGGGCCCCGGCGGCGCCAGAGAAAAAAGGCAAAAAGAAGCAGTTCAAGAAAAAAGAGCGCAAGCACGTTCCGTTTGGCGTGGCCCACATTCAGGCCTCGTTCAACAACACGATCGTGACCATCTCCGATCCGGCTGGGAACGTACTGGCCTGGAAGAGTTCCGGTTCGCTGGGCTTCCGCGGCTCGCGCAAGGGAACGCCGTTCGCGGCGCAACAAGCAGCCATGAACGCGGCCAATCAGGCCCGGGATCATGGCGTGCGCACTGTCGAAGTCCGCGTGAGTGGCCCCGGCTCGGGGCGTGAGTCTGCGATCCGGGCGCTGGCCGCGGCAGGCATCGAAGTGCGAGCGATCCGCGATACGACGCCGATCCCGCACAACGGCTGCCGCCCGCCGAAGAGAAGAAGAGTGTGACAAATTTCAAATTTTAGAATTTGAAATTTCAAAATTAGGGTTTTTCGTCCGGGAAGAAGGGTTGAAGCCAAGCCCGTAAACCGGTCATCTAAGGAGAAGACAACTTGGCACGTTACACCGATGCAGTTTGCCGTCTATGCCGCCGCGAGGGCATGAAGCTGTTCCTCAAAGGCGCAAAATGCTTCAGCGATAAATGTCCGATCGAAAAGCGCAACTTCGCTCCCGGTCAGCACGGGAAGGACCGTAAGGCCAAAGTCGTCGGCTACGGCCTGCAGTTGCGCGAGAAGCAGAAAACCAAGCGGATCTATTTCACGCAGGAAACCCAGTTCCGCAATTATTTTGAGAAGGCCGCCCGCTCCAAGGGCGTGACCGGCGAAATGTTGCTGCAACAACTGGAGCGCCGCTTGGATAACATTGTTTTCCGGATGGGCTTCGGGGTTTCCCGGCGCCAGGCGCGCCAGTTGGTGCGCCACGGGCATGTCACTGTGGATGGGCGGAAGGTCAACATTCCCTCCTATGAAGTCAGCGTCGGCGAGGAGATTGCCGTCCGTGAAGGCAGCCGCAAGCTCGCAGTTCTCGAGCAGGCGAAGGAATTTGCCAGCCATCAGAACACGCCGACCTGGCTCGAGATTGACCGCGACAACTACAAAGGCCGCGTACTGGCATTGCCCAAACGCGAAGACATTAATTTGCCGGTCAATGAGCAGTTGATCGTGGAGTTGTACAGTAAATGACGCCGTTTCGCGAGGCGTCTGAGCCTCGCGGGCGTCATCCTGAGCGGAGCGAAGTATCTGTTGTTCGGTCCACTTTTCGAGCCAGATCAGCCAGTGCTGACGAAAATCTTTACCCACCTGAGTGTGGACCAACTCAGGGAGCCGGCACTGAGCCAAACGGCCGAAGGAGAAACAAATGCTTTGGAAGGGCTTTCAAAAACCAAAACGTCTTGCGGTCGATACCTCGACCTTAACCGACAAGTACGGAATTTTCTGGGCACAGCCGTTTGAGCGCGGATTCGGCACAACCATCGGCAATGCCTTACGCCGGGTGCTGCTCTCTTCGATCGAAGGCGCGGCCATCACCGCGGTGAAGATCGAAGGCGTGCTACACGAGTTCCAATCGATCCCCGGAGTGGTCGAAGACGCGACTGACATCATCCTCAACCTGAAGCAGATTCCCTTTAAGTTGAGCGGCGATGCCCCGAAGGCGATCTATCTCCGCGCCGACACACCGGGTGTTGTGACCTCCGGTATGCTCGAGGCTGACGCCGACGTCGAAGTTCTCGACAAAGACGTTTACATCGCAACCGTCAGCGAAGGCGGCAAGCTCGACATGGAAATGCGCCTGAAGCGCGGCCGCGGCTACGTCTCCGCCGACAAGAACTTCGACGAGGATCTCGGCATCGGATTCATCCCGATCGATTCCGTCCACTCGCCCGTGCGCAAGTGCAATTACACGGTCGAAGCGGCGCGTCTGGGGCAGATCACCGATTACGACAAGTTGACGATCGAAGTGTGGACCAACGGCTCAATCACGCCGGCCGATTCCATCGGCCTGGCGGCGAAGCTGCTGAAAGACCACATGAACATCTTTATCAACTTCGAAGAGGACATTGAGACCACGGCCGCTGCCGATGAGCGCAAGCCTGAAATCAAGAACGAGAACCTGAACCGTTCCGTCGAAGAGCTCGAGCTGTCGGTGCGCAGCTACAACTGCCTGAAGAACGCGAACATTCAGACCATCGGCGAGTTGGTGCAGAAGACTGAAGCCGAAATGCTGAAGACCAAGAACTTCGGGCGCAAGTCGCTGAATGAGATTAAGGAGATTCTGGCGTCGATGGGCCTGAGCCTGGGAATGAAGATCGACGAGCACGGCAATGCCGTGCCCGGCCCGACTTCGAACCAGATTTTGCCGGCTTCGGCCTACGGCCCGGACGATCAGCTGTGAAAGCAGGGGCTAGTGATCAGCGACTAGCGACTAGTAAGAATCGGCCGCTTTATAACTGATTACTAACCACTAGCCACTGGGGTTCAAAACCATGCGTCACAAAGTAGCAGGCTACAAACTCGGACGGACCACGTCGCACCGCCGCTCGTTGCTGCGGAATCTGGCGACTTCGCTCATTCTCGAAGAGCGGATTGAGACCACTGTGCCCAAGGCGAAAGCCTTGCGGCCACGCGTCGAGAAGATGATCACGCTGGGTAAGCGCGGCGACCTGGCCGCCCGTCGCCAGGCGGGTGCGTATCTGATGACGCGCGAAGCTGTCGACAAGCTTTTCGACACCATCGGCCCGCGCTTTGGCGACCGCAACGGTGGCTTCCTGCGCATCGTCCGCACCGGCTGGCAGAAGGGTGACGGAGCAGAGAAAGCCTTCATCGAACTGCTCGGCAGCGAGCAGGTTCAGGAAGAGAAGAAACAGAAACGCGCCGAAGCCCGCGCCAAGCGCGCTGAAGAAGCCAAGAAGGCGATGGAAGAAGCCGAATCTCAGGCGGGCGGGGGTGAAGCCGCGC
>Ga0335081_10007268_pt1 | contig 17705 bp, 14 predicted proteins | sample Lox_Sample_35_FD_206713 | JGI IMG/M metagenome (GOLD analysis project Ga0335081, IMG submission 206713) | Soil microbial communities from Loxahatchee National Wildlife Refuge, Florida, United States - Lox_Sample_3.5 | ecosystem: Environmental > Terrestrial > Soil > Wetlands | place: USA... | reverse complement strand
GAGGTGCTCCAGCGACTTGGCCTCGTGCGTCGCGCCCCAGATGTTCGCGTCGGTGGAGTAGGCCTTCTCCGTGCTGTCCCGGTAGGGCAGGCGGCGGGCGCCCAGCCACTCGGACATCTCCTTGCGGCCGCCGAGCTCGCGGACGAAATCGGCGTCCAGCCACGGCTTGTAGATCCGCAGGGAAGGGTTGGCGAGCAGGCCGTAGCGGTAGAACCGCTCGATGTCGTTGCCCTTGAAGGTGGAGCCGTCCCCCCAGATCTGCACGTCGTCCTCGAGCATCGCGCGCACCAGCAGGGTGCCCGCGACGGCCCGCCCCAGCGGGGTGGTGTTGAAGTAGGCGCGGCCGCCGGACCGGATGTGGAACGCCCCGCAGGCCAGGGCGGCGAGCCCCTCCTCCACCAGGGCCGCCCGGCAGTCGACCAGCCGGGCCTGCTCCGCGCCGTAGGCCGTGGCGCGCCCGGGCACCGAGGCGATGTCGGGCTCGTCGTACTGGCCGATGTCGGCGGTGTAGGTGCACGGCACGGCACCCTTCTCGCGCATCCACGCGACCGCTACCGAGGTGTCGAGGCCGCCGGAGAAGGCGATGCCGACACGTTCGCCGACAGGCAGGGAGGTGAGCACCTTGGACATGAGTGAAATTATATGCACAGCAGTGCATGAACATGCAATCCAGGTCCGAGCTTCGCTGACCGGTCAGCCTCACCCGCCCCGCCAGCCCCACCCGCAAGCCCGGATCCACGCCGACGCCCGCCCGGTATCCGCCACGATGGAACATTGATGTCGTTCTAGCGACATCAATGTGGCATCGTCCCCAAAGAACCGAGGGGAGGATCGCGCCGCGGGGGGTGGCGGGCTGGCGGGATGGGGATGGGGATGGGGATGGGTGTGCGTAGTGGACATCGTGGTCGATGACCTCAGCAGCCCGCAGATCGCCAGGTTCCTGGCGGAGCACGTCCAGGACATGCTGTCCAGCACGCCGCCGGAGAGCAAGCACGCCCTGGATCTGGACGGGCTGCGGCAGCCCGGGATCACGTTCTGGTCGGTCATGGACCGTGGCACCGTGGTCGGCTGCGGCGCGCTCAAGAAGCTGGACGCCGGCCACGCCGAGGTGAAGTCGATGCGCACGGCGCCGGCCCGCCAGCGCAGCGGCATCGCGTCGATGATGCTCGAGCACATCATCGCGGAGGCCAGGCGGATGGGCTTCACCCGGCTGAGTCTCGAGACCGGCTCGGCTGAGGCCTTCCGGCCGGCCAGGAAGCTGTACGAGAAGTTCGGCTTCGAGTACTGCGAGCCGTTCGCGGACTACCGGCCCGACCCACGCAGCGTGTTCCTGACCAGGACCCTTTAGCCAGGTATAGGGATCTCCCCGAAGCGCTGGCGATGACGCGGCAATTACCTTGATCGGAGGATTGCCGAGCCGACGGCGGATCGGGTGCCAATCGGGCGCGAAGGGACTTGTCGTGGGGCAGGGAGTTGGCCGCGATCGAGCACGTGGTGCTCCTAGATCAGAAATGGCCGGAGGCCAGGAAGAAGGAGACATGACCAGTGGCCACATATGCTTCATCGTTCCGCCCGGCGTGCTCATCCAGCTGATCGACGACGGGTCCCCCGAGCTGCGGACGTCTGCCGTTCGCACGCTCGCGATCTCCGAGCGGGTCCGGGAGCGGCGCGCGGTCACGCGCCGGCTGGTCCAGCACCAGCCGCAGGCCGCGGTGGCCCTGCTGCTGGCGCCGGTCGGCGCGAAGCGGACCGTCTATGACGTGGACCATGGAAGCCAGGGCAACCTGCCGGGAACCAAGGTGCGCGCCGAGGGCGATCCCGAGGTGACGGACGTCGCCGTGAACCAGGCATACGACGGCTCGGGAACGACGTTCGATTTCTACGAGCAGGTCTTCAACCGGAACAGCGTGGACGGCCAGGGCCTTGAGCTGGTGTCCAGCGTTCACTTCGAGACCGACTACGACAACGCGTTCTGGGACGGGTCGCAGATGGTCTACGGGGACGGGGACGGCCAGATGTTCAGGCGCGGGGGCTTTACCGAGTGCCTGGACGTGATGGCCCACGAACTGACCCACGGGGTCACCCAGTTCACGGCGGGCCTGCGGTACCGGGCGCAGTCGGGAGCCCTGAACGAGTCGTTCTCCGACGTCTTCGGCTCCCTGGTGCGGCAGCGCTCGCTGGGGCAGACCGCCGACCAGGCGGACTGGCTGATCGGGGAGGGCATCATGGGCCCGGAGCTCCCGGGCGAGGCCCTGCGCTCGCTCAAGGCGCCGGGGACCGCCTTCAAGTACGACAACCAGCCTGCCGACATGGCCCACTACGTCAACCTGCCGGATGACGGGGACCCCCGGCACGACAACGGCGGCGTCCACATCAACTCCGGGATCCCCAATCACGCCTTCTACCTCGCCGCCATCGGCATCGGCGGGAATGCCTGGGAGAAGGCGGGAGCCATCTGGTACACCACGCTGACGGCCCGGCTGTCCGAGAACTCGGACTTCCAGGCAGCGGCCGACGCCACCGTGGCGGTGAGCGGCGAGCTTTACGGAGCCGGAGGAGCCGAGCAGCAGGCCGTCCGGTCCGCCTGGGTGCAGGTCGGGATCACGCCCGCGTAGCGAGCCGGCCAAGGTCAGCGGCGTATGCTCGCACCGTGCGCGTATCAGTAGTCCGCGGGGGTGGATTCGGCGGCCTGGTCCGGACCACCGCCGCGGACACGAAACGGCTGTCGCCCGGCGATGGCGACAAGCTCGCGTCCCTGGTGCGGCAGGCTGGGCTGCTCGACGCTCCGGCGGCACCGGACTCAGCCGAGCCCGAGCCCGACCGGTTCACCTACGCGGTGACCGTGGAGGACCAGGGGCAGCGGCACCAGGCCAGCTTCTCGGAACGCTCGCTGCCCGGCCCGGTCCGGAACCTGATCTCCTGGGTCGGCACGGTCGACGGGCACGAGGAAAGCGTCGAGGCGCCGGGCGGGTAAGTCCATGACGCTCTCGGCCATCAGCACCCGAGTCAGGTCGGTCCGGGAACGGATCCCGAGCTTGCGGTAAACGCGGGTCAGATGGGTCTCCACGGTCTTGCGGGAGAGGAACATGGCCGCGGCCGCCTCGGAGTTGTTCAGGCCATCGGCCACCATCCGCGCGATCTGAAGCTCCTGGGGGGTCAGCGCGTCGATCAGCGCGGCCCTCGATGCGGAGGAGACGGCGCGGATACCCGTCGCCGCGAGCTCGGCCGCCGCCCGGCTGGCCCACGGTCGTGCACCGAGCCGCTCGAACAAGCCGAGCGCCTCGCGCAGGACCGAGCGCGCGGCGGCCGGGCGCCGCCAGCGGCGCAGGGCCACGCCCTCACAGAACATCGTGCGGGCCAGCTCAAAGGGCATCGAACGTCGCGCGTGCTCACGGCGGGCCGCGCCGAAGGCGGCCATCGCCTGCTCGACATCGCCGGCGAGCAGGCCCCGGCAGCGCGCCGCCGCGGCGGCGGGATGACACAGCCCGGTCGAGCAGGCCCGCTCCTCCAGCCAGGCCAGCTGGTTCCTGGCCCGGTCCGTGTTCCCGCACAGCAGGTGCGCCTCGATCAGGTCCGGCACGAACCGCGAGATGTTGGGATTGCCGACGCCGTGGGCGCAGGCGAATTCCCAGGCTGACTCCAGATGTTCGGCGGCGGTCTCCGGCTCGCCGTCGGTCAGCGCGGCAAAGCCCAGGATCGCCCGCTCCGGCAGCTGCATCCAGGCGATGCCATGCGGTCCCACGGTGCGGCGTGACTGGTCCACCCGGGCCTCGCACAGGTGGCGGTCGCCGCGAGCCGCTTCGATCCTGGCCAGCATGGCCAGGCTGTAACCGATGACGTTCGCCTGATTGAGCTCCTCGGCCCATTGCAGCGACTCGCACGCGTCCGCGTAGGCGGCCGACCACCGCCCGGTCCAGTGGTCCAGCTCGCTGCGTACGGCGAGGGCCAGGGCGAGGATGGCGGGGGCGCCGTGCCGCCGGGCCGCGTCGATCGCCGAGTTGACGAGCGGGCGCGCGCCCTCGAAGTCCTCCGTCCACGCCCGGCCCTGGGCCAGGTAAGCCAGTGCCTGCTGGTCGATCACCAGGTCCACGTGGCCGAGCATGGCCTCGGCGGCGTCAAGCCGGTCCCTGGCCTCCCGGACCGCCCCGCGGAGCAGATAGGGCTCGGCGACCATCACCAGCATGCGGAAGGACGGCGTGACCCCCGCCGCGCTCTCGGTCTCGCACGCCACGGCCGCGTCGCTGGCGGCGCGGAGATCGCCGATCATCATCGCGGGCATGATCGCCTCGGCGAATAGTTCCGCGGCCAGGAGCGGGTCCCGCGACCGGGTGTCGGCCGCCGCGCGGATCATCGCCTCGTACCCGTGGCCCGGGTCACCTCCCCAGGTCAGGGCGCGGCCGCGGACCAGCGTCGCGGCCGCGGCGAAGGGCGGGTCGGTGCGCAGGCCGAGAGCCTCCTGTGACCAGACGGCGGCTGACCGCGCATCGCCGGCGAGTTGCGCGTCCGTCGCGGCGGCGAGCAGCCGGTCCGCTCGCAGCAGTTGATCGGCGGTGAGCTCGGCGGCACGCTTGGACAACCGCAGCGCGGCACTGTAACCGCTGCGGCGCCGGGTGTCCTCGGCCGCCTCGGCCAGATGGTCGGCCACCTCCCGGTCCGGACCGACCGTGGCGTGGGACAGATACCAGGCACGCAGGTCAGGCCCGGCGAGATCGGCCAGGGCCCGGTAGGCCGGCAGCCGGACCGCCAGCGGCGTGCTGTCGATGAGCACCGAGCGCAGCAGCGGGTGCCGAAGCCGCACCTGGTCGCGGTCCACATGCACCAGGCCCTGCTCCTCGGCGGGCGCCAGGTCATCCAGGCCGAGCTGCATCGACTCGAGGATGGCGGGCAGCGCCGTCAGCCCGTGCGCGTGGCTGACCGCGACCACGAAGAGGGCGCGCCGGGTGGGCCCCGGCAGCCGGCGCAGCACACTCAGCCAGGCCCGCTGCGCTGACGGGCCCACCGTCACCGTCTGCTCGCCGGCCACCGCCGGCGACGGCGTGCGGGTGATGGTCTCCAGGATGGCGAGCGGGTTGCCCGTCGTGGCCCTGACGACGGATTCGAGGACGCCGGGCGGCACGGTAAGCCCGCGGCGCCGGGCCAGCAGCTCGCACTCCCCCACATCCAGCCCGGCCAGCCGCAGCGCGGGAAGGTCGCCGATCGGGTACTGCGCCCCCGGCACATCCCGGGCCGCGAACAGCATGACGACGTGCTCGGTGGCCAGCCTGCGGGCCACGAAGAGCATCAGCTGCTGAGATTCCGAGTCGATCCACTGCAGGTCGTCCACGAGGACGACCAGCGGCCGCTCATCCCCCGCGGCCGCCAGCACGCCGAGCGCCCCGGCGCACGCGGCGAGCGGGCTCGGCGGGGGCCCGTCCGCCAGCGTCAGCGCGATTTCCAGCGCCTGGCGCTGAGTGTCCGGGATGTGGCCGAACCATGACCGGAACGGCGTCAGCAGGTCCGCGGCCGCGGCGAACGGGAGCACCGCCTCGGATTCGGCGCCGCGCACCCAGCACACCCGGTGGGAGGTGGCCTGCGCGACCTGGCGAAGCAGCGCGGTCTTGCCGATGCCCGGCTCGCCGAGTACCACGCCCGAGGCACCCCCGCTGGACGCGGAACCGGCCAGCGCATTGAGCAGGCGCCGTTCCCTCGACCGCCCGACGAAAGGCTCGTCAGGCAGAACCTCATCCCGGCCGTTAACGAACAATTCAGGCATCACCGGCGACGGCACGCTCATCATCCCCCCGTGAGCTGAGGCCGCCGCCTGCGCACTAATCCAGGTGCCCCGCTTGCCTCAGCGATTCCCGCTGGTCGGCAAGAAGAGTCCCCGATGTGCTCCTCGCTCTGCTCGTGTAAGTCTCTCCTTCACGAATACACCGAAAGGGCCAGTCTTGCCAATGGCGGAACGCCTCGACGGCGTCGATCTGCGAATCGGCATCCCGGCCGCCGATGTGGCGGGCGTGATAGCCGCGTTCGGGTTGGACACGTGCGAGCCGAGTGAGCGCGCTGTCCACCTGCTGGAGACTCCCCCCGGTACCCCGGCCCAGCTGACCCCGGCAGGGGCGGCAGCCCGGCTGGAATGCACCCCGGGCCGGTGCGAGGTCGTCGTCCAGCTGCGCCCAGCCCGTCGCGCGCGGCTCGGCCCGCGCTGGGCCGACTTCCGTTCGGGCCAGGGGCACCGGCTGCGGATCACGGAGGACTGGGTGGCGACGCAGCGGGTTCTGGTCGCCGCGCTCACGGCATCCCCGGACACCGGCGACCCGGCCGCGGACCCGGCCCGGGCCCCGGTCGGCGCCGGGCCCGGCCGAGGCCTGCTGTCCGCCCGCCAGCTCGACTTCCTCGCCGACTGCGCGGGCCTGGCGCTCCCGGAGAACCGGCTCATGATGATCGGCCCGATCAGGGAGCGCGCCTGGACGCTCCGGCACGATGAGCTGCCCTTCCGGGTCCGCCGCTGGACGGCGCGCCGCCGCGGCAGGAGCCGCGATCTGGACCTGGCCGACCTCGAGGCGCGGACATCGCCGGCGGACGCGCCGTTCCTGTTCCCGGCACTGCGGGCGCTAGCCAGGCAGCACCTGGTCGATACCGAGGCGGAAGCCAGCCCGCTGGCCGTCCGGGCCCTGATATGGGCCTCGGCCGCCGGGCGGTTAACCCGCCGGCAACCGGGCGTTAACCCGCCGGGACGAGGGATCTCCCGGATGCCCGCCCCGGGCGGGGGCGCTGATTCGGCAATTCCGGCGCGCGGCATGGGCAGGACGCTTATTGACCGGGAGAATTCCCGGTCCGGCCGGCCGCGGATTACGGGCCGTCGCGGATTACGGCCGCGGATTACGGCCAGCCGATTGCGTCCCTGGCCCCCGCCGGAAACGATAATGGTGCGGATCAGGTCGGCGGCGGGAGGAGAGTGCCTGACCATGAACGACCGCCAGGTTTTCGCGTCCCGGCTGAAGGGCCGCCCGCTGCTGGACGGCGAGGGCCTGACCATCGGCCGGATCCGCGACGTGGTGATCCTGCCCGCCGCCGGGAACGAGGCGCCCCGCGCGCTGGGACTGGTCGTGACGCTGCAGCGGCGCCGTATCTTCGTCAACCTGGCCCGGATCACGGAGATCTCCATCGACGGCGCCCACCTGCAAGGGAGCACCGTCGACCTGGACCGCTTCACCCGGCGGACCGGGGAGATCCTGGCCACCGAGCTAGTCGGCAAGCACACCTCGGACGGCACCGTCGCCGACGTCGCCATCGCGCCCCGCGAGCACCTGCGGGTCGGCTGGGAAGTGTCCGCGCTCGCGCTGTCGCACGGCCTGGGCCTGCGCGGCCGCGGCCGCGGCACGACCATCGTGCCGTGGAACCAGCATCCGGAGCTTTTCCACGCGGGCCCGCTGGCCGACCAGCTGGCCACCCTGCGTGAACTGCAGCCCGCCGACCTCGCCAACGCGGTCGAGGGCATGGAGCCCAGCCGGCGCAGCCAGGTCGCGGCCGCCCTGGACGACGAGGAACTGGCCGACCTGCTCGAGGAGATGCCCGAACAGGACCAGGTCCGGCTGCTGGCCGGGCTGGGGATCGAGCGCAGCGCCGACGTAGTCGAGGAGATGCAGCCCGACGATGCCGCGGACCTGCTCGCCGAGATGCCAGCCGAACAGCGCGAGAAGCTGCTGGCGGCGATGGAGACCGTCCAGGCTGCGGACCTGCGGCGGCTGCTGCGCTACGACGCGACGACGGCGGGCGGCCTGATGACCTCCCAGCCCCTCATCGTCACCCCGGACACGTCGGTCGCGGAGGTGCTGGCCCGGATCAGGAACCCGGACACGCCTGTCACCATGGCCGTGCAGGTGTACGTGTGCGCGCCGCCCATGGCCACGCCGACCGGCCGCTACCTGGGCACCGTGGGATTCCAGCGGCTGCTGCGGCGCCCGCCGGCCACCGAGATCGGCGACTGCATCGAGGCGAGCGTCTTCGTCCGGCCTGAGCTGCCCGAACGCGAGCTAGCGGCCCGGCTGGCCGCGTACAACCTGGTCAGTGTGGCAGTGTGCGACGCGGATGGCCGCCTGCTCGGCGCGGTTACCGTCGACGACGTACTTGACCATCTGCTGCCCATGGGCTGGCGGAGGACGGGAGGCTAAGATGACGCGGTTCGCTTCCCGCCGTCTCGGCGAGCGGAACTATCTGTCGGTCCCGCGCGGCGCCGCGCCGCGGATGGGCGCCCGGTACGACGCCGACGCGTTCGGCCGGTTTGCTGAGGCGATGGCGCGCTTTCTCGGCACCGGGCGGTTCATTGTCGGCCAGACCGTGTTGGTGGTCGGCTGGATCATACTCAACACCGTCGGCATCGTGAATCACTGGGATCCGTACCCGTTCATCCTGCTTAACCTGGCCTTCTCGACCCAGGCGGCGTACGCCGCGCCGCTGATCCTGCTGGCGCAGAACCGGCAGGACGACCGGGACCGGGCCAACATCGAGCGGGACCGGGAGGTGGCGGCCCGGACCCAGGCCGACACCGAGTTCCTCGCCCGCGAACTCGCCGCCGTCCGCCTCGCCCTGTCCGACGTGGTAACCACGCAGGACCTGGAGGACTCGCTGTCCCGGCTGGCCATGATGATCACCGGCGAGCCGCTCCCGGACGGGCACGGCGCTCTCGCCTCAGCCGACGGGCAGCGGCCGCCCCCCGACTTCGACGGCCAGCCGGATCAAGACAGCCAGTCTTGATAACCCCGCCCGCCCGACCGTGACCGGGGTGACTAGGGTCCCCGCCGGGTGGTTCATGACCACGGTGTCGAACATCGCCCGGCGGATCCGGCGGGACCCGTCGGGCTCGGGCGCGCCGGAGGTCACCTGGACCACCTCGCAGGTCGGCTCGTCCGGCCCGCCGAGCAGGTAGCACTGGCTGGCCGGCAGCTCGCTCGACGGCGCGGAGACCACGAAGCTCGAGGCGCGCGTCGCGAGCGGCGCTATGAGGGTGAGCGCCGGTGCCTGCGGGTCAGCGGTGAACATGTGACCGCCGGCCAGGGTTTCGTCGTGGGCGAGCCAGCCGGCGACATCCGGCGAAGGGTCGCCGCCCTCGGCGGGCGCGGGCGGCCGACGGCGGCGCCACCAGCGGGGCGGCGGGTCGGCCGGGCCGAGGCTCGCCTGCGCCGGGGAGGGCGGCCGGGGCCGGGCCTGGTGCCAGCGGGCCACCATGGCCTCCTCGTCGACCAGCCGCAGATAGACCGGCGGGCCGACGGGGATCCGGCGCCACTGGAGGATCCGCTGGTTCAGCCCGGTCACGAGCTCGCGGACCTCGCGCTCGGAGGACAGGTCCGGCACCGTGGCGGTGAGCCGCTCGATCTCCTTGCGCAGCCGCAGCGGGGTGGGCAGCAGCTCCTCGGCCGACACGCCCTCCCGCCGCAGGTAGTCCCGCAGCCAGGCCTGGCCGTCGCCGGACTCGCCCCGGCGGGGAATCGGCTGGCCGGCACCTGGCAGGTTGTCAAAGGCACCCCGTTCGGCCGCCTCATTGATCCGCTGGTCAATCCACGAGGCGAAACTGGTCTCCGGCGGCTTGCGTTCGGTCATGCAGACAGGTCCTCGTGGCCATGATAGGTCAGGCGGTTACGTTAGTGGCAGGATCACGGCAGCACCGGAAGGGACAGGCATGGACCGAACCGAGCGGCGGGAATTCGTGCGGAAGCACCGGACCTGCATCTTCGGGTACAACCGCAAGAACGACGGGCCCGCCATGACGGTCGTGTACTACGTCCTGGACGGTGACGACCTGCTGATCTCGACCATGGCGGCGCGGGCCAAGGCGCTCGCCGTGCAGCGCAACCCCAAGGTCAGCCTGTGCATCCTGGACGAGCAGTGGCCCCTGACGTACCTGCAGGTCTACGGGGACGCCACGCTCGAGGAGGACTTCGGCCAGGCGGTGGACGTGCTGCGCCGGGTCATCGACCTGATGGCCGAGAAGGAGGTGTCGTCGGCCAGGCTGCCCGAGATCGAGCGGATGGCCCGCGAGGAGAACCGGGTGGTGATCCGGGTCCGTCCTTACGCCACCTTCGCCACCCCGCCTCGGCATGTCTACAAGGCCGAGGACATCGACACGCTGACCCACTTCACCAGCAGCAGCCAGCCCTGGTGACACGCACGGAGGCCAGGACTTCCCGTCGGGGGTGGCCATAGCGTTCTACGCCTCGATGCCCGAGGCCCACGAGGAAGCTCGCAACGCGGCCCAGAAATGGGCCGCGCGTGAGCAGGCACTGGCGATCAAGGGCAAGGCGGTAACGGCTAAGAACGCGGTGTTCGGCGAGCCGATGTCCGGTGACGATCACCCGCTGCCCGAGACCTTGCAGGCGATCGGCAAGATGCTCACCGCCGCCGCGGGCAAGGCTCCGCAGAACCCGGCGGGTCCGTTTCCGCCGGGAATGGGTCCGGCCACCGTGCGCACCCTCGCCGTCTTCGCTCACGGTACGAGCAACTGGTGCGGGCTACGAGGTCAGCCCCAGCGGAGCCGTCCTGGCCGCCGACACCGTGGAGAACGAGATGTACCGCTGCTACGCCGAGGCGAACAGGAAGCTTACGTACCAAGCCGGCGGCAAGCTGGCCGAGTCCGCGCCGGTGCATCCCGTCGAGGTAGGCAAGCAGATCAAGGACTACTGGACGGGTACGTACTGGCCGGGCCGTAAGAGCAAGGCGATCGACGCGCTCGCCAGGGAACTCGTCGCGCGCGGACGCGCCAAGAAGGCCAAGGCTCAGTCGCCAGCGAACCCGTAGCTCGGGCGGCCCGCGGCGGCGGGCGCCGCCGAGCGCGCGGGCCGGTCGGCGGACGTCCGGTTCTGGCTCAGGATCCTGACCGCGGGGGCCGGGTAGCCGTTGAAGGTGCTGCGTCCGGAATAGCAGGTGGTGTAGGCGCCGGCGTTGCCGATCAGGACCTGGTCGCCGACGTGCGGCATCGGCAGCCAGACCAGATCCAGGATGGTGTCCTGGCTGTCGCAGCTGGGGCCGGTCAGCGTGCAGGGCACCAGCAGCCGGTGGCCGCTGGCGGGGATGGTGACCGGGAAGCGCAGTTTCCGGCCGGATTCGAGCGCCTCGATCAGGCCGTGGAACGCGCCGGTGTCCAGGCTGACCCGCACCATGCCGTGGCGCCACGCCACCCCGATCACCGAGGCGACCATGGTGCCGGCCGGGGCGGCGATGGCCCGGCCAGGTTCGCACGCCAGCTGCACCGGGTAGGGCAGCCCGGCGGCCGCGCGGCGGATCGCGGCGGCGTATTCGGCCAGCGGCGGCGGATCGCTGTGGTAGCGGACCGGGAACCCGCCGCCCAGGTCAAGCAGGGCCAGCCTGATCCCGTCAGCGGCCATGGCGGTCATGATCTGGGCGCACTGGCGGATCGGCCCGTCCCACGCCGCGGGGTCCATCATCTGCGACCCGACGTGGAACGCCAGCCCGTACGGCCGCAGGCCCAGCGAGACGGCGAGCCGGGCCAGGGCGGGCACGTGCGCGGGCGGCGCGCCGAACTTGCCCTGGTCGCCGACCGTACCGCCGGCGCCGGTGTCCAGGCGCAGCAGCACCGCGGCTCCCGGGGCGCTCCCGGCGATCTTGTGCAGCTCGCTGTCGCTGTCGGCGGCGAACCGCCGCACCCCGGCCCGCCAGGCGCGGGCGATGTCGTGGGCGGGCTTGACCGGGTTGGTGAACAGCACCTCGGCGGGGTCGGCGCCGGCCCGGGCCACCGCGCGGACCTCGGCCCAGGAGGCGACCTCGAACCGGCATCCGGCGGCGTGCAGGCAGGCCAGCAGCCGGGGGTCAGGGTTGGCCTTGACGGCGTAGTGCACCGCCACGTCCGGCAGCGCGGCGGCCAGTTCCCTGAAGCTCTCCCTGGCCCGGACCAGGTCGAGCTCCACGTACGGGGAGGCGGGCCTGGCGGCGGGCCTGGCGGCGATCAGCGACCAGGTCACGCCCCGCCGCGCCGCGGCTTCCATGCCGTACCAGGCCACGTCGGCGGTGAGCTTGCCCGCCGCGAACCCGAGCCACACCCCGCCGGGCAGCGGCCGCAGCAGCCACGCGGCGCCGGCCACGCACGAGGGACGGATCAGGAAGGCGTCCATGGCCTCGGCGGCCGCGCACGACGCCAGCTGCTCGTGCACCGCGTGCCATATCCCCGCGGCCAGCCTGCGCCAGCCGCCCAGGTGGGCCGTGGCCCGGCTGGCCGCGGCCGCCGTCTTCGCCCCGATGCAGCCGTAGAACCCGATCATCTCGCCGAGGGTGGCCAGCCCGGCCGCGGCCAGCAGCGACCCGGCGGACAGGTACCCGGCGGCGAAGCCGGCGACGGCCCCGAGGGTGCCGATCACCTCGGCCAGCCCGAACCGGGCCCGCCAGGCCCGCCACCACCCCGCCGGGCTCGCGGCCGACTGCCCCGGTTCCCCGGGCTGGTCACCGGCCGGCCGGGTCTCCCCGGCCGGCCGGCCCGTGACCTCTGGGCCCCCGGTGGTCACGGCCCCCGCTGTGTCCCCGCCAATCACCAGACTGTTCATGTTCCCCCCGCTCGTCACCTCGGAGAGCGGGTAGCCCAGTCCTGATACACCGGCGAGGTGATCAGCCGGACCTCGTCTACCGGCTTGAATGCCACATGGCAAAAGTGATATCAGTTTTAGTGAGCGGATCTCGTTCCCGGATCCGCTGGCGGTGCGCGACCGGTGGGAGGTGTCGGGCGATGGACTCGTTCGCGGGGAAGCTGGCGGTGGTGACCGGCGGCGGCTCGGGCATGGGGCGCGAGCTGGTCCGCCAGCTGGCCGAGCAGGGATGCTCGGTCGCGGCCTGCGACTGGCACCCGGACGAGATGGCGGAGACCGCGGCCCTGGCCCGGGCCGGCGCCCCGCCCGGCGTCCGGGTCACCAGCCACGCCTGCGACGTCTCCGACCAGGCGCAGGTCCTGCGGTTCCGCGACGAGCTCCTGGCGCAGCACGCCGCCGATCACGTCGACCTGGTCTTCAGCAACGCGGGCGTCGGCGGGGCGGGCAGCTTCGTCACCGACCGCCGGGAGGAATGGGAGCGCACCTTCGCCGTCGACTTCTGGGGCGTGTACTACTGCGCCCGGGCGTTCCTGCCGCTGCTGATCGCCAGCGGCGACGGGGTCCTGGTCAACACCAGCAGCGTGAACGGCCTGTGGGCCTCGCTGGGACCGGGCATGCCGAACACCGCCTACGCCACGGCCAAGTTCGCCGTGCGGGGCTTCACCGAGGCGCTGATCGAGGACCTGCGCACCCACGCCCCCGCCGTCCGGGTCGCCGTGGTGATGCCGGGGCACGTGGGTACCGACATCGTCCGCAACAGCTTCCGCGCCCACGGCCGGAACCCGGAGGACATGAGCGACGCCCAGGTGGAAGAGCTGATCTCCGCCGACGACCGGGCCAGGCTCGTCCAGGCCGGCCTGCTGGCCGAGGGCGCCTCGGTGGACGACGTGCGCCAGATGCTCCTCCGGATGGCCACCGACTTCCGGGACAAGGCGCCGCTCAGCGCGGCCGAGGCCGCGGCCGTCATCCTGGACGGGGTGCGATCCGGGGCCTGGCGGATCCTGGTCGGCCAGGACGCCCGGATGATCGACGCCGCGCTGCGCGCCAAGCCCGAGTCCGCCTACGACTACGCCGAGCTGTTCGGCGCGGCGGCGCAGCCGTCCGTGCTGCGTGCACCCGAGCAGTAGCACCGCCTGGCGTACCCGGCGCTTGACATGATCGCCTGATCGGTTCTTCTCAGACCAAGAACATCTCACTTCGAGAAGGACTTGATGGACGATCCGGCCAGCGAGGAGGAGTTCCTCGCCAGGGGTTCGTGGAGAGCACGGGCGAGACCACCGAGACCGGCGGCCCCCGCGGCGGGCCCCGGTCCCGGCTGTACCGCCGCGGGGACGCGCGCCTGCTGCACCCGGCGCTGCTGCGGCCCGGCCGTGAGGAGGCCGTGCGGTGAGCGGGCCGGGACGCGGGGCCGCGCCGGCGACCAGCGCGGAAGCCATCGCGCTGATCGAGGCGGCGAGCGGGCCCGGTGAGCTGTTCGGCGCCGACGCGGCGTGCCGTTACCGGCGGCTGGCGCGGCTGACCCATCCCGACACCTGCCCGGGCGACGAGCGCGCGGCCAGGGCGTTCGCCAAACTGGCGAGCTTCTGGCGAGATCACCAGACCGGGCCGCTGGTGGCCCGGGGCGACATCGCCAACCTGTACCGGGTCAGCCAAGGGCTGCTGAAGCTGGTCCGCGATCCGGCGGACAACGACCTGATGCGCCGCGAAGCCGAGGCGCTGACCCAGCTCAGGGGCCAGGCCGACGCACGCTTCCGCGCCTACTTCCCGTCGCTGGTACAGGCGCGGAGGCAGGAAGAGATCCGTTCGGGCATCCAAAGACACGCCAACCTGATCGGCCCGCTCACGGGATTCCGCAGCCTGGCCGAAGTACGGTCCGCCTTCCCGGCCGGCGTCGATCCGCGGGACGCGGCGTGGATGTGGCGGCGGCTGCTGGTCGCGGCCGGCGCCGCGCACCGGGCCGGGGTGATCCACGGCGCGGTGCTGCCCGAGCACGTGATGATCCACCCCGCCGAGCACGGCCTGGTGGTCAAGCCGACCGAGGTGCGCGAGGTGATCGGGGACGGCCTGCAGGCAGGTCTGCCTTTCGACGCCCTGGTCGCCGAGGTCACCGCGAAGTGGGATACCTATTACATCCTCCCGGCGGGCGCCAGCTACGCCGGCGACGCGCAGGTGCTCGGGTTCTGGCGCGACCGGCTCGGCCAGAACGTCATCGAGCTCGCCGACCTGGACGCGGTGTGCGAGACCATCGCGCTGACCGTGGGCCTGGGCGAGGACGCGATCAGCCTGGACGACGGCCTGGCCGACCTCGGCGACGTCGGCTCGCCCGCCGGGCCGGCGGTGTCCCGGGCGCTGGCCGTCATCGGGGCCGGGCGCGCCGCGCTGGAGGTGGCCGCCGCGCCGGACGACCTGGACGGCCCGAGCGGGAACGTCCGGCTGTAGCCGTCATGGGACACCGGCACTACGTGGTGTGCGGGCTGGGCTTCGGGGACGAGGGGAAGGGTTCGGTCAGGGAATTCCTGTGCAGTCCCCGGCGCCCGGACCCGGCCCGGGCGGTGGTCCGGTTCAACGGCGGCGCGCAGGCGGCCCATAACGTGGTGACCGCCTCGACGAGTGGCGCGGCTTCCACCCGTACACCACCTGGTCGAGGACCACCTTCGCCCACGCCGAGACGCTGCTGGCCGAGGCGGACGAGGCCGGCCTTCGCCTCGGCGTGGTCCGGTGCTACCTGACCAGGCACGGACCGGGCCCGCTGGTGACCGAGGACCCCACGCTGGAGATCCCCGAGCCGCACAACCGGCACGGCACCTGGCAGGGCGCGTTCCGGATCGGGCACCCCGACGCGGTCGCGCTGCGGTACGCCGCCGAGACGGCCGGCGGGGTGGACGCCGTGGCGCTGACCCACCTGGACGCGGCCGCGCGGTACCCGCTGCGGCTGTGCCGGGCGTACCAGGCCGGCGGGCGGCGGCTGGCGCGGATCGCGCCCGGGCCGGAACGTGACCTGCGGTGGCAGGAAGACCTCACCAGGATGCTGCTGCGGGCGCGGCCGGTCTACGACGACGTCGGCGGATGGGTTGGCGGCGGCCCCGGCACCGGCGCCGGGCCGGACTGGCCGGGGATCTTCTCCGAGGTGCTGGGCGCGCCTATTGCGCTGCGGTCCTACGGTCCGGCGGCGGCGGACAAGCGCGAGGTGCCTGCGGGTTATCTGGCGCGGGCATGAACACCCGGCCCAGCGTCTCCAGGCTGGCGGGCCGCCGGATCCGCAGCAGGCCGGCGGCGACGGCGCCGGCGCAGAGCCATCCGAGCGCCGCGAAGGGCAGCAGGTCCATCAGCGAGCGGGTGCGGGGATGGATGATGCCCCACAGCGGGAACAGGAACAAGGCGACGGCTACGGCGGGGACGACCAGGTGCCGGCCGGGCCTGAAGTCCGGGCGGAATTCGGTGCGGAACGCGCGGATGGTGGCGACGTTCACGGCCAGGTAGATGAGCACCACCGACAGCCCGCCGGCGCCGGCCAGGTACCCGAAGGCGCGCCCGCCGCCGTAGGCGTAGGTCAGCGGCAGCCCGAGCGCGAGCGCGAGCCCGGCGACGCAGCCGATCGCCACCACCGGGGTGTGGCGGCCGGACACCCGGGCGAGTGAGGTCGGGAGGACCTGCTCGCGCCCCATCGCGAACATGATCCGGATCGCCGCGTTGAGCGCGGCGATGACGAAGCCGAGGCCGGTGAGCACGACCACCAGGTCGATGGTCCACAGCGCGGACGGCGACCAGTACTGGCTGGTGAGAAAGGCCAGCGGGCTTCGCTGCTGGGCGAGGCGGGCGGCGCCGTCCCGCCCCACGCCGAACATCTCCGCGGCGATGACGAGCAGGTAGAACAGGCCGGTCACCGCGACGATGCCGATGGTGCTCGCGGGGATGGAACGGCGCGTGTTCCTGGCCTCCTCGCCGAGCGCGGCGGCCGCCTCGAAGCCGGCGAAGGCGGTGGTGCCGTAGATCATCGCGTTGGTGAGGTCGCTGAGCTGGCCGTGCGGCGACGACGCCGGGACGAGCACCGCGGCCGAGTAGTGCGCCGGGCCGGTCTTGACCAGGATCGTGATGGCCAGGGCCGCGATGACCGCCGTCTCCCCGGCGACCAGGACCAGGTCGACCCAGGACGAGGTGCCGATACCGACGTAGGCGACCAGGACTGCCGCCGCCAGGATGACCACGAACAGCACCCGGTCGCTGACGGTCACGTGCAGCGTGTCGGCCACGAGCTGCGAGGCGTACGCGCTGGTCAGGGAGATCCCGGCGGGCACGTACAGCGCGTAGGCGAAGATCATCATCCAGCCGGTCAGGAACCCCCCGACCACGCCGAGCCCGCGGCTGTTGTAGGTGTACAGCGAGCCGGCCGACGGCAGCCGGCGGGCGAACTCCCCGATGCTGCTCGCGCAGCACAGGGCGGCGGCGAACGCGACCAGGACGACCAGCGGGGACGCGAACCCCGCGTAGGACACGATGAGGACCAGGCCGCCCACGACCGCGCCGGCCGGGGCCACGTTGCTGGCGCCGAACGCGACCACCCGCGCCGACCCGACCGCCCCGCGGGCCAGCCCGTGAGGCTGGCCCCGGCGGCGGCCGTTCAGGCCAGGGCGAGCAGGTGAGACTGCCATGGTCCCAGGGACACGAACAACCCGGGGCCGCCCAGCTCGCCGCCGTCCCGTTCGAACACGGCGTCGCTGAGGAGGTCGGTGAGCCGCCAGCTGCGGCCGGGCAGGTCCGGCCAGTCGAGCCGGATCCGCGCCTGAGCCGGCTGCCCGGACAGGTTGATCACCACGACGTGCCGGTCCGCGCCGGGCCCTCCGGACCAGGACCAGGCGAGCAGGTTGCGGCAGGACTGGTTGTCGGGCCAGCCGCTGGCCTCGAGCAGCCGCCACGCGCCCGCCCGCACCTGGTGCTCGGCCACCTCGGCCAGCAGGCGGTGGTACCAGCCGGACAGCTCCGCGTCGGCCGGCTCGTCCGGGCGGCGGGCGAGGAAGACCGGCGGCCGGACCCGCCGGCCCTGGAACTGCCCTTCGTGCCACATGGTCGCGCCGGGCAGCGTGGCGATGGTCACCGCCGCGGCCCGCTCGGCGCCGCCGTCCAGGCGGCTGGCGATCC
>Ga0335081_10007267_pt1 | contig 17705 bp, 13 predicted proteins | sample Lox_Sample_35_FD_206713 | JGI IMG/M metagenome (GOLD analysis project Ga0335081, IMG submission 206713) | Soil microbial communities from Loxahatchee National Wildlife Refuge, Florida, United States - Lox_Sample_3.5 | ecosystem: Environmental > Terrestrial > Soil > Wetlands | place: USA... | reverse complement strand
GAACCGGACAATCCGGCCGTCCGGCCGCGTCTCAATCACGCCGAACTCGGAAGCTAGGCGCTTGTCGACGGGGATGGCGGCGACAGTTACCCGCGCGCTCTTCTTTTCGTGGTACTCCATCATGCTGGCGATGTTCATGCGATAGATGTGATCGGCGCCGAAGATGGCGACCAGGTGCGGGTCGGCCTGCTCGATCAGGTTGATGTTCTGAAAGATCGCGTCGGCGGTTCCCTGGTACCAGGTCTCGTCGGCCGAGCGCATCTGCGCCGGCACGGGAATGATGAACTGGCTCTTCAGCAATCCACCGAACTGCCAGCCCTCGCTCAGGTGCTGCAGCAGCGACTGGCTGCGAAACTGCGTCAGCACGTAAATGGAATAGATGCCGGAGTTGATGAAATTGCTCAGCACGAAGTCCACGATGCGGTACTTGCCTCCAAACGGAACGGCCGGTTTGGCGCGTTCCTTGGTAAGCGGATAAAGCCGGGTCCCCTTCCCGCCGGCCAGTACGATGCCCAGCACCTTGAGTTGCATATCTCGCGATATTGTTCAACAGAATTGCGGTAGGCGCAAGGTCAACAAAAGAGATGAGCCGCGAATGGACGCGCATTCACGCGAATTAGAGCGGAACAACGTATTCGGTTTGGTGGGCTATTTTCACACATCGGATGAGAAGTGCAAAGGCAGGTCCGAAGCAGGGAAGAATAATTGCGGACTGGAGCAAGAATTCCAACACTGGGAAGTACCTTTTCCAGTCTATCCCCTGACGCTTTCCGCAACACACCTCCCAATCCGCAACCAAGTTCGCCATGTCCTAACAATTCGCGTTAATTCGCGTTCATTCGCGGCCTGGCTGTGTTCCTGGACGGCTCTACTGGATCAAGTACTGCGCCAGCTTGCCGTCCGGCGTGGTGAAGGTACTCAGATGCAGGGCTTTGTCCTTGAGCCGGATCTCGAAATGTCGGTAGGTCATCCCGCCGCGCAACTCAACCGAAAGCTGCCGGAAATTCTGTGGAGCGCCTAGGGGTTTCAGGCTTGCTTCCGCGTCCGATAGCACTTGCGGTGTGAAGTAGGAGTCGGCATCGGAAGTCAGCAATCGCCGGTCGATCTTGCCTTGCTGCAGATCGCTGAAAATCCGGCGGGCCTGTTCGAGTTCCTGTTCCGCCTGTGGATCCTGGACTTCGGCCATCAGTAGCGGCGCAATCTGATTCGTAATCGCGTTGGTTGCGTTCGAACCGTCCATATTAGAAAAGACGACTACCGCAGCACGCGCATCCGGCCAGACGGTGTTCTCGCTGACGAAGCCCGAGACAGCTCCGCCGTGAGACAGCCGCGGATGCCCTCCATCATCCCTGACGCCGATGCCCAGCCCGTACCCAGTAGGCGCCCCATTCTTAAGGCGCGTTGAAGTGATCATCGTATCCATCGATGCTGCGTTCAGCAGCTTGTGCTCGATCAACGAAATATCCCAAAGCGCCAGGTCGTGCGCCGTCATGGCCAACTCACCCGCCGCGAATAGCCAGCCGCGACCCTCGGGCGGCGCGGGCCGCGGAGGTCCCAAAGCAAAGCGCGTGTACCCCGCGGCGTCGGATGGGGCCATTGATTTTTCCGCCAGGTCGATGGCGCTGCTCATTCCCAGGGGTCCAAGAATGCGAGCTTCGAGAAACGCCATCAGCGGCATGCCGGAAACCTTCTCTACAATACGGCCCGCCGCGACAAAGTTCGTGTTGCTGTACTGCCATCGCGTGCCGGGATCGAAATCCAGCGGCTTCTTGGCCCAAATGTCGAGGATTCCGTCCGCCGTGACCGGCTTCAACATAAAAGGCGCCACGTAATCGAGCGGATAGTAATCCTGATAGCCCGATGTGTGGGAAAGCAGCTGGCGAATCGTGATCTCATTGGCGCGGGTCAGGTCCGGCAGATAGCGCCCGACGCGGTCGTCGAGAGAAAGCTTGCCGTCCTGAACCAGCAGCAGGATGGCGCCCGCCATGAACTGCTTGCTCACCGAACCGATGGAGTAACGCATCTCCGGACGCGCCGCGGCGGCCGGTTCCAGACGCGCCTTGCCGTACGCCTGCAGATGCGCGATCTTGCCGTCCTTCACCACCGCAATGGAGGCGCTGGGAGCCCCGGTGTCCGCCAGCACCTGCGCCGCGATGGCATCGATCTTAGCCGTGGTCGCGGACGGCAACTGCGCCTGTAGATGGCACGCCAGCACGGCGATCAAAATGACGCGAAAGTCGATCTTCATGGGATTTGCTCTTCAGATCCCGCATGATACCAGACCCTTCGTGGGGAGTTGAGCAGCGATGGACGCACCCGGCGGCGTACTTTCCTGTTGTTTTCCCAAATGAACCGCGCTATTCTACCTGTTGGAAACCAAGAGATGAAAGAAAAAACGGATGTCCGGCAGGGCACATTGGCTTTGATGGTGCTCAAAACTCTCGATGTGTTGGGGCCGCTGCACGGCTACGGAATCGCCCGGCGCATCGAGCAGATCAGCGGCGACCTGCTCGCGGTGAATCAGGGCACTCTATATCCCGTGCTGTTGAAGCTGGAGCAGGAAGGGGCGATCACGTCCGAGCTGGGTGCCTCGGAAAATAACCGCAAGGCACGCTTTTACCGGTTGACCCGCGACGGACGGAAACAGCTCCGGGCCGAGACCCGGGATTGGGAGCAAACGGCGGCGATTATTGGCCGCTTCTTCACAGCGAAGGCGGAGGATCTGAAATGAGGGCCCTGCGGAGGTTCTTCAAGCGGCTGGCCACCACCGCAGCGCGGCGGCAAAATGAGGAGCGGTTGAAGGAAGAGTTCGAAGAACACCTGGCTCTGCAGACCGCGGACAATCTTCGCTCCGGCTTGTCGCCGGTGGAAGCACGCCGCCAGGCCGTGCTGAAGTTCGGTGCGGTGGAAGGTTTTAAGGAAGAATATCGGGATGAGCTGCGCCTCGCGTTTATGGAAACTCTGCTACAGGACACGCGCCACTCGCTGCGGCGCTTGCGAAAAGCCCCGGCGTTCACCATCACCGCCGTCCTGACGCTGGCGCTGGGCATCGGCGCCACCACCTCTATTTTCACTTTGGTACATGCCGTAATATTGAAGTCCTTGGCTGTGGCGAATCCCAGCGAATTGTACAGGCTTGGGAAAGAAAGCCGTTGCTGTTGGTGGGGTGGGTACAGCCAAGAGAGCGAGATTTCCATTGTCTCGTACGACTTGTACAAACACTTCAGGGACAACACGAAAGGTTTTGCGGAACTAGCGGCATTCGCGGCGGGGGAACAGGTATTTGGCGTCCGGCGCTCAGGCAGCTCGGAGGCAGCCCAAGGCTACCCAGGCGAGTACGTCTCCGGCAATTACTTCACGATGTTCGGCATCAGAGCGTATGCCGGACGAGCGCTTGTGCCGAGTGATGATCGAGCCGGCGCTCCGCCGGTAGCGTTGATGAGCTACCGGCTATGGCAGCAAAGGTATGGGTTGGATCCGTCCGTTATCGGCAGCGTCTTCAATCTGGATAACGAGCCAGTTACCGTGGTGGGAATCACTCCGCCGGGTTTTTTTGGCGACACTCTACGCGACGCTCCGCCAGATTTCTTTTTGCCGTTGGCCGCCGAAGGTGAAGAGGTCAGCAAACCCGAGCGTGCCTGGTTAGATCTGATTGGCCGCATCCAACCGGGCGCAACGCCCGCGTCGATCGAAGCTCAAATGCGTGTGGAACTCAACCAATGGCTGCGCTCGCACTGGGGCGACATGACCGCCAACGATCGCGCGAGACTTCCTAAGCAGACCCTGTTCCTGAGCCCAGGAGGGGCCGGCATTACCAGTATGCGCGAGGAGTATGAGCACTGGCTTCAGATCCTGATGACGGTTTCCGGATTTGTGCTGCTCATTGTGTGCGCCAACGTGGCCAATCTCATGCTCGTCCGTGGCATGGAGCGGCGCCGGCAGACATCATTGAGCATGGCGCTGGGGGTCCAAGCGTCGAGGCTGGTGAGGCAGGCCCTCACCGAAAGCGTTTTGCTCGCTGTGTTGGGCGGCGCGGCGGGTCTCGGGATCGCATTCGCGGGCACGAGCCTCATTTTGCATTTTGCTTTTCCTGCAGCTCGTGGCATGGCGGACATACCCATCAGCGCGTCACCCTCCATGCCGGTGCTCTTGTTCGCTTTCCTCATTTCGTTAGTCACCGGAGTTGCTTTCGGCGTCGCTCCGGCATGGATGGCCACGCGAGTGGATCCGATCGAAGCGCTGCGCGGGGCCAGCCGCTCGACGGCGCGCACGGGCTCGCTCCCACGAAAGACGCTGGTGGTTTTGCAGGCTGCGCTCTCGCTTGTTTTGCTGTCGGCGGCGGGATTGCTCACGGCGGCTCTGCACCATCTCGAGCATCAGGATTTCGGATTCGATCCAGATCGGCGCATCGCGGTGAACTTTGACCCAAGGCTAGCCGGTTATTATGGGCAGAAGCAACTTACGCCGCTTTACAGGCGCGTCTATGACACGCTATCAGGTGTTGCAGGCGTATCGGCGGTGGCTCTTTGCATATACTCACCGTTAAACGGAAACTCTTGGGGTGCCGAAGTTTGGGTGGACGGGCGTCCGCATCCAGGTCCTAACGATGACAACTTTGTTTTCTGGGAACGAGTGACCGCGGGATATTTTGATGTCATCGGCAATCCGATCCTGAGAGGACGCGGCATTACTGAAGAGGATACGTCGACATCGCGGCACGTGGCCGTCATCAATGAAGCGTTTGCACGGAAGTTCTTCAAGAATCAAGATCCGATCGGCAAGTATTTCGGACGTGATGAAATGGGAACGCGCCTATACGAGGTTGTAGGCGTCGCCAAGGACGCCCGGTATCTGAACTTTTGGCTCGACAAGCCGATTGTCCCATTCTTTTTTCTGCCCGGAGAGCAGCATGACTTTTCGCCGAAGGATGGGGCTGAAGTCAGCCCGAGCTCGCATTTCCTGCGCGACGTAGTCATTGTGACCAAGCCTGGAGCGAGCCTGCCCTTTGCGCAGTTGCAGCAAGCCATGGCGTCGGTCGATCCCAATCTGCCGATCCTCTCGATTCGCACTTTGAGAGAGCAGGTAGCCAGTCAGTTCCGGCAGCAAAGGCTGATCGCGCAACTCACCTCTCTTTTCGGAGCCCTGGCGCTCATCCTGGCCTCCATCGGCGTCTACGGCGTCATGGCCTATAACGTGGGCAGCCGCACGAGTGAGATCGGAGTGCGCATGGCGCTGGGCGCGGATCGCAGCGACGTTTTCAGATGGATTCTGCGTGGAGCGCTGGCCCTGATTTCGCTTGGACTGCTGTTGGGTATACCGCTGGCGCTGGCGGCAGGGCGGTTCTTAGGACATCAGCTTTATGGAATCGATCAATACGATCCCATGATTTTTGCTTCAGCGATCTTGGTCCTTGGCTCCTCCGCCCTCGCCGCGGCCCTGATTCCCGCGTTCCGCGCGAGTTCCATTTCGCCATCACAAGCCTTGCGTGCGGATTGATTCCCGACTGGGGCCTCAGCGCGCCGAAAGAAATTGTAGGATCTCGCGCATCACCCGTTCGCCTTGATCGGTCTGAAAGAGGAACTGCGCATGCGCAGAGCCGTCCAGAATTAGCAACCGTTTTGGCTCCGGCATTTTCTCGTACTGTTTCTGAATTCCCGGAAGCCTCGGCCCATCCGCGTTGGCATCGTCGCGAGCCACGATAAATAGCTTGCGCACCTTCAACTTTTCCGGCGGGCCATCTCCCGCGGCCGCGCCCAAGCCCACCAGGCCATCGATCTCACCCGCCTCGGCTTCTATCGCAGCATCGGCCGCGGCCCAACCTCCCATGCTTCCGCCAACCACCGAAACCGTCGTCGCGCCCGCCTTTCGCAAATAGCGGACAGCGGCCAATACGTCCAAGTGGAGCGGAGCGCTCAGGGGATCCGCCTGACCCGGACCTCGCGACTGACCGACGCCGCGAAAATCGATCGCCAGCACGCGGAATCCCGCCTTTTCAAGGACTCGCGCCTGCTTCTCCCAACTCTCCTTATTGAAACGTCCGCCGTGAGCGAGCACCACGCCGCGCGAGCCATCTCCATACATGTCGGCATAAACGAGTCCCCCATCCTGAGTCGGGAAGGAAACGTGCTTCTGCGCCGCCGCGGATCCGACGAGGAGTAGCAACGCCGCGACCGCTCGGATCCATGACCTCTTCTGAGCCATCATCTTGTCTATTCTGCACGAATTGTTGTGGCGGGATCGGCCGCAGCGGCGCGGGCCGCCGGGCGCAGGCAACCGAGCAACGCAACGGCGGGAAGCAATAGCAGAGCGAGAGCGTAACTCATCGGGTCGCGTGGAGAGACGCCGTAGACCAGCGCGCCGAGCCAGCGAGTCGCAATCACAGTCGCGCCCGTGCCCAACAGTGCGCCTAAGGCCGCGAGTCCGAGTGCCTGACCCAGGACCAGGCGGAAAACATCGCGTGCGCCGGCTCCCAGTGCCATGCGGATGCCCATTTCCGGCAGACGGCGCGACACTTGGTAGTTGAGCACGCCATAAATTCCAGCAGCGGCCAGCACCAGCGCCAATGCGCTGAAGATTGCAGCGAGCACGGCGGTAAAGCCGGCAGGGGCGATCTGGCGCGCCACGTACTCGGTCATGGGCCGGACTTTGGCCATGGCAAGGCCGGGGTCGCGACGGCGCAGCATCTCGCGAATTGCAGGCACCAGCGAGAGCGGCTCAACGCGGGTGCGCAATACATACGTCAACGGACTGCGAGGACTCTGCTCGAACGGAATGTAGATTTCCTCGCGCACTTGTGTGGTGAGTGAATGGTTCCGGACGTGCTCGACCACGCCGACCACGACGCTGGAGACGGGTGCGAACCCACCGTCGATCACGTGCTCGACTTCGATCTTCTTTCCGAGCGCGGACTGGCCGGGCCAGGTGAAGCGCGCCAGCAGATCATCCACGATGAGCACCGGACGGGCTCCGGCGCGATCCTGCGCGTCGAAATACCGGCCTTCGAGGAGGCGCGTGCCCATGGCGGCGAAGTATCCGGGCGTTACACAGCGATGATCGGCAACACGCTGTGCGGCGCCATGCGGAGCGATTCCTTCGGGACGATAGGGGCTGTACCAATTGGGAAAGTCGTCCAGCGGCAGGTGCGAGGTGGCGCCTACGCGCTCGACACCGGGCAAGGCGGCGAGTTGGGCTTCCCAATCGCCGATGGAGTTCAGCGGCACTTCGGGGCTCAGAGGGCTGCCGAAAGCGATCTGGAAAGTGAGCCTGTGACGCGGCTCGAAACCGGGGCTGACCTGTTCGATTTTGGAGAGCGTGCGCGCGGCGAGTGCGGCGCCTGTGACGAGCACGAAAGCAAAGGTGATCTCACCCACCACGAGAGCGCCGCCAGTGCGGCGGTGCAGTCCGCCAATCCAACCACGTCCACCGGTGCGCAGGCTTTCGGTGAGATCGAGCCGGAATGTCTCAAGCACGGGGGCCAACCCGAATAACAGGGCGGCGCCGAGCGAGACGGCAACCACGAACGCAAGCACTGGCCAGTCGAGGCCGGCATCATCGATGCGCGCCAGGCGCTCCGGGCGGATCGCCCGCAGAGCGCGAAAACCGGCCCAGCCCAAACCCATTCCGCACCCACCGCCGAGAAGGCAGAGCACACTGCCTTCAGCCAGCAACTGACGCACGATTCGGCTGCGCGACGCGCCGATCGCGAGACGGAGCGCGATCTCCTTGCGGCGCTCGGTAGCACGGGCGAGGAGCAAGCTGGTGACGTTGACACAGCAGATCAAAAGAAGCACCGACGCGCCCGCAAACAGAGCGCTCAGCGCGGGCCGCAGGTCGCGAACCGCATCGGACTGCATACCGGTCAGCGCGAAACGGAGATTTTGAGCATTGTAATCGGTGGAGGCCCCGCGGATTTCGGCAGCAACGCGATCGAGATCCCGCTGGGCTTGAACGATCGAAACGCCGGGTTTGAGGCGAGCGACCAGCCGGATGAAGTACAGGTCACGAGGCCCGGAATAGATGTTGTAGGGGAAGGGGATGAAGGCCTGCACATCGGCGGGCACGTGGGCGTCAGGCGCGAAGTGAAGCTGGAAATCGGCGGGGAGAACGCCTACCAGAGTGGCTGCGCCGCGCGTGGCCAGGCCCGTGCCGATGAGGTTCGCGTTCGCGGCGAATCGGCGGCGAAAGAATCCGTCGGTGAGCACGATGGCAGGCCGTCCACCGGCCTGTTCGTCTTTGGTGAAAGTGCGGCCTTGGGCGGCGCGCACACCCAGCACGTCAAAGAAATTAGGTGTCACCTGGGCCACCTTGACCTGCTCGGGACTCTCGCCGGTAAACGTCTCCGTACCCACCCAGATTCCCGCGACGCCGATCAGCGAGTTGTTGCGCCGCTCGATTTCGCGCACGATCGGGCCGGAGACGGGAGCGCGCGCGGTACCGGCGTCTCGGAAGCTTCCCAGGATGAGCGTCAATTGTTCTGGGTCCCTGTAGGGAAGGGGCTGCAGCAGCACGGCGTAGAATACGCTGAATACGGCTGCATTGACGCCGATCCCGAGCGCCAGCGTGCCCACGGAGATGAGCGCGAATGAACGCCGTCGGCGCAGGCCGCGCCAGGCGTAGCGCACATCCTGCATCGACGTTTGCAGAGCCGATCCTACTAAGGTGTCGCGCACATTTTCCTTCACCTGTTCCAACCCGCCGAATTCAAAGCGCGCGATTCGCCGCGCTTCAGCCAACGGAATGCCCTGCGCGACAAAGCCATCAACGACTATTTCGAAGCTGGAGCGAAGCTCTTCATCCAAATCGTCCTCCAAGCGGCGGCGATGGAATAGGTTCGCCAACACATGGCCGAGGCGTTGAAACATCGCGTCTCCTATCCTTCCGATTCCAGCATCCAGTTCATAGCCGAAGTCATCAAGCGCCAGTTGCGCTTCTCTGCGGCAAGCTGGGCGCGTCCGGCGCGGCTGAGAGTGTAGTAACGCGCGCGCCGGTTGTTTTCCGAGGGGGCCCATTTGCCGTCGATCCAGCCTTTTTGTTCCAGACGCCGGAGCGCGGGGAAAAGTGATCCGGCCTTGACCACGAAGGTGCCGTGCGTCACCTGGTGAATCCGGTCAGCAATGCCGATGCCGTGCATGGGGGCGAGTTCTAGCGCGCGCAGAATGAGCAGATCCAGTGTGCCATGCAGAATATCCATAGCTAAACATCAGAATTTATCATGTTGCAGACTATTTTTCTATAGACTATCTTTAGGAAGGTTTAAGGGTATGCAGCTCCTGCAGTTCCGCTACAATCACTGCATGTCAAAAACCCGCTTCCGCACTGCTGCCGTCGTCGGCACGGGCATGATGGGGCCTGGGATTGCCGCCACTCTGGCCTTGGGAGGCTTGCGCACCACCCTTCTGAGCCGCACCGAAGACAACGCCGCCAAAGGCGTAGAATCCGCCCGTCAGCGGTTGCGCATCCTTGTGGACAACGGACTGGCGGAGCTTGTCGACGTCCGTGCGGCTTTCGACCGTCTCATCGGGTCGTGCGCCTTCGATCGAACCATCGGAAGCGCGGACGTGGTGATTGAGTCCGTTCCCGAGAACATGGATATGAAGCAGAAAATGTTCGTGCGCATGGAGAACATTGCGGACCGGGCGGCCGTACTGGCGAGCAACACCTCCGGCCTCAGCATCACGGCCATCGCCTCGCGTTGCCGCCGGCCCGAGCGCGTGCTCACTACGCACTTCTGGAATCCGCCGCATCTGATGCCATTGGTCGAGATCGTGCAAGGCGAGAAGACTTCGGCGGCGGTCGCGCAGAGCGTTCGCGAGCTCGTGGCCGCCTGCGGCAAAGTTCCGGTGATGGTCAAGAAAGACCGGCCCGGCCAGCTCGGCAACCGCCTGCAAATGGCGCTGGTGCGCGAAGCCGCTTACATCGTCGAGGAAGGCATCGCGGACGTTGAGGATGTGGACCTGGTCGCCAAGAATGGTTTTGGGCTGCGCATGCCCGCATATGGGATCTTTGAACACCAGGATGCCGTCGGCCTCGACATGGCCATCGGAATCCTCGATTACGTGGCCAAGGATTTATGCAACCTGCCCAAAGCGCCCAACAACTACCGTGCGAAAGTGGCGCATGGCGACCTCGGCGCGAAAACCGGCAAGGGCTTCTACGACTGGTCTAAAAAGTCGATTGAAGAAGTCAAAGCGCGCCGCGACCAATTTGTCATGAACGTGCTGCGCGCCAGAAAAATCGAGCAACCGGCCTAATCCACCCAGTTCATGGCCAGGTTCACAAACGTGCGCACGCCCACGCCGATCGGCCCTTTCGACATGTAAGGTTTGGCTTCATCCAGCCACGCGGTGCCGGCGATGTCCAGATGCACCCAGGGCGTCTGCTCCGCAAACTCGCTGAGGAAGAGCGCCGCGGTGATGGAACCAGCCGGCCGGCCGCCCACGTTAGCCATATCGGCGAACGCGCTTTTCAGTTGTTCTTTGTAATCGTCGTCCAGCGGCATGCGCCACATCTTCTCGCCCGCGGCGCGAGCGGATTTCAGCACCCGTTCCACCAGCCCGTCATCCGTGCTGAACGCGCCGATGTTGATGCTCCCCAGAGCCACCACGACCGCCCCGGTCAGCGTGGCGGCATCCACCAGATGCGTGCAGCCCAGGCGCCGCGCGTAAGTGAGCGCGTCGGCCAGGATCAGCCGGCCCTCCGCGTCCGTGTTAATCACCTCGATGGTTTTGCCGGATAAAGAGGTGACGATGTCGCCGGGGCGCTGCGCCCGGCTGCCCGGCATATTTTCCACCGCAGGGATCAGCGCCGTCACCGCAATCGACGGCTTCAACTGTGCCAGTGCCCGCATCGTGCCGATCATGGCCGCGCCGCCGGCCATGTCGTACTTCATTTTTTCCATGCCGTCGGCGGGCTTGATGGAGATGCCGCCGGTGTCAAACGTGACGCCCTTGCCGACAAGGCCCAGGTGGGCTGCGCCGCTTGCCTTCGCGGGCCTGTAGCGCAGCACAATCAGAGCCGGAGGTTCCGCGCTTCCCAGCGCGACTCCCAGCAGCGATCCCATGCCAAGCTGACGCATGCGATCCTGGTCCAGCACTTCGCACTCGAGCCCGTTCGCGCCGGCCATTTGCCGGGCAGCTTCCGCCAGCGATGTTGGCGTCAGCTTGTTGGCCGGTTCATTGATCAGCGAGCGCGCCATGTTCTGGGCTTCCGCAATGGTGCGGCCCCGCTCCGCCGCCTGATTCAACTCCGCTCCGCCGCCCGGAGCTGACACGGTGAAATGATCTACAACCTTGACGTCTTTCTTATCGCTCTTATAGCGGTCGGGTTCGTAGTCGCCGAGCATCGCGCCTTCTACCGCCGCCTGCACGTGCTCGGGCGTGGCGAGCGAACCCTCGAGTAATATCCCGATATTGCGGAGCGATCGCGATTTCAAATGTCGTAGCGCCGCGCTCGAAACGCGCCGCAGCTCGAAGGCTGTGAATTTCCCCGCTGGTCCGGCGCCGGCGAGCAGCAGCCGCTTGGCCTTGAAACCTTGCGGGTGATGCACCACCGTCATCTCGAAGATCTTGCCGGCAATCTCTCCCGAACCGTAAACATCGCTGAGCGAGTCTTTGAACCGATCATTGGGTTTGCCCTCGAACGTCAGGGCGATGAGTGCATCGCACTCCAAGGATTCGACAGGCGTCTGTTCCAGATGAATCTGCATTTAGTCTCCGTATTTGGCTTTGCTGCGGCGGACCGCATCGCGCGCCTCGGTTTCCGCCGTGCGGGCGCGCTCGGCCTCGCGCTTATCGTGCATCTTTTTGCCGCGCGCCAGGGCCACCTCACACTTGATGCGGCCCCCCTTCAGGTAAATCCTGGTGGGAATCAGGGACAGCCCTTTCTCCCGGGTCTTCCCTAGCAATTTATCAATTTCGCGGCGATGAAGCAGCAGCTTGCGGCTGCGAACCGGCGAGTGATTCTCCCGATTCCCATGGGAATACTCGCTAATGTGGGCATTCACCAGCCATGCCTCATTTTTTTCGATGGCCGCGTAGCTTTCACGTAACTGGATTTTGCCCGATTTAGCGGACTTCACCTCGGTACCTGTGAGTACCAGGCCGGCCTCAAAGCGCTCCATCAGGAAATAGTTATGGCTTGCCTGCCGATTGTCACTTAAAATCTTGAAATCAGGTTCTTTTGTCGCCAAGTATGCGCCTCAAATTGCTGTCCACGCTCGGGAGCCGGTTCGCGTCAGTCATTTTGATGATAATGCACGCGCCGCTTGTCTCGCATCCTGCGAACTGGCCGCCCTCCAAATCGTAAAATGCTGAGTCCTAAAAGGTTAGGGAAAACTGCCGCCTTCGCGATGCTGGTAACCCTGGTTGGGGTTGCGGCACTGGAGGCTCGCACCCGCAAAGGCGACCGGTTGCTGGCCCAGAGCCGGGCCGCCGAAGTCGCCAAGCAATGGGACAAAGCGTTGTCGTTTGCCGAGGAGGCGCTGAGCGAAGATCCGGCAGATATTGCGTACCAACTCGCCACCACCCGCTTGCGTTATTACACCGGGCAGTATCACGTGGACGAGGGCCGGCGGATGCGCGACCAGGGCAAACTGGAAGAGGCCCTGGCGGAATTCCAGAAAGCTTACGGCATTAATCCCGCTCTGGCCATGGCGCAAGAGGAGATTGAGCGCACGAAGCGCATGATCGAGCGTGAGAAGAACAAGCCCGCCTCCGAGCAAAAGCCTGAAGAGAGGGGCTTTACTCCGGCGCAGGTGGAAAAACAGAGAGAAGAAAAGAAGTTTGCCTCCATGCAGCCGCTCCCGGAGCTCAAACCGCTGAATGCCGCTGCTATCAATATTAGAATGAACAACCAACCGCCCAAGGTTCTGTTCGAGACGGTGGGCAAACTGGCGGGTATCAACGTCCTGTTCGATCCCGAATTCTCATCGGGCGGCACACCGATCAAGCCGCAATCCATTGAATTGAATAATGCCACCCTCGACGAAGCGCTGGATTACGTGGCTCTGATCACCAAATCCTTTTGGAAGCCGATCTCGCCGAACGCCATCTTCATCACGCAGGACAATCCCACCAAGCGCCGCGAATTCGAGGATTGGGTGGTTCGGGTGTTTTACCTAAACAACGTCCTGACGGCGCAGGAGATCCAGGAAATCGTGACGGCGGTCCGCACGGTCGCCGAGATCCAGAAGATTTTCACCTACCAGGCGCAGAACGCCATTATTGTGCGCGCCGAAGCGGACAAAGTCGCTTTGGCGGAAAAGATCATTGCCGATCTCGACAAGCCGAAGGCGGAGGTTCTGGTGGATGTGATGGTGATGCAGGTCAGCAAGGCAAAGGAGCGCGATCTGGCAGCCGCGGTGGCGCCCAACGGCATCAATTCGCCCATCAGTTTCACGCCGCGATCGAGCATCACGGTGCCGGCCGGCGGTTCCAGCGCGGGAACGGGTACAGGCACAGCCGCCACAACCAGCCTTCCGATTTCCAACCTTGGCCAGGTCAGCTCGCGAGATTTCTCGTTGACCCTGCCGGGCGGCCTTCTCAATGCGCTGATGAATGACACCAACAGCAGAGTTCTGCAATCGCCGCAGGTTCGTGCGGTGGACGGGCAAAAAGTCAGCATGAAGATCGGCGAAAAGGTGCCGTACGCCAGCGGCAGCTTCCAGCCGGGGATCGGCGGCGTGGGTATCAATCCGCTGGTCAATACGCAATTCACGTTTCTGGACGTGGGCGTCAATATCGACATCGTGCCGAAGATCCACGGAAGCGACGAGGTGTCCCTGCACGTCGAAATCGACATTTCCAACGTGAAGCAGTTCCTCAATCTGGGCGGCGTCCAGGAGCCGGACGTAGCGCAGACCAAGATCGTCAACGATGTCCGCCTCAAGCAGGGAGAAGTGAACCTGATGGGCGGGCTTATCCAAGTCCAGGAGAACAAGACACAGACCGGGGTGCCAGGTCTGGGCAGCATTCCGCTTCTCGGGCACCTGTTCACAAGCCAAACAACCACCAAGGATGAGAGCGAACTGGTGATCGCATTGATTCCGCACATCGTTCGCGCTCCTAACATCACCAATGTGAACATGCGGACCATCGGGACGGGCAACGCGACGGTGGTGAAGCTGAATTACGCGCCGGAGAAGGCGGCCGAAACGCAGCCCCCGGCTACTCAGCCCGCGCCGCAACCGGTGACCGCTGCGCCCAACGTTCCTCCGGCGACTGCGCCCCCCGCAGCCGCGTTGCAACCAACAGGGCCTGGCAATGCCCCGTCCGTCCCTGCGCCCGCGGCTACTGCGCCAATTGTCCCGCCGGCCAAGCCGCCAGGGCAGCCCGCGCCACAGCCGGAAGCCAAGGCCCGCGTGATGTTCGTGCCCGCGCAGGCCAGCGCTCAACTCAATGGGACGATTACGGTGAGCCTGATGGTGGAAAACGCCGCGGATCTTGCGTCCACTCCCATGCTGGTCCGCTTCGATCCCAAGGTTCTGCGCCTGAACGACGTGGTGCGCGGTAATTTGCTGACCAGCGATGGACAGCAGGTGGCTTTCTCCAAGAACGTCCTCAACGATACGGGAGAAGCGACGGTAAACGTCAGCCGTTTTCCCACCACAGGCGGCGTCAGCGGATCGGGTTCGCTGGTGACCTTGGTCTTTCAGGCTGTGGGCCGGGGCGAAACCGTCGTAACGGCGCCACAACTGACCCTGCGCAATTCTCAATCACAACCCATCCTGACCGCGGCGCCACAGCTTTCGGTCAGCGTGAACTAGAAATCCATGCGGCGCCGGAGTGAGAGCGGGCTGACGCTGGTTGAGCTGATCGTGGCCTTCACGATTCTGCTCATCCTCACCAGCATGGCGGTACCCCTGGCGCGCGCCAGAGTGCGCGGCGAAAGGGAGCGCGAACTGCGCCGGGTACTGATCGAGATAAGAACCGCCATCGACAAGTACAAAGACATGGCCGACCAGGGGTTGCTGGCTCCGGGGAAAGCCGGACAAGAAGGCTATCCCGAAAACCTGGACGTTCTGGTGGCGGGCGTCAAAATGTCCGGGCAGGTGGACAAGAAGGCGCGTCTGTTGCGGCGCATTCCCAAGGATCCCATGACCAACTCCACGGATTGGGGATTGCGCAGCATGCAGGATGATCCCACCTCCACGGGATGGGGCGGGCAGAATGTTTTCGATGTTTACACCAAGAGCACGGATAAGGCGGGGGATGGAACTCCCTATTCGGAATGGTAGCCGCAACGTGACCGCGTCGCTTCGCCGCCGCGCCAGACATTGCGGGTTTACCCTCATCGAGCTCCTGATCGTGATGTCGATCATCGTGGTCCTGGTCTCGATTGCACTCCCGCTTTACCAAAGGTCCATCATCCGGGCCAAGGAAACCGTGCTGCGCAGCAACCTGATGTCCATTCGCACGACCATTGACGAGTACACTTACGACAAGCAGAAAGCTCCACAAAGCTTGCAGGACCTGGTCCAGGAAGGGTACATGAGGCAAGTTCCCTTCGATCCGATGACGGGCTCCAATACCACCTGGCGCCTGGTCATGGAAGACGCGGGGCAAAGCGTAAGCCAGGCCGAGCCCGGCATCTTCGACATACACAGCGGATCGGATAAAATGGGCTCGGATGGGACGCCTTACGCAGAATGGTAAGTTAGTTACAAGTGTTTCATTAATCCTCTTACTATCTGCGCGCGTAAGTTACTCGCAAAACACGCTCATTTGCAGTCCGTCCGCCGCCCCCACGGTAGTTCATTCCGAAGGTCTGTCGGAAAGGGTAGGTGACATCATATTGAGCTGCTCGGGAGGCGCGCCGGGAGCCACTATTAGTGGGAACTTAACGGTATTCCTGACGGTGGATGTTACCAACAAGCTCGCTCTGAACAACACGGTGGACGCGCAGTTATCCGTGGACACAGGCTCCGGTCCCTCGGCTTCTAACGCCGCGGTACAACTCGCCGCGCCGGGTGCGATCGCTTTCAACGGGCTCCGCTTCACTCTGCCAGCTTCCGGGATCGTGACGCTGCGAGTTACGAACTTGCGCGCTAATGCGAGCCAATTGCAAGTGGGGGATTGGGCCACCACGGCGCAGATGCCCATCAAGGCCTACGTTGCGTTCAGCTCTCCGAACAACCTGGCGGTAAGCAACGATCAGTTCACCGTGGCGTATGCACAGCCGGGGCTGCTCACGGAATCTTCCTCAAGCGGAGTCCGCTGTAACGGATCGCCCTTGCCGTCCAAGATCAATCTGGCAAACCTGCTCGCCACCCAAACCGCCTTTTTCTCCACGCGTGTGACCGAGGGCTTTGCCAGCTCGTTTCAGCCGAAGGATGCCTTCTCTGACTCGGGCACGCGCATCCTGGTGCGCTATTCAGGATTTCCTACGGCCGCGCGCCTTTTCGTGCCGGATTTTGTCGCCGGTTCCAGTGCGGTCACGCCCACTGCCGGCGGCGATCTGGGTGTGCCTCAATCCGGCGGCCAGTACTCGCCAAACGCCACCGGATCACTGCTCCTGATCCGCGTAACGGGAGCGGATGAAACGGGCGGCGGCGGCGCACTGGCTTTCCCGGTTCCAGGAATGGGGACCACAACTTTCACGTCCGCGAGCGAAATTCCGATGTCCAATGGCGCGGGGAATGCGGTGTATGAGGTGGTGGATGCGAATCCCTCTGTTCAGGAGAGCGCGCAGTTCCCGACGTTCGTGGGACTGGCGCCAACCGGCGGCGGCAATACCATCGTGGCGGATGCCAAGGTTTCCTTCGCGCCGCTTTCCACCATCAATATTGCATCCAGCGACCCGGTGCCCCGGTTTGCAGACGTTGTGCCTCAGTCCGACTGCTCCACGCTGCACGACTGCGACGCGGCCTACTTCGCGCATCTGGTTGTGAATTCGCCGGCTCTCGATTTCACATCGCCGGTGGGAGGAGGCCGGCAGCATCAATATGCAAGCGTCCTCAATCGTGGCGGCGGCCTGATGAACTGGAACGCCACAGTGACTTATCAAAACGGTTCCGGCTGGTTAACGGTAGACCCTGGGTCGGCGTTCAATAACACGACGCTGGACGTGAACATCTATCCCAGCCCGCTGGGGGCCGGGACGTACGCGGCGGAGATTACGGTGGATGCCGGGCCGCTGGTAGGAAGCAAGACGATTCCGGTGACGCTGACTGTATCCGCCGAATCGGCGGCGCCGGTGATCGGCTCGGTCATAAACGCCGCAACCTGGCAGCCGGGACCGCTGGTGGCGGGGTCGCTCGGAACCATCATGGGATCGAACCTCAAGGGCACACATGTCGCTGTGGCGTTCGACGATCTGCCCGCAACGGTGCTCTACGACAGCAGCACGCAGATTGATGTGCAGGTACCGGACGAGTTGGGATTCATGCCGTCCGCACAAATGATCGTTACGGTAGACGGACAGGTGGCCGCACAAAACGTCCCGCTGGCCATCGTCGCGCCCGGTATTTTCATGGGCGGTGTGCTGAACCAGGACGGCACGATCAACAGGGCGTCGAATCCCGCGGCAGCCGGAAGCGTGATTGAGATCCTGGCAACCGGACTGGCCTCCGCGCGAAGCGGCGCGATTACGGCTCAAATTTCAAACCGCTTGAGCATGGCCAGCCTGACGCCGGACTCCGCAGGGCTGGTCCCCGGCGTCCCCGGCGTGCAACAGGTCAAAGTCACGATTCCCATCGATCTCGGGACGAC
>Ga0335081_10007265_pt1 | contig 17711 bp, 23 predicted proteins | sample Lox_Sample_35_FD_206713 | JGI IMG/M metagenome (GOLD analysis project Ga0335081, IMG submission 206713) | Soil microbial communities from Loxahatchee National Wildlife Refuge, Florida, United States - Lox_Sample_3.5 | ecosystem: Environmental > Terrestrial > Soil > Wetlands | place: USA... | reverse complement strand
ACTGAAGTAAATAAGATAGCGTCTCATGCACCTTGACAGTGATTTCAACTTTTCGTATCTATATTCGGTTTGGGCCCAAATTCTTGTCATTTCGTCGAGAGTTACCCGTATTAATAGTGAGATTGGAGTTCAGATATCCTAATACATATCTGTATACATACTCCCTACGATGAGTGTTCCTGATATGCTTGTCGGCCAGTCTTCTATCACTCCCAGACAGCTTGAGATATTGGAGGCGTATTTCCGTGTCGCCTCCGGTGAAATGAAGATGAAAGACGCGGCTGCGCTCGTGTCTCGAGGCAGAACACGAGGAAAGTCAGATGCGCCCTTGACAATCGGATCCTATTCTCGCACCGTTCGCCAAGCCCGTACCAACGTCAGGAAGTCTTTGTTGACAGTTGTCATCGCGCTCTGGCTAGGTCTGGTCAGAGTAGAAGATCTACGCCGACTCTTCGATTTGGTGGGTGGAGGCGCCCACGAACTGTCTGATGAGGAGGCGACACGGTTTCTGCAGCTCTTGGATGTCCTCCTGCGACGTATCATTGTGTGACGGCATCACACTTAAATCACATATGAGTGTGACACAACCTGAATGGCTCTGGTTGACGATCTGGTCACAGCCGTTCTCTTGGCGTCGGTAGGATTTTTTGTCGCTTTGGCTTTCGGTCTTGTGGTCAGGTATAGGCAGTTGTCACAAAGAATCAGTGCGTCCACAGACCTGGGCCATGACTTGTGGCAGGCGCTTGAGCAGAGAATGAAGAAGCAAGATGAGCGCATACTTGACGTCATGGTAAGGCTCGACGTCCTCCAGTCGAGAGTGCTGGCTGCTACGGCCCCCCAATCTCCCGTTAGTCCTTCTCAGACGCCGGCGCCCGAGTCGCGGCCGCAACCTGCCCAGGAGTCCACTGAGGATGTGATGCCGCTGACGCTTCCTGTGCAACAGCCCGAGTCACAGGTAGAGTCACAGACATCACATGTTCCCGCGCGTGAGGTTCAGCTTGATGAGACACAGCTGAAGGTCATCAACTTGCTCGCTGAGAGTCCGAAGAACACTCGTCAGCTGACAGACGCCGTGGGCTTGTCCCGCGAGCACACTGCACGGCTCATGAAGGCGCTCTTCGAGGCGGGGGTCGTCACGCGCAACGCTGCGACGAAGCCGTTCGTTTACCAGCTTACGGACCAAGGCAAACGATACCTGACCCCTGCTTCGGGCTGACTTCTTTCCTGTTCGGTTGCGGGGTCCCGTATCATTGGCCTTCACCAAATGGATATCTAACGCAGGTCAGGATGTTTGGGTGTCATGACCCCGGAAGAAGGAATCACGAGAGAATTGAGCCTTGGTGAGGTTGTCTCTAAGACCTTCGAGCTTTGCCGGAGAAATTTCGTGAAGTATACTGTTCTCTTTCTCGTTGTGGAGGTGGTGATTGGACTGGTGAGCGTCTGGGCGTATGGCGCGTTCCCCCTCCCGGCGCCTCCTGGCAACGCGACCACTAGCCAGGATATCGCTAATTGGGCGTCAGGCTTCTTCACGAACTTGATCTATCTTATTGGGGTCGTTGGTGCCGTGTCTCTGATCTTCGGCACCATCGCCTATGGAAGCACCATTAAGATGGCGTCCGAGGAGGTCGAGAACAAACCCGTTGATCTAGGCGCGGCCATAAGATTCGCCGCCTCTAAGATGCCTTGGATGTGGGCCTTGGGCATCATATTGGGCATCGTTGTAGGACTGGGATTCATCGCCCTAGTCATTCCCGGAATAATTTTGGCGATAATGTTCTCCGTCTCATTTCAGGCACTCCTAATTGACAACGCTGGAATTGGTGGAAGTCTGGGGCGTAGTCGTGAACTTGTTAGCCACCGGTGGTTGAAGACGTTCGCTGTCTTCCTTGTCTTTGTCATCATAGTGGGCATAGCAGCCGCTATAGTGAACGCCATCAGCGCTCCTTTCGGATACTGGAGCCAGCTGGTGAGCAGTGTCCTCTCTGCCTTCTACCAGCCAATAATCCCGGTCGCGACTACAGTGTACTTCTACTCGAACCGCGCGAGGGTAGCTCCGGCTACTGCGGTTCCGGCAGCAATGCCTGCCTCAGGAATGAAGTTCTGCCCCAACTGCGGGACCCAGCTGCTTGCTTCCATGACCTTCTGCTCGAACTGTGGCGCCAAACAACCGGCGTAGTTTGGTGGCCGCCTGCCTAGTGGCCTCTGATTCTGGTTAGAAGCCCATCTCGCACTGTCGGCCATTCGCCTGTGATGACTGAATACACCATTGAGTCGCGTGTCGATCCGTCAACCCTGATCGTGTGGCTTCTGAGTTTCCCTTCGAACTTCACCCCGATTTTCAGGATGGCTCGTTGTGAGTGGAGGTTATTGACGTCGGTGACGAACTGGACTCTAATGGCACCCCAGTCCTCGAAAGCGTGTTTCATAAGAAGGTATTTGCACTCCGGGTTCACCTTGGTGCCTTGGACGGCGGGGGTATACCAAGTAGACCCAATCTCCGCGGTCTTTTGTTCAGAATCAATCATGAGGTACGATGTGCTTCCAACTACTTGGTTGTCTGTCTTCGTCTTCACCACGAAAGCGTAGCCTTTGTCCCCCTTCTCACTCTTGAGGCCACGAGCAATCCGTTTGTCGACGTCCTCCTTTGTATGGAGCGGCCTGAGGAACCAATTCCAGTCCAGCTTTTCGGAGGCAACCAAGAGAGCTGATGTGTGTTCCTGCCGCAGAGGCTCCAGACGGACTCGAATTCCCTCGAGCACGCAGGGTCCTAGCTTCTGGATTGACATAGACTTCCGTCAGGCCCCCTTAACCGCTATAGAACTATTGTCCGATCTTTCGCACGCCCCCACCCCTGCTTTTCCTGTTCTTCCACTCCAAGGAGCCCTTCAGAATAGAATAATTTTACGTAAGTAAAGGAGCCCGTTCTCGGTTGGCAGCCTTAAGCAGATATGCCTTGAGGTCTATCCGCGATAGCAATTGGTCAGAGTTCAGTGCCTGGGGCGCTCAATCAAACGGGAGGAAAAACTCCAATGGAAATGGTGGGGTGGGGGTTCCTAGTGAAGACGGGTGAAGAAGGGACCCACCTAAGCCACAGCGCCACCCCACCGTTTCCACTGGAACCTGTCCAACCTCGGAAGGTGTGAAACGCCCGAATCTGACCCCTCTGTTTCCATTGGAGCCAGTGCAGAGCTCCTAGCAATCATTAACGAGTGAACTTCAGTGAACCAGTTCCACCGTATCAATCCACAGTCAAACCATCTAAGCCTCTAGTTCACAAGTTCACACCAGACACGGCTTTATCGGGGCTAAGGTCAGCGGCGGGGCCGTAAATTGCGCAAGCGGATTAAAATCGAGCTGGAGGACGAGGAAGGGACCAAATACACACTTGCGCTGGAAGGCGCCGTCTCCCGGGACAAATTGATGAAGGCCATGGACATGCTCGAGGTAATGGACATGCCCCTTGACCACACCCTCAGGACCCCCGATCAAGGGACGTTCTTCGGAAAGGTGCAGACGCTTCTGGAAACCACGTTTGCAGCAGGCGACTTCTCGTCGACCGACGTGGCCCGGGAGTTCGAAGAGAAATACGGACAGCCCGTCAAGCTGAGCACAATATCGACATACCTGGCCCGACTCGCCGACAAGCAGTATATCAGACGGGAGAGGTTCGGCAACTCCTGGGTGTACCGAAGGGTGTACCTGAAACCTGCGCAAGTCGCCGAGCGCTAATCTGAATCATTCTTTTCGAATCACGAGCGAACTTACCAAAGCATACGCCCTCAAGAAATCATACGCTCTGGGGGTCATAACGTAGCTCATCCCGTCTCCTGAGCTCTGCATCTCCAGAAGCCCCGCGTTGACTAACACCTCCAGATACCTCTTAGTCCTATCAAGAGGAGTATTGGAGGCATAAGAAATGTGGGTGATTCTGCCAACACCTCCGTAGGAGTCGATGGCGTTGAGCATCGTGTTATAGATGTCGAGCTTAGAGCGCTTGACCTTTTTCATAATGGGGGACCCGGCAGGCTGGACACCTTCTCAGGTTGGGATGAGAACTCGACTCCTCTCCCTATCCTAATCTCGCTGGTGTACAGCAGCTTCCCACTCACGCGACAACGGTCCCCGACATCAACCCTGGACGCATACACATTCCCAACTGCAGACGAGTTGCCAATCTTCACTTCGGTCGCATAGACGTCTTCTGCCGTCGAATCACTTTCTATCCGCACCTCCCTCCCAACGATTGGCCCCGCTACCCTGCCGTGTCTACCAACGCTCACGAAATCCCCTTTGACCCCCTTGGTCGTGACGATGCTCCTGCCCACCTTTACATCGTCATGCACGTGCGCCTCCTCCGACCTCAATTCTCCGCCTACATCCACAGATCCTGCTTCGAGTCGCCGACCTACCCGAGCCTCTCCCCCAACTGTCAAGTCGTCACTCAAAACGAGATCATCCTGCACCTCAAGAATCCCTCCAACAGTGATACTCTCTCCAGTCCCGGACCCAAGCTTAAGGTGCCCCCCGACATCCAAGTCCTCGAACTTGAGCGTCCCGCCACCTTCCATCGCTCCCCCGACCCGGGCATCTTCGACGAATCCCTTCCCCAAGGTGACCGTCCCGCCCACGTCGAGGTCCCGTATCGCGGCCTCCCCCACTACTGCCACCATCCCCCCTACCTTGACATCTTCTGCATCTATCCACTCAACCCTGAGCGTCCCTCCCACCTTGACATCCTCGCACTTCAGCTCCTTGGCCTCCAGCGTTCCGCCAACCATGACGTCCTCACTCGTCATCCTCCCAGCCCTGAGCGTCCCGCCGACGTGGACATCTTCGATATCCGCGTCTCCCACGAACTCGGCCTCGCCACCAACCCTCACGTCATCGGCCTTGGCCGTTCCCCCAACCTTCAACGACCGGGGAACTTCAACGGACTCGGAGTTCAGATTCCCGCCGACCTCCAAGCTGGCACCATCGTCCAAACTGATGTCTTCAGCATCCAAATTCCCCTCGACCAAAAGGGCTCCGTCGCCTCTCACATCCTCGGCCTTCAGGCTCCCCTTGATTTCTCCCCTATGTCTGACCACAACCGTCCCTCTGACATCCACAATTCCGCCCTCGGCCCTTACAATTCCCCCCTCGATCAGCAGGTCCCCATCGACAACAGAAAGTGCGGTCGACTGACCCCGCTCAACCCTCGCCGCAAACTCGCTCATGGGGAGAGCGTGCCCAGACTTCGATATATAGCGACCTCACGTCTAGTGATTACCAAGAGTGCCCTAGGTATAAACGGGCTCCACCAGTTTTTGTCATCCATGAACAAAGAGACAGAAAAGGAAGAGCACAAGTCAGCCTGGAACCGGTACGACGCAACGAAATACACATTCCTCCAGAGAACGATTTCTAGGTGACAGCAAGGCAACAGCTATGCCTGCAGATCAGGAAGTGGCCAAGAGGAAGCTCGCCATTTCATCCAGACCGGTAAATGTGCGGTCAGGTTTCTCGTCACTGAGGCGTCTGACTTGGATGGGTCCCCTCGCGATGGCGATGGAAAATACCCGCGCGCTCTTGGCTGCCTGAATATCGGCGGGCGAGTCCCCGACGTACACAGCGTCCTTCGGTTCCAAGCCCAATTCGCCGAGGGCCCTCTGGAGCATCGCAGGTGAAGGTTTCAACTCCTCCTTTTTCTCGCCGAAGACCACAACCCTGAAGAACCGGCCGACGTCTAACTTTGACAATTCTTGCTCCACCCGAGTCCTGGAGCCATTCGACACCAAAGCGAGCTTCAGGCCCCCATCTTTCAGAGACGACAGACACCCAATGGCGTCAGGATGAAGGTCAGGTTTCTCTTCCTCGTAGAGCCGGAGCCATTCGCGGTCTACCTCCTTCCAGAGGGACGTCGGGAGTCCGACCTTGACGTAGAAGTCATACCAGTTGGGACTCTGCAATCCGAGATACTCGTCCTTAGTGAGCATCTTCGTCCCAATCCTAGCGAAGATTTTGTTGTAGACGTTGAAGGCCGCCCCAAGCGAGTCTAGGAGCACCCCATCCCAGTCGAAAAGGACTGCAGTTACCCGACCGGTCTCCAAGGAGCGTCTGCCAGGAAGGTGTGCTCCTTAACCGGTGCGGTCGCCGCCACAGACGCGCTCACTTGGCAGAGGCGCCTCTGCTAGCTACGTCAGGCTTTGCGAGGCCGTCTTCGTTTTGTGAATGGCACCAGCATCGGGACGTTCTCCGCATATCTGGCGTACTCCTCTCCGAAGAGAGCCAGCAACTCATCTTCCTCGAATGGAATCAAAACCAACGAGAACCAAGTAAGCATGACCGCCGACCAGATCAGAACTTCGGTGGACGCAGCGACCAGCCCCCAACCAAAGACGACAAGCAGCACGGCGAAGTAGAGCGGATTTCGTATGTACTTCTGAGGGCCCTCGATAACGAGCGGTTCCGCCCTTCCAAATCCTTCGGCAACCGGGGTTCTGCGAAACATCTTCCTGAACGTTACATACGTAGACAGAATCATGGTCGTCGGACTCCTGTACCTGAAGACCCATCCTCCCACCGTCGCTCCGGCGACCAGACACACCCAACCAACCACTTTGACAAGAGGGGATAACCTCAATGAAGGCGGCAGGCCAAGCAAGACGACCAGGAGCCAAGCGAGGGCGTAGGTGCCCCCAACTATCAGAAGGATGACAGAAAAGGCGATCACAGCCGCTCTCCCCGCACCAATAGCAGACATCTATGTCGAGGCCCCGGTCACGGAAGATATCTTTCATTCGCAGGCTTCTACCACGCAATTTGAGTGTGACAGTCTTCTAAGGACACGAGCCACCAAGGCCTTGTTCACCGGCCTTTGACTGAACCACAAGCCTGTCACGCTTAACTACTCGATTCTGCCTGCGCCTTTCGTGTCTCACGCTAAATCCATCGAAACAGCAAGGGACGAATCTCCCGACCTGGAGGTTCGCATCATCAAGGCCATTGGCGTCGCCGGGCCCAGGAACGTCGCTGAAATCTCTCGCATGACAGGCGCACACCAAGAGACAATCAGATACAAAATCAAGAAACGATTCGGCCGCCTCGGGTTCAGGTTCCACGCCGAAGTCGACTTTGACAAGATTGGTTTAGGCCTCCACTGGGCAGCCCTGGACTTCACCAAAGGACACTATTCCCTAGCCCCGCAGATTTTGAGGGCTCTGAACCAGGTGGGCTATCTGACGTACTACGCCAGCATAGTGCCCCAGGGCAATTATGTCGCACTTTTCGCCCTGCCCGAGAACACGGCCGACCAGTGCAACGAATTTCTGTCAGCGCTCGTCCAAAAGGGGATTTTGAACGCCTTCACTTTGGACGAGATTCTGGTCAGCAGGCACAAGGTGATGGACCCGCACTTCTTCAACTTCAGGTCAGGGCGGTGGGAAATCGAGTGGGACAAAGTGGCGGGGTTGGCACCAACGCCACTGCCCTTGAGCAAAAAGCCACACGCCGAGGACTTCGACTACTACGACCTACTTGTGATCAAGGAGCTCCAAATGGACTCGCTGCAGCATCTGACCGGCATAGCGAAGAAGCTGAAAGTTCACCAGAAGACGCTCGAATACCACTACCGCACCCACGTCCAGAGATGGAAGCTCGTCCCTTCTTACACGATCAGATGGACCCAGGACACAACGAAGAAACTCACCCATTCCGTTGCCACTACAGTCATAACATTCCGTGGCCTCAGCAGACTTGAGTACACTGAGGTACAGGCGGCAATCAGCAAGATTCCATTCCTATGGAGCGAGGATCTTCTACAGGACGGGACCTACATCGCGGTTCTGCACATTCCGGTCACAGACATGATCAAGGCAACGAGCTACATCAACGGCGCGCTGCCGAACCTTTCCTCCAAGGTGACCGTGGGTTTCGTGGAGCCAACAAACGCGACCTCGTTCACCATACCATACTACATGTACCAAGACGACAGGTGGAAATTCGACCTGCGACAGATGGAGAGCTCCCTCAGGAAGGAGTCAGTCGTCTCGCTCAAGAAATAGGTCAAGGCTCCCAACCAAAGAGTGGTCCTGCGGTTCTCGGCAAGGGACGCATGAAGAAGGCTTCCAAACACCTATCTAGACCAGTGTTTCCACTGTTCCTATTTGTCAGAAGGCATAGACGAGATATTCCGCAGGGCTAAGGAGGGGGTGCCGCTTTTCGTGAATCGAGAGGCTCTGAGCCCCAACTATGTGCCGGGGCACCTCCCATTCCGCGACCCCCAGACCAAGGCGGTGGCCCAAATCTTGGCTCCAATTCTGCGGGGCTCGAAGCCTTCAAACCTGCTCCTTTACGGCAAGACAGGCACAGGCAAGACAGCAGTCACGAACTACGTCCTTTCGAAACTCAAGGCAGAAGCCAATAACCCGAACCTGGTGCTGGCCTACGTTAACACCCGGCTGGCCGACGGCGAGTACAGGACCTTGGCCGACTTCGCGAAGTTCCTCGACCTGAAGAAGGAGAGGCAGATTCCGCTTACAGGCCTGGCCATAGGAGAGGTCATCGACAGGATATCTGACAACATCAAGGCGAACCGGAAGAAGGTGGTCTTGGTCCTCGACGAAATTGACTACTTGGTGAAGCTCTTCGGGGACGACATACTGTACGCTTTCACGCGGTCGGGGGAGAAGCTGGCACCTGGGTTCTTAGCCCTCGTCGGCATCTCCAACGACCTCAGGTTCAAGGAGAACCTCGACCCCAGGGTGCTCAGCAGCCTTAGCGAGGAGGAGCTCGTTTTCCCGCCTTACACCGTCGACGAACTTAGACAAATCCTCACCGAAAGGGCGCACCTCGCCTTCAGGCCCTCGGCGGTTTCGCCTGGGGCAATCAACATGTGTGCAGCCATGGCGGGATCAGAACACGGCGACGCCCGGCGCGCCATCGACCTGTTGCGCATAGCAGGGGAGGTGGCGGAGCGGGAGGGGCTGAAGCAGATTGACGACTCCTGCATCAGGACCGCCTCAGCCAAGATGGAGGTCGACAGGGTGGACGAGGCCATCCGTTCCCTACCGGTCCAGAACAAGGCCATCTTGGCCGCCGTCTCCCGCTTCGACGGAGGCACCAATACGGGCGAGCTTTACTTAGCTTACAGCAACCTCTGCAGGAAGATGGGCATCGAAATCCTCACCCAGAGAAGGATGAGCGGAATCCTAGGAGACCTCGACCTTCTGGGCCTAGTAGAGGCGTCAGTGGTCAGTAAGGGGCGCCGTGGACGCACGAAGAAAATCCAACTTCTGATAGGAAGGGACACCCTCGAGAAGACCCTATCTGAGGACTCGGCCTTCGGAGCCGCGTCCTAAGCGGCCTGGAACCCAGCAGCGCCGAAGTTACGCCTGACCGCTTTGAGGGTAGATAGGTCGAGCACCGGCACGATGCTGGGCGTGGGCTCCATCCCCATGTTCAACTGGAACTGCGTCTGGGCCTGCCACGTCCCCGAATTCACGAGCAGCGTCCCCCTGTAGGAAAGTTCACCATATGTGTGCACATGGCCTACATGGAAGACATCAGGGACCTCGTCGACCACCATGTAGTCGCGGAGCTCGGGCGAAAGAGCGGTGCGCTTGCCATATGTCGGGGCCAAATGCCTCGCCCTGAGGAGCAACTTCATGGCGTCCGTGGGTCTGTCGTAGGCAAGGTTGGGTGTCGTGGCTATCACATCGTCAAGGCTCTTGCCGTGGTATACCAAGAACGTCACACCATGCAACTTGATATATGCAGGGTCGCCGACCCAGCGTACGTTCTCCATGGCGTAAAGTGATTCGGCCATGTCGGCAGCAACGGCTGGCTGAGGCAGTGCCTGTCTAACAGCGTCATGGTTTCCGGGGGAAATGACAATCTGAATTCGCCCAGGAACCTGCCTCAGAAGTTGGCCTGCCAATTCATACTGTTTCTTTGGATCCCTCTCGGCCAGCTGAAACTCCTGACCGGGGTAGACCCCAACCCCGTCTACCAGATCTCCTGCTATCACCAGATACTTGATTCTGCTCACCACGTCACTGTCGCCGAAGCCTCCATTGAGCCACTGGAGGAAGCGTGCGAAGTCGTCGGCTAGGAACATCCTGCTCCCGATATGGACGTCAGAAAGGAGGACGGCGTACACCCTATGAGATGACGAAACAGCCCTCCGCCCTGGAACGTCGGGAAGCACCACAGAGTCGGCGAACAGCTGTCCCGATTTCGCCTTCGAGACTTCGACGACCACCATACTATCCAGCGGCGCTTCGAGGGCCGCCTTCTCTGCCGGTACCCCTTGGCATACGACCTTAAGGTTCCCAGTGGGATCGTCCATCCTCAACTCGACGACTCCCCTCTTGCTCGACCGGTCGGACAGCAGGCCGGCGACCTTCACCTTCTTTCCCGGGGCCAAGTTTTTCGTCGCCGAGATACTAGCGCTGCTTTTGGTGTCCAGCCTCTCCCTGACTATTGAGAACAACCGTTGGTACCTGTCGCGGAAAAGCCTCCCGAAACCCTCGGCCCCTTCTGCAGGGGCGATGGCCTGTGTTGGGTCTGAAATGACCTCGAGCTCCGTGGCGTCGCTCACTGGTAAACTCTGTTGCTCATGGGGCGCCTCGTGGGGAATCAACTTCTCGACGTCGTCTTCTGTAATCACCTTGGCCTCCCCTGGAGCGCCTGATTTCATCTCCAGGAGCTTCTCCACTAGGCCGTCCACGTCTGTCCCGGCCGGGAGCTTGCTGATCATCTCGAAGGCTTTCGCGTCCAGCATGTAACCGGACGACAGGACCTTTGCAATGGCTTTCGACTCCGGCATCAGTCGTTCGAATTACCACGGCGTATTAGAAGCTTCGACGCATTGGATGCCCATTTGCGTCAAAACGTCGAGCATCTGGGGATCCTTTGACTCGCAGTAAACCCGCGTTACGGGTTCGGTCCCCGAGGGCCTGAACATCACCCATGACCCATCGCCAAGTACCAGCTTCAGGCCGTCGAGATTCCTTTCTTCGGAAATCCTGAATTTCTTGAACGACTCTTTCACCCTCGCGCGGAGAGCGTCCATCTTCACTGTCGACTTGATGTTCGTCTGTCTGTAGCGCCATTTGATTTCCTGCATCATCCGTCCCAGAATACCCCGGTCCGACGCTAGCAGCGATGACACTACGGCCGAGGCGTTGATTCCGTCCTCCCAGAGGCCCCACTTCGGATCGACGACCTTGCTCGGCTCAGCTGCGAAGACACCCCCTTCAGCTTCGAGGACCGCGAAGGTCTTCCCAACTCTGCTTCTCTTTACACTCAGGCCGAGCCTCTGAGCTTCCTCCGCAACGGCGCTCGAAGAGTTTTCCGAAATTACCGCCGTCCCTCCGCTCAGCCCCAGGCCTCTGAGCGCCAGAATGGTGAGAATTGAATCGGGGACGACGCTCCCCTTGGAGTCGACCATTACCAGCCTGTCCGCGTCCCCATCATGGGCGAAGGCGAAGTCCACCCCCAGGGTGGGAACCATTCTCGCGAAGTCTGAAAGGTTGGTCGCCGTCGGCTCTGGCGGTCTCGCCGGAAAGCGCCACGATACTTGGGCATTCACTGGGACGACATGGTGTCCGAGCCGCTCTAGGATTTCTGGGGTCACCAAGCCCCCCGGCCCGCTAGCGCAGTCTACCGCTATGCGCAGGGGTTGAGACGCGTGCTGGTGGCGGGATACCACAGCCTGAACATAGTCATCCACGACCTCTTCGTCAGGGACTGCCTGGCCGAACTTCCCCGAGGGCTTCATGACTTCCACAGCCATGGCCCGTTCTATCTTCTCTTCATCGCTCTTCGGAAGCTCCATGCCATTGCGGTTGAACACCTTGATGCCGGAAAACTCAGGAGGGTTGTGAGAGGCGGTCACCGAGAAGCCGACGATGCATGATCTCGACCTTGTCCCGAACGCCAGAACAGGGGTTGGCACCAAGCCGAATACATGGGCGTCGCTGCCCACTGCATTGACGGCCGAAAGTACGGTCCTCGCCAGGAGTGCCGACACCTTTCTTCCGTCCCATCCAACGCCGTACCTTCCTTTTCCTGACGCGAAGGCGATAGTCTCGACCAGTCTGTAGATTTGCTCGGGGGTCTGGGTCCTGTTGAAGACCCCCCTGACGCCGGCCGTGCCGAAAGCCTTGACCAACGCTACCTCTCTATGATTTTGGTCCAGAGTTCTGGGGTGGCTTCCTGGGCCAAGGCGTGAAGGGCGGTAGCGAGCTCCCTAATCTCCCACTGGGCCTGGAGAGCAGTCCTCTGCCACACGAGATGCATTAGGCTTTTCGCGTTCAACGTCATGACGAGCTTGGTCTTGATGGCGCTCGGAAGGATATAGCGGGCGTCCTCTTTGGGGACTCCGGCTGCGACCATCTTCTCGTAGGCGGAGTAAACAACTTTGAGCGCGTCGTCGTAGGCCTGGTAGCCGGCCTCGTTGGACTGAATACTTGGAGGGGTCACGACCCCTTCCCTGGTTGCCGCCGAGAAGCGCTGAGACTCTTGATCGTATGACACCGCCCTGTGGCGGACGAGCTGATGGGTCGTCACTCTGCTGCAGTCTTCAATCTCGAACATGTAGAAGACATGATCCATCATGGCCTCCTGGTCGAAGGCGATCCCCTTCTGGGCCAAGACGCGCTTGATTGCGTCGAGGTCTGTGTGGTAGAGGAGCTTAACTCGCACTTATCTTCACCTCAAAGGCAAGCAGGTTGAAGATGGGGCAGACGCCCCTCTGTGAGAGCTCAGAAACAATCATCCCGGCGAAAGCCTTGCCCCGCGGGTCCTTCCAGAGCTCCACCAGCGTCCTCGCGTTCAACGTCATCAGCCAGTCGATTGGCCCGAGCTGGGTCGCTCGCAAATAGGGGAACGCTCGGACGAGGACCCCCATATCGGTCTCGGCCGCCCCGCCTACCGCCACAGTCAGAACGAAGTGTTCGAGAACGTCGAGGGACTTGTCTTGGAGGGCCTTGCTGAGGAGGTACTTCCAGTACTCGGGGCCCTTCTGCTCAAGCTCTGTTTCGATATCTTCAATGGGCTTTGTACTGTAACACCTCCTCATCGCCACGGCTATGGTTTTCTCAGGATGGGGGGACGACCACACCAGTGTAACCTTCATGCCAGCTTGAGGTCCTGACCACATATTCGATTTAAACGTGGGCTTACAAAGTCGTCGGCGTGGCGGACTCGTCTCGCCTCCAGCAGAGGACCGAGTTTATTGTCGAGCCGAAGAGGGCCTCCGCTTGCGTGGTCGTGTTTCACGAGGTGTGGGGGCTGGTCGACCACACCGAGGACGTCTGCAAACGGGTCGGCAAACTTGGGTTTGCAGCGATAGCACCCAATCTGTACAGGGAGTATGGTGACATCCTGACGCCCACCAAGATTCAGAAGGCCATGGAGGGACTCTGGGAGCTCTCCTTGGAAGAACGGAGGGACAAAGAGAAGGTTGCCCGGGCCCTCAACAAGAAAGGCACCGAAGGAGAGGTGAGGGAAGTGGCTGCAATGATTTACGACCCTGCTTTCAGAGGCAGAATGCTCGAAGACGCGGTGGCCGTGGTTGAGCGTGCGCACTCCAGGTTCGGCAGTGTGTCAACCCTTGGATTCTGCATGGGCGGCGGCCTCTCGCTACGGTGCGCGACGAGGAGCCGGCACATGAAATCAGCCGTCAGCTTCTACGGACAGCCTCCCGCTGCCAACGAGGTTCAGAGGATCTCGATACCGATTCTGGATATCCACGCCAACCATGACGAAATCATCAACGAGGCCGTTCCGGCATGGGTGGGTGAGATGCTGGAGGGAGGGAAGGATCTGACCCTGAAGACCTACCCACAGACCGAACACGGCTTCTTCAACGACACCAGAAAGGAGGTGTACGACAGGAGCGCATCTAAAGAGGCCTGGGACATTACGAGGTGGTTCCTTGAGAGAACACTCTGAAGGCACCGAACTGATCGACTGTTTCGTCACCTGGAGTTACATAATCGAGCGCTCCAAGAAGAAGAGTCCCTCAAAGGGATAAATCCCGTTGGGGTCGGGCACACGCAGGGCCGGGGTGGCAGAGTGGTTAATGCGCGGGCAACTCGCCAGGACGCGAAGCGAGTCCGCAACTCGAGATCATAGACCAGTCAGCCCGTGACCTTCGGGTCGCGTGGGTTCGAATCCTACCCCCGGCGCTTCCCTTGGCTCATTGCTAACCTACTAATCACCCTGGACTCGATTGTGCTTCTCGTATCTGGAAGTGAAAAACCGCTTAAGCCGTCTTGAAAGATTCGCCACAGCCACAGGTGGAAACTGCGTTTGGGTTGTTCACCACGAAACCTCCTCCCATCAGCTTCTCCGACCTGTAGTCAACGGTCGAGCCCGCGATGAACGGCGCGCTGGATCTGTCTACGACGACCTTGGCGCCACCGACATCTATCACATAGTCATCGTCAGAGAACTTCTCATCCACTACCATGCCGTAGGACAACCCGGAGCACCCTCCAGCAGTTACGAAAATCCTGAGAGCCGCGCCAGGCTTCCCCTGCCTTTGAAGGTAGAGCTTCAGCTCGCCGGATGCCTTGTCTGTCAGCTGAACGATGGGCTTAATTTCAGTGCCCTGGCTCAATTCAACAAATAGGGTCGTTGCCCCGTATAAAAACTAACAGCTTAGGATATCAGCTTCTGGGCCGCTTTCACGACCTCAGCGTAGGGTGGTTCCTCCGTGGGGGCGTCTGTGACCCATTTGTACCTGAGCCTTCTCTGCCGATCCACAATCATGATAGCTCTCTTGGCGACCCCCTTGTAACCCAATCCCACCCAAGGGTCCTGAAGGACCCCGTACAGCTTGACAATCTTCTTGTTGAAATCACTCAGGAGCGGAAATTGCAGGTTGTAGGTCTGGGCGAAAGCCTTCAGTGAGTAGGAACTGTCCACGCTGATGCCAACAAGCTGAGCTCCCACCTGCTGGAGAGCATCGAACCCGTCCCTGAAGGTGCACATTTCTTTGTCGCACACGCCTGAGAAGGCGAACGGGAAGAAGGCCAAGACCACCGGCCCCTGCTTGATGAGCTCCACCAGTGACCGCGTCTTCTGGTCGGCGTCAGGAAGGGCGAACTCGGGGACCTTCTGACCCAGCCTGAGTGCCACGACCAAGAATCGAGGGGAGGTTCCGATTTAAGCGCTACTTCTGAGGGAGCCTCTGGAGGAGTTCGAAATACTTGGCGGCCAGCGAGACTAGCTGGTCCTGCTTCGCAGGGTCATTCTCGGCCTCCAGGGCCGCGGTCGTCTCGTTCAACCTCGACAGAAGCACTTCGCGCAGCCGGGCGACCACGGAGTCATAGGACACGGCAGAGGCCATGGTGATGGACGACAGGTCGTCATGAACGGCACAGTAGACCTTCCCTCGGTACCTCACCTGAATTCCACCATCGTTGGGGCAAGGTTCTGCCAGCATGGTCGCTCCCTTACTGACGAGCTCGGCCGCCAGCTTCATCCTAGCCTTGGAGGAGCTGCTCATTGCTCCGGCTGCCATCCTACTCGTATTAAACAAGGTTAGCTGCGAAAAGCACTTAATCCCATCAAATCGAGTCTCGAAACTCGGGGTCTATTTCCACGAGTGCGAAGCTCAGGAAGCAGCAGGAAAACGACGCCAAGCTGGCGAAGGCGGTCGTTAGCCTTACACAGATTTCTGACTCCAACATCACGCCTAGGAACATCAGGAAAATCGTCAAGGACTCAGTCCTAATGCTTCAAGACACGAAACAGAGCGTGGCGGTGAGGGCTGCAAACGCCATCAGCCTTCTCGACGAAGTGGCCCAAGATCCGAACATGCCGTCTTTCGCCAGGGTGACCCTCTGGTCGGCGGTGTCGGAACTGGAATCCATCAGGGAACAGTAGCGCCCAAAACGAATATTCCCGGTTGGTTCGGGCAAAGCTTTAACACGTTCACACGTGCCGCAGATGCGATTGCCAAACTGCCCGAAATGCGGGAACAAGGAGTCATTGCCGACGCGGACCTTCAACGTGCTTGTTGAGCCAGCAAAGGGGGAGAGGGGCATGACCGAGCGGCGGGTCGGCATGTACACCTGCGCGAAGTGCGGGACCAAGTTCCCAACCGTCATCAGCAAGCAGAGGTATCTGATAGTCGCTGACGAGCAACTGAAGTCGATTCAGGACGAGCTTGCATCGGTGAAGAAAGGGAACGAGGAGCTCAGTGCCAAGGTCCAGGAGATGGCTCAGCAGCAGAAGGAGATGGAGGACTCCATGGACAGGACGGCCAAGGAGAACGAAGTGAAACGCCTCCAGGCCAAACTGGCCAATCTAGAGGAGTTTGTAGGCTACCTCAGAAAAGAAAAGGGCGAACTCGAGCAGAAGGCTTCAAGGCTCCGTTAGAGCCTAGACCCCTTCAGCCACGACGGGCGGAAGAGTGTACCCCGCCTCTGCTTCGTAAGACGCGGCCTTCTCTTCCAGCACAGCCTTCTCCGTCCGGAGCGCCTGCACTTCGCTCTCGAGAGCGTTGGCAGACTTCTCCAGCTCGAAGGTGGCTATCTTCTCCTTCAAGGAGGCGATGTCGGCAAGGAGCGAGGCCTTCTCGGCCTCAAGCGACCTTATCTTCTCCTCGAGCTCTGTCCTCTGGTCAGCGTATTCGGTTACCACTTCCATGGTTGCCAGCCTCACAACTTCAGAGAGTTTACTTCTCTAACAAAACTAAAAACAACTGACAGAATCGTAAACGGGATTAAATCCCAGCGCGCAGGATTTATGAATCGACCGAAACCAGCTTCATCCATGACTAAGGGGCTCTGGGTCTGGCCTTCAGATGCCAAGGCGCAAAGGAGAGTTCTGAGGAAGTTTGCGGCCTCTCAGCACCTCATGGCAGCCCTGACGGCCCTCGGGAAGAGCAGGGAGGGGATGAGCAACGCAGAGCTTGACGACGCGATTAACGACGTCTCTGAATGGACCACCCTTTGGGTGATCAGACAGCTCACTTCCCTTGGGTTCATAGATTACAGAGTGGATTTCTTCGGGAACCCTGCCAGGTACCAACTCACGGAGTCTGGAAGGGTGGCTCTCTCAACGATTACGGGCCAACCGCCACCCCAGAAGCCCGTCGCACCTGTCCCGCCTCCCGCGCCCACTACCCAGCAGCCACCAACTCCAAGGCCCCCTGCGCCAGCCCAGCGTATAGCACCACAGACAGCGCTCACGAAGGTCGCCTGACTACGTAAGATTCTCCATTACAGCAGGCGTTAAGTAGTCTCGACCAATGGAAGATCATAACAGTCGAAGTCAGCATATTTCTATTCGGCAAACCTACATGGGAAATCGACGGCCTCGAGGGCGGGGATCTGGACAAGGACTTGAAAGAATCAGGAAGGGGAAGGAACTCAACGAGAGCCTTAACGAATCAGCAGACGCGCTCGGCCGGTTGATGAGCAAAGGATGGGAGGGAAGCGGGCCCTCTATGACGTCATCCTGTTCAAAGAAATGGCGCTGGGTGAAGTTCGCCGGGAGCTTGCTGAAAATGGGGCCAGACCCGGACCTGGCCTTCGAATTCGAGGACGACGACGCCCCTCGGCCAAATGAGCGATAGTGGGACTCGGATTCTGTACTGGTGCGGGGGGAGGGATTTGAACCCTCGAACCCCTAAGGGATGAGGTCCTGAGCCTCACGCCGTTGACCAGGCTGGGCGACCCCCGCGTCGTCCCGGCGAGCCCAAGCTTCGCTTT
>Ga0335081_10007264_pt1 | contig 17714 bp, 12 predicted proteins | sample Lox_Sample_35_FD_206713 | JGI IMG/M metagenome (GOLD analysis project Ga0335081, IMG submission 206713) | Soil microbial communities from Loxahatchee National Wildlife Refuge, Florida, United States - Lox_Sample_3.5 | ecosystem: Environmental > Terrestrial > Soil > Wetlands | place: USA... | reverse complement strand
AGATAAGTGTAGCGGTCGGCCCAGGCCTGATCGCCGACCTGGACCAGCCCGATGACCGGCACGAGCGTGCCCAGATACCATAGCCAGCCGACCATGAGGTAAGGCCGCCGCCGCAAATTGATTATCGCCAGCACCGTTATCAGCCCCAGCACGACCACGGCGCCCGCGATGGTCATGGTTGGGAGATGAATTTGATAGGGATAATAAACGGCCAGGTGTCGCGGGACAAACAGCGCCACCAGATAGTGCTCGTAAGCCACGAAGACATGGGCAACGCGCTCGGAAACCGGCAGTCCGGCGGTGGTAACCATCGCGAGTTCCTGCGCGCACAACGTCAGCACGCAGGCAGCGAGAGAAAAAATCAGGAAAGGAATTTTTTCCCGAACGAGTCGAAAAATCGTAAATCGTAAATCGTAAATCGTAAATCGCTTCAGCGGCCAGTAATCCAGCAGCAGCAATACAAATGGCAAAGTCACGCCCATCGGTTTGGCCATCAGGCAGAGGACAAAGGAGCCGAGCGCCAGCAGATAACGGGCGAGGGAAGGCCGGGCGGCATAACGGACGTAGAGCCACAGCGTGAGCATCCAGAAAAAGCCGCAAAGCACGTCCTTTCTTTCGGCCACCCAGGCCACGGATTCGACGTGAAGCGGATGCCACGCAAACAGCGCCGCCACCGCCGCGCTGCGCCACATCGCGCCCGCCTGCGAGGCCGTAGCCGTTGAAGCCGCGTTGGCCGACGTACTTGCCTGCCGTGATGGTGAATCGCTCGGTTGTCGCGGGTCATTTGGGCGAAGGCCCGTCATCCGGTTCAGAACAGAAAACAAGAGCAGCGTGCTGGCGACGTGGAGCAGGACACTGGTCAGGTGATGGCCGCCGGCCCTGGCGCCGTAGAGCTGGCAATCAGCCATGTGCGACAGCCAGGCCAGCGGATGCCAGTTCCCGGCGTGAAAACCGAATGCCCAGGCCAAACCGGTCCACGTTAATCCCGCCTGCACGCGAGGGTTGTCCGTCACATATTGCTGGTCATCATATTCAAGAAAGCCATGATGGAGCGCGGGCAGATACAGGACGAGCGTGACCAGGGCCAATCCGCAGTAAATGAGGCATCGGCTCTGGAATTGTGGATCGCGCATCCGCATGGCGTCGTGCATAATGCGGAGGAACGGGGTTTTTTCAATGGCAAAGGCAGAAACCGGTCGCCGAAACGTAACGAAAACGTCTCAAAATACTTATTCATAGGAGTTGACGCCGTTCCGGCAATTGAGTACACTGCTTTTTGGAATTAAGAAGTGCAGGCGAGCCGGTTGATTTGACTCAGAGATTTAAGAATTATGAAGCGGCCAACGTTCTCAAAGCCAGCGCCGAAGGCTTTTACCTTGATTGAGCTGCTGGTGGTCATCGCCATCATCGCCATCCTGGCGGCGATATTGCTTCCGGCGCTGGCGGCAGCGAAACGGAAAGCACAAATAGCCAACTGCATTTCCAATCTTCATCAGTGGGGAATAGCGCTGCAGGTTTATGTGGGTGACTCCGGCGACCTTATCCCTTGTGACGGAACGATGATGCCGAGCAGTACGGGTTATGGCCAATATGCCCCGGATAACGGCTATGGGGGCCAGAAGACGCCCACACCCGCTTCCCCGGTTGATCCGGTCGCATGGTTTAATGTTCTACCGCAGTTGGCCGGCGATCAACCCTTGTCATTTTACTATACTTTGCCGGGAGCGAATGTTCAGGTAAAATTCCCGTTTCCAGGCAACGATAAAGGGAGAATGTGGATTTGTCCGACGGCACAATTTGCCAGTGATGATATAAACTCCGCTTTTCTCGCCGGTGGAGCTTATGGCATTTTCTGTTATGTAATGGATTTGGACATTAAACTCAACAGCAGTATCAACAATGGTGTGATAGGCAATGCACCCTGGTGGCCGAATGGGGTTAAAAACAACACTGTCCGAAACCCTTCCGCCCAGGTTTTTATGTTTGATGCCACCTTCAGCCCGACGTTGGAGGGTGGACGCAACAGCGGCACCTATCCGGCGGCGCGATTTGATTATTTTACACAGCGTCACAACCTGGGCGGAGTTATTGGCTTTGTGGACGGCCATGCTGCCTACTTTAAACAGAATTATGTTACCAACGGTTGCGTCGGGCGCGTTGAGGGACAGAATAGCGACATTTGGTGGAATCCTAACCGGAACAAATGACCGGCGGAATTATCCCTCGGGCGGCCAGCAATGGCCGCCCTTTTTGTGGGCGGCGATGTAACGGGGCGCCACTTCGCAAGACCGCTATTTTCATCTCCCTTTCGTCCCCAAAAGGGTGAACGGCGAGTTAAGGGGGCCTGCCATTTTTCCAAGTCAAAGCCCCTCGGGCCAGCCCTCTGCCCGCCCGCGTGCCGCCGGCTTTGACGGCCCCGATGTCTTTACAAAATCGTAACTTAAAGAGGCAAAAAAAAGCCTTGACTTGTTGCGAATTTTCGGTCATAAAAGGCGCAGTCGGTTGAAGTAATGTCGAACAAACGCCAATAACCTTATGAAAAAGTATTCTTTGCTATCAGGTCTTATCGCTTCCATCGTCGCATTGTCGGCCTCAAACGCCTTGTCCCAAGATGCAGCTACCATCTATTCCGATGCCAGCGGCACGCTGGTTACTTGGGATAATACCTCGGGCCAATATCCGGTCATTGACGCCGTTCTGTCCCAGGCTGGTGCAGTGTCAGGGACACATACCTATACAAGCTGGTCGTTTCTGGCCCAAGATGGGGACGGCTCGCTGGATGTATTCGGCTCCTTGAGCGGTCTCGGTTATACGCCGACTGTGGGCGATGCCATAAGTGTTTCAGGCACTTATTCTCCTTTTCACCAAATACCGGAGATCGAGACGGTGACTGCAATCACTCTGCAATCGTCAGGCAACACACCGGCAGCGCCTAAGGTCTTGACCATCCCGAGCCTTAATGTCGCAAGCCTGCCGGAAGGCATTGCGGGTCATTTGATTGAAGTGGATAACGTCACGATTGGAGGCTCAGGCGGCGTAGGGGGCTTGTTCCCCACTTACGCCCAGGCCACCACTGCTACTGAGACTTTTACGATGACTGACGGCGGCGGCCACAGCATGACGTTGTTTGACTGGGTCACATCCTATTCCACCTGCGCCGCGTTTGGTGGCGAGGCGGTTCCAGCGGGGCCAGTTGATATAATTGGCTTTGATTCTGTTTTCACCACCGGCACCAGCTCGACTGCGGAATTTACGCCGATTGAGATTATTACGGTTCCCGAGCCAGCGACCATGGGCCTGTGCGGCGCGGGCGGTTTGCTGGCGTTGATCATCCGTTTACGCAGAAAAGCCTGAGCTTTTCTTTCTGATAATTTCGCAGGCGCATCTTCGGATGCGCCTTTTTAGTTGCGGTTGATGAGACTTCGTTTGGGGAAACATCTGACGTGCTAACTCGCTGGGTGACTCGAAAAGTTGAGGCCAGTAACGGGAATTAACATCTCAACCGCAGCGTGGCGAGTGGTCGTCAAACAAGCACCGGTGACTCACGCTTGTCGCGCGAACGGAAATTCACGCAGTTCACACCAGCACCAGCACTGCCCTCGGCTGCGCCGACTTCAACACGTCCTCCAATTTCCGTTGAACTGGGGCCCAATCGGCATCATCCGTAAATCAACGGCCTGCTGGCGCATTCTTCTTTTGGAGCGCCCGGGCGAGGTTGTTTTGCGCCTCGGCATAATCCGGTTTGAGGCGGAGGGCTTCCCGGAACTGGCTGATCGCCTCGTCAATTTGACTTTTCGCGGCGAGGGCAAGGCCGAGGTTGTTGTGGGCGAGGGCGGAATCCGGTTCGAGACGAATGGCTTCCTGATATTGGCTGATGGCCTCGTCAACTTTGCCATTCTTGATGAGGGTAACGCCGAGGTTGTTGCGGGCCTCGGCGTCGCCCGGTTTAAGGCGGATGGCTTCCTCGAATTGCCTGATGGCCTCGTCGTATTGGCCTTTGCTCCCGAGCGTGATCCCGAGGTTGTAGTAGGCCTCGGCGCCATCCGGTTTGAGGCGGACGGCTTGCTGGAATTGGCTGATCGCCTCGCTGATTTTGCCTGCCGCGGCGAGAGCGAGGCCGAGGTTGTCGTGGGCATCGGCGTAATCCGGTTTGAGGTGGATGGCTTGCTGGAATTGGCTGATCGCCTCGTCGATTTTGCCGCTCTTGACGAGGGCCTTGCCGAGGTTGTAGTGCGCGATAAAATTGTTCTCAGTGACTTCGAGCGTGTGCCGGTAAATGGTCTCGCTGTCTTTCCAATAACCGAGCTGATGCCGCGTCAATGCCAGACAGAGAACGATCGCCGCTGAACCCAACACCCACAGTGCGGTCTTATGGTAACGCCAGCGTCGGCTCAGTTCGCACGCGCCCCAGATTACAAGGATCAACACCCCAAGTGACGGCATATAACTAAAACGGTCGGCCATTGCCTGTTCGCCCGACTGCACGAGTTGGATGACGGGCACCAGCATCCCGATAAACCACAGCCATCCCATAAGTAAAAAGGGATGCCGCCGCCGCTGTACAAAGCAGAGCACCGAGATAGCAACCAACAGCCCACCCGCCAGCAGCGCCTTGTGCAGCGGCCAATACCCGGGGTGCGGATAGAAAACGGCCAGATTGGTCGGCCAGAACGTCTTCCCCAGATAGCGACAGTAGGAAATCAGGGCGTTCCCGATGCGCGCTCCAAGCGGGAAGCCTTCAACGGTCATCACAGCGCCGCCATGCGTTTGCACCACGAAGGTTACGACGCTCGCCGCCGCTGCCAGCGCAAAGAACGGGATTTTCTCCATCACCAATCGCCGCGCGCCGCCGGATTTGTAACGCGCCAGGGGCCAGTAATCCAGCAGCAGTAAAACGCATGGTATCGTCACCAACATCGGCTTGCTCATCAATCCAAGGGCGAAGAAAAACAAAGACAGCCAATACAAAGGAGATAGCAGAAAAGACGAAGCAGTCGGGAGATTTGTTTCCGACACCCGACTTCCGACTTCTGATTTCTGCACATAGCGGGCGTAAAAAAAGAGCGTGAGCAGCCCGAAGAAGCCGCTGAGCACATCCTTGCGTTCCGTGACCCAGGCCACCGATTCCACCCGGAGCGGATGCCAGCCGAACAGAGCGGCCAGAATCAGGCTTCGCCACGTCGCCCGGGTCATTCGTTGAAACACGAGAAACACCAGGGCTGTGTTGGCGGCGTGAAGCAGCACATTAATCAGGTGATGTCCCCAGGCATTCAACCCGAAGAACTGGCAGGCCAGCATGTGCGACAACCACATAAGCGGCGCCCAATAAGCGCCTTGTTCCGTGTTGCAAAACGCCCATTTCACCGGCTCCCAATTCAAACCACCCTGAACGTGGTGATTGTTAGTCACATAAGCTGGATCATCAAAGTTGATGAAATCACATCGCATCGCTGGCCAGTAAAGGGCAATCGTCACCAGTGCCAGCAATACTGCCACCAGCCACGTCGGGAAGTGCGGCCGGGCCGTGACTGGACCAGCCGCCCTCGTTGAGTCAGGTTCGGATTTCGTGGGTCGGCGCATGGGACAAATAACTTCTTAGCCGCAGGAGTTCGGGAATTTCAACACGCCCCTTTGTAGCGGGAGCGACGGGGCATTGACAAGCTTGGACGCGCGGCTACTGGTGGTCGTGGCAAATAATTTCGATCTGTGATTCCTGATTGGAACTGGTGAAGGTTACGTCCGAACTGCCAGCGATGAACACAGACCCCCCCGCCCGCTTTGAAGGCCCGCCCACCCGCCAGTCGAAAACCACCGGATGCCCCAATTATGTCGGCTGAATTGCTTCGGCGGCGAATTTATTGAGGGAGGAACAAAAGAATCAATTGCGCCCTCATTTTTCCTGAAGGATGTAGAATGCTTGTGGCGCAGTTGGATCCTCAACCTTCGCCGTCATCCAGCCACGGCGCGCTGGGAAAACCGGCCAGTCAAAGCACCGACAACTGATGATGGTGCTGACCCGGGACGGATGCGGGTCGCCGAGTCAGTAACGCGCAGGTGTTTTAGGGATGGCTGAACGGGAAGTATAAATTCCCTGTGGGTGACGTGATGTTCAGATAATTCGTGCCGTTGGAAATTGTCACGGCGTCGCCAGCCGACCAGCCGGCGGGCACAGCCAGATTACTGTTCTGCTGCAGGCTCCACCCCGATACATCCTGCCAATACATTGTCACCGTGTTGACTGAATGGCTGGTGTCGAGCGTCGGCGCGCCCGGCGTTTGCATCATCCGTAAATCAACGGCCCGCTGGGGCGTTCTTCATTTCCAGCGCGCGCGCGAGGCAGGTTTGTGCCTGAGTGAAGCCGGGTCTGAGTCGAAGGGCCTCCTGAAATTGGCTGATCGCTTCGTCAGTTTGGCCCTGGTTAAGCAGGGCGATGCCGAGATTGACGCGGGCTGCGACGAAATCCGGTTTAAGCCGGACGGTTTCCTGAAACTGGCTGGCTGCTCCGTAGTTATCGCCCATTTTCAAGAAGGCGAGACCGAGATTGATATGGGCATAGACAAAATCCGGCTTGCGACGGAGGGCTTCCTGAAACTGGCTGATGGCCTTGTCGGTCTGGCCAAGGTTGAGATAGACGAGGCCGAGGTTGTTGTGGCTTTCGGGAGCAAGAGGATTGATACGGACGGCTTCCTGAAAATGACTGAGGGCCTCCTGAATCTGGCCTTGGTGGAGGAGAGCGTCGCCAAGGTTGTTGTGTGCGAGGAAGTTGTTTTCCGTGACGGCGAGCGCATGACGGAACAGCGTTTCATTATCCTGCCAATACCCAAGCTGTTGCCGCGTCATCGCCAGACAGAGAACAATCGCAACCGAACCTGCCAACGACAATGCAATCGCATGATAACGCCAACGTCTGGTCAGCTCAAAAACGCCCCAGATTGCGAGAATCAGGACTCCCAGCGACGGAATATAAGTATGGCGATCTGCCATCGCCTGTCCGCCTGTCTGCACCAATCCGATCATGGGTACCAGCGTTCCGACAAACCACAGCCACCCCATGAGCAAAAAGGGATAGCGCCGCCGTTGCACGAAAAACCAAGACGTGAGGCCGAGCAATAATCCGCCCGCCAGCAGCACTTTCCCCATCGGCCAATACCCGGGATGGGGGTAGAAAACGGCCAGATCCGTTGGGTAGAATATCTTCCCCAGATAGCGGCAGTAGGAAATCAGGGCATTCCCGACGCGTGCGCCCAAAGGCAAGCTTTCGCCCGTCACCACGGAACTTCCGGTCTTCTGCACCACGAAGGTCACGACGCTTGCCGCCGCGGCCAAGGCAAAGAAGGGGATTTTCTCACGGACTAATCGTGAGATACCTGCCACGCGCCGCGTGTCACCGGTCACTCTTTCGAGCGGCCAGTAATCCAGCAACAGCATGACGAACGGCATTGTCACCAGCGTTGGCTTGCTCATCAAGCAGAGGGCGAAGAAAAACAAAGCCAGACGATAGTCGAGAGCCCAAGGGCGAGGGGCGGGGGCCAAACCATTGCTTCCGGCACCCGCCTCTCGCCTCTCGGCGCTGGACCGCTTTCGCGCATAGCGGGCGTAACAAATCAGCGTGAGCAACCCGAAAAAGCCGCTCAATACGTCCTTCCGTTCTGCTACCCAGGCGACTGATTCCACATGCAACGGGTGCCATCCAAACAGTGCCGCAACCAACGCGCTCTGCCAGAGCGCACCGGTCATCTGTTGCAGCAACACGAAGACCAGCACCACGTTGAGGGTATGCAACAACACGTTGACCAAATGATGTCCCCATGGCTCCAAACCGAAAATGTCGCAGTCCAACATATGGGACAACACTGTCAAAGGATGCCAATTTTCGGCGACAGGATTCAAAAAAGCCCATTTGATACTTGCCAAGGTCAGCCCGTTTTGCACATGAACATTTGCGGTGACATAATCCGGGTCATCATAGTTGATGAAATCACATCGCATCGCCGGCCAGTAGAGGGCAATCGTCACCAGTGCCAGAAACACGGCCACCAGCCATTCCGAATAACACGACCGGGCCAGTACTTCGGCAGTCGCCCTCGACGGCGCGGATATGGATTTCTCAGGTCGGCGCATGGGAGCAATGACTTCTTAGCCGCACGAGTTCTGGAATTTCAGCACGCCCCTTTGTAGCGGGAGCCAGGAGGCGTTGACAAGCTTGGACGCGCGGTCACAACAAACCCGTCGCCCTGAAAGGGATTGGTTCCATGGGACGCGCCTTTGTGCGGGAGATATTGGCAGCAGTTTTCATGGCAACCGGCATCATTAAAACTAAACCGTCCGCCGGCACGCGGCAAAAAAACTCGATTAAACGAGCACTTACAATAAAACCGGTTTAAGGTGTTTCCACTGCGCGGTAAAACCTTTGAGGATAAAAAACGCTGTTCGTATCGTTGATTTGCAGGACACCATTGGTGAGCTGAATGGCATTGGTCAGCGGCGTCCAGTTGGTGAAGCTCAGCGTGAGGTCGGTCGCGGCAAAAATTCCAATCTGTGATTCCTGGTTGGCAGTGATCAAGGTTCCGTCCGAATTGCTGGCGGTGAACCCAAATCCGCCGTTGGCCAACGCGACAAAATTTCCAAGCTGCAACGGCGGCGGACTGACGGTTACGATGTAGTTGGTGAGGGTCAACGTGTTGGTTCCGCCCGGTCCGACGGCCGTGAGAGTTACGGAATAAGTGCCGACATTGGTATAAACATCGACAGGGTTGATGTCGGTGCTGGTGTTGCCATCACCAAAATCCCAACTGTAATTCGTGGCACCGGTGCTCGCATTGGAAAAGGCGACTGGAAGTAACACCACCCCGCTGGTCGGGTTGGCGGTAAAGGCGGCAACCAGCGTTGGACTTAGTGCCGTGATGTAATTCGTGAGCGTCAAAAAGTTCGTGCCACCCGGTCCGATGGCCGTGAGAGTTACGGAATAAGTGCCAACGTTGGTATAAACATCGACAGGGTTGATGTCGGTGCTGGTGTTGCCGTCACCAAGATCCCAACTGTAATTTGTCGCATTGATGCTCAGATTGGAGAAGGAAACCGTCAACGGCACTATTCCATTAGTCGGGCTGGCGGTGAAATTTACCACCGGCGCGGGCAGGGAAATGGTGTAATCGGCCACGACGGGCAGATGGTCGCTGGCGTTCGCGAGGTCGAGGTAAAGTTGCGTGGCACTAATGAAAACCGGCCCGTTCGTCGCGAGCCGGTTGTTCAGCGCGGTGTTGTTGGTACCTGAATTCACACTGCCAAAATAAGGCGTTGTGCCGTTGTTGCCGAAGGTGTGATAGGTGCCAGGAACATACGTGAACCCGTTCGGCGCGCCGTAATAGATGTTGGTCGTCATCACCTCAAAATCGTCGCGGTAACGGAGGTCGGTGGCGGACTCGCTTTCCATCGCAAGGATGATGGCGTTGGTGGTGGACGTGCCCCAGTTGATGTTCGGATTGCCCGAGGTGTTCAACGGGTCAATACCGCCGCCCTGTTGCACATTGTTTGGCGCGGTGTTGGAAAGGATGGTCTGATACGACGCTTCACCGCTCGTGGTAACGTTGTAATCGCCAACATAGAGCACACTCGCATTCGCAGGCAGGTCAATGGCTTCATTGGTGCGGATGATTTGCGCTTCATGGAAACGGTACGTTAAGTCGCTACTCGAGGTGCCCGATTTGTAGTGGCTCACATAAACATAAAATTCATTCGCCGGCGCCGGTACGACACCGGCTGGGGCAAATTCATAGCGCATCACTTCGCGATATTCGCCATAGTTCGTCCCCAGGTAATTTGGTCCGCCCGGCGGGTCCACCGGCACCGAGGCAAGCAGTTGCACCGTGCTTGTGTTGTAAACGATGGCGTTCGGGCCATTGCCGCTGGAGGTAACACCATCGTTTTCCGTCGCCTGATAACTGCTATTGGCGTACATCCCCGCAGCTCCGTAGAATGTATTTAATCCGTTGACAATCGGCGCGACCGTCTGCGAGTTGCTCGTCGTCTCCTGCAACGCGAGGATGTCAATCGGCTGCGCCCCGTCGCCACCGACGATTTCTTCGCCGATACCCTCGAGCACGCCGCCGGCCTGATAATTGGTCGTGTTGCCCGGCGGCGCAATCAGGCCCGGCAACGGCGACGTCGCGCCGTTAATATCCGCCTCGATGTTGTAAGTGACGATGCGCAATGTCCGCGTCTGTGCGGGCAAAAAATTCGTCGAAAAAATCAGAAAGACAATTCCGAGACCAACTTCCTTACGAACAAATTGAAGAAACAACATATTCTTTTTCACAACGCGACAAAACCGTCACCAACCACCATTTCTGATTGTAAACATTTGCATAATTTTGACGCGGTAATTCACCCGTCCGTCCGCGTAATTTTACATCCGGCAAAAATTCTGTCCACCTTATTTTCAAATTACCCCTGATGATTTTGGGGGCACTTCCAGCGATGCCTTCTCATTCTCCACCCTGCGAAGCAACGGGCAAGCTGCACGTGCCAAAACCGACTTGGAGGCGGCCATCGCCCGGCTTGGCTCCGGAGAATTTCGGCCACCTCTCCTTCGAACGGCCGTCGGCAAATTGACCGGATTGGGCACCAATCGTCGTAAAGATTACTCCCCGATGATTTTCACCAGCACGCGCTTGCGGCGGCGTCCGTCAAATTCGCCGTAGAAAATCTGTTCCCACGGGCCAAGATCCAAGTTGCCTTTCGTAATGGCCACAACCACCTCACGGCCCATGACCTGACGTTTCAAATGCGCGTCAGCGTTGTCTTCGCCCGTGCGGTTGTGGCGGTATTGCGATGTGGGCGCGTGGGGTGCGAGCTTCTCCAGCCAGTCATCGTAATCCTGCAAGAGGCCGTCCTCGGCGTCGTTGATGTAAACACTGGCGGTGATGTGCATGGCATTGACGAGGCAAAGCCCTTCCTGCACGCCGCTCTTGTGGACCAGTTGTTCGACAGTGCCGGTGATGTTGAGGTAATCGCGCCGGTGTGGCGTCTCGAACCAGAGATGTTCAGTCAGACTTTTCACCGTTGGAGTTCAGGCTTCGGCTTGCCGCCATCAAACTGCCGCGGCGATTAAATCACCTACTTCGCGCGTGCCGTAGCCCATCTTGCCGGCGGCCAGCGATTTGATTTTGGTGTTGATAATCTTCACGACGGCCTTTTCCACTGCCGCGCCCGCTTTCGCTTCGCCCAGGAAATCGAGCATCATGCCGGCGGCGTTGATGGCAGCGATGGGATTGATGACGTTCAGGCCGGTGTATTTGGGCGCGCTGCCGCCCATGGGCTCGAACATGCTGGTGCCTTCGGGATTGATGTTGCCGCCGGCGGCCACGCCCAGCCCGCCCTGAATCATTGCCGCGAGGTCGGTGATGATGTCGCCGAACATGTTGTCGGTGACAATCACGTCAAACCATTCCGGGTTTTTGACGAACCACATGCAAGTGGCGTCCACGTGCGCGTAATCGCGTTTCACGGACGGGTATTTCGCGCCGAGTTCATGGAAGGCGCGTTCCCACAAGTCAAAGGCAAACGTCAGCACGTTGGTTTTGCCGCAAAGCGTCAGTTGCGCCGTTTTGCCCGACTTGACGTCCTCCGGCTTGAGGCCCTTCCACGGTTTGCCCTGGCGCCGTTTTTTCGCCAGTTCAAAGGCATATTTCAAACAGCGGTCCACGCCGTGGCGCGTGTTCACCGATTCCTGGACGGCGACTTCGTGCGGCGTGCCCTTGAACACAAGGCCACCGGCGCCGGTGTAAATCCCCTCGTTGTTTTCGCGCACGACGACAAAATCAATGTGTTCCGGCCCCTTGTCCTTGAGGGGGCAGTCCACAGCGCGATACAGTTTCACGGGGCGGAGGTTGATGTATTGCTCCAATTCGAAGCGGAGGCGCAGCAGAATACCCTTTTCGAGGATGCCCGGCTTGACCCGCGGATGGCCCACGGCGCCCAGAAAAATAACCTTGAACTTGCGGAGTTCGGCCACGGCGCTGTCGGGCAGCACTTCGCCCGTCTTTAAATAACGCTCGCCGCCGAAATCGTAGTGATGCCAGTTGAGCTTGAAACCGTATTTTTGGCCAGCCGCTTCGGATACCTTGAGTGCCTCGCGGGTCACTTCCGGCCCCGTGCCATCGCCGCCCATGACTGCAATGTCGTAAGTTTTCATGCGTTGTGTTTGCCTGCCGTCGAGACCAGGACGGCCATGCTAACATTTCGGCGCGCGGTGACAATGAAGAATTTACGGTTTGCGATTTTTGATTTATGATTTGTCAGATTTGCCGGGAAGCAATCATAAATCGTGAATCTCAAGTCATAAATGCCTGCGGCATTGCCTTACAAAATCGCCACGCTGCTCTATTGCTTCAATGAGCACGATGACGTGCTCCTGCTCGAACGCGCGCAGGAACCGAACCGCGGTTTCTGGAGCCCGTGCGGCGGCAAACTAAAAATGGACATCGGCGAATCGCCCTACGCTTGCGCCTGCCGCGAAGCCGCCGAGGAACTCGGCGTCCAAATCCGGCCGTCGGACTTGCATCTGACCGGCATCGTCAGCGAACACGGTTATCAGGGCCGGACGCATTGGCTGATGTTTCTGTTTGAAGTAAAAACGAAGTTGCAGTCATTGCCGCCGGCGCATTCCGAGGGAACGTTTCAATTCTTCCCGCGCGCGGCGCTGGCTGGTCTGAAAATTCCGCAGACCGACCGTGAACAAATCTGGCCGTGGTTCTGGCAGTTCCGCGGCGGGTTCTTCGCGGCGCACTGCCATTGCCATCCCGACGGGCGGAATGACTGGAAACTCGAAGAATCAACAATTTCTGGTCTTCAATCCACCGTTGAAAAGTGCCGGACTGGGGACGGCGGACCGGTGACCGGGGACTGATTTTTATGGACGAACCGATCATTGATTTGCACAGCGATGGTTTTTTCATGGGTGACGCGCTACGTCAGGCCGCCAGAGCTTCGGAGGCGGGGGAAGTGCCGGTCGGCGCGGTGATCGTGCGCGGGGGAAGAATCATCGCGCGGGCGTTCAATCAGGTGGAGACGCTCAAAGACGCCACCGCCCATGCCGAGATGCTCGCCCTCACGCAGGCGGAGGCAATCGTGGGTGACTGGCGGCTGAGCGATTGTGTGCTTTACGCGACGAAGGAGCCATGTCCAATGTGCGCCGGCGCCATAGTGCATACCCGCGTGTCGCGAGTCGTGTTCGGCGCCAGCGATCCGAAGGGTGGCGCGGCCGGCGGCGTAATGAACCTGCTCCACTGTCCGGCGTTGAATCACTGCTGTGAAATCACCAGTGGCGTGCGCGAAGCGGAATGCCGTGCGTTGCTGCAAAATTTCTTCGCCCGGCAGCGGCTTACGAAAAAAAGCGGGTTGTAAATGCCAGGCGCGGCGCCAATGTCTCGGACGGGCTTCCCCGGCTTAAACGAACCAAGGCATCCTCGCGGATGCCTTGGCCCGGTTTTTACTATAAATTCAGTGTCCCTTAATTCGGGAAGTTATAGTACGGGTTCGGATAAGGGGAACCGTTCGTGGCGTTCAGCATGGCGGCCCACAAGGAGGAAGGCGTGGTCTGCAGCACGCTGCCGTCAGCCATGCCCATGTTGCCGACCTTCAGGTGCAAATCGTTTCCTGACCAAGCCCATGGTATTTTGGCCCCTGGCCAATTCTGGGCGCCAGTCATGGTAATAGCCATGGCGTAAGTGCCGACAGTGGTGGCGGTTCCCAAATTACGGTCGCCATCCAGGATCATTTGCGGATAAGTGTCTGCCGCATCGCCACAAACGAAATAGCTGATGCAGTTTGTGCCCGCAGTGGTGGTTGCCCCGGGGTTGGGAAAGCCCAACTGCGGGAAATTCGTGGCGACACCGCGACTGGCGGCGGTATCAGAGGTGCAATATAGAACCTTGGGGGTGCTCAATTCATTCGACATCACACAAAAGACGTTGGTAATGCCGGCCCCTATGTTGAGGGTCGGATTTGACTGACTGGCCACATTCTCCAGCGCGCCACCTTTGGTCGTGCTTACTGCCATGGGGAAGCGGTCGCCGTTGTCACCTTCCCAGGTTTTGAAGGCGAGGTTAATCTGGTGCAGGTTGTTCACACAGTTGATGCGTTGGGCCTTGCGTTTGGCGGCGGCGAGCGCCGGCAGCAACATGGCGGCCAGGATCGCAATGATGGCGATCACGACAAGCAGTTCAATGAGCGTGAAGGCCCTTTTGTGTTTGAAGAAGCTTTTCATAGGCTGATGAATTTTGTTCTTTGTTCGGGTGACAGTCGGCACGCTTTACCGAAACGCACTCACTGTCAACACCCATTCAAAAGATTCGTTAGCACCGCCGATGCCAACCGATTTTTTTGAAAAAACCCCAATGAAAACGTCGCAGAGAAAAATGTTTTTGCACGTTGTGCGTGAAATTTCCGCCCGTCGCGCGTGAGGTCCACGCAGTTTGAGCTGCGCCGGCTCGGGCCGAACACCCCGAAAAATCCGCCGCCACGCAACTAAAAGGGGGCGCCCGAGCTCTCCGACGCCCCGCAAGTGCCAGTTCCTTTGCTTTCGAGAGAAGGTCAGGAAGGCGGCTAAATTTTCACGGTCACGACCGGCTTTCACAATATCAAAGGGCAAAATCTTATTAACAAACGATTCAACCCTTATTCACATGGCAACCCGCGTGGCAGCGTTTTAATCGCGAATCCGATTTACCGAAGTGGAGCGCGAGTTGTTTCAACTCGCAGCTAATTCGACCACTTCAGCCGCCGCGGATTGAGGACAATCCGCGTTCCGGGCAAAAGAGGACAGGACTACCCGCGCCGCTACCTTGACAGGATGGCGCGCATCGCAAACACTGCTCGACTCTTATGGCCGGGCCAAAAGACAATCCACTGATGGAAAAAATCGTGTCGCTGTGCAAGCGGCGCGGATTCATTTACCAATCCTCCGAAATCTACGGCGGCATCAACGGCTTTTGGGACTACGGCCCGCTGGGCGCGGAACTGAAACGCAACGTCAAGGAACTCTGGTGGCGCGCAATGGTGCTGGAGCGTGACGATGTCGTCGGCCTCGAGGCGACCATCATCATGTCCCCGCAAATCTGGAAAGCCAGCGGCCACGTGGACACGTTTGCGGATTTAATGCGCGAATGTCCGTTGACGAAAAAACGAGTTCGTGCGGATCAAGTCGAGCCACAATCAGGTCGAGTCATTCGATTTCTTGGCGCATGGAAAAAACCGGCAGACACAATTCCACCAACTGGAAAAACGATGGAAAGTTCGCCAATCCATCGCGCAATTGAACGTTGGTGGTTACGCACGAAGCAACCGTTATCTAGTTTGACGGAAGCTGAATTGGCTGATGAAGTTCTTGCATTAGCCAAAGAAGAAAATCCCGAGGTTGCTTCAGGCAAAATTCCTTTTAGCCAAGAGCGTGGTTCCAGTTACGCAACAGTTGGCCTGCAGCTCCTGATTCCTACGCCGGTCGCTATTTTGCTTGCCGACGGCAAACCTATTGAAAGTGCAATCAAAACCGCGGTTCAGTTTTACGAGCAACTTGGATTCAAAGAAGTATTCCCGATTTACTTTGAGCAACCAACGCCGGTTAAAAATTCCACTGACTTTCATCCCGAAAGCGGAGTTGGACTTACGGAAGCTCGTCCGTTCAACCTCATGTTCAAAACCTACGTCGGTCCGATCGAGAATGAAGACAACGTTGCGTATCTTCGCCCGGAAACCGCGCAGGCCATTTTCGCTCAGTTCAAAAACGTGATGGAAACGTCGCGCCAGAAAGTGCCGTTCGGCATTGCGCAAGTCGGCAAGGCATTCCGCAACGAAGTCACGCCGCGCAATTACACCTTCCGCTCCCGCGAGTTCGAGCAAATGGAACTGGAATTCTTCATCAAACCGGACGAAGTCGTTGAAGCCATCAAAGGCCGCGTAACGCCCGGCGCTGAACTCGACACCCGACACTCGGCACTCGACACTCCTTCGTGGGGCTGGGAAGCTTGGCACAAATACTGGGTCGAGGAACGCATCCGGTTTTACGAAAGCATCGGCCTGCCGCGCACGGCGCTGGAGGAATACTGGCAGAAACCGGAGGAACTGGCGCATTATGCCAAAGCCTGCGTGGACATTCTGTTCAAATTCCCCTTCGGCACGCAGGAACTCGAAGGCATCGCCGCGCGCAGCGATTTTGATTTGAGCCAGCACGAGCGTTTCTCCGGCAAACCGATGGGCGTGTTCGACGAGGAACTCCGCGCCGCCTGGCCCAAACTCGATGAAGCCCGGAAGGCCGATTTGTCGCAGCGCTATTACGAAGCCAGGCTGAAATATCTCACCAAAATGGGTGTCGAACCGGCGAAAGCGGAAAAGGAGGCGGAGGAAGATGCCGCCGGCCTGGCGAAGGGCCAATACGTCCCGCACGTGATTGAACCGTCGGCGGGCGTGGACCGTCTAATCCTCGCCTTGATTTGCAGCGCGTACAGCGAAGTCGCCGAAACCGATGACAAGGGCAAAACCGAAACGCGAGTGATTCTGAAATTTCATCCGCGCGTTGCGCCCATCAAGGCGGCCGTGCTGCCGTTGCTTAAGAACAAACCCGAACTGGTAAAAAAGGCGCAGGAAGTCCGTGACCAGCTGCGTCCGTGGATGAATGTATTTTACGACGACGGCGGTTCGATCGGCCGCCGCTATGCGCGCCAGGACGAGGCCGGCACGCCATTTTGCGTGACGATTGATTTCGACACGCTGGGTGAAAAGCCGGAATTAAAGGACACGGTTACGGTGCGTTACCGCGACGACGGCAAACAGGAACGCCTGGGGATCGGCGAATTGGCAAATTGGTTACTGCCGAAAATCCGCTGAGGGTGTATGAGTTAAATCATGACCAAGCCTGCCCGCATCTCCTACGCATTCATGGCGGTGGTGCTGCTGCTAATCGGCTGGCTGCACTTGGGCACGCTGGTGCTCGCTGCGTTGTTCGGCTACTTCGCGCTGCGGCTGTTCAGTTTTGGGCGCAGCAAAATGCTGGGCGTGGCGCTTTACGTGATTGCGGTGGCGGCGATTGGCTGGGGGCTGGTTTATTTTTCCCGGCAGGCTTATATCACAATGCCGCAAATTGCCGACACCACCATTCCCACCGTAGTCGAGTTCGCCGAGAAACACGGGATCGAACTGCCGTTCTCGGATGTTGAAAGCGCCAAGACAGTCGCTTTGCAGGAGGTCAAGGACCGCATTGCGAACATTGGCCACCAGGTGCGGGCCGCTGGCTTCCAGTTTGCCCTTTTGCTCGTCGGGCTGGTGGTGGCGGTGAGCCTGTTTCTCAACGCCTCGTGGGGCGCCAAAGACGACCCGCAAGTGGCGCGCGACAGCCTTTACGCCACGGTTGTGCGCGAGCTTGAAGTTCGCTTCCGGACTTTTTTCGCGAGTTTCGCACGCGTCATCGGTGCGCAACTCGTCATCTCAGTCATTAATAGCGGCCTGACGGCAGTGTTTCTGACATGGAACGGTTACCCCTACTCTGCGGTGCTGATCATGCTGACGTTCCTGTGTGGCCTGCTGCCCATCGTCGGCAATCTGATCAGCAACACTTTGATCATTGGCGTCGGCTTTACCATCTCGCCCCGCATGGCCTTGGGGGCCTTGGTTTTCCTCATTATCATCCACAAGCTGGAATATTTTCTGAACAGCAAGATCGT
>Ga0335081_10007263_pt1 | contig 17714 bp, 16 predicted proteins | sample Lox_Sample_35_FD_206713 | JGI IMG/M metagenome (GOLD analysis project Ga0335081, IMG submission 206713) | Soil microbial communities from Loxahatchee National Wildlife Refuge, Florida, United States - Lox_Sample_3.5 | ecosystem: Environmental > Terrestrial > Soil > Wetlands | place: USA... | reverse complement strand
TGAGTTCCTCGGTGAAGACGTCGCCGCGCATCAGGAACGCATGGTCCTCTTCGAGGCAGCTCAGCGCTTCCTCGAGCGAGCCTGGCATCGATGGCACGCTCTTCATCTCCTCCGGCGACAGGTCGTAAATGTCCTTGTCCAGCGGCTCGCCGGGATTGACTTTGTTGACCACGCCATCCATGCCGGCCATCAACATCGCGGCGAATGCCAGGTAAGGGTTCGCCGCCGGATCGGGCGGACGGAATTCCACGCGCTTGGCTTTGGGGCTCGCCGAGTACATCGGAATCCGGCAGGCCGCCGAACGGTTGCGGCGCGAGTACGCCAGGTTGACCGGAGCTTCGTATCCCGGCACCAGGCGCTTGTAGCTATTGGTGGTGGGCGCGATGATCGCCGAAAGCGCCCGCGCGTGCTTCAGCAGGCCGCCGATGTAGTGCAGCGCGAGCTGGCTTAAGCCGGCATAGCAATCGCCCGCGAACAGCGGCTTGCCGTCCCTCCACAGGCTCTGGTGCGTGTGCATGCCGCTGCCGTTGTCCGCGAAGATCGGCTTGGGCATAAACGTCACGGTCTTGCCGTACTGGTTGGCGACGTTGCGGATCACGTACTTGTACAGCATCATGTTGTCCGCCGACTTCACCAGCTTGTCGAAGCGCTGATCGATCTCGCATTGGCCGCCCGTGGCGACCTCGTGATGGTGGCACTCGATCTGCATCCCGCACTTGATCATGGTCTGCACCATCTCGCTGCGCAGATCCTGGTAGTGATCGGTGGGTGGAACGGGGAAGTAGCCTTCCTTATAGCGCGGCCGGTAGCCGAGGTTGTTCTCGCGGCGCCCCGAGTTCCAGCGCCCTTCCTCGGCATCGATGAAGTAGTAGCCGGAATGCTGATTCTGGTCGAAACTGACGTTGTCGAAGATGAAGAACTCGGCTTCCGCGCCGAAGTAGGCCGTGTCAGCGACGCCGCTGTTCTTCAGGTAAAGCTCGGCTTTCTGGGCGATCCAGCGCGGGTCGCGCTCGTAGCGCTGCTTGGTGATGGGGTCCTTGACGTCCCCGTACATCACCAGGGTCGGCGTCTCTGCGAACGGATCCATGAACGCCGTGTTCGGATCCGGGATCAGGAGCATGTCGCTTTCGTGGATCGCCGCCCAACCGCGGATACTCGATCCATCCATGCCGAAGCCTTCTTCGAAGCTGCTTTCTTCCAGCTCGCTGATCGGGTAGGAAACGTGATGCTGCAGGCTCGGGATATCGGTGAATCTTAAATCGATCTGCTTGGCATCGTTTTTCTTAGCAAAATCCAACACTTCTTGCGGACTCATCCATCCTCCAGGAGGGCATTTGACTAGTGGGATTGTCGCAGTCGCAGATTGGACTCAGGATAGCCCACCGCGGCCGTGGTGGTCAAGCGTGGGCATGCTCATGATGCTCATGTTGCGAGCAGTTTGTTCACGTGGCGCATCACTTCGAATGCGTCCGCAACGTAGAGCACATCGGCTTTGCCGCGCGCCCAGCCGCAGTTGGCGTCGAGGTTGACGGCGCGCCGCTGGTTCACGAAACGCCAGCCCACCACGTGCGGCTCCTCGCCATGGCAGCAGGTGGACAGTCCCTTGGGGTGGCGCGGCGTGGCGCCAGTCTGGCCGATCTGGTTCAGGTGCGTCATGAAGCGGAGCACGGCTTCACCTTCGCCGCTGAGGTCCACTAACGATTTGCTACCGCCGAGCGACGCCTTCGAGGCGCGCAGGAAATCCAGAATCAGCGATTCCGCTTCGGCGCCGTGCACTGCCCCGTCGGCTTGCTTCTTGGTCCATCCGGCGCCGGCCACGAAAAGCACCTTGGCGTCGGGCCGGATGGTCTGCTCGTCGGCCTTGGGTGATTGAATGCCGGTCACCGTGGTGCGCGTTTGGGGCGCTGCTACAGGCACAGCTTCCACCGTGGCTGTTCCCGCGGGTCCGCTCCACGCGGCAAAGCAACCGGGGTCAATCAGGACTATCCACGGCCGCTGCTGGCGCGTCAACACACCTTCCATGCGCTGGCGGTAGAACCAACGCGACACCGCGAGTGTGCTGTTCTGCGCAGAGATTCCGGTGGCGTGCGTATCCACGCGCCCGCCCAGCCGATACGCTACGCCTGGCAGCGCACGCGCCCATCGCGAGGTGGAGGGCGCCAGCACGATCTTCGCCTCCGCCGCCCGGCAGAGTGCTTCCGCCGCCACGGCGTCAGTCGCGTAGCGCGGCTGGCTAAACGGTTCGCCGGCGACTCCAAGGAAGCGCTTCACGCCGGCGCCGGCAATCTGATTGGCAGCGGCTCGCACGTCGCCGCCGAGGAGGCCAACGGTTAGTTCGCCGCCCAGCGCTAGCGCGGCGGAGAGGGCCTCCAGCGCGGGTTTGGCGAGCGTGCCGTCGGGTTCGGTATGCGCCAGAAGCAGGATCGGTGCCATGGTTATTCCTCCCCGATCCAAGCGGCGATTTCGCGCGCGATTTCTTCCGCCGGCATGTTCTTCACGATGCGCGTCTCGCGCTGCTGTTTGGGCAGGCTGACCGAGACGAAGCTCAGGCCCGTGTTTGCTATGGGCGCAGCCTTGGCGCGCTGCAAGGCCGGCATGACGGTGCGCATGTTGACCATCCCGATCTGGGGGTTGTTTTTCGGCTCGGGCAAATGGCCGGTCGCCCAACCAAGCACCGCCGGCGGCGCGGCGCACAACGAAACCTGGTGGCGTCCGCCTTCGATACGCTCCAGGATCTCGAAGCTGCCGTCGTCACGAACAGTAATCTGGTCGACACCCTGGAACTGCTCCGTGATTCCCAGCCGCTCACCTACCATTTGCATGGTGGAGCAGGCGCCGCGCGAGGCCGATTCCCATCCGCCGAAGACCAAGAGCTTCGAACGGTCGAGGCCCGCTATCCCTTCGATCGCTGCAGCCAGGGCCGCGGCCGCTTCGAAGGAATCGGTGAAGCCGGAGGCCGACCCATCAAGCGCTACCAACTCGAACGGCACTTTCTGCGCCACCGTCATCATCACCTGCTGAAGCTTGGCTTTTGGCCCGAGACTGACCAGCCAGACTTTGGCGCCGGGCGTCTTCTGGGCCAGGTGAGCGGCTTCAAAGAGGGCGTGGCCAGCCCACGGATCGAGCACCGCCGGAAGCATCATCTCGTTCTTGAGCGAGGGACCGGCCGCGCCGGCAACGGGCTCGAGGGTTTGTAAAGGGTCGGGGACAAGACTCCCGCACACCACAATTTGAAAGGGGATGCTCATGTGCACTGATACTACTATAATAAGGCGTCTTTATCGGGAAGGCGGTTACTTCTTGTGTTCTTGGATGGTATCAGGGCACAGTTTCAGCTGTGCCGCAAAACCGAGGGCAGAAGTTCGGGCTTCAGCCGCTGTTGCAGGCCGGCACGGAGCAGCGGCTAAAGCCAGCGATGCCTGTATACTGCAGCACGGCTCAACTGATTACAATTACCTCATGTGAATTCCACTCCCCCGCACGCCCTTACTTCTTGTAGACGTGCGGGTTCTTGAAGAGCCAGTTTCCTCCGACCTTCCGGACCATCCAACGGACACGGCTATCGAGCTGCATGAAGAAGTCGGGAATCTTCTGGCCCGGCCAGCCGCGAAACGAGGTCACGTGATACGAGACATCGCGGCCGACGGGTTGGGGAGAGAAATAGTAGTTCGAGACGCAGCAGCGGTTGCCGGCATGTCTTACCGGGCTTACGGAATGCCAGGAGCGCTCATCGGTGCGCATCACTACGAGGCGGTTGAACCGGCTGTGCAGCGTGCGCTGAGGCCGGCCCGGGCCGTTGTCCCACAATTCGAGGTGACCGCCGTAGTCATCGCGCCAATCCGGCGTGACGTAGTACAAAAGATTGAGCACCCGATGATTCCGGCGATCGCGGTCGTGGGAGTTGTCCAGGTGCGGGTTCAGGTAGTGTCCCTGTGCCATCAGGCTCACTCCCCCGGCGTAAAGGCGTTCGTCCGGCAGTAAGCCGGGAATGCTTGTGATGGAAGCGATGAGGCTCACGACCCGCGGATCTTGAAATGCGTAGACAGCTTCCTCCAGCAGGGGATCGTATTCATCCATCCGGTAGCCGACGAATTTCAGTTGGCCGAGAGTCTTCTTCAGCACCAGCCGGTCGGGGGGAGGAAAAGCCTGGTAAGTCGCCTTGGCATAGGCGAGCGGCAGAAGATCGTCGCAGATGAAGCTTGGAATCTGAGCGCGCCGGTTGAATGCCGCGGTTGCCGACTCGCGGTGTTCCGTGAGCCGGTTAACAATCTGGTCGGCGATGTCAGTCCGCGAAAAGGTTAAACTCGTTGTTCCTGCCACGACGGAAGTATAGCGTGAGCGAATGCTAACGCAGTGGGTCTCCACGCACATCGGCAGTGATAGAATAGCGGCAATCGGATCTTCTTGTGCCTCCGCGTGCCTGGCAGTGCACTCCGGGCTTGGGAAACCGGGATTGTGGAGGTGCCGACCCATGCACGCTCGGACATTGTTCTCCGCGCTCTTCGTCTCATTTGCTATCGCGGCGGCAAGCGCTCAGATTGCCGAGCCAGCTAAGGCTCCGAAGCCGGCTGAGCAGGCCAACCCGCCCGCCGCGGCCAAGCGGGCGCCGGAAACTCCGCCGGATCAAAAGGCGTACCAGGAAGCCAGCCGGATGCCGGACCCGAGCCAGAAAATCGCGGCGCTGGAGAAGTTCAAGAAGGACTTCCCGCACAGCGGGATGGTGGACGCCGCCACGATGAACATCTTCTCCACGCTGGCGCAGAAGATGCCCGACCAGAAGGACCGCATTCTGAAGTTGGCCGCGACGATCTACCACGATGCGCACGGCAAGAAGGAGAAGGGCCAGGTGGCGCGGGAGTTGGCCGACGCGCTGCTCACCAACGACCTTCTGCTGAACGACGCCAAGGATTACGCGCAGAAGAGCCTGGACGCCGTGAATCAGGCCGACTTCGTCAAAGACCAGAGGGCCGCTTTCAAGAAACGCAACGCCGGTGAAAAGAGCAAGAGCAAGCCTCCAACGGACGCGGAACTCATCAAGCGCTTTCAGGCCAGCCGCGCAACGCGAGTGGCCACACTGGGCAGGATCGAGTTCAAGCTGGGGAAAAACGCGGAGGCACAGAAACTGCTTGAGGAATCGTACGAGGCCAACCCGAAGCAGCCGGCCGTGGCCGGAGCCTTGGGCGAACTGGCCGGGCAAGCCGGCGACAACGCCAAGGCCCTCGATTACCTGATAGCGGCGCGACTTGGCGGCAAGATTCCCACGAGTTCAATGGACGCCCTCAACTCGGTCTACCGCAAGACCCACAACGGCTCGGTTGACGGCCTCGAGGCGATGCTCGACACCGAGTACCACAAGCGGTTCCCCAACCCGCTTCACGAGGAGGCTTACAAGCCCACCGAGAAGCGCAGCGACCGCCTGGTGCTGGCGGAAGTCTTCACCGGTTCCGGATGCCCGCCCTGTGTAGGCGCCGACCTGGCGTTCGAGGCGGCGATGGAACGGTACTCGCGCAAGGAACTGATGGTGGTGATGTATCACCAGCACGTGCCGCAGCCCGACCCCATGTCGAACCCGGACGCCCAGGCGCGCGACAAATACTATGAAGTAGGCGGCGTCCCCACGTACGAAATCGATGGCCAAAGGGTGGACTATTACGGCGCCGACCGGGAGAATACCAAGCTGGTGTGGGAGCACATCCAGCCTCCCATCGAGAAGGAGTTGGAGGTTCCCTCCGAAGCCAAGCTCAACGTGCGTGCCGCGCTGACGGGCAATACGGTCAAGGTGACGGCTGCGGTGGACCCAGTGAAGAGCGAGTCTAAGGACCTCAAGGTGCACGTGCTGCTGCTGGAGAAAGAACTGCGATACAGCGGCGAAAATGGTATCCGCTTCCATCCGATGGTGGTGCGCGCCATGGGCGGCAAGGATGATGAGGGGTTCGCGCTGGCGCCCGGCGAAGCAGCGTCGTTCGACCAGAGCTGGGACCTGGACAAAGTCAGCGCCGGGCTCAAGGCGCATCTGGACGATTACGAGGCCAAGGGTCACCGCGGCAATTCCTTCAAGTTCATCGAGAAGAAGTACCAGATCGATCGCGGGAACCTGGCGATCGCGGTGTTTGTGCAGGATGCCAAGACGAAACACATCCTGCAATCCGCGTATATCGACCTGAACCCGAATTCGCACCTGTCGACAGACAACGCATCGGGGGCAAAATGAAGACCCTGATTTGTATGGCGCTCGGAGTCCTCGCGCTGGCGGCGGCGCCGGCGGAGCCTGTGACATGGAAGCTGGAAGAGGCCCCTGCCAAACCCGTGAAGGCGGGATCCCGCTTCACCGTCAAGGTGGTGGCGAAGATCGAGGAAGGCTGGCACGTTTACTCGATGAAGGCGGTCGAAGACGGGCCGGTGGCGACGCGCGTGTGGCTACCGGCGACGGACGGCCAGCTATTCGAGCTGGCCGGGCCGGTGAAAGCGGACCCGCCGCAGGTGGTGCAGGACAAGACGCTCAATATGGAGGTCGAGCTGTACGAGGGCAGCGCCGGCTTCGCGGTGCCGGTGAGGGTTGTTCCCGGCGCGGCGGCGGGAACGCAACAGTTGGTGGTGAACGCCACGTACCAGTCGTGCAACAACAGGTTGTGCCTGCCGCCGAAGACGGTCAAGGTGGAGGCGGCGGTTACGATTGGGAAGTAGGGCAGGCGAACACGGCCACGTTCCCTGCTGCCGGTTCGCCGCCGGCGGCCGAGGCATTTCAGCGATACAGTTCCACGAGCCGTTCACGATCCGCCGGAGACATTCCAGAATGCGTGCGAATGTCCGTGCGCGAAGCCAGTTGCCGGCGGTAACGAGCGAAATACTCGGGGATGTCGCCTCCGTACTGAAAACTGTACATGATGTCGGCGAAGTGCGTGGTGTGATTCAGGCCCAGGGCGTGACCGGTTTCGTGCAGGCAGGTGAGGTAGACGACGGCATCGCGCAGCAGGCCATCGGTCACGCCCGGCGGGACGACCGCCGGCAGCACGTAGACCTCCGCGCCCGGCTGGCCGTTCACTATGATGGGGCGCGTCTCACCGTAAAGGCCGTTCCGGCCATTGGCCCAGTAGATGCGGATGTGGGCCAGTTCACGCTGGGCCGCCTTTTCGAATGTGAGACGGCCCCCGGAAGCTGCCTGCCAGGCATCCAGAGCCCACTGCGCCAGTTCCGGATCCTCGCGGTGGCAACCGTTCTCCGGGTTGGTGCACGGCTCGATCCAATATCGGAGCGTGGCGCCCTGGGCCACGGCACAGAGCAGGAGACACGACAGCACCCTCATGCTTTCCATGGTAGGGGAGAAGCTGGCCAGAATTCCTGAGCCGCGGATGAACACGGATCAACGCGGACGGGAAGATCCTGATCGGCGTTGATCCGCGGCCGGGAGTCATGCTCGCACCCCCTCACACTCAAGCCTCCGATCAGCACGCTCATTCATAACGCAAGGTGATAATTGGATCTACGCGCGTGGCACGGCGCGCCGGGATGTAGGATGCGGCCAGCGCCACCGCCAGCAGGAACGCTGAGGCAGCCGCGAACGTTGCGCCGTCGGTGGGGCTGACTTGGTAAAGGAGCGCCTTCAGGAGTCGAGTAAGTCCCAGCGCGCCGAGTACGCCGCAGGCCACACCCGTTCCCGCCAGAGCCAGCGCTCGCGCCGCCACCATGCGCAACACATCTCGCCGTGCTGCGCCCAGGGCGACGCGGATGCCGATTTCCCGCCGCCACCAGGGTAGACGTTCGACCATCGAAACGGTTAGGCGTTGTGGCGCAGACACTTTGTCTGCCGCGCCGAGACTCGTCTCGGCGCTCGTTCGGGCCAACGCGAGTTCCTTCCTGACCCGCCTTGAACTCCGCCTGGCCCGTAACCAACCCCTCCTCCGCTCGTCCAACACCTGAAATGCGGAACATGCTCAACAACCTTCGCTACACCCTCCGCCAGTTCCGGCAGTCGCCGGTCTTTACGGCCGCGGCGGTGCTCACCCTGGCCCTGGGAATCGGTGGAACCACCGCCATCTTCACGCTGATCGATGCCGTCATGCTGCGCTCTTTGCCGGTTTCCGATCCCTCCCGGCTCTACCGCATCGGCGAAGGCGACAACTGCTGCGTGCAAGGCGGTCCCCAGGATGTCTGGGGAATGTTCTCTTTCCCGCTTTACGAGCGATTGAAGGCTTCGGCTCCCGAGTTCGAAGAACTGGCTGCCTTTCAGGCTGGAGCCGGCCGGTTGAGCGTGCGGCGGGAAGGCGCCGAAATGGCTGCCAGGCCCGTGCGCACAGAGTATGTCACCGGCAACTATTTCTCCATGCTGGGCGTGGGCGCCCTCGGCGGCCGGGTATTTACCCCTAACGACGACCGGCCTTCCGCTCCACCCGCGGTCGTGCTCAGCCACCATGTCTGGCAGACGGTGTATGGGAACGACCCGTCGGTGCTGGGCGCGAGCCTGGCGATCGAGGGCCATGCGTTCACGGTGATCGGAGTAGCGGCCCCGGGCTTCTTTGGCGAAACCCTGCGCAGCGATCCCCCCGATATGTGGATTCCCGTTCACCAGGAGGCCCTCATCGTAGGCGAAGGCGCGCTGCTGAATCAGAGCCCGCCCGCGTGGCTGCGCGTCATCGGGCGGCTGCGCCCGGGCGCGTCGATCGCCGGAATGGCCCCGCGGCTCACGGGTGTGCTGCGGCAGTGGATGCGCACCGAGTCCGGCTATCCCTCCAATTGGATGCCCGACGTGATCCGCACCTTGCCCAACCAGGTGCTCAATGTGGTTCCGGCGGGAGCGGGCGTGGCGGTAATGAAAGAAGAGTACGGACGCAGCCTGCGGATTCTCCTTTCCGTTTGTGGATTGGTGCTGCTGATCGCCTGCGCCAACGTGGCCAACCTGCTGCTGGCCCGCTCTGTCGCCCGGCGCGCGCAAACCGCGGTGCGGCTGGCCGTGGGCGCCACCCGCCGGCAGATCGTGATGCAGGCTCTCACCGAAAGCGTGCTGCTGGCGGTGGGCGGCGGCATCGCCGGCCTCGTGGTGGCCGAAGGAGCGGCGCGCATGCTGCTCGCGCTGGCGTTCACGCACGCGCACTTCCTGCCCATCCAAACCGCGCCGTCGCTCACGGTGCTGGGCTTCGCATTCGCGCTGGCGCTGGCGACGGGAATCGTCTTTGGAGCGGCGCCCGCCTGGTTTGCCACACGCACCGATCCGGCGGAAGCGCTGCGCGGATCGGGCCGCGTCGTCAGCAGTCATTCCTCTTTCGCCAGCAAGGCCCTGCTGGTTGTGCAGGCGACGTTGTCGGTGGTCCTGGTGGCCGGCGCCGCCATGCTCGCCCGCAGCCTCAATAAGCTCGAGCGCCAGGATTTCGGTTACCGCGTGGACGGGCGCGTGGAGGTGGCGCTCAACAATCCGCCTGCTTCCTATACACTGCCGCGACTGAACGCACTCTACCGGCAGATGGAAGAACGGCTCAACCGGCTGCCCGGCGTGCAGGGCGCGGGAATGGCGCTTTACAACCCGCTGACCGACAATTGGGGCGAACTGATCTACGTCGCCGGCCATCCGGCTCCCAAGATGGATGACGAAAGGGGAGCCTCTTGGGACCGCGTTAGCGCCAACTATCTTCAGAATCTCGGCGTGACACTCTTGCGCGGGCGCAACTTCAGTGAGGCCGACAACGAAACGACTGCGCCCGTGGCGATCGTGAACCAGGCTTTCGCGAAACGCTTCTTCAAGGAGGGCGAAGATCCCATCGACCAGCACTTCGGCCTGGACGCGCCCGAGGATGCCTCCACCTTCCGCATCGTCGGCGTGGTGCGCGACGCCAAGTTCGCCGGCTGGGGCTTCCGAAGGCCAGCGCTCCCCACCTTCTACGTTCCGCTCGCGCAGAACGTCAATTACAAAAGCGGCGACATTATGCAGCGGGTGGAACTGCGCTCGCATTTTATCGGCGGAATTCTGCTGCGGACCGATGTTTCGCCGGGCGCGCTTGAACCGCAGCTCACCCACATGCTCGCGGACCTCGACCCCAACCTCACCATCACCAGCGTCCGGACCATGCGGCAGCAGATTGCTCTGGTCTTCGACCAGGAGCGCGCCGTGGCCAGTCTGGCCGGCCTGTTCGGGATCGTGGCCCTGCTGCTGGCCGCCATCGGACTCTACGGCGTGACGGCCTATGCCGTGGCGCAGCGGACCAACGAAATCGGCATCCGCATGGCGCTGGGCGCCGACCGCACGAAAGTCGTGGAGCTGGTGCTCCGCGGCGCGTCTTCCCGCGTGCTGGCCGGGCTGGCTCTGGGTGTCCCGCTGGCCATCGGCGCCGGACAACTGATCGCGAGCGAGCTATACGGCGTTTCCAACCGCGACCCGCTGGCGCTGGCCCTGGCCGCCAGCGCGCTGGCCGTCAGCGCCTTCTTCGCCGCCATCATACCCGCTCGCCGCGCAGCATCTATTTCACCGGTGGAAGCGCTGCGGATGGAGTAGGGGCGCCAGCAGCGCTCAAGGCGTTGCACAGCCCAAATAATCCTCGGACTTGGTTTCGAATCAGTACCCCAGAAGGGGTGCCAGCCTGGCCCTTACCTCCTCGATCACTTCACCTGTGCAGCGCCCAAGTTTCTCGGCACGGCGCGCTTTCCAGTCGACGCTCTTCACGTGATCGGCCAGAATGACACCGGTAACCCCATGACCCGCGGGAACGGCCACTTCGAATGGGTACCCTTTCGCCTGATTCGTGAAGGGGCATACGAGCGCCAATCCTGCTTTCGCGTTGTACATTCTCGGGCTCAAGACCAAAGCTGGCCGCCGCCCCGCTTGTTCATGGCCGGCCTGAGGATCAAACGTCAACCACACGAGATCCCCGGCCTCCGGCACGTAGGCGCCCCTCACCAGGACTCCTCGCCCTGCGGCCTGCCCCAATCTGTCTCCCGATGACGATTCTTGCGTGTGATCCGAGCGACCAGCTCCGGCAGTTCGTACTTCTTTCTGGTTGGGCGCAAGACGATGCCGCCCTCCGCGTCGAGAGCCAGCGCCACGCAATCTCCCTCGCTGAGGCTGGCCTGTCTGGCGATCGCCAGTGGAATCCGCACGGCCAGGCTGTTTCCCCATTTCGAAACCGTGGTCTCATTTCGCATATGTATCTACTTTGAGTATACACGCAAGTCGCGACACGCCACCTCGGCCGGCTATTGATAGATTTGAGGCACGTTGGCGTTGCTGCATTAGGCGCTCGAAAAGGTCGCGGCATTGCCTGAGGATGAACAGGATGCGACAGCGTCGCAGATCCTCGCTTCGTTAGCCGACGAGGACGGTTGGAGGACACGCTTTGCCGAGAAGCGCGATGTAATCCGTCGAATGGCGCGGGAAGCCCTCGCTGAGGACGACCGGGGTGGCACGGAGCCGTTGGACGGCTTGCTTTGATGCAACAGCCGCTGCGGCGCACGCCCTCAGCGGGGGCGCCCTGGGCCCGTCGCGACTCATCGCGACGCCCGGCGCCGGCGCCCCACGGTAGGCGCTAAAGGTTCCTCCGCTCCAGCCGATCTGTCAATTAGCAAAGATGCTTGGCCTGTTCAAGCGCCGATACCTGCTGGTATGGGCCGCCGCCGGCTGCGTGGCGGCCGCCGTCGCAGCGCTGCCCCCACTCCACTCCGCGCCCTTCGCCGGCCGTGTCTGCAAAATCGGCGTGCGTAATCACATCGCCGACCCCGGTCCCAGCAGCTACGGACGTGTCGACAGCCTGGCGGTCGAAGTGGTCAGCGATGCCGCGCGCCGCGCCGGAATTCGCCTGGAGTGGGTCGAATGCCCGGAAGGCCCGGACTACGCGCTTCGTTCCAAAAAGGTGGACCTCTGGCCCACGGTGGTCAAGTCGCCCGAACGGGCGCGATACCTCTACGTGACGGATCCCTGGATGGTGGTCCAGCAGTGCCTGGTTTCCAAAGGTCCACCCAAAAAGAACTGGCAGGGAGTGCCGGTGGCCTATGGTCTCGGTCAGGCCTCGACCGTCGCCGGTCATCTGCCGGGAGCCGCCCTGATTCACAAACAGGGAGAAGCAGCCGCCATCCAGTCGGTCTGCTCCGGCCAGGCCGATGCCGCCTTCGTTCTGGAGCAGTCCCTGGCATCACTCCTGCTGAACCGCCCCGAGGGTTGCTCGTCCGCCGATTTTCGGGTCACGCCCCTGCATGGCAGCGGCGGGGAGCTCGGGATCGGAGCCGTCTTCGACTCCGCCCCCATCGCCGATGAGTTGCGCACCCAAATCGGCCGAATGGCTGCGGACGGCGCCCTCACCGGCCTGTTCAGCAAGTACTCGATCTTTTCCAGCTCCGAAACCAAAGTGGTCTATGAGCTGATTGACGCCGAACGGCGCTCGCGCCTGCTTGCCTACGGCGCGGCCGGTATGTTCGTCGCCCTGGCGGTCCTGTTCTGGCAGGTCAGGCGCGCGCGCGAGGCCCGCCGGGCCGCCGTAAGAGCCAACTCCGCCAAATCCGACTTCCTCGCCAACATGAGCCACGAGATCCGCACGCCGCTGAACGGCATTGTCGGCATGGCCGAATTGCTGGCGGGGACGCCGCTCACCTCCGACCAGCGCGAGATGACCGATGTCATCCGGACCAGCTCCGAAGCGCTCCTGGCGATCGTGAACAACATACTCGATTTTTCGCGCATCGAGGCCGGCGGCATCGAACTGGAGCAGATCGCCTTCGACTTGCGCGTCCTCGTCGATAGCGTGGTCAAACTGTTCGGCCCCCAAGCGCGCGCCAAAGGTCTGAAACTGGAAACCCTCGTCGCCGGCGATGTGGACCGCCTGCTCGTCGGGGACCCCCTACGAATCCGCCAGGTCCTGACCAACCTCCTCGGAAACGCCGTGAAGTTCACGGAGACCGGCAACGTGCGCGTGGAAGTGAAACGCGCCGCGTCGAGCGCCCTTCTTTTCCGCGTGAGCGACACCGGAATCGGCATCGATCCCCGCAAGGCGCCGCTCCTGTTCAGACCCTTCACGCAAGCCGACTCCGCGACCACGCGCAAGTACGGAGGCACCGGCCTGGGTCTGTCCATCTCCCATCGCCTCGTCAGCCTGATGGGTGGATCCATCGGTGTCGACAGCCAGCCGGGCTGCGGCGCAACCTTCTGGTTCCTCCTGCCGCTGGTTTCAGCGAACCAATGGCAGGGCGCCATGCCCGCAGTGTCTCCGGCCGAACTGCCAGGCCCCGGTCCCCTGCTTCCGCCCGCACCGGCTGGCGATCGCCGGGTCCTGATTGTGGAGGACAACCCGGTCAACCAGATCGTAGCGCTGCGGACCGTGGGGAGCCTCGGCTACGCCGCGCAAGTGGCATCCGGCGGGCAGCAGGCGCTGGACGCCTTCGACCACGAGCGATTCGACGTCATCCTGATGGACTGCCAGATGCCCGGAATGGACGGTTACCAGGCCACAGCCGAGATCCGCCGCCGCGAATCCCGCGCGCCATGCGGCCGGCGCACCCCAATCGTCGCGATGACCGCCAACTCCATCGAGGGAGATCGCGAAAAATGCCGCACCGCCGGCATGGACGATTACCTCCCCAAACCCATCCGGATGGCGGAGCTGTCAAAGACGCTCGCCCGCTGGACGGCACTCGCGGTCCCGCCGCCCATACCTCCATCCGCTCCCGCTACCGATACTTTCGCCACTCCGGTTCCAGTATCGACCACACCACCAGGTCCACCCACCGGTCGTTGACCCATTCCGACTCCCGGGCGATGCCTTCCCGAGTAAATCCCAAACGCTCTGGGATCGCGCAACTCTTCGTGTTCCCCGTGCCGCATCGGATCTCCACGCGGTGCAGTCCCATCTCATCGAAGAGATACCGCAGCATTACCGCGCAACAGCGCGTCATGATGCCCTTGCCCTGCTGCGCAGCCTCGATCCAGTAGCCGATGCTGGAACTCCGGTTGTTCCAGTCGATGGCGTGGCAGCCGATCGAGCCCGCCAGCACGCCATTCACCCAAATCCCGGCGTTCGGTCCCTGGTTGGATTCGGATTGCGCCGTCACGCGCGAAATGAACTGCCGGATGTCCTCGGCCGAATCCGTGCGGTCCACCCACGGCAGCCATCGCCGCAGGTGCTCGCGGTTCCGCTGGACGGCGGCGAAGACCGGCTCCGCGTCGGCCCACAAATACTGCCTCATCTCGATGCCTTCGGCCACTTTGCGCTGGAACATTTTCCGCCCTCAATCGTTGCCCGCCGGCCTCTGCGGGTTCCGCGATTTGGCAATCGCCGGGGTCTCCGGCGTCTCGGGTTGCAGGGCGTAGGCCGTGAGACCGGCCTTAAGTAGCTCGAAAGCCGTAACCGGGTCGTCCGCATACTGGAACAAGTCCGTGTCCTCGGGCGAAATCATGCCGTGCTTCACCAGCGCTTCGAAGTTGATGATCTCCTGCCAGTAGCTCTTTCCGTAGACGATGATGGTGAGTTTCTTCGCGAGCTTCTGCGTTTGGGAGAGCGTCAGCAGCTCCATCATCTCGTCCATCGTTCCGAACCCGCCCGGAAAAACCACCAGCGCCTTGGCCAGGTAGGCAAACCAGAACTTGCGCATGAAAAAGTAGTGGAATTCGAAGCTCAGTTCGGGAGTGATGTACGGGTTGGGGAACTGCTCGAAGGGCAAGCCGATATTGAGACCTACCGTCTTTCCATTGGCATCGTGCGCTCCCCGGTTAGCCGCCTCCATGATTCCCGGGCCGCCGCCCGAGCACACCACGAAGCGATGCGTGCTGTTGGTGAACTGGTCCGCCCATTCGGTCAGCAGCCGCGCCAGCGTGCGGGCATCGTTATAATACTGCGCCAGAGGCCCGTCTTCGCGAATCCGCGCCGAACCGAAAAACACCACCGTGTCGCGAATCTTCTCGCGCCGGAAATGGGCCAGCGGCTCCAGGAACTCCGAGAGGATGCGCAGCCCGCGCGCATCGGGACCGTTCAAGAACTGGTCGTTCAAATAGGCGACCGGACGCCGGGCGCCGTGAGGTGGATTCTGATTTGTCATCGTCTCTCTAGTGCATCGACTTTTTTCTTCAATTCCCTTAGAGTCTTCAGCATCTCCGGCAGTTTCGGAAACGCGGTCACCGCGCGCAGCCATTCATTGGCCGGGAACGCCGGCGAACCCGAAATCCGCGCCCCCGCCTCGACATCCCCTCCGATTCCGCTCTGCGCGTAAACCACCGCGCCTTCGTGCACCGTGAGGTGACCCGAGGCGCCCACCTGTCCCGCCAGCAGCACGTTCCGCTCCAGCACCGTGCTTCCCGCCAGGCCCGTCTGCGCGCAGATGATGTTGTCTTCCCCCACCACGCACGCGTGGCCCACCTGCACCAGGCTGTCGATCTTGGCGCCCCGTTTCACGCGCGTTTCGCCCACCGTAGCGCGGTCCACCGAGGTGAGGCTCTGGATCTCCACATCGTCCTCGATCACCGTAACGCCCGATTGCACGATCTTGAAATGTGTCCCATCGGCGCGCTTGGCGAATCCGTAGCCGTCCCCGCCCACCACCACGCCGTTTTGCAGGATCACGCGGTTCCCGACGCGGCAGAATTCCCGCACCGTAGCGTGCGAGTGCGCCAGAAAATCGTCCCCGATCTCAGCTCCTTCATAGATCACCACGTGCGGATGCAGGGTCGCGTTGCGCCCCACTCGCACGCGCTCTCCGATCACCACGTACGGCCCGATGGAGCAGTTCTCTCCCACCACCGCACTCTTCGCGATCGAAGCCGTTGGATGGATTCCCGGCACCGGCCGCGGCGGCTGATAGAACAAAGCCAATGCCCGCGCGAAATCCAGGTACGGGTTCTCCGAAATCAGAAACGCGATCTCGATCTCCGCGATGGCCTCCGACACCAGCACCGCGCTGGCCTTGGTCTGTTTCACCTTCGGCCCGTACTTGGGGTTCGCCAGGAACGTGAGCTGCCCGGCGCCGGCGTGTTCCATACCTGCCACGCCGCTGATCTCCAGGTCCCCATCGCCCACCAGCCGGCACGCCAGCCGATCGGCAATTTCACGAAGTTTCATAGCCGACTTCCAGGTTACCGCACGCGCCCGCGCGGCTACGCGATTCGGCGTACACTATCGATTCTTATGACCCCGCTCCTCGATTTGCTCGGCTCCGCCAAGGTCTACGACCTCGCGCAGCCCTATTTCGTCGGGATGCCCCACTACCCTACTCATCCGCCGTTCCTGTTCAGCCTCGTCAAGAAGCACGGCGACTACGTCGCTCCTAACGGCGCCAGCTCCGCCTCCGATTCCATCGCCCTCGGCAGCCACGTCGGCACCCACATCGATGCGCTGGGTCACTTCTCCTGCGGCGGCCGGTTACACGGCGGTGATGAAGCCGCGGGCCTGCAATCATACGGCAGCGGCCTGTCCCGCCACGCCATCGATACCGTAGCACCTGTTCTGCGCCGCGGTGTTCTGCTCGACATCGCCGGCCACCTCGGCGTCGACGCCCTCCCGCCCGACTTCGAAATCACGCCCGCTCACCTGCAGGCAGCCGCCCGAGCCTCGATCCGACCCGGAGACGTCGTTCTCTTACGCACCGGCTGGGCTCGTTACTGGAACGATGCCGCCCGCTTCATCTCGGAAGTGCACGGTCCGGGGCCGGCTCTGCCCGCCGCACAGTGGCTCAGCTCGCGAGGCATCTTCGCCGCCGGTTCCGACACCGTGGCGTTCGAAAAAGTACCCGACCCGGATCTTCCGGTGCACGTCCATCTTCTGGTGGAACGAGGCATCCACATCATCGAGTGCCTGAACTTGGAAGCTCTCGCTCAATCCGGCGTCGCCGAATTTCTGTTCGTGGCGCTCCCGCTCAAGCTCCGCGGCGCCACCGCTTCCCCGATTCGCCCCGTCGCCATCGCCTGAATGCCATCATGAGGGCGTCCGGCTAAGCGAAGTCGCGCCTCGCCGGATAGTCGACGATGATGGCTTTGCCCTCGGTGAGAGCCTTGACCGAATGGTGAGCGTTCGCTGGCACGATCGCAACCATACCCGGCCGCGCGACCTGCGCCATCCCGTCTATCGTCACCTCGAGTTCGCCCTCGATCACCTCGTAGACTTCCTCCTCCGGATGGAAGTGCTCGTGAACCGACGCCCCGCGCGCAAAATCGTAATGCGCGAACGTCATGTGCTGGGTGTGAAAATATCGTCCGTGCCAACCCGGCAAACGCTCGATGACTGGAAGGCTGTTGGTATTGAGAAAAGCCATAGATCCCTCCTCCAGATGGTTCCTTACCCGCCGTTTCCGTCAATGGTATAAGAAAAGAAACGCAAGAAATTTGCCGGCCCGATGCCGTTGGTGCTGCGGTACCGTCATCCTTCTTTGTCCTCGTTCCGGACGCAGGAATTCCGGAAACGAACACCGGCTGGACGCGGCGAGCGCCGATGTCTTTTGGTTTGTAGAAAATAGCGGCGGCGACAGACTTGCCAAAGTATCCCAAAAGCCATCAGAGGGGAACCACATGATCGAAAACATCGCGTCATTCTTGAATGAGCTGAAAGTCGGTGCGCGTTCCCTGCGCCGCGCCAAAGGCCTCACCGTGACCGTGGTACTGACCCTGGCCCTGGGAATCGGAGCCAACGCCGCGATGTTCACCCTCGTGCGCGCCGTGCTCTTGCGTCCCCTGGTCAATCGCGACGAGGACCGCCTCATCTATATCCGTCAGAGCGCGCCCGGCAACAAGGACGGCAACACGACCTTCTCCATGCCGGAGA
>Ga0335081_10007262_pt1 | contig 17717 bp, 17 predicted proteins | sample Lox_Sample_35_FD_206713 | JGI IMG/M metagenome (GOLD analysis project Ga0335081, IMG submission 206713) | Soil microbial communities from Loxahatchee National Wildlife Refuge, Florida, United States - Lox_Sample_3.5 | ecosystem: Environmental > Terrestrial > Soil > Wetlands | place: USA... | reverse complement strand
AGAACTTCACCACCGATCATGCCTTGGTGGCGAAGTCTGTACGTCTGCCTTTGGGTTTCGGCACCATGTCAAGTCCGTATTTGTCGCTGATCGATCTGGTGAAACGCTGGTCCGGTCACAGCAATCGCCGCGCGGTCCTAATGATCTCCGATGGAATTGACCGTTATCGGAATGCGTTTCGCGGGTTTGGCCCTCGGGGCCTGCAACCGCTCAGCCCGGATGCGCTAACAGCGAGAGACCAGGCCCAAAAAGCGGGCGTGCCCGTTTATGCGCTCTACGTCCGTGGCAGCGGATATGTTGGTCATAGCTTTTGGCAAGCAAGCAACGGCCAATACAACTTGTCGATGATCTGCGATGAGACGGGCGGCGACTCGTTTTCCCTGCTGATGGGCGATCCCGTGAGTTACAAGCCTTATCTCAGCGACTTTCAGAAAATTCTGGACAATCAGTATCTGTTGTCATTCGCCGCCGTGCCGGGGAAAAAGGCTGGCCTTCAGACGGTGAAAATCATGACGGAAGTGCCTCACGCCGAGTTGCGGGCCGCCGATAGCGTGTGGGTACCGGCCGTACCCAAATAACTGAACCTCGTATTTTAAGTTGATTTCGCCACGCTTTGCAGCATCGTGTCCAGGCCGTTCCACGCGATTTGTACGCCGATACACAAAAGCACAAACGCGATCACTCGCAGGATTCCGTGTACCGTTTGCGGCGAAATTTTCTGCGTGATCTTTGGCGCATAGCTGTAGCAGAAGAAAACGGAAATACTCACCGCCACAATTCCCAGCAGAATGCCCGCATGAGCCAGAACGTTGTTTACAACTCTTTGTCGTGACGCGTGAGCAGCCAGAGTAATGGTCACCACAATGCTTGCAGGGTCCACGGTGATAGGGAAGGTGAGCGGATAGAAGATTTTATCTCCAAGCGATTCACCGTCGACCGCCACGGAGGGAGCTTGCGGGCTCGCCTGGTATTCCCTTTGGTTCAGCAACCTCCAGCCCATGATCGCCAGCACCAGGCCTCCCGCCAGCTGCACTACAGGAAGTGAAACCCCGAAGAAGGCCAGCAACGCCGATCCCACCAGCTCGACAATCAGCAGAAATAAAACCGTGCTGATGGCGATTTTCTGCGCCAGCTTGCGAAACGCTTCCGGTGGCAGCGGGCCTACCAATCCCAAAATAAAAAGCGCCGAACCGAGCGGATTGATCAGAGGTATGAGTGCGCTAAAGGAGAGTCCGAAATACTTGGCAACAAGCAAAAGGTCTGTCCGCATGGCCCTATGATTTTCGCGGGCCGACAGCATACCACGTGTCCCCGAGGTTGCCTACCGGGGCAGGCGTGGCGCATACTTCTCAACACAAAAAACAGCGGCATTGTCCCGTTTCTTGTCTTCCAAGACGTGCCTCGAAGGGATAAGCATGCGAACTTTGACTCTGCTCACGGTTGTCGTAGGGCTGTTCCTCGCGCCGCTTGCTTCGGCAGACATCGCCATTCTGCGCAACGGCTCGAGTTATACCGGGGAATTCACCAGCGCCAACAACGGCACGATCACCTTCACCGACGCCCAAGGCATCAAATATCAGTTTCCTGTGCACGATGTGCAATCGCTGGTTTTCACCTCGAGCAACGACATCGTGACCCTGCGTAACGGAAAGGTGTATTCCGGACAATTCACCGGCGCGAACCCAGTGGGTTTTGAAGATGATCAGGGTATCAAATACCAGTTTCCCACGAGTGACCTGGAATCGCTGGTCATCAGCGCCGCTTCGCGGCGTCCGGCGCCGCCCGCCGGGGCCAAAGTGATACCCATCGGCACCGAAATCTCTGTCCGGACCGACGAGAACATAGATTCTTCGCAATCGGCCGAAGGCCAGACCTACTCCGCGGAAATCACCGAAGGTGTGCCGGACGCCAGCGGAGGCATTGCCATCCCCCGCGGCAGTCCCGCCAAACTGCTCATTCGCAACATCGAAGCAGGCCCGGGCGTGCGCAGTCCGGAGCTGGTCCTGGATCTCTATTCCGTGACCTGCGATGGCAAGCCCTACACTGTGGTCAGTTCTAACGTGGATGAAAGCAACAAGAGGGGAGTGGGTAAGAACAAGCGCACCGCAGAATTTCTCGGTGGCGGAGCCGCACTGGGAGCTTTGGTGGGAGGCATTTTCGGCGGAGGCAAGGGCGCTGGAATTGGCGCGGCCAGCGGCGCCGGCGGAGGCTTTCTGACCCAAATATTCACTCGCGGAAAAAACGTCAAAGTCCCGGCAGAAACCACGCTGCGCTTCCGCCTGGAGAAAACATTGATTTTGAGCCCGTAGGGGTGCCCCATTCTAAATTTCGCGTCTTTTGCGAAATTTAGAGTGGGGACTTTGTTGGATTGTTACAGATTCTCCTGAATGAACCGTGGACTGAGATGAACGTCAAGTTGTAGCAGCGGCGAATCGCCAATTGCCTTGAAGCTGTGGACCTCGCCGGCCTTGATCACAAAGATATCTCCCGCACCGCCCTCGAACGTCTGGCCGTTCACCGTCCACACGCCCCGGCCTTCACGAATGAACTGGATCTCGTCATAAGGATGCCGATGCGGCCCCGGCCCCGAACCCGGCTTGCCCTGGAACAGGAAGACCGAAACCCCGGTGCCACCCTGCTCCGCTCCAATAAACTCATACGAACTCCCAACAAAAGGCAGATTCTCCTGGCGCACGTGATGCATGCTTATCGCCTCCTGGCAGGGATTGGATGAGTGTGGTAAGGCCCGGTTCCGCGGGAACGGCCATGCCGCGTCAATAGGAATCGGGATTCAACTCCCGTTTGGGCATTACGAGAAGCGTGGCCAATCCCTGTGGTGCGTGCGCATAATTACCCGCTCTCATGCGCCTCGCTCATCACGGATGCAGTATTTCCCAGGTGAGTCAAAGCTGATGACTCCAATGTCGCGCAGTATCTGCAGTTGTTGCCGAATCTTCGGTCGAATATGCCGATTCTGCGGATGCAGACCGCGCAACTCCGTCTCAAATTCATACAGTTCAGCCAGAGAGAACCTTCGCCTTCCTAGCCGCCTTATTATTCTGAGCAGGTCAACCGTCCATCCCCTCAAGCCAGGCGACAGCTCGGATAACCCGCTAATACGTGAGAATTCAGCCCGAACCTGTTTCACTCCCATCGCCTGCCCGCCGGAAACAACTGCAATCCTGCCATCATCGGGGATCTCGCGGAGCAAGATATTGCAGCCTACCCACCCTGCGCGTCGCGCCTGAGGACTAAGTGGGTTACGCTTCTTGATGATGCTTTCTGTAAAGAACATTCGCGGTACTAACAACATATTTGCAACAGTCCACTCAGCCGAGTACTGCATAACAAGCAGGTTAGGCGCTTGGTCGGTGCGAATTGCGCGAATCATTGCTTCATATCCCGCGTCGGGAATCTCTCCAGTGCTCCAGTTCTTGGAACTTTTTAGCTGGAAGTGTTGTCCGCATACTGGACATGCGAAATCGAAGGCTGGGGTATTCGCCTTGGACTGCATCAGACGATTGGATGTGCACGCAGGACAGTACATTTCGCGAGCACACCACTCCTCAGTTATCACTCTTGCGACTTGCGGGCGGGCGGTGTAACGACCAGCGATTTCGGCCAGACACTGGAGGTTCATTTCAGAATTCCAAGCAGGTTAACCTAAGGACTGAACAATCACAAACCTGATGGTAACGGCATTGAACTTGCTGGAGATTTGACCGGGCCTATGAAAGACACCTCGCGATTTCGGGCTGCGGCAACTGGGCGAGTAAGCAATCCAGTTCGATTTAACATCGGGGGCGCACCATTCAGGATTGGACAAGCCGTCCTGGTGTGCCAACTGGTGGATGAGACGGCGACAACCCAGTTTCTGGGAATGAAAGGAGTTGTCGAACACTTGGAATACAGTTGCGGTTGCGGCCAAGGCTATCCCCACGACCCGATGATTGGCGTCAGATTTCGAAGTGGCGACCTTGAGGAATTTTGGCGTGAGGAGCTGGTTGTCGTTGGACCAAATTGAACATCTCCGACGAGCGCGCAGATCCTTCTCGCTTCGCGGCAGATTGCAGGAAGGGTGCGAGACGCAAAAGGATACATTTCCGTTCTCATTGACGACGCAAAACGGGAGCGAGCGGAGAGCGCGCATCAGATGTTAATGGACCTGGTTGCTGCGAAGATTCGCAAGGTTGGCTCAATCCCGAAAAATAACAAGTTCGTTGACTTGTCTGCTGCTATAGATGATGGCTTCTATCTGTTTGAGATGAAATCTACCACGGACGCAAATGTGCACTCCCAAGTCCGCCGCGCAATCTCTCAGCTTTATGAATACCGGTACCTGCAGCAAGTCCCTGCCGCCAAGCTCGTTGTGGTTATCGAAAACCCTCCTCCGTCCGAAAAGAAGTGGATTGTCGACTACGTTGTTAACGACAGAAAATTACTGATTGCGTGGGACGGAGACAAGAAAACCATTAAATGCCCAACCGGGATCAGTTCAGAGCTCAGGTTCCTCGCCTAGACCTTTTCTCCAGTTCTGTTGTGCCACCTCAGGGGCTAAAGCCCTTTTCAGCGGTAGCCTCTATCGCAGTGCTGAAGCACTGCGCCACCCAAAAACCCAAGTTTCCGAGCAAAACATAACGCTAACTGTCGCGGGCGCTGTACTTCGCCGGTTTCCGTAGGAGGTCCGGAGCCAGCGAAAGTACAGCGCGCGCCCGCGATCAGGCGCCTTCGGGGGAGTGCAGCACGCGGAACGTGCTTCCACCGTTCGACCAAATCAGCACCAACGCGTCCTGTCCCTTAGGCACACTCGTCAAAGCCTGCCGCGCCTCATCCGCATCCTTCACCGGATGGCGATTGACTCCGACGATTACATCTCCCGGCTGCAATCCGGCATTGTCCGCTGGGCTGCCCGGCTGCACGCGCTCGATCACGGCCCCGTGAACTGTGTCCGGAGCCTGAACTTGCTGGCGCGTGTCAGAGGTCAAATCGCTCAGCCCAAGTCCCCAGCGCGGCTTGCCCTGCTCGGCGCTTGCATTCTCAACGTTGCTGTCATGGCTTCCCATTTCCTCAACCGTGACGGGAACGCTCATGGTCTTACCATCGCGTAACACTTGAAGATGGATTGTGGTTCCCGGCCGATTCTGCTGCACTTCGACCTGGAGCTGACCCGCATCGCTGACGGCATGCCCATTGAGCCCGGTAATTACGTCCCCAACTTTCAGGCCAGCCTTGGCGCCGGGTGAGTCTGGTTCGATTTGGCTGATGACGGCGCCAGAATTGTTGGTCACTTCAAAAAATTTAGCGTTGTCCGGAGTCACATCGGTGATCCCGATGCCCATGTAGCCGTGCGTCACTTTCCCGTATTTGATCAGCGTTTCGGTCGTAGGCTGCACGATCTGGGTCGGAATGGCAAAGCCCATCCCTGAAAACGACCCGGAAGGCGAGAACAGGAAGGTGTTGATCCCAACTACTTCACCGCGTGCATCCACCAGCGGACCGCCAGAGTTGCCCGGGTTGATCGCAGCGTCAGTCTGGATAAACTCTCCAGGTTTGTGCGCATCTCCGTCGGGATTCGGCCGGTTCAATGCGCTCACAATTCCACGCGTAACCGTAAACCGGAATCCATATGGGTTGCCGAACGCCAAAACAGTCTGGCCGGGCAGCAACTTGCTTGAATCTCCCCAAGGTACGCTGGGGAAATCCTTGCCTTCCACCTTAATGACCGCGAGATCAGTCAGAGGATCCGCGCCGACGAGCTTTGCAGCGAGAATTCTGCGATCGCTCATGGTGACGCGAATGTCCGTCGCGCCCTGCACCACGTGATTGTTAGTCACGATATAGCCGTCAGGCGAAATGAACACACCGCTGCCGATTCCGTGCTCAACACGAGGCTGCGGTTTCATTCCCTGGCCGAATTGGAATTGCTGGCCGAAGAATGGACCGAAGAATTTCTGCATGTCATCCGGAATGTTCTGTGAAGTCATGCCCGGCTTTGTGCGCGAAGTGACAGCGACGTTAACGATCGCGGGCGTCACGTGCGCAGCTACTGCCTCCATCGCGCGATCAAGCGAAAGCAGGGCGCTTATGTTGTTGTCGTCGAGCGCCGGCGCGCTCGGGGCGGGGGCCGGAACCGCCGCAGTTGCCTGCGCCGGTTTAGCGAGTTCGTAGGTTGCAAACGAGCCAGCCAGCGCCAGCGCAATCAGCGGCGCGGCCACTCGTTTGGTGAAGATTGTGTTCCAGGTTTTCCTTAACCAGCTTGTCATGGTGCTCATTTCTCCTTTGAACTACTAATGATTTAGTTGTTGAACAAAGACCTATACGTCGTGATCTCCATGCTTTCCCTATGTTTTCTTGAAAGTTTCGGTGTTGACCGGACTGCTTTGGGATGGCCATGCCAAGCGGATCACGTAGACATCCCATCCGTCAGAGAAGCCTCTGGAATCTCTTGTCATCTGCACGACCACAAATACGGCTTCGTGAAAAGCTGGATGGGTGTTGCCGGTCGCGGTCGCCATGACGAGAGCATCTTGTGTTTTTGCGTTAATCTGAGGCGAATTTATTACCGCTGGCCGCTTAACTGCCTTCCGGTGAACACTGGCTAGTTTCGCAGCCGGCGGTTTGTACTCGGCCGGAATGACGCCCGCCGCCCTTGGCGAAATCTCATCCGCGATTCTGTTGCCGGCTTTTAGTTCCAGAGCAGGCGGTTGTGCTGGTACGGCCTCCGCCACATCAGGCCGCACATTCTCGAACGCAACCAGGCTGGGCGCGTGAGGCGAAATCAAAGCCGCAACAACCAACAGGCTGGCGGTCCCTAGGGCCGGTTTCCATGCATGGGCGGTTTGCGGCCGTTCCCCCAGTAGAATCTGGCTTATCCGCGCCGTCATATGGCGCATTCTGCCGACCGCGGCCTGGGCCAGCGCCAAGCCCTTGTGCAAGAAACTTTTTTCCGCCATGGAAACCAGGCACTGAGCGTAGCCGCGGGCATCGCCGGTGCGGTCTAGTACCATCTCGTCGCAAGCCATCTCCCGCTCCAGCAATAGCCGGGACTCGATCCACCACACAGCAGGATGAAAGAACAGAATGGCTCGCAGGACCTTCTGTATCAGGTTTGTCCAATCATCCCGGCGGCGTAAATGCGCCAGTTCGTGAAGCAGAACGGCATGGATCTCTCGAGCGGAAAGCTCATCCAACGCCCATTTGGGCAGGACGATGGCGGGACGGAAAAACCCGATCACCGTCGGCACGTTAACCCGCTCGGAAAGTCTGAGTTCCACCCGCCGAATCTTGCGGAATTCCTCCAACGATTCGGCGAGGAAAGGATCCAGATATTCCGCGGCTAGAACCGTCGAGTTCCGGCGTAGCCGGTCAAGCTGCCATAGCCCAAAAGCTAAACGAGCGAGTGCGACAGCAGAAACTATGGTCCAAACACCAAGCACATAGAGAGCCCACGATTCCGGCAAAGTGAGCACCCATCCCGAAGGCCCCGCGGCTGACGAATTGCCATTGCTATGCAAAAGACCCAGAAAAGGCGCTGCTGCGATGAACAAGAGAACGGAAAACCATACGGCAAATCTCGTCCTGGAGCTTTGTTTTCCTGTAAGCCGAAGGAGCGCCCATGCCAGCAGGCAAAGAAGAGTTCCTCCCGCCACTCCATTCACAAGCTGCTGACCGAACAAGGGAGCGAAATCTTGCAGACTGCCGATCAGGTGGCTCACGCCTCCCTCCCGTTGTTCTCTAACATCTCGCGGAGGCGCTTGAGCTCTTCGTTATCAAAACTTTCTTCTTCCAGAATGTTGAGCACCAGCAATTCGTGGGAATTCTGGAAGAACCGCTTCACCAGCCGGCGAATCTCTGATCGGGTCGCCTCCTGTCGCTCTACGACGGGTGAATAAACGAATGCCCGGCCCTGCTTTTGGTGCCGCACGTATCCTTTGCGCTCCAGGATTCGGACAATCGTCAGGACGCTGTTGTAGGCCAAAGCCGGCTGCTCAGGCAGTGCCGCGAGAATCTCCTGCACGGTGGCCGACCCCTTCTGCCACAGGACATCCATCAGCCGCAATTCAGCTTCGGTCAGTGTTGGCGATTTCCTAGGCGGCACTAACTGTCTCCCCGGCAAGCCTTTCCTGCCGTCACGCTTCTTAGACGCATGCTCCCGCGTTTGGTCAACTAATAAGTTAGTTGCATGGTGGGCCGGTCCGGGTTGCATCGGCTGCGGGGATTGACTTTAGCTGTAACTGATTGATAGGAAAATGAGGAACCAACAGCTTGACAGGAATCGCGGGTTAGCCTACAAAGCTCGGGTCGAAAATTCCGCCCAGGAGACAACATGCGAACGTCAATTGTAGGCCTAATCGTGCTGACATTGGCACTGCCCCTTGCCGCCCAAAAGAAAGAAGAAGACCGCGTGGAAAACGCCGGGAAGGTTATAAGCGAGATACTCAATATCCCAGATGACATCCCACAGAGCGTACTCGACAAGGCCGACTGCGTGGTGGTTCTGCCGTCTGTCCTGAAATTTGCCATTGGAATTGGCGGCAGCTACGGCCGCGGTGTCATGACCTGCCGCACCGGCAAGAGCTATCACGGGCCCTGGGGCGCTCCCAGCATGATGGCGCTGGAGGGTGGAAGCTTCGGATTGCAACTGGGAGGGCAGGCCACCGACTTTGTTCTGCTACTGATGAGCCAACGGTCGGCCGACAGCATTCTGGCGAGCAAGGTCAAGCTGGGAGGCGATATTTCGGCTGCCGCCGGTCCAGTCGGCAGAAATGCCTCAGCAGAAACCGACGTCACCCTGCGGGCTGAGATTCTCTCCTACTCGCGTTCTCGAGGGTTGTTCGCTGGAATTTCTCTCGCCGGCTCAACCCTGCGGCCTGACAACGATGCAAACAAAGCGCTCTACGGAAAGAAGTTGGATGCGAAGGAGATCGTTCTCAACGGCGTGGTAGCGCCGCCACCCTCGGCAAAACAACTGTTGGCTGAACTGACCAAGCACTCGCCGAAGAATTTGTCGAAGTAGGACAGTGAGCCACGTTGAAAGGTCAAATCCTAAGCGCGGTGACTGACCGCGAAAGCTATTGGTGCCGAAGAAGGGACTCGAACTTGAGCCGTTTTGCGGGCGTGAGCGCAGCGGGAGCCCGCAGGCGAAATCCTGAGCGCAGCGAAGGACCTCAAGACCTGGTGCCGAAGAAGGGACTCGAACTTGAGCCGTTTTGCGGGCATGAGCGAAGCGGGAGCCCGCAGGCGAAATCCTGAGCGCAGCGAAGGACCTCAAACCTGGTGCCGAAGAAGGGACTCGAACTTGAGCCGTTTTGCGGGCGTGAGCGAAGCGGGAGCCCGCAGGCAAAATCCTGAGCGCAGCGAAGGACCTCAAACCTGGTGCCGAAGAAGGGACTCGAACCCCCACACCCTTGCGGGTACATGGACCTGAACCATGCGCGTCTGCCAATTCCGCCACTTCGGCTAAAGTGACAGGAGGCGGCGCTCCGCCTCCGAGGAAGAACTGCTGAATTATTTTACACCGCGCGCCTCAACGGTCCGAAGCCTCACGCCTCCAGCTTCGCCGTCATCGTGATTTTGGCGTTCAGCACTTTAGAAACCGGGCAGCCCTTTTCCGCTGCTTCCGCATACTTCTGAAAGGTGGCAGCATCCGCGCCCGGAACTTTGCCTGCAACATCAATGTGACTTGCAGTGATCGTCCATCCTGAGTCCAGCTTGTCGAGCGAAAGCGTGACATTGGTGTTGATGCTCTCTGGCGTCAGATTGGCGCTGCCTAGCTGCGCCGAAAGTGCCATGGAGAAGCAGGCAGCATGGGCGGCCGCAATCAGTTCTTCGGGATTGGTTCCCGGATTATTTTCAAAACGCGTCGCAAATGAGTAGGGAGTGTTCGAGAGCACGCCGCTGGCGGAGGAAACCGTCCCTTTGCCGTCTTTCAGCCCGCCTTTCCACACTGCGCTTGCCTTGCGTTGCATGAAGATCTCCTGAAATTAGAAAGTTAAATGCCGAGAGCCATTGTAGCTGTGGTTCGGCCCGCGTGTCAGGTAAGCAGGAGTCTTTGCACAGGAAAATCAGTAGAAGTCAGAGCAGCTCTGGAAAAAGCCGCAATTCGGGCAAGCCATCTTGCAGCCCTGCTCATTAAGTTCAGATGAACAGTTCGGGCAAAAGCTGGAGGCATCGACGCGGACGAGCAAGGATTTTTCTGGTTCTGCTTCTTGAGGTGTCTTCTGCGATCCGATTCGACTTTGTTCCATGCCTCAGCTACTTGAGCACGGGCAGGCTGCTGCTCCAGCAATCGGCAGTCAACAGCCAGGCGCCAAGGCGCCGCCACGCGTGCAAATAGCGGCCGCGGTCTGCGATGGCTGTGCCGTTGGGCTGCCGGATCGCCACGGCATAGCGCCCGATTTCAGTTGCGATGTCTCCTGAATGATCGACACGAATGGTTTCCAGGCGCAAGTCTTCGTAACCGGCATCTGCGTATTCGCGCAAAAGCTGCTCGATGGCCTGCCGTCCCTGAGCGGCTTCGTGCCGCGGCGGCATGAAAAGACCGTCCAGCGCAAACAGTGCGGTTACCTGATCGTAGTTCCCGGTATTAAATGCGGTGCACAAATCCTGGCTCAGCCCGCGAATGGTCGCTTCCACATCCATGAAGGAATTTGCATTGGGCAGACTATTCCCGTACGACCTGTACATCCGAATTACCTCCTCGGGGAAATGCCTTACTGATGCGGGTTTTGGCCGTTCCAGCGGCAAAGGAGCGCGTTAAGATCGCAGTCGATTCTAAATCAAAATACTGTGGAAGAAACCGGGAAGTTTCGCCCGCGGATGATAAAAATTCATGGAGACAGTCGCACCCCATCACACTGGAGTTATGATGTGAATGCCCTTTTATTTCCTAGCAGTTGAAGGAGGCCGATTCATGTACTTCGAGCAATTTTATCTGGGGTGCCTGGCGCACGCCTCCTACATGCTGGGGTCGGAAGGCGTGGCGGCGGTCGTCGATCCCCAGCGAGACGTCGATATTTATTTGAACGCGGCCGAGGAACAAGGGCTTCAGATCCGCCACATTTTCGAGACGCATCTGCACGCCGACTTCGTTTCCGGACACAAGGAGCTGGCGGCGCGAACTGGCGCGACCATCTATGTTGGCGCAAAAGCCGGGGCAACTTTCCCGCACGTTGACGTAAGAGATGGCTCCGAAGTCCCGGTCGGAAAGCTGCGCATTCGCGTTCTGGAAACGCCCGGCCACACGCCTGAGAGCGTATGCCTTCTCGTCGCCGATACCGAAAAGTCCAGCGCACCCTGGGCTGTGCTCACCGGCGACACATTATTTATCGGTGACGTTGGCCGGCCTGATCTTTCTGCCACGCACACTTCTCAACAACTGGCAGGGTTGCTTTACGACAGCCTGCACAACAAACTTCTAAAGTTGTCCGACAACGTTCTGGTTTATCCGGCCCACGGCGCCGGATCGCTATGTGGCCGAAACATGCGAGCGGAACGGTCTTCGACTATCGGCACGGAGCGGCTTACCAACTATGCTCTGCAAATTCCCAGCCGCGGGGAATTCATTCAGCAATTGACCCGGAATCTTCCGAGCCGTCCGGATTATTTTCTACAAGATGCCGAGATCAATCGTGAAGGCGCTCCGTCTTTAGCTGATTTGCCGGAGTTGCCCGCGGTTTCAGCAGCGGATCTGCGGGCAACGATGGAAAAAGGAACAGCCGTGCTCGACGTACGTACCACGGAGCAATTTGCCGCAGGCCATGTGCCTGGCTCTATCCACATTGCCATGTCGGGGCAATTCGCATCCTGGGCGGGGGCGATTCTCGGTCTTGATTCAAGGCCTGTTCTGGTTGCCGATTCGGAGGAGCAATTATCCGAAGCCCGCATTCGTCTCGCGCGTGTGGGGATCGAATCTGGGTTGACGTATCTCGAAGGCGGGATCGAAAGCTGGCGGCAGGCAGGACTTCCTCTCGCCACATTGGAGCAGATCACCGTGCAGGACCTGCACGAACGCATTCGCGTCGGCGGATTGCGCGTGCTCGATGTTCGCCGCGAAGGCGAATGGCAAGCTGGTCATATCGCTGGCGCTGCATGGTGGCCGCTCGACAAATTCAATACCGCATTGCCCATGGCGGACAAAACTCAAGCCATCGCGGTCCACTGCAAGAGCGGATATCGCAGCGCCATTGCATGCAGTCTCTTGCAACGCGCCGGGTTTCAGAGTGTAGTCAACGTGATCGGCGGCCTCGACGACTGGCAACAGGCAAAGTTTCCAGTGGCCACTGAAGCGCCGGTCGGAGCTTAAGATTCGGGAAAATTGGCGTCAGCTTGCGCGCCTGAGAACGGTTCACTAGACTAAACACACTCTTCCGCGCCGGGATGGCGGAACTGGCAGACGCAGCGGACTCAAAATCCGCCGGTGCTTAGCACCTTGGGGGTTCAACTCCCCCTCCCGGCACCACCGTAACCCTCGGCGTTCCAATTCTCCTTGCGCTTCGCCGCCGCGATCATCTTGAGACGCAAAAGAGCGGGAGGCCGAAAAGGGGCTGAGCTGGCTATCCGCGGGCCGATTACGCCAAGAATCGGGTCAGTGAGTGTAATGGGGATATTACGTCAACTGAGGATTTCGCAGAGCGGTATACTTGTCCAACTCTAATGAGAGAAAGCATGCAGGAATCGACTGTTTCGGCCCCGCCGGTTTCCTTTTTGCCCCGGTGGGCGCGAATCGCGATTGTCTGCTTTATGTTCGCGGTTGTAGGCCTTTCGATGTGGGAGGGGTTCCTTCGGTTTGATTGGGTGGAGTTCCTCTGTTTTGGTCTGTATTACCTAATCCATGTTCCGATGCAAAAGGGTGAGACTCCAAGAGCCTACTTCAGCAAGGTGAGAACGATAGTCTCGGTCGGGCTGATAATCGCCGTAGTTGTCGCTGCGCTGCACACTCTGTACTTTCGATTCACGAAACATTTCTGATTATTTGTCAACGGCTACATGCAGGCGATTACACTCATTGACCAGTTTCACTGGGGGCTTTGCGCTTACCGGGGCGCCACTTTCTAGTGATCCTAGCTGTGCCCCGCCCATTCGGCGCACGCCTCGACTTAGTTGAACGACTCCACTGCCTGGTCTTCGCTCTCGAAAACCTCGAATAGCCCCAGCACTCCTACCAGGCGAAGAGTCTGCAGGGCGAACTTGGAGGGATTGACCAGCTTTACTGATCCACCGCGTTGCTTGGCCGAAGCCATGGACTTGACCAACACGCCAATCCCGCTGGAGTCGACCATCGGGACTTCCGCGAGATCAACCACCAACCGGACATCCCCCGCGTTGAGTGCTTCATCTACAGCCTGGCGGAATGTGTCGACACCCTGCCCCAGGCGGAGAGCGCCGCGAAGCTGAATCACCTGTACTTCCGAGCGCCTGCGAACGTTAATATCCACCTGACTGCCTCCCGTTTCGGGTCAGTAAGGGTTTCCATAACATTGACACCGGCCAAACCCTTTGTTACAGTTCGCGCTCAACTTACGGGAGTTGCCGGATTTTTGCAAGCGCTCCCCCCGCGGCACAATTCTTGTGCAAATTCGCCACAGAGTAGGCGGAGCCGGCAGACTCCTCAAGGGGTAGCAGATGTCCACGCCAAAATCGAGGACACCGGACCTGACCGACGCCCTACAGAATTCACTTCTGCGAACTTTGGAGGTTCGTCCACGGGCCCAGTTGGTTGTTCAACAGGCGGCTGATTTACTTTCCGAGGGCGCGGCGGTTCTATATCTCATTGAAGAAGTTGAGGGAAACCAGGTATGGGCCGCAAAGGCGGTAGCCGGCGATCTTCATCTGGATTCAGGAATAATCCCCTTGGAATCCGGCACGCTCGGCATTATGGCAGAGCGGCGCGAGACACTTCTCTTCGCAGGTAACGAACTCGCGCGCGAAGATTACGCTCACCTTCACTCACGCCGCACTCCCGTCTCTTTTGCTTACATCCCGATTTCGAGCGACGAAGGTATTCTCGGCTGCCTTGAAGCCGTCAGTTTTGCCGAACTCATCTCGGATGACGATCTGACGGTGTTGCAAGAAATTGCCCAGCTCGCCGGTCCCTGCCTGGTGAGCGCGCTGCTCTACGAGCAGGAACGAAACACGCAGCTCGAATCCATCTCGCGGCTCACCCAGCTCTATGACCTGGAGAAAACCTTCAATTCCACGCTGGAAATGGACGATCTACTTCCCATCGTGGCTTCCAAGTTTCGTGAAATTCTCAACGCCCAGGCGGTAAATCTCTGGATGGTCAAAGACGAGAACGAGCTGCTGCTCATGAGCCGGGGTGGCGAAGACCCCAGCGTGCTTCTCGGTTCCTTGCAGAAAACAGGCGACGGAATCGCCGCGGAGGTTTCCGATTCGGGAGAACCGCTGTTGGTAAACGATCCGCAAGATGGGCGATTGCGAAAGCGCAACGAAAATCTGGAAGAAGGGGCCATTTCCTCGGTCATGGCCGCGCCCTTGTTCTCGCAAGGGAGTTTGATAGCCGTCGTGGAAGCGGTCAATAAAGCGGACGGGACGGCTTTTGACGAAGACGATCTTTTCTTTCTGACCACGATTGCTGAGACCGCCGCCAATGCGTTGAACAATGCCAGCCTGTTGCAGTCAGAACGCAAGGTCGAGATTCTCGAGACTCTGGTACGCGTCAGCACCGAGATCACTTCAACCCTGAACCTCGATCGCGTGCTGCAGGCGGTGGTCACGTTGCCTGGAGGCGTAATTCCTTATGAACGCGCTGCCCTGGCGCTTGAGCAGCGGGGCAAGATGCAAGTGAAAGCAGTTTCCGGCATGGCGCAAATCAATCCTGGCGATGAGGAGGTCGCACGGCTGCGGGAGATTCTCGAGTGGGCTTCTTTGTCGGGCGAGGAAATTTTCGTAAAGCAACACGGCGAGGAAATCGACGATCCGCGCGAAGAGACGCGCGCCAAATTCACGAAATATTTCTCTGAAACCGGAATGCGCGGTTTCTACGCTCTGCCTCTGGCCGATGACGAGGGGCGGGTGGGGGTGCTTTCGTTCGAGAGCGCGGACCCCGATTTTCTGACTGAAGCGCACCTTGAAATGATCCGCATTTTGGCCGGCCAGGCCACGGTGGCCCTGCGCAATGCTTCGTTCTATAAGGAAGTCCCGTTCATCACTGTCCTCGAGCCCCTGCTGCAAAAGAAACAGAAGTTTCTGGCCGTTGAGAAGCGGCGGCGGACGTTGAACTTGGCTCTGGCTGGTTTGGTGATCTTAATTCTGGCCGTGGTGCCGATTCCCATGCGTCTGGATGGAAATGCTACCGTCGCCCCCGCGCGGACTGCGAAGATCCAGCCTGAGGTCGAGGGTGTAGTTCGTCAGGTTTTTGTGCATGAAGGACAAAAAGTGAAACAGGGAGACGTGCTCGCCGATCTGGAAGACTGGCCCTACCGTTCCGCCCTGGCTGAAGCGCAAGCCAAGTATGAAACGGCAACTTCAGAGATGAATCGGGCGCTCGCGTCGAACGATGGTACCACCGCCGGCATCCAGCGCGTGCAGGCGGCGTTCTGGGGTGCTGAAATGCAGCGGGCTAAGGAACGCCTGGAGAAAACCCATCTCCGGGCCACGATCGATGGCGCTGTGGCTACGCCGCACGTGGAGGACTTCGCCGGACGCCACTTGAATGCCGGCGACGAGTTTGCGACCGTGGTCAACAATTCTGAAGCAACCGTGGACATCGCCATCGACGAACGTGATGTGACGCACTTACGCAAAGGCGAAAAGGCGGTCGTGAAACTTGACGGCTTGCCTCTGCGAACATTCCCGGGAAACGTAGGAATCGTCAGCCCAAAGAGCGAAGTGGTGGGGGACGATCGCGTGTTCTATGCGCGCGTGAAAATCGCAGACCCTGAAGGCCAAATGCGGCCCGGCATGCAGGGCCGGGGAAAGATTTCCGCAGGCTGGCACCCCATCGGCTACGTTTTGTTCCGCAGGCCGGCGATGTGGATCTATTCCAAGCTATGGTCCTGGTTTTAGCTGGTCGGGCAGCGCGGGAGGTAGAAGATGATGAAACAAAAGATCGCGACATTAGCGGTGCTTTCGCTCTCGCTGAGCAACTGGGGCTGCGAAGAAGCGAAACCAAGCGAACAAACGGCGGAAGCCAGCGTTCCAAAAGCGGTGGCCTCGCCCGCTCCGGTTCCTTCTTCGTCGTCAGACGTCTATGTGGCGACCGGCCCGATCGTCGTGGAGAATCAGGTCGACCTGACTGCGCAACGTGAAGGCATGGTGGCCTCAATTCTTGTGGATGTGGACAAGCCGGTACGGCAGCACGATCTTCTGGCCCAACTCGATGATCGCCAGGCCACTGCTGATCGCGATGCCGCCGCGGCCAAGGTTCGGAGTATCGAAGCTGACGTCAAGAATTGGGAAGCGGAAGTCAAAGTCCTGGAAGCCGACCAGGATCGCGCGGAAAAAGAATGGCAGGCCCAGCTTATTACCAAGGAACAACTCGATCACGTGCGCTTCAAAGTCGTGGCCGATCGTTATGAGTTGGAGCGGGAACAGCAAAATCTGCAGAATGCCCAGGATCAACTTCGTTCCCGCGAACTGGAGCTGGAAAAGACCCGCATCCTTGCGCCCTTCGACGGCATAGTGGCGCGTCGCTACATACGCGTGGGGCAGCAGGTCAATCCCGGCGATCGTTTGTTCTGGGTCACCGCGGTTTCGCCTTTGCGGGTCAAGTTCACGTTGCCGGAGAAATATATCCGTACAGTACGCGTGGGGCAGGCGGTCGTGGTCACCGCCGCCCAGATTCCAGGCTCGGATCACGAAGCGAAAATCATCCAGATCAGCCCGGTCGTTGACCCGGCCAGCGACACCATTGAAGTCCTTGCCCAGTTGAGTGGCGCGGCCGGCGATCTTCGACCCGGCATGAGCGCGAATGTGCGGCTCGAGAACCGGCAATGAATCTAACCGAGGCCCTGGATGTCGCGCTACCCGAACTCCCGGCCAAGCGCGCCCTGAAAACCTATCCCAAGCTCCACCCCAAATTGAGATGGCGTGAGCACATCGAAGAAGGCGCACCGGTCATCATGACGCACATTGCGGGGACTTCGAACCTGTTCCGCCTCAGTCCTGAGCAATGGACGCTGGTGCAACTCTTCGACGGCATCAGGTCGTACGAGGACATCGCGCAGGCATATCAGGAACAGACCGGCGCCCAGCTTGGAGCCGACGACATTCGTCAGTTTGCCGAAGGCATGCAGGAGAGCGGCTTTTGGTACCGGACTCCATGGGAACAGTACGATGTTGACTCCCGGCCCGGTCACAAGCATGCCAACTCCCGCAAAAAATCGCGCTGGAGTGACGTCGCTCACATCGACTTTTCCGCATGGGACCCGGATGCATTCCTTACTCGCATCCACCGCCGGTTGAAGTTCCTTTACAGTGGCTGGTTTACTTTGCTCACCCTGTGCCTGTTTTCGTTCATGATTTATGTCTTCGTCGGCAATTGGGGTGAGATTGGACGGGATACGCTGCGGTTTTACAACTTCACCGAGAAGGGCGCAGGCGACCTCGTCGAATTCTGGCTTCTGTTTTTTGCTTTGGGTTTTTTCCACGAGTCTGCTCATGGTCTCACCTGCAAGCACTATGGCGGGGGCGTGCACCGCATGGGTTTCCAGCTTTTGTATCTAACCCCGACTTTCTTCGTGGAAGTCACAGAAGGG
>Ga0335081_10007260_pt1 | contig 17719 bp, 16 predicted proteins | sample Lox_Sample_35_FD_206713 | JGI IMG/M metagenome (GOLD analysis project Ga0335081, IMG submission 206713) | Soil microbial communities from Loxahatchee National Wildlife Refuge, Florida, United States - Lox_Sample_3.5 | ecosystem: Environmental > Terrestrial > Soil > Wetlands | place: USA... | reverse complement strand
CTCTATGCCGTGCAGAACCAATTCGCCGCGGCCGAGTTCGTGTATTTCACCACCTCCGGCGACACGGTGATCTTCAACGTCATGGGCGGCATCGGCACCTTGGTCGGGCCGATCGTCGGCGCCGGGATTTTCCAGCTCTTGCGCGAACTGCTGTCGCGTATTTTCGGCGATCAGTTCCCCTATCTGATCCCGCTCGGCGGCGTGTTCATCATCATGATCATCTTCCTGCCGCAAGGTCTGCTCGGCTTTGCCCGGCGCTGGCTGAATCGCTAAGCGTTTCCGCCCTCAACCCAACGGATAAATTGGCCGACATGCACGGCGCGGTCGAGCGCGTTACGATATTCCTTGAAGCGGGCTTGCGCCGAGCGCGCATTTTTTGGCCACTCCGCGATCAATCGCTTAACGCGCGGAATATCGATGAGCCGGCTGGCGAGGTGAGACGACTCGAGGCGCTCGACCTCGGCCGCAATGATCGACTTGCGCGCATCAAGCGACTCAAACCAGTTCGGCGCCTGCTCGCCTGACCTGATCTCGCTAAGAATTTCACGCGGCAGGCGGTCGCCGAAGACTTGGCGCGCAAACCAGCGCCTGATGCCATTGCGGCGGTAAAGTGTTTCTGGGACTGACAGGCAGAAATCGACCAAATCGCGGTCGCAAAAGGGATTGCGAGTGTCGAAGCCTCCGACATCGAATTGCATGCCTGCTATGTCGCGCGACAATTGAAGCTGGTCAAAAATCTGATGAGCGCGTAGGCGGGCGCTCGATCCGCGCACTCGGTAACTGGGATCGAAGCCGTCGGCGTGCCATTGGCGACGAAGATTAAGTTCGTCGATGATCTCGGGCCGGAGCAGGCTGAAAGCATTTATGTCATCAACGGCCCGTCGGAGTATTCGACTGACCATGCGCTGCGCTGCGGGTGGCAGCAGGGGTATAATGGCCTCGCTCGCTAGTACGCGCGGCAAGCTACGTGCCGCGCTGCGCGCGACAGCTTCGGCCTCTGTCAGCAGACGCAACAGGCGACCGTTTCGCAGTAGCATTGCGAGCGAAAGTCGTCCGTCCCAGCTTATAGTCATATTGCCCGTGCCGCCGGTGAACACCACATCGTGTCCGTCGGCCGTGGCCGCCTCTTCGATCTGCGCAAACCAGCCAAGATTGCAAAGATTGCGTCGCGCGACTGGTATGCGCGGGAAAAAACGTGCTGGATCGGACTGACGCACATGGGCGCCACGCGGTATAATCAGATTTATGCGCAGGGAAGGGTGTAAGCGCGCTAGCGCCTCGACCTTCGGGCGTTCGTCGAGATACCAGCCCGGTCGTGGAGGCCGGTCGAGCGTCGGCGGTGGTAGACCTGTATAGCATCGGCGGTTCTTAGTCGTGCAGCGGTCGCTGCGACGGCGCTCGAATCTAAGCCGCCGCTTAAATAAATTGCGGCGCGCGGCGTGTCGCGCAAAGTTCGTACCACGGCACGGTCGAATAACTCGCGCGCGCGTGCGATATAATCCTCATCGCGAGAAAAAGGTGGCGAGGCCTCGCAATTTGGGCTCCAGTAGCTGCGCTGGTTAATGCCAGCACGCGTGATGCGCACCACGGTTCGCGACGGCACACGGCAGATGCCGCGATAGAATGTGGATTCCCGTTCCCGATGATTGAGGGCAAGAAAATTGGCAAGCATCCGCTCGTCAAGTTCGCGCGGAACTTCAGGCAGAGCAAAGAGCGTACCGATATGCGAAGCAAAAGCCACGAAGTCGCGGCCCGCGTAATAGAAAAGCGAGCGGCGCCCGATGTAGTCGCGCGCGAGCGTCAGGGTTAAGGTAGGCTCGTTCCAATGGGCGAACGCGAAAACACCGAGGATCTGTGCGATCCCAGCGTCGCCGCGCGCTTCGAAAGCACTGCGCATACAATCGGCTTCATCAACTGCACCAGTGGCTCCGGCCGTAGCGGCAATTTCGGCGCGATTGTCCAGGCGGCTGGATGCAGCGAATAATACATCTCCGCGCCGACTGAGCGGGACGTCCGTCTGCGCAAAGAACGCATGCGCGGTGCGCTGAATGTGAGGACGCTGTACGGGTCGATGCCAACCTAGCGCGTTCGCGAGGGCTTCTTCGGACCGGCGCGTAATCGGCGCGTCGTTAAGCACAATGATGCCTGCGAAAGAACACACGGCGTCAGCGATGCTCCTAAGAATTCAGGCATCTTGTAACGCGTGAATGGCTCGGAAGGAGCAAAGTTTAGAATCGGCGAAGCACTATGAATGCGATGTTGTGCCAGGGCCGCCACCGTCGGCTCCCGTGCCAACATTGGTTTCTGTAGCCTCTATTTTGCTCACGATTACGCGCGGCCGAATCCACGGCTTCATTTGAGCCGCCAATTTTGACTCATCCGAATCCAAAATAGGAGACATTTGAAGGCCTTGAATTAAGCTCAATTGCAACCTTTGGACGTGATTCTAGCTAAAATATACTATTTTTCACTAACTTGGACAATATCGTTATCATTTGCGGCCCTTTTTACGATCGCCTCAATGGACCTCATCATCCGCAACGCGCGGCTGTCCGACCGAACGACTGAGCCGCTCGACATCGGCATCGCTCGCGGGCGCATCGCCGCCATCGAGCGCGGCATCGCCGCCGACGCGCCGGTCTACGACGCCAAGGGCCTGCTCGCCTGCCCCGGGCTGATCGAGAGCCACATCCATCTCGACAAGTCGCGCATTATCGACCGCTGCGCGCCGCAGGAGCGCGCCAAGCTCAGCCCGGTGTTCGGCGTGACGCCGGTCAAGAAGACCATGACGGCCGAGGACGTGCACGCGCGCGCGGCGGCGACGCTGGAGGAATGCATCAAGCACGGCACCACGCGCATGCGCACGCAGGTGGAGGTTGATCCCGGCATCGGCATGCGCGGTTTCGACGGCGTTAAGGCGCTGATCGATGAGTACAAATGGGCGATCGACATCGAGCTCTGCGCGTTTCCGCAGGAGGGTCTCATCAGCTTTCCCGGCACCGACGAATTGCTGGTCGAGGGCTTGAAACGCGGCGCCAAGGTGATCGGCGGCGCGCCGCGCTACGACAAGGACGGGCCGGGGCAGATCCGCCGCATTTTCGAGCTGGCGTGCGAGTTCGACGTGGACATCGATATGCATCTGGACGTCGGGCCGTCCGCCGAGCATATGGACATTCATCTCGTGCGCGAGCTGACGGATCGGTACCAACGCGGTGGCCGCGTCGTGGTCGGCCACATGGCCAAACTGTCGCTGCTGCCGCCCGACAAGTTCGCCGCGATGGCAAAAAGCCTCGCCAATAGTGGCATCGCGGTGACCGTGCTGCCGGCGACCGACCTGTTCCTGATGGGCCGCGATCAGGACCACGACATACGTCGCGGCGTCGCCGATGCGCACGTACTGTGCCAGCACGGCGTCAAGTGCTCGCTCTCGACCAACAACGTGCTCAACCCGGCGACGCCCTATGGCGACTGCTCGCTCATGCGCATCGCCAATCTCTACGCCAACGTGGTGTTCCTCGACCGCCCGGCTGAACTGCGGCAGTGCTTCGACCTGGTGACCAGCGGCTCGGCGCGCCTGCTGAATTTCAAGGATTACGGCTTTGCCGTCGGCAATCCGGCCGATGTCGTCGTGATGAACACGCAGACACCGGAGCAGGCCGTCGCCGAGATTGCCCAGCCGGTCGCCGCCTTCAAGAACGGCAAGCAGACCATGCGCTGGAACTTGCCGGAGCTGCTGCGGCCTATTTCTTCCTGATATTGAACGTCAGCACGCCGTCAGTTTCGCTTTTGCCTTCCAGCGCATCGCCCGTCTGCCGCAGCAAATTCGGGATATCGATCGCCGCCAGCGGATCGGTGCATTCCGCCACGATCAGGTCGCCGCTTTTCAGCGTGGACAGCATTTTGCGCACGCGCAGCGCCGGCAAAGGGCATTTCAGCCCGCGCAGGTTCATGGCCTTTTCCGTCATTGTCCAAACTGTCCAACCGCCGCGCTGGGCTGGGCGACCTAAGTCATTGATTACGCTAGACTGGACAAGGTGCTGCCGGAAACGTCAAGGTTATCGGTATGGCTGCCAATACCGAAGTTTTGCAGTTGATTCAGCGCCTTACGCCGCTGGCCGAGGTGCTGGCGCTGGTCGATTCCGACGTCAAGCCGGTCACCCCGCGCACCCTCGACGTTGCGCATGCCGCGGGGCGGACGTTGGCGATCGACGCTGCCGCGCCGGCGCGGCCGACGGCGGCGACGGCGCTGCATGACGGCTGGGCGGTGAGTGCGGACGCGACGCTCGGCGCCGGCGGTTATGCGCCCACGCTGCTCACACAGGCGCCATCGCGCGTCGAGGCGGGACAGCCCATGCCGCCCGACACCGACAGCGTCGCGCCCTTCGACGCCGTGAAGAAAACCGCCGGCGGCGCCGAGGCACTGGTCGCGCTCAATCCCGGCGACGGCGTGCTAGCGGCCGGCGGCGACTGCGATCCCGCCATCCCGCTGCGCCGCGCCGGCGAGCGCTTGCGCACCACCGATATTGCCGTGTTCGCCGCCGCCGGCCTTGCCCGCGTCACCGTGCGCGAGCCACGCATTCGAATTTTGCCGCTGCGCGGCAGCGGCATTATCAACGCGGCGGCGCGTCTGGTCGCGTCCGACATCGAGCGCCGCGGCGGTGCCGCGCGCCTCGATGAGGCGGGACGCGGTCTCGACGTCGCGCTCGCCGCCGACAACATCGACGCCGTCATCGCCATCGGCGGCACCGGCAGCGGGCGCAACGACACCAGCGTGCATGTGCTGGCGCGCGAAGGCCGCGTCGCCGTGCACGGGCTGGCGCTGGCGCCGGGCGAAACCGCCGCGCTCGGCTTTTCCGGCACGCGGCCGGTGCTGCTGCTGCCGGGCCGGCTCGATGCCGCCCTCGCCGTCTGGCTGGTGGTCGGGCGACACCTGCTGGCGGCGCTCGCCGCCAGCAAGCGCAAAGATAATACGCCGGGGAAAACCTTGACGCTCGCGCGCAAGGTCTCTTCGACCGTCGGTCTTGCCGAGCTGTTGCCGGTGCGGCGCATGCCGGAGGGACAAATCGAACCGCTTGCGAGCCATTATCTGCCGCTGTCCTCGCTCACGCGGAGCGACGGCTGGATCCTGGTGCCGGCCGAAAGCGAGGGCTTCGCCGCCGGCGCCAGCGTGCAGGTGCGGCCGTGGCCATGAAAACTGGCATGAGAAACGCAACATGAGCGAGCAGCGCCGGGAGCGCCCGCAGGACGATCTTATCGCGCGTGTGCGCGCCGCCGCGCGCCAGGAGCAATTCCTCGAAGTGATGTCGGCGGAGGAGGCGCGCGCGCGGTTCGAAAAACACCTCGATCTCAAGCCACTCGCGCCCGAGACCGTACCGCTTGCGAATGTGCTCGGCCGCGTACTCGCCGAGGATGTGGTGGCGGCGGTCGATGCGCCGCCGTTCGACCGCTCCAATGTGGACGGCTTTGCTGTGCGCGCCGCCGATACGCTTGGCGCCAGCGACGGACATCCCAAGGTGCTGACGCTCAATGCCGAGGTGATCGCCTGCGGCGACGTGTCGATGCTGGAAGTCGCCCCGGGCACCGCGACGACGATTGCCACCGGCGGCATGATTCCGCGCGGCGCCGACGCGGTGGTTATGATCGAGCACACCGAGCTGATCGAGCAGGGCGCACTGCGCATCGAAGTCCGCCGCGCCGCGGCGCCCGGGCAATTCGTCTCTTACGCCGGCTCCGACATCGCGCGCGGGGAGACTTTGCTCCGCCGAGCCGCGCGCATCGGTTCACGCGAAATCGGCATGCTGGCGGCCTGCGGGCTTGCCGATATCGCCCTCGTGCGGCGGCCGAAAATCGCCGTGCTGTCGACCGGCGACGAATTGGTCGCACCCGGCAAGCCCCTGAAAGCGGCGGGCGTCTACGACAGCAACGGCGCCATCATTGCCGCCGCCGTCACCGAAGCAGGCGGCGAGCCGCTTGCTATGGGGGCTTTTCCCGACGATGCAGCAACGCTGGAAAAAGCCGTGCGCGAAGCGCTGGCGAATAGCGACATGATCGTGCTCTCCGGCGGCACCTCGAAGGGCGCCGGCGATCTCTCGCACACCATCGTCTCGCGTCTGGGTCCGCCCGGCATCCTGGTGCATGGCGTCGCGCTCAAGCCCGGCAAGCCGCTCTGTCTCGCCGTCGCCGGAAACAAACCAATTGTAGTGCTGCCGGGCTTTCCGACCTCGGCGATCTTCACCTTCCACGCATTTGTTGCGCCGGTGATCCGCGCACTCGCCGGGCTGCCGCCGGAAACGGCGCAGACGGTGACGGCGACCGTGCCGGTGCGCGTCGCCTCCGAGCTCGGGCGCAAAGAATTCCTCCTGGTATCGCTTGTGGACAGCGGCGAGGGCATGGTGGCGTTTCCGACCGGCAAAGGCTCCGGCTCGGTCACCAGCTTTTCGCAGGCCGACGGCTTCATCGAGATCGACGCGCTCGCGGCCTCGCTCGACGCGGGCAGCGAGGCGCAAGTCGCGCTGATCGGCAGTGCCGCGCATGCACCCGATCTGGTCATCATGGGCAGTCACGATGTCGCGCTCGACGTCGTGGTCGGCGCACTCTCTGAGCGCGGCTTGTCGGCGCGCGTGCTGGCGGTCGGCAGCCAGGGCGGCGTCGCGGCGGCGAGCCACGGCGAATGTGATATTGCGCCGGTGCATCTGATCGATCCGCAGAGCGGACGTTACAATGTGCATCTCCCCGGGCCCGGGCTGACGTTGGTGCCGGGCTGGCAGCGCATGCAGGGCATCCTGTTCCGTCCGGGCGACAAGCGCTTCGAGGGCAAGAGCGCGGCCGAAGCGCTCAAAGCGGCGCTCGCCGATACCGCGGCGCTAATGGTCAATCGCAACGCGGGTTCCGGCACGCGCGTGCTGGTCGACAAATTGCTCGAAGGCGCGCGCCCGCCCGGTTATGCCAACCAGCCGAAATCGCACAACGCCGTGGCCGCCGCCATCGCGCAGAACCGCGCCGACTGGGGGCTCGCCATCCAGCCGGTCGCCAAGCTCTATGGCTTAGGGTTCCTGCCCGTCGCGCCGGAACATTACGATTTTCTCGTGGTCGAGAGCCGGTTGGAACGCCCGGCAGTGCATGCTTTCCTTGCCGCCTTGCGCGACCGAAAGACGCGCGAACGCATCCGCGCCCTCGGCATGGAGCCGAGCGAGAGCTAAGCTCCCGGCATGAGTTCCAAGGCCAGCCGTCTTTGCGTCGCTGCGTTGCTGTTGCCGCTCGCGTTCACCGGCGCGCATGCGCAATTGCGCGGCCACGGCGGGCCGGTGCGCGCGCTGGCGATCTCGCCGGACGGCACGCGTGCCGTCTCCGGCAGCTTCGACACCGCCGCCATCCTCTGGTCGCTCACGCGCAACGTCGCCGAGCAGGTGATGCGCTTCCACGATGCCGCGGTGAACGCGGTCGTGTTTCTGCAGGACGGCCGCATCGCCACCGCCGGCGCGGATGCGCACATCGCGATCTGGACGCCGGGCAAGCAGACGCCCGACGCCGTACTCGACGGTCACACCGGCCCTATCGTCGATCTTGCCGTGTCGCCCGACGGTAAGACGCTCGCGTCGGCTTCGTGGGATCACAGCGTGCGGCTATGGCCGCTCGATGGCGGCCTCCCGCGCGTGCTCGAAGGCAATGCGCAGAACGTCAACGGCGTTGCATTTTCGCCCGACGGCAAGGAAGTCATCAGCGCCGGCTACGATGCCACGGTGCGCATCTGGAAGCTCGCTGGCGACGGCGTGTCCGTGCATAACCTGCCGAGCCCGCTCAATAGTGTCGTGATCGCACCCGACGGCGAGATCGTTGCCGCCGGCGCCAGCGGCAAGGTGTTCTTCCTGTCGCCCGGTGGCGACCTGCGTGGTGAAGTCGAGGCCGCGCCGACGCCGGTCATCCAGCTCGCTATCTCGCCCGACGGTTCGCTGGTCGCCGCCGCCGGCATCCGCGGCTCGGTCGCGGTGATCGACCGCAAGACGCGCAAGCTTGTGCGCACGCTGATCGGTCCCGGCCTGCCAGTGTGGTCGGTGGCGTTCTTCCCCGACGGCAAGACGCTATTGACCGGTGGCACCGACCGCGTGATCCGCCGCTGGAACGCGGTGAGCGGCGAGCCGATCGATTCCGCGGTGGTCGGCGCGCCGGAGGACCCGCTCAAGCAATATGCCGGCGACCACGGCGCGGAGGTGTTCCGCCATTGCGTCGCCTGCCACACGTTGACGCCCGATGAAGGCAACAAAGCCGGCCCCACGCTCTGGCATCTTTTCGGACGGCGCATTGCGACGCTGCCGGGCTACAATTTCTCGCCGGCGCTCAAGCAGCTCGACATCGTGTGGTCGAAGCAGACCGTATCGAAGCTGTTCGAGATCGGCCCGGCGCATTACACGCCCGGCACCAAGATGCCGGAGCAGACGATCGGTTCGCCGGAAGAGCGGCAGGCGCTGGTGGATTTTCTCGGGCGGGTGACGACGAAATAACCGTCAGCTCTCGCCTTCTTTTTCACGCGCGCGCAGATAATCGTCGGTGGTGCGCAGGCGCGGGCGCTGTGGCGCGCCGAACGGATCGAAGTTCTCCTCCGCCATCACCACCACGCGGCAATCGGCGCACATCTTCACAACGTCGAGCCGTTGCTTGGAATCCTTGAACATCCAGTGCTTGCCTTCAAGCTTGGCCGCCACGCGTTCGACCGAACTTTTTACGCCGAACGGCGTGCCGCAGCGGATGCAGAGGAACGGCTCTTCCTGCTTGATGACGCGGCTTGATGCGGTGGCAGCGCGGAAATCGATCTGCGGCGTGAGGCTGATGACCTTCTCCGGGCAGGTCGCCTTGCACAGCCCGCATTGCACGCAGGCGTCCTCGGCAAAACGCAGCATCGGCTTTTCGGGGTCGTCCGACAGCGCGCCGGTCGGGCAGGCCGAGACGCAGGAGAGACACAGTGTGCAGCCCTCGACATTCACATTGACGGTGCCGAACGGCGCGCCTTCTGGCAGCGCGATGACATCGACCGGCGCGGGCGCTGCGCCGTGCAATTCGCGCAATGCGAGCCGCACCACTTCGCGTTTCTTGCCGACGGCGGCGAAGGTCGCGGGCTTGGCGGCGCCGTCCATCGTTTCGATCGTCCGCAGGCTTGCTACTAAGGCATCGGGATCGTCGGTCTCGATGGTGGCGACGCGGCTGCCGGCAAAGCCGAGGCCGGCGAGCACCGGCTGCGCCAGCGCGATGGTCTTGTGCAGTCCGCTCAGATCGTGGCGCGGCTTGGCGCGCAAGACGAAGCGTACCGCCGTCGCGCCATAAGCAAACGCGCCGGCGATCGCTTCAAGCCCAACTTGCGTGATCTCATTGACCTGCACCGGCAGCACATTGGCCGGCAATCCGTCGCCGTAGCGCGCCAGCGCGTCGATCGTCTCGACGCCATGCTCGTCGTCATGGAACAGCAGCACCGGCTGCGTGCCGCCCGCGTCACGGTAGGTCGACAGCAGCACGCGCAATTTGCGCAGCAGCGCATCGGACGGCGGCAGCGCATACGCTGCGGCACCAGTCGGACAAGCCGCCGCGCACTGGCCGCAGCCCGCGCAAATATGAACGTCGATTGCCACATGATCGCCATCGGGCGCGATGGCGCCGGTCGGGCACAGATCGAGGCAGCGGCGGCAGCCGACGATGTTGGAGCGCGAATGCGCGCACAGATCCTCGGTGAACGCGATGTAGCGCGGTTTGTCGAAGCCGCCGGTCAGGTCGCGCGCCTTCAGCACCGTACGCAGCACCGCCGCTGGATCGCCGGGATCGGCGCGCAGATAACCGTCGCGCAAATCGGCGGACGGAAACAGCGGCGCGCCGCCGGAGAGATCGATCAGAACGTCGCAGCGCATCGCGACGTCATTGCGCGGCGCACCGAATTGCAAGCCGTCGCGCGACGATGGCGCAGGCTGGGCATAGCCGTCGACGCTGAGTTCGAACGCGCCGAGATAGCCCTTGGCGGATTTGATTGTGCCTTTCACCAGCGGGAACTCGGTGACGCGCATCGGCGGCACGGTGTCCTGGATCAGCACGGTGAGATCGAGATGGTCCTTGAGCAGATTGGCGGCTTCGATCGCCTGCTCATCCTTGCCGTAGAGCAGCGTCACGCCTTCGCTCGACAGGCCGACGAAGGAATAGTCCGGCGCAGGCTCCGCCGCCGCCGCGATCAGCGCGGCCATTTTCGGCGCGGCCGCCTTGGCGTCCTTCGACCAGCCGGCGGTCTCGCGAATATTGACGAAGGTGAGTTCGCCTGCGCCCGGCATCTCGCCGGCGACTTCGGTGAACAGCGGCGCTTCCTGCGTGCAGGCGACCGTCATGGCTTCGCCACTTGCTGCGGCCTTGCGGAAACGCTCCAGCTCGGCGCGGCAAAGCTGGCGGCCTTCCAGCACTTCGACGCCACGGCAGGCGCGGCCGACCGCGGCGCCATCCAGCGGCATGGTGTCGTCGCAGGAACAGATCAGGACTTTGCGCGGCCGCTCGGCCATCGTTGACATTAACCTGTGTGTCGGCCCGCCATTACTTGAGCGAGTTTTTTGGGCGAAACGCCGCTCGGCATCGCCTTCCTCGAGCGTCCGCGTGGTTTGCGGGACTGGCCACGGGACCTTCCGGGTTATAGTTATATGTAATCAAATAAGAAAGTAAGGGCGAGGATCGATGCCGCCGGACACGCGGACAGCATTTGCGCCAGAACTGGCGCTGCCGCCGCCTTATAGCGCGGTGCGCTTGCGCGAATTGGGCGATGCTTTCGCCCATGCCATCGCGCTCGCGCCCAAGCAGGGCGCCGGCACGCTGGTGCATGTCGGGCGTTTCGATCTTGCCGAGTTCGCGTTGGTGCTGGAACCGGAAGAGCCGTTGCGCCAGGCGCGCCGCGCGTTCTATGCCGGCATGGTGGCGCTCGCCGATGCGTTGGTGGCCACCGCGCCGCCGGAAACCGCCATCAACATCGAATGGCCGGACGCGCTCTATGTGAACTGGGGGCTGGTGGGCGGCGGGCGGCTGGCTTGGCCGAAAAAAATCGCCGAGGAAGAAGTGCCGCCCTGGCTTGTGTTCGGCGGCATGATCCGCACTGCGTCGGTGACCGGAGCCGATCCCGGGGCAACTCCCGATATTACCGCGCTCGACGAGGAGGGCTTTGCCGAGATCACCGCCAATCATGTGGTGGAGAGCTTTGCGCGCAATTTCATGGTTGCGGTCGATGCCTGGCAGGAGCGCGGCTTCGGCGCGGTGGCGAAATCCTATCTGGGACGCTTTCCGACGGAAAAAGGTCTGCGCCGCGACATCGACGACAACGGCGATTTTCTGATCCGCCGCATGGCCGTCACGCAAGTCGAGCGCAACGCGCTGCTGCCGCGACTCAAGGAGCCGGCCTGGTTCGATACGGCGAGCAAGGGACCGCGCGCATGAAGCTGCTGCGCACCATCCGCCTCGACGCTTCGGACAATTTCGTGTTCGAGTCCGCGGCCGAGCCGGGCGAATGGGCGGTTTCGGGCGCCTTCGCGTTCTGGGACGGCGAGCCGGCTGCGCTCGAAGGCAAGGCGCGCACTGCATTCCGCAGCGGCTTCCTCGGCGTGAACTCGCTCGGCTGGTCGACGCTGGTGCAGATCGTGGAGGCGAGCGAGGCCGAGCGCGCCGGACTGGTCGATGCGTTGGCCGCGCGGCTGATGCAGCGCTTCGGCGCGCCCGATCTTGCGGCGGCAAAGGCTGCGGCGGAGGAAGAGGTGGCCTTTGCCGAATCATTGTGCACGCAACCGCAGGACACGCTGATCGCCGTGCATCGTACCTACGAAGATGGCAATGTGCGCGAGGCGTTTCGCACACTGCGGCCGCGCAATGGGCAAAAGCCCGCGCGCGCTTTCTCCTTTCTCGAGGTCGAGGGCGAAGATGAGCTTGGCGAAACGGTCGATCTCCTCGGCCTCGCCGGACGGGAGCGCAAATGACCGATTTCTGGCTCTCCTGCGGCCATCATCTGCTCGACCGCGACGAGAGCGGCGGGCTGGTCGTCACCGACGATTTCCTCAAGGTCTATCTGGCGCGGCCGGAGCTCATTCCGCCGCCGGAGGCTTGCGCGGTCGAACGCACGCTGCATGGCGCGCTGTTTGCCGATCCGCGTGCGCCGGTCGCGGCCTCCGACATTGCGGCCATCGCCGATGCCGACGCGCGCGAGAATTGGCAAATGCTGATCGCCTTCCGCGATCATTTGCTGCGTCATAAGACCCTGGAATCGGCCTATGTCGATCTGCTCCGCCGCGGCGCAGGCGCGACGCCGCCGTTGTTCGTCAACCAGCTCGTGCACGTGATCCTGCGCAACGCGCTCGACGGCGTCGAAGACGCCCGCGTGCTGCGCGCCGCCGAAATGTTCTTCCGCGCCCAGCGCATCACGCTGCACGAAGGTTCGCTGATTGCGGCCGACGAGGAGGTTGTCGCGGGTGGCAATCCGGAGCCGGTGACGCCGCTCGTTTCCATGCTCGAGCTTCCAGCAGAAGCCGAGATCGACGTGCTCAACGATGACAATGCCGAAAGCTACTGGGAGCGTAGCGATCAATTCGACATGGCGCTCGATCTGACCGGCGGCCGCCAAGGCCTCACCGCCTTAGCCGAAGCCATGCGGCTGTGGATCGCGCATCTGCTTGGGCTGGCGGTCACCATCGAGCCGCTCACCGAACTGCGCGATGCGCCGCTCACCTGGTATGTCGGGCTCGACGCCGACGCGACCCGTATCGGCGATACGTTGTGGAACGGCGAGGAACTCGACGAAGCTAACCAGGCGCGCGTGGTCGGCCTGTTTCGCCTGACCTTCCGCGACGCCTCCGTCATGCTCGACAAGGTCAAAGGCGAGCCGGTCTACCTGATCCTTGCCATCACCGCGGACAAGCTGATCCGCATGAAGCCGCAGAACCTGGTCACCGGCCTGCCGGTCAAGCATCTGGAGGCGGTCGGTTGAGCATCATAGCCCCGCTGAAAACCGTCGCCGTTGGCGTCGTGGTCGAGCGCAGCAAGGGCGGCGGTCCGTGGGCCGACTTCCTGTTGCGGCCGCTCAATGCCTTGAGCGGGGTGCCCGACACGCCGGCCTGGACCAAATTGTCCGATGACGGCGAGCACGCGACTTTTTATGCCGGCGAAGCCGAGATCGCGCTCTATCGTTCGGAGGCCGGCAACTACCGCGAAAATCTGCTGGTCGAGACGCCGCTGTTATGGGTCGCGTTGCGTCCAACCGAAGCCGATCCGCCCTACACTTTGGCGGGCGTCACGGCGGATCCGGCGGAAGGCGAAGCCTGGGCCGGCCTCGGCCACGACATTGTCGACACGGTTGCGATGCCCGCGGCTGTCGAGGCCGTGGTGGCGGACTTCGTTTCGGAGCACTATGTCGAGCGGACGTTCCGCAAGCGCAAACGCGACCGCGCCGATCCGGAAGCCTTGGCCCGGCGCGACCATTTGAGCGATGATGGCAAGCCATGAGCGAGCCTGAAAATTTTCTCGAACGCTGGTCCAAGCGCAAGCTTGCGAAGGGCGATCCGGCGGAGCCGCAGCAAGCGGAAGCGCCGCCGCAACCCGACAAAGAAGCGCCCGCGTCGAAAGACAGCGAAGCAGCGGCCGCTGAAAGCCGGCCGTTCGATCCAAGCAGTCTGCCTTCGATCGAATCAATCGGCGCCAATAGCGACGTTGCCGCTTTTCTGCGCCCGGGTGTTCCGCCGGAATTGACCCGCGCGGCGCTTCGCCGCGCCTGGTCTTCCGATCCCGCCATTCGCGACTTCGTCGGTCTGGTCGAAAACGGCTGGGACTTCAACGATCCGCATGCCATGGCCGGCTTTGGGCCGATCAGTGCCGGCGAAGTCGCGCGCCTGGCCGGGCAGTTGATCGGTGAACTGCCGGCTGTCACTGTCGGCACGCCGGGCGAAACTCCGAAAGATGCGGCGCGCGGCGACAGCCACGACCAACCGGTGACCGTTTCGCAAGTCATTCAGCCGGTTGCCGAACCCGGCCGTGCGGTAGCGAAGTCTGCCGATGTGCACCGCAATATAAAAAATGACGCAGCGCAAAAAGACGCTGACAGCGAGGGGCGCTCGCCCACGGAGCGGCCCGGCAAACAAGCAATCAATAATCCGTAATATAGCCTGCAGCTATTGACCGCCGCTTCAGTGCGGCGATAGCCTTTCATTATTCTAAATCGCTTGTTCGCGCCGGGGGAGCGGGTCGCGCGAACGAGAATAACAAAGAAAATCGACCATGCCTGACCGAGGACTACAGGAAGCGATTCGCGCTGTCGGCGGCGTTACGGAACTTGCGCGCCGCATTGGAATCTCCCAGCCATCGGTCTCCAACTGGATCAGGATACCCGCTGAGCGCGTGCTGACGGTGGAAGCCGTGAGCGGCATCGGCCGCGCGGTTTTGCGCCCGGATCTGTACGGCGAAGCCGACATCGATGACGTCGACTTGGCGCGCGCGCAGGAATATGCGCTGCTCGCCAGCCTGCTTACGCGCGCGCCTGACGCAAACCTGCTCGAACAGATTGCCGAACTGCGCGGCGATGCGACGCCGCTCGGCGTCGCACATGTCGAACTCGCCGAAGCGGCGAAAGACGCCGACCTGACAAAAGTCGAGCGCGAGTTCTTCGATCTCTTCATCGGCATCGGGCGCGGCGAGCTGCTGCCCTACGGCTCTTATTATCTCACCGGCTTCCTGCACGAGCGGCCGCTTGCGCGTCTGCGTGAGGATTTGGCCCGCATCGGCGTCGCCCGCGCTGACGGCGTGGCGGAGCCGGAGGATCACGCCGGCATCTTGTGCGAGATCATGTCGGGCCTGGCGAGCGGCGACTTGCCCGCGCCGGCCGACTCGGACCGCACGATCTTCGAAAAGCATATGGCGCCATGGATCGGTCGCTTCTTCGCCGATCTCGAGCGCGCCGACGCTGCACAATTCTATCGGCGTGTCGGAACGGTCGGCCGGGTGTTCACCGAAATCGATTCGGAAGCCTTCGCACTGCCGTCGTGACGTGCGCCGGCCGGGAATAATTCGTCCTTAAGGAGGACTGGCAATGAAACAGGAAAGCAAAGCCAAGGTTGGACGCCGCGATTTCTTGCGCGTGCTCGGCGCCGGCGCCGGAGCGGCCATAACTCCTGCCGTCCTTGTCACCGAAGCCCACGCGGATTCGGAGAACAACGATGAAAAACGCAAGGCCCGCTACAAAGCGGACTCCGCGGACGTCAAAGCTTATTACCGCGTCAACCACTATCCGAGCTGAGGGAGGCACCCCGTGCTGATCAAGAAAACAGAACGACAAGCGCGCCGCGGCTCGCTCTCCGCTCTCGCCAGTCAAGGCAGCGGGCTTAATCGCCGCAGCTTCCTGCGCCACTCGGGTCTCGCCGCCGGCGGGCTCGCCACGCTCGGTGCGCTGCCGCTTGCCACCGTGCGCAAGGCGGAAGCCGCCGCCGCCGGGCCGCTTACCTCCGGCGCGACCATCCGCAAAAGCATCTGCACGCATTGCGCGGTCGGCTGCACCGTGCTTGCCGAGGTGGTGAACGGCGTGTGGGTCGGCCAGGAACCGGCCTGGGAAAGCCCGATCAATCGCGGCTCGCACTGCGCCAAGGGCGCCGCCGTGCGTGAGTTGGTCAGCGGCGAGCGCCGCCTGAAATATCCGATGAAGCTCGTGAATGGCCAGTGGACCCGCGTCAAATGGGAACAGGCGGTCAACGAGATCGGCGACAAGCTCATGGAGATTCGCGGCAAGTCGGGCGCAGACTCGGTGTACTGGCTCGGCTCCGCCAAGATGACAGACGAAGGCTCCTATCTGTTCCGCAAATTCGGTGCGTTCTGGGGCACCAACAATACCGACCACCAGGCGCGCATCTGTCATTCCACCACCGTCACCGGCGTGGCCAATACCTGGGGCTACGGCGCGATGACCAACAGCTTCACCGACATCCGTAACTCCAAGACCCAGATCATCATGGGCGGCAATCCGGCCGAAGCCCATCCGGTGTCGTTGCAGCACGTGCTCGAAGGCGCCGAGCTGCAAAAGGCGAATGTCATCGTCATCGATCCGCGCCTGACGCGCACCGCGGCACACGCCACCGAATATGTCCGCCTGCGCCCCGGCACCGATATCCCGGTGCTGTACGGGATCATGTGGCACATCATCAAGAACGGCTGGGAAGACAAGGAGTTCATCAAGCAGCGCGTCTACGGTTTCGAAGACGCGCGTAAGGAAATGGAAAAGTGGACGCCGGAGGAAGTCGAGCGCGTATCCGGCGTGCCTGGTGAGCAACTCAAGCGAGTCGCCCAGATGTTCGCGACGCAAAAGCCGTCGACGCTGATCTGGTGCATGGGCCAGACCCAGCACACCGTCGGCACCGCCAACGTGCGCGCGAGCTGCATGCTGCTGCTGCTCACCGGCAATGTCGGCGGCATGGGCATGGGCGCCAACATCTTCCGCGGCCATGACAACGTGCAGGGCGCCACCGACGTCGGCCTCGATATCGTGACGCTGCCGTTCTATTACGGCCTGGTCGAGGGTGCCTGGAAGCATTGGTCGCGCGTCTGGGAGGTCGACTACAACTATTTGGTCGGCCGCTTCGACGAACCGAAGATGATGAACACGGCGGGCATTCCGCTCACCCGCTGGTTCGACGCCGTGATCCTGCCGAAGGACCAAGTCGCGCAGAAAGACAATGTCAAGGCGATGTATGTGCAAGGCCATGCCAGCAACTCGATCACGCGCATTCCCGAATCGTTGAAGGGACTGAAGGCGCTCGAGCTCTTGGTGGTCGCCGACCCGCATCCCACGACCTGGGCCTCGCTCGCCGTACAGGCCGGCCGCAAGGACAACATGTACCTGCTGCCGATCGCGACCCAGTTCGAATGCAAGGGTTCGCGGGTGGCCTCCAACCGCGCGATGCAGTGGGGCGAGCAGATCGTCAAACCGATTTTCGAATCGAAGGACGATCTCGAGGTCATGTATCTGATGGCCAAGAAGCTCGGCTTCGCCGACCAGTGCTTCAAGAACATCAAGGTTGAGAACAACCTGCCGGTGGCCGAGGACATCCTGCGCGAGATGAACCGCGGCAGCTTCTCGACCGGCTACTGCGGCCAGTCGCCCGAGCGCATCAAGTCGCATATGGCCCATCAGGCCGACTTCGACATGCTCACGCAACGCGCGATCACGGGCCCGAACAAGGGCGACTACTACGGATTGCCGTGGCCTTGCTGGGGCACGCCGGAAGTCAAGCATCCGGGCACGCCACTGCTCTACAACACCAACCTCGCGGTCATGGACGGCGGCGGCTGCTTCCGCGCCCGCTTCGGCGTGGTGCGCGAGGAGAAGCGGCCGGACGGCACGACCGTGAAAGTCAACCTGCTGGCCGAAGGCTCCTACTCCAAGGATTCGGAGATCAAGGACGGCTATCCCGAGTTCACGCTCGGCGTGCTCAAGAAGCTCGGCTGGGACAAGGATCTGACCGAAGCCGAGATGGCGGTGATCAACAAGATCAATCCGACCACGCCGGACGCCGTGTCGTGGTCGATCGACCTGTCGGGCGGCATCCAGCGCGTGGCCATGAAGCACGGCTGCGTGCCCTACGGTAACGCCAAGGCGCGGATGAACGCCTTTGGCCTGCCGGATCCGATCCCGGTGCACCGTGAGCCGATCTACACGCCGCGCGTCGAGCTGGTGTCGAAATATCCGACG
>Ga0335081_10007259_pt1 | contig 17720 bp, 9 predicted proteins | sample Lox_Sample_35_FD_206713 | JGI IMG/M metagenome (GOLD analysis project Ga0335081, IMG submission 206713) | Soil microbial communities from Loxahatchee National Wildlife Refuge, Florida, United States - Lox_Sample_3.5 | ecosystem: Environmental > Terrestrial > Soil > Wetlands | place: USA: Florida... | reverse complement strand
TGGATAGAAGTCACTAAGCGAGTGTGCCCATGCGGCGAGAAGCACACTACCGAGAAAGTCCTGGCCGAATGCCAGCCCAAGCTTCAGGTTGTAGTGAGAATCCTGAAGCGGCTGCTTCGTGACTGCAAGATTACGCTTCCAGAGACTCCGAGAGTTTTTTAGGTTAGCTTTACTACCCCACCCCCATGCCTGGAGATGGCAGATCCCCTCTCACCAGCAATATACAAAGCCCGAACGCTCGCCAGGAGTTTTCTTGGCCTTAACCCTGGCAAAGAGAAGTGTTGGAGGGGGAGCCGACGCGGCCCTCGCTCTCGCCTTTGCCTTCAGCGGCTGCGGCGTGCCTGCTTGCCATGGCGACCACCTTTGCGAGGGCCCCGCCTTCCGCCGGCTTCGGCACGGGCGCCGACGCCCAGGTCATCGTTGACGACGGTCAGGGCGAGATGCTGGTGTTCGGCCCATCCTGATTCTCAGGCGGTGACCTCCTCCGTTTCCGCCACCAGCCTCGGCCCCAGCCGGTAGCTGGCCGCCTCGACAAGCTTTTGCGTCTCGCCGTCCCGCAGTTCGATGTCGCTCAGGTAATCCTGCGTCGTTTTCAAGCTTTCATGGCCCAAAAGCTTTTGCAGGCGGTGCAGCGGCATGTTCAGCAGGGCCAGGCGGGTGGCGAACGTTTTCCTTAATTTATGGAGTTCTGTGTGGAAGCCGCTGCCCCTGGCGAGTGCCTGGAGTCTTCGAAGGAGATGTTGGTCGGGCTTCCCGGCGGAGTTCGGGAAGATCAGCCCGCTGGTGCCACGGGCACGGATGGCGTCGGCCAGCCACTCCGGGATCGTGACCTTGCGCATGTGGTAGCGTTTTGGATGCCAGTCGAGGTGGGGCTTGTCCCGGACCTCGATGATGTTGCCGCGAAGGTCCTCGAACTCGGCGTGGCCGATCTCGCCGTCACGGAATCCGCTATTCAGGCCAAAATCCAACAGGAAACGCTGGTCGGGATCGGCGTGGCCGTAGAGCCATTCTAGTTCCGCTTCCGTGTGGGCGCTGACCGCTTTCTTGGGGTAAGGCACATCCGACTTCTTGAGCAGTCCCGAGATGCCCAGTGACTTCAAAAAGATCGCCACATGCCCGGCCCGGTTGGCGACGGTCCGCCTGGGATTCCCATGTATCCTGACCGGCACCGGCTGTTGCCGCATCCAGCCGATCCAATCCAGCAAGTCCTGGCGCTCGATGTCTTCCACGAAGGTCTTCTTGGTCTGCCCGGTGAAGTGCATCACGAAGGAGTTCACTGCGCCACGGTAGGACGCGATGGTCTTCGGGTCCTTGCCGGTCGCCACGCAGTTCCTGAGGTACTGCTCGGCGGCATCCTTAAGCCTTTTGCGTCTTGTCTTGCGATCCACACCCCCGCTTGGCAGCGTCTGTGGCGATTTCGATGTTTCCGGTGTCTCCGGCGTCTTCGGTATTTCCGGCGTCTCTGGTGTTTTCGGTGTTTCCGGCGTCATCCCCGTGACGCGCTCATATTCTTGTGCGGCCAGCCGCTTCGCCTGCTGCTCCATCGCCTCCTCGGCGGTGTCGCCCGCCAACGGCCATTTGCCGTCCACCGAAAAGTAGTAGTGCCCCTCCTCGTGCAGCTCTTCCTTCCCGCCCACCAGCACGATGTCCTTCTTGATCCTGTTGCCGCTTTTGGTGGTCGCTGCCCGGCAGTAGCGCCACTTCCCGATGGGTTTGAGGTACACGTACTTGTAGAGAGTGAATTTCAGTTTCCTGTCGGTCCCTGCCATGTTTTCTCCCTTCACGGGCTAATACCCGTTTCTGGGAAAAAATCACGGCTTAAGTTTTAGGCTACCGAGTCAGGAAAAGCTGCCTGTTTTCCCCACCTCTAACCCCTGATTTGTCTGCCATTTAGAGGATGGCGGAGAGGGTGGGATTCGAACCCACGTTGCGGTTTCCCGCAAACACGCTTTCCAAGCGTGCTCCTTCAGCCACTCGGACACCTCTCCGTGGTACGCAACGAGTGACTGCACTCAGTATAGCACACGCCGACTGCCATTCCTGCCGGCCGAGCCAGTCCGCCGGCAGTCGTTGCGGGCCACTCTGCAGGCCGCCGGTTTACCGTTCCAACCTGGCAAAAACGGCCCGAATGACCGACCGGCTAGTTCGGCTAGTTCTCTATTTAAAGCTCCGCCGGAATTTCAGCTCCAACCCGAACACCCCGTTCTGGTCACGTTCGCCGACCACCGACAACCTGTCGGTGAGATCCCACTCCGCCTGGATGACGCGCTCCAGCGAGTTGGTGGTATTGGTGGAGTACGTTATGGTGAAGTTGGCCACTGGCCGTTCCACCAGGGTCAGGCGGGGGCTGGAGGTAGCCGCCGGGCCGCCGACGTTGGGATCGATACTGATCTGACTGACCCCGAACAGGCGCTGGATGCGGCCGGAGACCTGGCTGGAGAGCGCCTGGGAGAGGATGGCACTGGCGCCCAGGGTCCCGAAGCCCGTCTGGCTGCCGGAAACCCCCATCGATTCCTCCGAATGTGAGTAGCCTAGTGCGAGAAGGGTGAGGATATCCTGGGCGGGCAGAGGGGGTTCGGAGCGGTACGAGAGGCGCGCGTTCTCCAGGGGACCGCTGACGTCGATGGTCAGGTCGTAGTGCTGAATGCGGGTGGTGGCCTCGAGATCAACGTTGGGCTGGGTGCGGAAAGGGTTGGTTAAACTGATGTCGCCGCGTGTAGCCTTGTAGTTGTTGCCGCGCACCTTGGCTTCGCCGCTGACAATGTGAATCTCGCCAAAGGCGACCGGATTCGCCAAGGTGCCGCGCAGGCTGGTGTGAATGCTGAGGACTCCCGTGAGGTTTCGCGACTCGACCCTTACCTCAGGCTCCGAGGCGACCTGGACGTCGAGCCGCACTTTGCCTCCGAAAGGCGGCGGAGGGCTGGGGTGAGGCGAAAACTGGTCGACAACGCGCCCGATCCAGGCCAGGAGGTCGAAATTGTCCGGCACGAACATCTGACCTATGCCCAACTCGCCGGTCAGGGTCCCATTTTCGGCCGTTCCCACCAGGTGGAGGCCTCCGCTCAGCACGGAAGTAAAGCTGACGGGAAGCTCGAGGCGCGCCTGCTCCAGCCGGACACGGAAGTCGTAGTGCGGCACCCCGCCGCCCAGTGGCAGGGTGGCGAATCCGGACAAGCTGAGCGTCCCGCCGCCGGCCGCGCCGCGCAACCTCTTGATGCTGACCCGATCGCGCTCGATCTGCACCTCACCGTTGAGGCCTGCCAGGCGGAAGGGGAAATCGCTGTAGCCCAGGCTTAGATCGGTGACGGTGAGGGTACCATCGAGCAGCGGCTGGCCGGGAGTGCCACTGGCGCGGAAGTCGAGGTTGAATCGCCCGGTGGCGGCGATGGCGGGATCAATCAGGTTCAGCAAACTGGCGTCGGCCCGGCCGCGCGCCTGGAGCGACAGGGAGCCTGATTCCCCCAGGTTGGCCGAACCCTCGAGGGTGAAGTCGGTGGAGGGTCCCTCCAGGCGAAACCGGTTGACCCGCAGCGTTTCTCCGGAGTAAGTGATGTCGACCACGCCCGTGTTGTGCCACGTCAGCCCGGCGCCAGGAAACTGGACCTGCAAGCTGTCGGTGAGGCTATGGACCTCTAGGCCTGCCGGGCTGAAGCCCGCCGCTACGAGGGGGCCGGTGAGGTTGAACGAGCCGTCGGCCAGCACCAGTCCCGGGAAGCGAGCACCTTGTAGCCTATTCACCAGGGATTCGAGGTGCAAGCCCTGGTACTCACCCTTCGCCTGGATCGGCCAATTGTCCTTGGCCTCGACCCCGCCGGTCCAATGCAGTTCGCCGTCGGCGCCGGTGAGTTGGCCGGAGAAGCGGACGGCGGAGCCTTGCCAGTCAGCCCGTGACTCGAGGTCCCCAATCAGGCTGTCGTTGACCGTAACCCCGTGGACGTTGAGGGCACCGTGAAGTTGGAGATCCTGCTCGGTGCCGGCGCCGTCAAGATCGAAGGCGGCGATGCCGTCCAGCTTGGGAAGCCGTCCGCCGGTCTCTTGCGCTTCCAGCAGTTTAAAGTCAGAAAGGGAAAAGCCGGCGCCGTGAAGCTGACCCGAGAATACCTGACGCGTGGCATCGTACTTAACTTGGCCAGTTACCTTGCCGTGATCTTTGGCGACCTTGATACTCGTCAGGTCGAAGACCGAATTGGCGACGCGCAACTGAAAGGAGAAAGAGTTAAAGGGTTCGCCGCGGACGGTACCGTTCGCGATCTCCATCGCACCGCCGCCCTCCAGGCTCGATTCCGTCCCGGAGAGATCCATGTGACCCGTGAGCTTGCCGTCGATCGGATAACTCAGATTCAGGGCTTCCAGCAGGCCTTCGAGAGGGGTCCGATCGGCGCGCGCGACAATATGGAGGGGCGACGATTCCGTTGCCTGCCACTGTTCCAGTGCCGCCGTGAGGTCGAAATCGAGCGAACTCGTGCCGGCAATCAGCCGTCCGGAGGTGACCCTGGTGAAATGCTCGGCGATCAGGATGTCGGCCTGGAAGCCATCCCACGCCCAGCCCCCATACTCGAAGGCGCCGACCTTGACGTGTCCGGAGATTGCCGGGTTGTCCGTGGCGCCCCTGACGCTACCCGAGAACGCCGCCTGAGACTTCAGGACCAGGGGCAAAGGCGCCGTTGCCCCGACGACGAGTTCGGCCACCGCTCTCTCTTCTTCAAAGTTGGCAGTGGCGAACTGGACCTGCAAGGTCGATTGCTCGGACCCGATGGTCCCCTGGGCCTTAAGTGAAGAGTGAGCCAGGTGAAACTCAGCGTGATCCAGATCGAGATGGAACTCGGGCGCGAAGGTGGCGGCGCCGGCGAGCAACCCTGCCAGCGGCCTCAGGCCGACGACGGGCCCGCTGGGCGGCTTCAGGTCCAGGTGGAACCGGGTCGACAATCCTCCCGTTTTCGCTTGCCCCACCCAGCTAGCCTCGACAGTTCCGCTGATGCTTGCGGCGACGCCGAGACGGCTGGTGACGGGCCGCTCGAGGGGCGTCGACCGGACGGCTTCCTGGAGGTCGATATTAGCCAGTTCCGCGTGCAGCACCAGCCGGGGAGCGGGGCCCTGCAGGACGATCTCGGCCCGCCCGCGCAGGGAGCCGCCCAGAAGGGATACCGTCAGCTTCGGCAAGTTGACGCGCTGAGGCGTCGCCGTGTAGTCCGCCGCGACGCTGATCGGCCCCGGTACAAAGGAGGAAGACTGAATGCGAACCTCGCGCGCCTCGGCCCGCCCTTGCGACGCCACCTTACCGCCGCTGAAGTCGACGTGGCCGTCCCAAGCGAAGCTGCCGCCTTTGATGTCCGTGATACCCAAGGCTTGGGCGAGAACGTCGATTTTACCTCGGGCGCGCAAGGAAGCCTCGCCCGTGAGCGAAGGGAATCGATCGAGGCTGAGCGAGCCGGAGCCCAAGACGCCCGGCGGCTCACCGGCAGTCCGGAAGGCAAATGACTTCAGGGCTAGTGTACTACGCGAGAACTCGAGCCGGGTGGAAATCGTGACCGCAGGCAGCGCCCAATGCTGGTCGTGAAGTTCCAGACTGGACACGGCCACGGAGCCCGTATACTGCCGCCGCAGCCGCGAGCGCAGCAGCACGATGGCCAGCTCACGCGCGCTCAGGTGCAAGGGTATCTGCTTGTTGTTCCAGAAGAAGGCGGTGCGGGAAACGGTCAGATCGCCCACGGAAAGGTCCAGCAAATCGTCGATCAGGTTGGTCCCGCCAGGTGGCCCTTGTCGTTGCGGGCCGGGGAGGTTCGTGGATCCGTCCGCGTAAGTGTGCAGGTGGATTTGGGCATCTTCCAGGTCGAACCGGTGAAGGAGGAGTTTCTTGCGAAAGGGCGAAGCCGGGTCGACCGTCACCACAATAACGCCGGCGGCGAACAGAGGCGCCTCGGCAGGCCCCTCGGCGCCGTGCAGTACGAGTTTCCGGAGAGCCAGTTGGAAGACCAACGGGCGAAACTGTAACTCAACAATTTCCACCCGCGCTCCCGTGAGGTCCTCTAACTTGGCCGTGATCTCACGCCGGAGAACGCCGCGGAACCACGCCGTGCTCATCACCGTCGCGGCGCCCAGGTAGAGGGCGATGATGACGCCGATGAAGTAGCAGGCCCATCGCATGGGCCGGGAAACGCGGAAATGGTGCCGGGGAATCTTCATTGCTCCCAAATCGTCGAGAAGGGCTGTTGGTCAAGACTGCGCCCAGAGTCAACACTTTTCTGTCCGATTGCCGAGTGCGAAGCGCCAGTCCGGAGCAAACCTACAGTTCCCGCTTGACCAGTGACAGCCGCCACCTCTCCGTTCTTTCTTCCGCCAGCTACTGAAAAGGAGCGAAAGTGCGCAGGCCTGGCTTGACACTGGCCACTCGAATTGACGATTATTGACGATTCTCTAATGAAGTCGTCGTCCGTATTTTTTCTTCCAGATCGGGCAATCGTCAAGATGTTAGCGTCCGCGCGACCTTCTCACCCTGATTCCGGTTAAGTCGCATATTTCTCAATGATATAGTGGCTTTCCGTAAGTTAAGCCACCTGTTTTCAGCAGCATAGCGGCTCAATTGGGTTCGTACCAAAAACCCAACCCAACATGTCCTTTGATATCAATACGCAAATTGGGTTCGGTCCAGAAAAATCGATAGTCCGTGCAGCTGTCTGCTGACCTCCGTTCTTTGCTTCACGGGCTCTTCACCGCCATAAAGAGAGAATGTAGTCAAGTCTCCCCGTTAATTCCATAAGTGATACCACTTTTTAAATAACCAAGTCTCATGTGCACCGTGTGTTCGAGTGGCCGATTAGCCTTGGCCATTATACCACCCGAGTAATATGCGTCCTCGCGGGCCGCACCGGGCAGCCGTATCATACACATCGAGGCTACCGTAAGATCATACAAGAGTCAAGTTCTTTCTTAGGTATCGGAATGCCGACCTTCCTTGGGCGCGGACTGTCAGCAAACGGCATGCCGGCTACGTCTTCGGTCCCTTCACCACCCGGAACCCGACTTACGCCGGGTCCGGCGCGGCCTCGAGTTGCTTGCCGTCCGCGGGTCGATCGGCGCTGCCGCCGAGTGCTTTGCCCCCGCCGTCTTTGCTCACCACCCATTCGGCTACGTTCCCGCCCAAGTCAAACACGAGATCGCCCTCGCCTACTCCCTTGAAGCTTCCCACTTCGCGGAGGAGCGGCGCCACGCCTCCGAGTTCCTTGATCTTGGACTGGAGTCGCGCCGTATCCTCCGGATTGGGGCTGTAGCCGGCCCAGTAATCGAGCGTGTTCTCGCCGCCCTTGGCAGACTTGTAGACGGCTTCCATCTCCGCTTCTGACCCGAGGCGATACGCCTCTCCCGTAGTCTTGCTCAGCCAGACGCAATAGGCTTGGGCATCTCCAAACGTAATGCCGCTGGCGGGGTAGTTCTCGGTGCCGGACTCCACCTTGTAGTTCCTGTCGAACGCCGCATACTGCGCGCGCGTCACTTCAAAGCGGCCGATCTCGAGGCCCAGGTATTTCCCGGTTTCAGGGACGAGTGCGGATTTCATCTCGACTCCGTATCGCAGCCCGGCTCGCTTGATGGCGCGCCTCTTTAATTGCTGGCCGAGCGGCGAATCGTCCTTGAAAGCTTCGTTCGCGATCTCACCCGGCTGGAAGAGGTAGCGGTCAAACCACGCCAGCTCTTCTTCCACCTTGCGCCGCTGGTGCGAAAGCTTCTGCGGGCCGTGCGGCTCGCCGGGGAATATGACGAACTTCACGGTTTTGCCAAGCTGCTGGAGGTTGCGAAACGCCTCCCAACTCTGGCTGGGCGGTACCTGAAAATCTTCGGTGCCGTGGAAAAGCAGGAGCGGGGTCTCGACGCCTTTCATCTTGAAGAGCGGCGACTTGCGAATGTACAACTCGGGATCATCGATGGGCGCTTTGCCGAAGTAATAGTTGTCAAACGATGCGCCGAATACCACGTTGCTCCAGTCGCTGATCCACTCCACGTCGGCCGCTCCCGCGGAGGCCACCTTGAAGCGCGTATTGGTGACCACCAGCGCATCGGTCAGGATGCCGCCGTTCGACCAGCCCAGCACGCCCAGCTTCTCCGAATCGACCAGACCGCGCGCGATCAAATAATCCACCCCGTTCTCGATGTCCGGTACTTCGAGGTCGTAGTACTTCCCGTGCCCGATCGATTCCACCCATTTCAGCCCGTGATTTCCGCTGCCGTGGTAGTTGGGCCGGAACACGAACGCCCCGCGCTGGGTGTAAAGGTTCACCGGATAGCCCCAGTTTTGGCTCCATGCGTCCATGTCCGCGCCGGTGGGCCCGCCGTGAATCATCACCACCAACGGATACTTCTTCCCTGCCTCGTATTTCTGCGGGTAGTAGAGAATGCCTTCCACTTCCTCATCTAACGCACCCTTCCAGCGGATCACCTCCGATTTCGCGGCCGTCTTCTTCGCGAACTCGGCGTTCAGATCCGTCAGTTGCACCGGACTGCTGATCGACGCGCCTTGCAGCTTTGCCCGGTACCACTGGTCGGGGCGGCTGGCCGTACTGGTGTGGTAGACGAGCGTCTGGCCGTCCTTGTCGACCTCCAGTGCGAACAGATTGTCAACGTGCTCACCCTCCAGCCACGCCTTGGCCCAGCCCTCGCCTTCGCGCGTGTAGCGGGCCGGCTTGTAGCGGCTTCCCGCGGCGAGCAAGCCCACGAAGCCATTGGGCGTAACCGCGATGCCCCCGCCCAGTTCGTTTTCCCAGCCGAGATCCACCTTCACAGCTTTGTCCTGCGCCGCATCATAAAAGTAAAGCTGCTGCACGGTGGCCGTTCGGTAGACAGGATCACTGGAGTAGGCGGAGGTGATATAGAAACCGTCGCTCGACGGCGTCCACCACACGCGCCCGGGCAGGATCTTTCCGTCCGCGAAGAGCCGCTTTTCCTCGCCGGTTTTCAGATCACGAAGAAACGCGATAGGAGGAACTTTTTGGTCGTACTCGTAACTCAGGCTGCGAGCGTGCCGAACCACAACCCTCCGGCCGTCGGGAGAAACATCCAGGCCGTCGATCCAATCGTCGTTATTCGAGACTCGCGTCACCTGTCCAGTCTTGGCATCGATCTTGAACAGGCGCACCGGGGCCGTGTGCAAGGCGTCGTCCACGACGCGCGAGTTGTCCTTCCCTTCTTCCAGCTTCCGCTCGTAAAGGCTTGGATCCTCCTCGGCGGCCACCAGAATCGCATCCGCGCTCAGCCAGTCGAATTCCTTCACTCCGCGCTCGGAATGGGTCAGGGGCCACGGCTCGCCGCCAAAGGGGTTGATCAGCCAGATCTGACTAGGCGACGGCTTGCCGGGTCCATCCTTGGGAGGTTTGGGGAGCGGCCGGCTACTGATGAACGCGATCAGGCGACCGTCGGGCGACCACTTGGGGGAGGAATTGGTGTCGGCGCCTCGCGTCAGCTCGATCTCCTTCTTCTCGGTCAGGCTGCTGAGGAAAAGGTTCGAGATGCCGGCGTCTTTGTCGGTATCAGCCGCGCGCTTCACCCACACCACCCACTGATTGTCCGGTGAGATGCGGAAACTGTCCGCGTGCTCTGCCAGGATGATGTCATCCACCGTCCAGTCTTTACTCGAGCGGGCTTCGGACTTGGAGGAGGCCTCTGAGGTCTCCATTACATCCGACGCCGCGCTCGAATTGGTAGCTTCCTGGCCGGCGGCGGGACAGAAGTGGGCCGCCAAAGCAATGGTGATGGTCACGAACACGGCTGCGAGCGCCCTCTTCATGGTGTCTCCTCCCGGATTTCGCTCCAAGTGAGTTTCATTGTGCACACATTACCATGAGGACGCGACGAGTGCCATGGGGCCTGACCCACACGCAACCGGATTCACGCCAGCCCTTTGCCCTGGGTCGTGAGGACGAGCTTGCCGTGTTTGACGCCGCGCAGGCTCAGGATCTGATCGGCGATGTGCCTCACTTCCGAGCTTCGGCCCTTCATGATGACCACCTCCAGGCAGTTGTAGTGGTCCAGGTGAACGTGCGTGGCTGCGAGGACCTTGCTGTGCGCGTGGTGCTGGACCTCGATCAGGCGCTCGGACAGTTTGGGCCGGTGGTGGTCGTAAACCATCGTCAAGGTCCCCACTACCGGACGGTCCTCTTCCACGTCTTCGGCCACGGCGTAGTCCCTCACCAAGTCACGAATGGCCTCGGAGCGATTCTTGTAGCCTTTCTTACTGATGACACGATCAAACCTCGCCAGCAGGTCCCGCTCCAACGAAATACCGGTCCTTACCAATTCTGCCATCGTTGTGCCTCCAGGTGGGAATCGCCGATTACGGCTTGACGATTTGGAAGTGAAAACGAGCCGCATCGGTTTCCCAATCGTCAATCAGCCAGCGGCAATTCTTGTCGCTGGCCGTCGCTCCGCTTGGGCATTGCAAATAGTCGGGCGTGACAGCGAATTGGCACTCGTAGCACGAAGCTACAAATCGTGTTACAACTGATTTGTGGCCAATCCGAAATCCCTCTCATCGCGTACATCCATTGAGCCGCGCGAAGGCGGCCCGAAGATGTCGGCCCCGTGATTCGAAATGAAAGATCCAGTCTACTCTCTCGTTCGCCCGTTGTCAGAAAGGCTCACAGGGCTTGTGTGCGTGGTGCTGTTACTTTCCCCCGCAGGCCTGGCGGCGCAAACGATAGGGCACCTCTCCGGACGCATCACCGACCCGGTGGGCGCCGCAGTGGTGGGGGCACGAGTGACGTTAACCGATGCGCAGGGCAACCTTGTCTGCGAAAGGACGATCGATGCGCAAGGGCATTTCGATTGCGGCGCAGTTCAGCCCGGGCGATTCACGGTGACGGCGGATGCCTCCCCTTTCACGCCCGTGAGCACCGTGGTGGAGGTTGGGTCGGGCGAGCCCGTGGAGGTGAATCTCCAATTTCGTCAGTTCGCTCCTCGCGCGCAAGTGGTGACGGTGGTGGCGTCAGCGCCGCCGATCCTCGCCCCCGACCCGGCGGCGCGCGTGGTGGCTCACGACGAGGTCCTGGACGCCAATCCCGGCCGGCCGGGCGCACCGATCTCGATTCCCGGGCTTCCCATTGAGACCGCTTCCGGTGGCATCAAGGCGCCCCAGTATTTTGCTCCGGGCGTGGCGGGCGATCACGGCGAGCCGGTTGGTCAGTTTGTCCAGGTGGGGAATTTCCTCTACCCGAACAATCTCCCGGCGAACGCTCACGGCAATGGTTACAGTGACCCGAATATCCTGATCCCGCCGGCCCTGGGCGGGGTTGAGGTCGATGACGGCGCCTATAATGTGCGCGAGGGCGACCACTCGGTGGACCTGGCAACCACGTACCAGTTACGGCCGCGCTTCAACCCTTTCGCTCAAATCACGGCGGACTACCGCGACGTGGATTTAGTGAGCGGCTGGAGTCCCGAGAATCCGGCGCTCCAAGAATGGATTGCGCTGGAAGCTTCCTTCGGTAACGGCTTCCTGGAGCGCCTGGAGCATCGCCACCAATACAAATTGAATGGCTACCGCGAGATCAAAACCGAACGCCACGACATCTCGGTGTTGGGCATCGGCTACTACGGATTCTCGCGCATCCCGGGATTGATCCCGATTGACGTGACGGTGCCGGACGATACCGTCGATGATCGGCAACTCGATCGAACGCACACCGCGCTGGTGGTGGTCTCCGACACGTGGCAAATGAATGCCGCAACCCAACTGCTGTTGGGCGGCTTCTTCCGCGACTACGACCTCACGCTGCAATCGAATTTCGGTGACGGGCTGATACAGCAGCGCGAGAATCGCACCGTGGCGGGCGGCGAAGCGGCATATGTCACCCGGCTCGTCCGGGGTGTTTCGCTACTCGCCGGAGTTGATCTGCGCCGCGACGCACCCCGCAACCTCGACCTGAAGCACCTCGACGGCCAAGGCCTGTTTCAGCTCGTCACCAGCAACAACTTCACGTTCAGCTTCGCGGAGCCGTTTGTTTCGCTGGAGGCGAACCTGGGACGGCACGTGCGCTTCGACGCCGGAGTGCGGCAGGAGGAAGTCAGCGTCCGGAATCAGGACCTTCTGACGCCCGCAAATTCCTTCCAGACGCAACTTTCCGTCACCCTGCCGAAGGCCACGGTGACCTTTCGTCCACCTGACGGTACGCCGCTTCCCTCGCTGTCGCTGAGCGGCGGTGAGGCCTTCCACACGGACGATCCCCGCATCAGCACGGGTTCGGCGACGCCAACTTCGTCCAACTTGATCCCGCCCAACCTGATCACTACGTCGAGAGCCTACGAAGCCACGCTCAAGAAGGAGATTGGCAACACCCGGGTTCGCCTAGTTCTGGTGCGCGTGGCCAATTCGGAGGAGACCGCCAACATCGATCCCGACACCGGCTTGCAGATGTACGTGGGGCCTTCGGTCAACCATGCCCTGACGGCTTCGGCGGAGCACATCTTCCGCGCCGGGTCCATCGAGGCATCGTTCTCGCGGGCTGACGCGCACGATCGGATCACCGGCGAGCCCGTGCCCGAAGCACCGCGCCTGATCTGGGACGCGGTGGGACACTGGGACCGCTTGCCGCTGGGTCTGCGCGCTCGGGGAGAATTCGAGTACGTGGGCCGCAAGCCACTGGGCGACGGCTTCACCGGCGTCGCGGTTCGCGAAGTGCGCGGGGCGATGCTGCGATCCTTCGGCGACGGGCGGATGAGCCTGGGGATCAACTTTTTTCTGGCCCGCGGTTTCAGTGGACAGACGCTGGAGACCCTGGCTCTCCCCACCGACCCCGTTCCTTTCGAGCGCATCGTCGGGGTTACGATGAAGTCGTGTCTCAGCCTTAACTGGACCTACAACTTCGGGCGGCGGGGTAAGGGAGTAGGGAGTAGGGAGTAGGGAGGGACTAGGAACTAGAATCTTAACATATAACAGCCCCGGGCAATTCCCTTACCCATGTATCCAGACTCCCTGGCTTCGGGCCAATGTTTTGCGAAACGGCTTTTCTGGGACTTTCTCTGGACAACAGTGCATCGTTGAGCCGCTGGGTAATCTGACCACCATTTCCCTTACCGCGTCGCTTCGAACCACGCACCCATCACGTCGCACGACTCGGCCGTGTTTTGTGACAATGGTTTCGATGACCCCGTGGGTTATTCCCTTCAGGCAATACTCCTCCCCGACCCGCAGGTTCACCGCTTGTCTGTAGAAAAACTTCGTCGCCGAGCGAGGTACCTGCTGTCGTTGCTCTGGTTCACTCGGTAGCATGTCGTGGCCTCTCTTGTCGAGCCATTGACGTTTTCCCCTGCAATCAATATTATATGGGAAAGGCCATGATGGAGGTCAAGATACCGGCTCAGACGCCGGCTCGGTCTCAATCCGTGCATAATTCAGGTAACAATGGCCGACGGTAACGACGCCTTTGCCCTTCAGAAGAATTGATGATTGCAGATTGACGATTGCCGATTGGAAGAGAGGGACGATTGCCAATCGCCGATTGAAATGATGCGGGCGTGCTTCTTCTCTTTCAATCGTCAATCGTCAATCTGCAATCGTCATTTCTTCGCCTTGCTGGGAATTGGATGTGACAGCACGCTAGCCTCCAATCCCAAGCCCCTCGCATGGCGTCCGCCAAACCCGCCGGTCACTGGGGTCCGTTGCCGCCCGCGGAGAGCCGCGCTCGGATCACGCGCAGGGCGTGCAAGGCCTCGGTGGCGACATCGTCGTTGCGGTCGTGGCTCGCCCTTTCCAGGGGGGTGAGGCTCGACTGGTTTCCCGAATACATCAGGACGTCGCAGAGCTTGCGGCGCTCGGTGTCGCTGCCGCTGGTGAGATAAGGATACAGGCGGATTTGGATCTTCGGGCTGCGGGCCAGTTCAATCAGATAGGTCTGGGCGATATCGCCGTGAATCCGGGAGTCGAGTCCCTGGATGAGGCCGTTCAAATAGTTGTTGCTCCCCAAGGCCGTCAGCGCGAAATCCATGGCCAGCCGCGCGTTCACATCCGTTTCGGCAACGATTGCCTTTTCGAGTTCCGGCACCGGCTTGGGATCGCCGGCGCGGGCCAGGCCTTCGGCGCCGAGCGCGCGAGTGGTCTTGTCGCTGCTTACTAATGACTGGGTGAACACCGGGACGGAAGCCGGATTCCCGAGGTCGGCGAGACCCTGAAGGGCGTTCGCGCGTACCTTCTTGTCGGAGTTGTTCTGGTAGATCGATTGCAGTTTCAGCGCGGCGGCCTCGGTTCGCAGCACCCCTACCGTGACGGCGGCGTCTTCGAGGATGCCCGTGCTGCTCGAGTCCAGCAAGTCGATGAGTTGAGGTCCGGCCGAGAGGTCCTTGATCTTCGAGAGGGCGTTCAGAGCTTCGCGCGCCAGGTCCTCATCAACCGAATGGGCCGCTTTGACCAGATCGGGAACCGCCGAGCGCGCCAGCAACACGCCGAGCCCATGGGCGGCGGCGCGAGCCGGCTCAATCACGCGCGTGTCGTTCATGACCGCGTCGAGCGCCGTATCCACCTTGGGGTCCACCTGCGCTCCCGGTTCCACCTGGGTGACATCAATCTCAAAGTGGCTCTTGGCCTGATGGTAGCCCTTCTTGATCAGCCCCGTAACCCCGGTCTCCAGAGTCTGGCCAGTGTAATAGTCTACCAAGCCATTCACGGCCAGCACTCGAACGTCCGAGTCCGGGTCCCTGGTCGCCTGAATCATGCCGTCGATCGACGGCAAAGCGTGGATGCGAGCGAGGGCAATCACCACCTCTTTCCGCACCCTGGCACTCGGGTCCGCCAGGGTCGCGATCAGCGCGGGGATCTCGGAAGCGTCGCCGCTCTGGCCGATATCGTGGGCCGCCCGGACGCGAGTGTCGACGTTCGGGCTCTTGAGCAAATCCGCCAGTGAACTGGATGCCTGCGCGCCAAAGTCTGCGCTCCCCAATGGCAATGCCAGGAGCAACACGATAGGGAATAGGGAACAGGGAACAGGGAACCGAAAAAGATGCTGTCTTGGTTTTCGTTCGTGGTTTATCATTTCCGGCCTTCCGACTGCTCTCTTCCAGCGCCTGCTGCCGACTGCTGACCGCCGACTGCCTACTGTCTTACTGCACGCTGTTGGTCATCCCTGAAGTCACCAGGGCCGGCATGGGAGTGGCGTGATGATGCGCCAGCTTCCACTCACCGCCGCGGCGCACGAACAGATTAGTAGCCTCCACCAGCACGGTGCTGAAGTCGGTCTCGATGGTCGAGGTCACTTGCTCGAGGCAGGATACCCATGCGACGTCTCCCACCGCGTGAACGAGCACCCGGCTGAGGACGACGCGCATCTGCGCAGTGGCCTTGAAAATGGAGACAAAGCTCTCCTGGACCGCCTTCCAGCCCACCAACAAGTCCCAACCCGGGTGCAGGCAGCGGACCCAGTCCTCGTGCCACCATACGGAGTTCATGCGTGCCACATTCAAGGATTCGAGCGCATCGTAAAACGCTTCATTGGCAGCGAGAACTGCGGTTTCATCGGCAATCCGTAGAATTGACATTGAAACTGGTTTAGTGTCTTCGGTTCTCAGTTCTCAGCCTTCAGATACATGAGGTCAGAAGTGCCTTCGCATGTCATTCTGAGCGCAGATCTCATGAGCCTTCGGCTCGCCATGTGGATGAAAATGGCCTCGTTGCAGCAAGTCCTTTGTTTTCAGTGCCGCCTTCGGCTATTTTCATGGCAGCGAAGAATCGCTCTTCAATTCAATCGATCGGAAAAACCAAAGAGAGATTCTTCGCTGCGCTCAGAATGACACGCTTGAGGGTTTTCTGCATCCACTTATGTCGCTCGGTATAGTTTCTTCGTTCGCTTGCGGCCAAGTTACGTCAACCCAGGATAGTTCCTGGCGAAAACGGCCAACTGCGGAAACCGAAAACTGAGAACTGAGTACTGGTTTAATGCTCGTAGCGCCGGAGCACCGAGGGAAGAGTCAAGCCCACGAACCCTACCTTCAAAATGTCACCTACCACAAAGGGGTAGAGCCCCTGCAACCATGCCTGCCGGCTGGCGACGCCAAAAATGCCATGGAGCCACAGAGCCCCGGCGGTCAGGATCACAGCGTCGGAGACGACCAGACTAAGGGCCGAGGTCCAGATTCGCCGTCCGGCCCCGCGCTCCATCAGCCAGCCGAGAAGCGCCGCGGCCAGCGGGAAACTCCACAGGTACCCTCCCGTCGGACCCAGCAGGTAAACAACCGTAGCGCCGCCGCCCGCAAACACCGGCAGTCCTACCGCGCCGGCGGCGAGATAGAGTGCCTGGCTCAGGAAACCGCGCCGGCTTCCCAGTGCCGCCCCGGCGAGCAGCACCGCAAACGTCTGTCCGGTGAGCGGCACCGGCGTGAAAGGCAGAGGAATGCGGACCTGCGCCAGCAGCGCGGTGACTAGGCTGAAGCCGACCACCCAGAGTGCGTCCAGCACCCGGCTGTGCCGCTGGGTAAGGTCATCAATCAGCATGTTCGGAGCCGTGGTCATGGGGTGACACCTTCCAACTACCTCAATAAGAATGCGCGGCTATTATAACAGTCGAAAGTTGAATAGAAGAAGTCGAAAGTAAAAAGTCGAGAGTCAAAGGTTGGTTGAAGAAGCGATCAGCGGTCGGCCGTCAGCCCTCAGCAAGAGAGCAGCCGCTCGCTCGCTAGCTCAAAGCTGACGGCTGAGAGCTGGTAGCTATACAGCGCGACATGAGTCAGCGACAACCGTTGGCATGTCATTCTGAGCGGACCGAAGAACCTCTCTTCAGTTCAACCGGTCGGGGAGAGCCAAAGAGAGATTCTTAGCTCCGCTCAGAATGACATGCTTGAGGGTCTTCGGCATCCACTTATGTCGTTCGGTGTAGCTCAACCATCAACTTGACCCCTGCCGGCCAGCTTCCTTAGCAACTGAGGAAGTTGCTGGCTGAAGGCCGAGCGCGCGAGCACGATATCGCATCCGGCCGCGCGCGCTGCCGCCGCGAGGTCGGTCTGGACGTGCGACAAGAACCCAAGCAGCGGGACTGCGGCAGTTGCCGGGTCGGACTTCAAGGCGCGCACGACTTCCACGCCTGCGCCCGCGCGGTAGTTCAGGTCGAGGATCACGGCGCACACCGGCGTCCGGGCAATCTCCTCCCACAGCTTATGCGGATCGGCGGTTCCAACTCGGATGCCAAGCAGTTTCGCCGTCTGCTGAATCTTGCCCAGGAAAAACAGGTCGTCAACCGCTGCTAGAATGATTTCCATTGCCAAACACATTCAGTATAGCATCGCCGATCGGCCCTTCGAGCTTTAACGGGTCAAATGAAACGCGAAGCCCTGGAAGTGGTGCGCGGAAGCGGTAACGTTTTCCGCGACTTGAAGCACGAGGATGCAGGCGTTCGGCAGCTCACTTTTGTGGCTTTTGGCACTGCGACACAAAATAAACCTAGAGCAAAGGCGCGACCGATTCACGAGTCAACTCTTGTTTATTGGGTTCGACCCTTTGAGCTCGCCTTGTTTGATTTGACGACGCTCCCGAAACTCCACGCATCGGATGAATATGCCTTGATGTATTGGTCGGATAGGTAACCGTAACCTCGATCACCCCAACCCGAGCCCCAGTCATTGGCGAACTTGAATCGCTTCTTTCGTTCGTCGTAGGCGACGAGAACGATCGCGTGACCGCCGACCAGTTGCGAGCCTTTTTGCGGTAGTGGGATGGCTCCGGTCTTGGAAGTTTGGGACGACATACCCTCCTGGTA
>Ga0335081_10007258_pt1 | contig 17721 bp, 16 predicted proteins | sample Lox_Sample_35_FD_206713 | JGI IMG/M metagenome (GOLD analysis project Ga0335081, IMG submission 206713) | Soil microbial communities from Loxahatchee National Wildlife Refuge, Florida, United States - Lox_Sample_3.5 | ecosystem: Environmental > Terrestrial > Soil > Wetlands | place: USA... | reverse complement strand
GGCCGGTACCCGTTGCCCTCCACGCTCATGATGACCGTGGTACCGGCGCAGGTCGCCGGCGTCCGTCGCGTGTGCGTGGCTTGTCCGCGGCCCATTCCCGAGATTCTCGGCACGGCGCGGTTGCTGGGGGTGGCTGACGTCTTCCAGATGGGAGGTGCGCAGGCCATCGCCGCTTTCGCATTCGGCACACGCACGGTCCCAAAAGCGGATCGTATCGTAGGCCCGGGAAACATCTACGTGGCGGCGGCGAAGAAGCTGCTGGCGGGCGAGGTCGGCATTGACTTTGTGGCCGGACCAACGGAAATTCTGATCATCGCGCGGGAGGGCGATCCCGAATTCTTGGCTGCCGATATGCTGGCGCAGGCGGAGCACGATGTGGACGCCTCCGCCATCCTGCTGACAACGTCGACAACCCTGGCCCGCGCTGTCGCGCAGCAGATCGAACTGCAACTGAAGACCCTGCCCACTGCAGCGGTCGCGCGGCAAGCCATCCGCCGGAACAGCGCCATCGTGATCTGCCGCTCGCTCGATGAAGCGATCGAGATCGCCAACCGCTTCGCCCCCGAACACCTGAGCGTTCCGGACGCCGCCCTGTTGGGAAAAATCGCCAACGCCGGCAGTGTCTTTGTCGGACCGTTCAGCCCGGAGGCCGCGGGCGACTACGCATCCGGACCAAATCATGTGCTACCAACGAGCGGCGCCGCCCGTTTGCGCGGCGGACTTTCCGTAATGGATTACCTGAAAGTGATTTCTGTCCAACAACTGACCCGAGAAGCGCTCAACCGGCTCGCCCCCGCAATCACGACTCTGGCCCGGGCCGAGGGCCTGGAAGCGCACGCGCGCTCGGTGGAGGTGCGCACGCGTGGCTAGCGCGAGACCAGCAAAAGTTCCGAAGGGGACCATCCGTCCGCGCGACACCGTGCTGAAGATGGCGCCCTATTCGCCACCCACGGCGGGCCGCGAAGGCAAACTCCGGTTGGATTTCAACGAGAACACGGTAGGCTGCTCGCCGCGCGTGATCGAATCTCTGCGCGAGCGTTTGAGCGCCGGTGGTCTGGCAGTTTATCCCGAATACGCCGAAGCGAAACGGGCGCTCGCGGATTTCTTCCACGTGCCGGTGGAGCGGTTGCTGCTGACCAATGGCACGGATGAAGCCATCCAGGTCTTCGTTAATACCTATGTCAATGCGGGCGATGAGGTGCTGTTGCTGCGCCCCGCCTACGCCATGTACCGTTTTTATGCCGAGGTGGCCGGCGCGGCCATTCGCCAGGTCGAATACCGCCCGCCGCACATGGAGTTTCCGCTCGAGGAGTTGTTGGCTGCCATCACTCCGGCAACACGCGCGGTGATTCTGGCCAACCCCAACAACCCCACCGGCACCGGCGTACATTTCCAGGGTATCGAGCGCATCCTCAAGCGTGCCCGCAAAGCCGCCGTGCTGATCGATGAAGCGTATTACGAATTCAGCGGCGTCACCGCGCTCCCGCTCATCGAGCGCGCGCCGAATCTGTTTGTGAGCCGGACGTTTTCGAAAGTCTACGGCATGGCCGCCATGCGTCTCGGCTGCGTCTTTTCGGGCGCCGCTAACATTGCGTTCCTGCACAAAGCCCAATCGCCCTACAGCGTGAACGCCCTGGCCGCGCTCGCGGTCGAGCAGGCCCTTGGTGACACCGCCTACATTGAAAACTATGTGGCCGAAGTGCTGGCGGCGCGCGAACTGCTGTGTGTAGGCCTGGAAAAGCTGGGCATTACTTACGTCCCCAGCTCCGCCAATTTCGTATTGGCCAACCTGGGCAAGCGCGCCATTGAGATTCGCGACACGTTGCGTGCCCGAGGCATCCTGGTGCGCGATCGCAGTTACGAAGTTCCCGGCCACGTGCGCATGACCGTGGGCACGCGCGAGCAGACGCGGCGCCTGCTGGCGACGCTCGAGGAGATCTGGTGAGCGATCAACTGCTCGTCTTCGACATGGACGGAGTGTTGGTGGACGTCACCGAGTCGTATCGCGAAACCATCCAACGGACGGTGGAGCATTTCTCCAGCCGCCGCATCAGCCGCCCGGAGATTCAGGACTGGAAGAACCGCGGCGGATGGAATGACGATTGGGCGCTTTCCCACGCTCTGATCCGAGAAGCTGGCGTCGACGTGGAATATCAATCTGTCGTCGATTACTTCAATTCCATTTTTCACGGAAACGGTTCCGACGGGCTGATTTTGCGCGAACGATGGATTGCGCGCGACGGCCTTTTCGAAAGGCTCTCAAAGAGCTTTCGCCTGGCAGTATTCACAGGGCGACTGCGCTGGGAGGCCGAGTTGACTCTCAAGCGCTGCGCGCCCCATGTGAGTTTCGCTCCCATCATCGGCACTGACGATGTCACGCGTCCGAAACCGGCACCGGAAGGACTGCTCAAGATCTGTGCCCAATCCCCCGCTCGGCTCCGCTGGTACATCGGCGACACAGTCGACGACGCACGTTGCGCACGCGAAGCGGGCGTTCCGTTCATCGGCATCGCCGCTCCCGCCAATCCGCGCTACGACGAACTCGTGAAGGTGCTAAAAGCGGAGCGGGCGGTCGCCGTGTTGGACGACATCAATCAGCTCGAATCGGTGGTGTGCGGGTGAGATCGGCGAGCATCGAGCGCAACACGAAAGAAACGCAGATTCGCGGCAAGCTCGCCATTGAGGGCCGCGGACGCTACGAAATACGGACCGGTATTCGCTTCTTTGATCACATGCTCGAGTTGTTCACCAAGCACGGCGGCTTCGATCTCAAACTCGATGCCAAGGGCGACCTGGACGTTGACCAGCACCACACCGTCGAGGACGTAGGCATCGTGCTGGGCCAGTTGTTCGCGAAAGCGCTCGGCGACCGCCGCGGGATCAACCGCGCCGGTTATTTCGTACTGCCCATGGATGAAACGCTGGCCCTGGTGGCGCTCGATCTTGGCGGGCGGCCCGCTCTCGTGTACAAGGACCTCGTGCGCGTGCGGCTGGTTGGCGATCTGCAAACCGAATTGATAGAAGATTTCTTCGGCGGCTTCGTCAATCACGCGGGCGCCAACCTTCACGCCAAGGTCTTTTATGGCCGCTCCAACCACCACAAGATTGAGGCCGTCTTCAAATGCTTCGCGCGCGCCATGAAATACGCATGCTCCACGGACAAGCGCCTGCGCGACCAGTTGCCGTCGACGAAAGGGCTGCTATGATCGCCATTTTCGATTACGGCGCGGGTAACCTGCGTTCGGTGCAGAACACTCTCGATGAGATCGGCGCCCGCTACACTCTGGTCCGCGATGCCGCCGGTTTATGCCATGCGGCCAAGATCATCCTCCCCGGAGTTGGGCACTTCAGGCAGATAATGCACGCGCTCGACATGCTCCAGGTGCGCGCGAAATTCATCGAGTGCATTCGCGCCGGCACGCCGTTCCTGGGCATTTGCCTGGGTCTGCAAGCACTGTTCACGGGAAGCGAAGAGGCTCCGGACGTCCCTGGCCTGGGCATCTTCGAGGGTACGGTTCGCCGCTTCCCCAGCGCGCTCCGCGTGCCGCACATGGGCTGGAACCAGCTCGAATCGCGTGCGCCATCGCGTTTGCTAGCCGGCCTCGATTCCCGTCCCTACGTCTATTTCGCGCACAGCTACTACGTGCCGGAAACTCCCGTGACAGCGGCTGCCTGCAATTACTCCGTGCCGTACACGGCGCTCCTCGATTCCGGCAGCACATTCGGCGTCCAATTTCATCCCGAAAAATCCGGCCCCGTCGGCTTGCAGATCGTGAAGAATTTCGTGGAGCTCTAACGCGTGCTCGCGAAACGCATCATTCCCTGTCTCGATGTCACCGGCGGCCGGGTCGTCAAAGGCGTCAACTTCGTCAATCTTCGCGACGCCGGCGATCCCGTCGAACTGGCCGGCCGCTACAATCGCGAGGGCGCCGACGAGCTGGTGTTCCTCGATATCACGGCGTCGAGCGACGCCCGCGAGATCATGGCCGATGTCGTGGTTCGTACCGCGCGCAAAGTGTTCATCCCCCTCGCCGTAGGCGGCGGAATTCGCTCGGTGACCGATGCGCGGCGCATTCTGCTCTCCGGCGCCGACAAGGTTTCGGTCAATACGGCAGCCGTTCGCCGGCCTGAATTGATCACCGAGCTGAGCAACGAGTTCGGCGCGCAAGCAGTCGTGCTCGCGATCGATGCCCGCCGCCGAGTTGCTGGCGTTTGGAATGTTTACACGCGGGGCGGACGCGACGACGAGGGAATCGACGCCGTCGAGTGGGCCGCGCGCGGGGAATCCCTGGGCGCGGGAGAAATCCTGCTCACATCCATGGACACCGACGGCGTGCAGCAAGGTTTTGATTGTGCTCTGACGCGCGCCGTCTCTCGCGCTACACACATTCCGGTCATTGCTTCCGGCGGCGCCGGCCAGCCGGATGACTTTGTCCGCGTGCTTACCGAGGGCGAAGCCGATGCCGCGCTCGCTGCGTCCATTTTTCACTACGGCGCCTACACCATCCGTGCCTTGAAAGAGCACCTCGATCGCCACGGCGTCCCGGTCCGCCCATGATCATCCCCTGCATCGATTTGATGGACGGCAAAGTTGTGCAGCTTGTGCAGGGCCGCGACAAGGCGCTCGAAGTCGACTGCCCGCTCTCGATCCTGGACAAGTTCAAGGCTTTCCCTGAAATTCAGGTGATCGATCTCGATGCCGCCTTGGGCCGGGGCTCCAATGACGATCTGGTCCGTCTGGTTACATCGCGAGCCACATCACGCGTCGGCGGAGGCGTGCGCTCGGTCGAACGCGCCATCGCGCTGGTCGAACAGGGCGCACACAAAGTGATTGTGGGCACGGCCGCGTTTCATACCGGCGGCGTCAATGAAGATTTCCTGCGCACGCTCTCCGGCGCGATCGGCCGCGAACGCTTGATCGTTGCGCTCGATTCCAAGGGCGGCCGTATCGTCGTGAAGGGCTGGCGCGAGTCAACCGAACTTCGCGCCGAACAGGTGCTCGAACGACTGGAGCCTTATTGTTCCGGCGTGTTGTGCACTTATGTCGACAAGGAAGGCATGTTGCAGGGCACCGATCTCGATTGGTTTCGCCGCCTCCGCTCCATGACAACGCTTGAAATTACCGCGGCCGGTGGCATCACCACACTCGATGAGGTTCGCGCACTGCTGGCCATCAACGTTCACGCCGCGCTCGGCATGGCCGTCTACACAGGCCGGCTCGACCTGGCCGAACTCGCCAGGATCGACAGCTAACGCCGCACACCCGGTTGATTCAGCCACACATCCACGCGAGGAGCGTCCCAGTTGTACGGTTTGATCAGGATGTCGATCCGCCCGTCGCCATCTAGATCGGCCACTTTGGATTCGTGATTCCCGGGGCCTTCGTATTCGATTTTGCGAAAATTCCCCTGCCCGTCACCCAGAAAGATCCACATGCGCGGGTGCGGATTGTCCGGCTCCGCCGCCTTCTCCGTCCACTTGCCCATCTCCGCGCAGAAGATATCGAGATTTCCATCGCCATCGATGTCTGCGATTTGCAGACTATGCCCGTGAATCACGTCATGGCCCAGTAAGTCGTGCCCGATCCACTCGCCGTTCACGTGCTCGTACCACTTCAGGCGCCCTATTCCATCACCCGAAACAAATACCACTTGCGGCCAGCCGCCCTTCTTCAACTGACCAGCCGCCGCACGCGTATTGCGTTGCGTGTCATCGATGACATGAGAGGCAAATGTCCCGTCGCGGTTGTGGTGGAACCACCGCCCTCCGCCGACAATGTCCTCGACTCCGTCGCCATCCACGTCGATGCGCGCCAGCCCCTCTGACATGGATGCGGCCGTAAAGATTTCGCGATAGGGCCATGGCTCCTTTTGCCGGGGATCACTGGGAAATTTCGCCAGAAACAGCTTCAGCGCGCCCTGATTCCAGAACGCCAGTTCCGGCTTGCCGGCGCCCTCAAAGTCGCCCACGATCGTGTCGTGATGCTGGCCTTTCCCGTCGGCCTTGATCACGTGTCGCTTCCACGGCTTCTTCGGATCGAAATCCGGATATGGATTTTCCCACCACCATACGTGATTGTCGGAATAGTCCGCCCCGGCGATGATGTCCAGATCGCCATCTCCATCCACGTCCGCCAGCGTTCCACCAGCCTCGATGGGGACCAGTTGATCTTCCACCACGTACTTCGCCCAACCGCTGTTAGTGCGCCGGTACCACGAGATCGCGGGCGCCTCGTGGCGCGCCGTGATAACGAAGTCGTTCACGCCGTCCTTATCCAGGTCCCCCACCATCGCCCCGGTCTGCTGTGCGGACGGCCCTGGCGCCGGAATGTCACCTGTTTTGGTCGAGAGTCTTTTCCAGCTCAGCTCCGCGGGTCCCGCTGCCGAGGCAAACGCCAATAAAGCAGCGACGGCGGCTGTGTATGTCATCCCTTGCATCGGTGGTGGCATTGTATCGCGCTCCCTTGCTGATGGATAATCGAACCGGACAGACAACATGAATCGTCGGACATTTCTCTTAGCGCCGGTAGGCGTCGCCACGTTTTTGCGCGGCGCAACCCAACAGGAATCCCCGTCTTCCCGCATCGGCATCTCCACCTGGAGCTTTCACAATTTCTTCAGCACCACACGCGACGACAACGCGCCGCCTTTGGCCGGAAAGCCCTGGGACGTGCTCGATTATCCCGAGATGATCGCCGATCACTATCACGTTCATGAAATGGAAATCGTAGCGCCGCATTTCGCCTCCACAGAGCCGTTGTATATCGCGGAAGTAAAGGGGCGCCTCCAACGCGCGCACTCGCACCTGGTGAATATTCCCGTCGACATTCCCGAGCTGGATATGGGCGCTGGGCTCTCCGATCCCGACACCAAGCTCACCGCGAAGATCATCACCGCTTGCAAGAAATGGATCGATGTGGCTCACGCTCTCGGCGCCAAATCGGTGCGTTGCGATCCGGGTAAGATCAACACCGCCGACCTGAAACCGACCGTCGCATCGTATAAAGCGCTCGCTGCCTACGGAGCGCCGAAAGGAATCTCCGTGATCATCGAGAATCACGGCGGCGTCGGTTCAGAGCACCCGGAGGAGCTGATCGATCTTTTCAAAGCCGTCGGCAAAAACTGCGGCGCGCTGCCCGATTTCGGAAATTTCCCCGACGAAGCCACGCGCCAGAAGGGCCTCAGGCTTCTATTCCCCTACGCCCACGCCGTCTGCCACGCCAAAGGTCTCAAGTTTGATGACAAGGGCAACGAAACCATGTTCGATTTCGGCCAGTGCGTCACAACTTCGAAAAAGGCAGGTTTCAAAGGGGTGTACTCGATCGAGTTCGAAGGTGAGGGCGATCCGCACGTGGGAGTGCAGAACGTCATCAATGAGCTGCGCCGGTTTTTGTGAAGCGATCGGTGCCGCTGAGTCTACGGGAAGATACCCCGTACCTTCGTCGCCTCAGCGACTCGCGCAACAGCCGTGATGTAAGCCCCGGTCCGCATATCGACGCGGTATTTCTCCGCTGCCGCATGTACGTCCTTAAAAGCCGAGTTCATGGTGCGTTCCAGGTAGTTGTTGACTTCGTGCTCGGTCCAGAAGAAACCGTAGAGGTCCTGCACCCATTCGAAGTAGGAAACCGTCACGCCGCCTGCATTGCACAGAATGTCCGGGATGACGAAAATGCCCTTCTCGCGCAGGATCTGGTCCGCACCCGGCGTCGTTGGTCCATTCGCGGCTTCCGAAACGATCTTGGCCCGAATATGGTCGGCGTTTTCCAGCGTGATCGTGTTCTCGAGCGCCGCCGGTACCAGCACATCGCAGCGAAGCTCGAGAAGTTCGTGATTGCTGATGTGATCGCAGCCCTTGAACCCCACCAGGCTGCCGGTCTCCTCCTTGTGCCGGAGCGCTGCCTCGGGGTCGATGCCGTGTTCGTTGTAAATGCCGCCTTTGGAATCGCTGGCGGCGATCACCGTGGCGCCGTCTTCATGCAGCAGCCGTGCCGCGATGCTTCCCGCGTTGCCGAAGCCCTGAACTGCTACCTTTGCGCCCTTGAGCGAAAGCCGTTTTACCGCGCACGCTGCGCGCGTTGTGTACTGGCAACCACGCGCCGTGGCTTCATGACGGCCCTTGGACCCTCCCAGGCTCAGCGGCTTCCCGGTGACCACGCCCAGCTCCGTATGCCCGTGGAACATGCTAATGGTGTCCATGAACCAGGCCATGGTTTGCGGATTGGTATAGACGTCCGGCGCCGGTATGTCGCGGTCAGGTCCGATGATCGGCGCAATCTCCGTCGCATAGCGCCGCGTGAGCCTCTCCAACTCGCCCATGGAGAGCTGCTTCACATCTACCCGCACGCCGCCCTTCCCACCGCCGTACGGGATATTTACGGTCGCACACTTCCACGTCATCCATGACGCCAGGGCTTTCACCTCGTCAAGCGTCACATCAGGGTGGTAACGGATTCCGCCTTTTGCCGGCCCGCGGGACAGATTGTGCTGTACCCGATAACCCTCAAACACCTTGATACGCCCATCGTCCATCCGAACGGGAATGGAGACGATCAGTTGACGCTTCGGGGTCTTGAGAATGGTTCTCAAGCCATCATCCAGCATCAGGTAATCTGCGGCAGTATCAAACTGCGCCTGCGCAATTTCAAACGGATTCAATGTTTCCTTTGTAAGGACTGCTGTACTCACATTTCCTCCTTCTTAAGAACCTGAAGAACCTGCACAAAGCAACATCTCGCGCGCTTCCTCTACCTTCTCGTCCGCCTCAACTCGTTCCAGCGGAATGCCCCGCTTGCATAGCTGGCAGTCGGCGGCATCGGCGTAGTAGCCGGGTTCCAGCCTGGCCAAGGAAAACACCGGCAGCGAGCCGAAGCTCGGGGTCCGCGGCGTCGGCTGATGAAAAAGAACCGCTATCCCCGCCATTCGGCAGCCTTTTGATTCCAAGAGCGCAAGGGCTTCGCGCAGCAGCTTGCCCGATCGCAGAATGTCATCGACCAGCAATACCTGCTCGCCCAGCGCCTGCTCCAAATACTGCGGGAAGTGCATCTCGCCGGGTCTTTCCTTCTCCGCCCAATAGACTTGCCGCGCGTGCAGCGCTTCGCATAAGCCGTACGCCACCGGCAGCCCGGCCACCGTCGCCGCGACCACCGAGAGTTGCGGGATTGTCTGCCGCACATCCGGGTTAGCGCGCAATAATCGGCTCAGGCCGACGGTAAGTGTTTTAGCTAACCTGTGATAGCGCAGCGCGAGTGCCGCCTCCAGATGCTGGTTGGCATGCAGGCCGTTTGCGTAGGCAAAATGACCGTTTCGCAGAGCGCCGGTCCGGCGGATCAGGGCCAAAACCTCTTCTTCCGTGGGAATCAGGTGCATTTGAGCCACCTCCCCTCCCCGTGGCCAGAGCGGAGTGGTCCGGACTCGACTCAGGCCGCACCTTTTGCTGGTCGGGCGAACAACCCCGCTCAGGCCAGGATTTGAACTTTGCCCGATTTCACGCAATCGCAGGTCCGAACAGCTGTGTTCGAATTGCGCGCCCATGAAATCAAAGATCTTGCGGTCGCACCCCACCGGTGAAACCTGAGCGTTGTGTCCAAACCCACAGATTTGTGGGGCGAAAGTGCGCAAGGTGGCTCGGATTCCGGCAGCGTAAACTCACTCAGGCGGGCAAAATCCCGGTATACTCTCCGTAGCGTTTTTCAACACTCGGAGTTAACGCATGAACCGCCGCCAGTTCTTTACGACCACCGCCGCCGGTTTCGCCCTCTCGCACCGGCAGGCCTTTGCCGCCCCATTCGCCGACCAGAAACCCCGCCGCGTCGGTCTGATTGGTACCGGCTGGTACGGAAAGAGCGACCTGTTGCGGCTTGTCCAGGTGGCGCCGGTCGAGGTGGTTTCGCTGTGCGACGTTGACAAGCACATGCTGGCGGAGGCCGCCGAGATCGTCACTTCCCGCCAGGCTTCTAAGAAGAAGCCGCGTCTCTTCCACGACTATCGCGACATGCTCAAGGAAAAGGACCTCGACATTGTCGAGGTCGCCACGCCCGACCACTGGCACGCCCTGCCCATGATCGCCGCCGTCCAGGCGGGCATCGATGTCTATGTGCAGAAACCCATCAGCGTCGACGTGATCGAAGGCCAGGCCATGCTGGCCGCCGCACGCAAATACAATCGCGTCGTCCAGGTTGGCACACAGCGCCGCAGCACGCCGCACCTTGTCGAAGCCATGAACGAATTCATCCGGCCAGGCAAGCTCGGCAAAATTTCCCAGGTCGATATCTGCTGCTACTGGCACATGCGCGCGACCGAAAATCCGCCCGACACCGCTCCTCCGCCCAACCTCGACTACGAAATGTGGACCGGCCCCGCGCCCATGCGCCCCTACAACGAACTCGACCATCCCCGCGGCTGGCGCGCCTTTATGGAATACGGCAACGGCATCATCGGCGACATGTGCATCCACATGTTCGACATGACGCGCTGGATGCTGGATCTCGGCTGGCCCACGCGCATCGCCTCCACCGGCGGCATCTTCGAGGACAAGAAGAGCAAGGCCAACATCACCGACACTCAGACCGCGACGTTCGAATATCCAGACCTGCGCATCGTCTGGCAGCACCGCACCTGGGGCGCATCTGTCGACCCCGATTACCCGTGGTCCGCAACGTTCTACGGCGACAAAGGAACGCTCAAGGCCAGCGTCTTCGGTTACGATTTCATTCCCGTAAGCAGCGGCAAGCGCGTCCACCGCGATGTGACCTATGAGCTGGAGCAGTATCCTGAAGACAAGACCGAGAAGGACCTCGAAAAGCACTGCGCCCCAGCCATCCGCCATCACATGATGGATTTCCTCGCGGCAATCGACAAACGCAGTAGGCCCGTGGCGGATATCGAGCAGGGATACATTTCCACCGCCAGCTGCATCATGGCGAACTTGTCCATGAGACTTGGCCGCACGCTCACCTGGGACGCCGCGCAACAGCGCGTCGTTGGCGACGAGGAAGCCAACCGCCTGCTGCGGCGTCCGTACCGCGCACCGTGGGTGCATCCCGAACCCGATCGCGTGTGAATCCCGTGAGCGATTTTGATGTCCTGATCGTAGGCGGCGGCCTTTCCGGCATTGGCGCCGCGTATCACCTGCAAGACAAATGTCCGGATAAGACCTTCGCCATTCTCGAAGGACGAAGCGCCATCGGCGGAACGTGGGACCTGTTTCGATACCCAGGTGTGCGTTCCGATTCTGACATGCACACGATGGGTTACCGCTTTCGACCCTGGCGGGAAGCAAAATCCATCGCCGATGGTCAGTCGATCCTTCGATACATCCGCGAGACGGCGCAAGAATACGGAATCGATCGCAGGATTCGGTTCAACCACCGGGTGGTGCGCGCCTCGTGGTCTTCCGCCGATGCCCTGTGGACGGTTGAAGCAACCGGTCCGGATGGTCAAGCGGTGTGCCTAACCTGCAATTTCCTATTGATGTGCAGCGGCTATTACGAATATGCCGCCGGCTACATGCCGGGCTGGCCGGGGATGGACCGCTTCACGGGCAGGATCGTGCATCCGCAGCAGTGGCCCGACGGCCTCGATTATGCGGGCAAGCGGGTCGTCGTGATCGGAAGCGGTGCCACTGCTGTCACGCTGGTGCCGGCCATGGCCGAAAAGGCCGAGCACGTGACCATGCTGCAGCGCTCGCCGACTTACATCGTCACTCGACCGTCTAAGGATGCGATTGCCAACTTCCTGCATCGGATGCTTCCCAGCCGGCTCGCCTATGGCCTGGCTCGCTGGAAGAACATTCTTTTGCAAATGTATTTCTACAATCTGGCGCGGCGCAAACCCGACGCCACGAAGAGAACGATTCTGAAATTCGCTCAGGCGCAGCTTGGACCGGACTTCGATGTGGGCAAGCACTTCAACCCGCGCTATAACCCGTGGGACCAACGCCTGTGCCTGGTTCCGGACGGCGACCTGTTTGCTGCGATCCGCTCCGGCAAAGCGTCGGTTGTGACGGATGAGATCGAAACCTTCACCGAGAAGGGCATCCGCCTGCGTTCCGGCGGCGAACTGGAAGCCGGCGTGATCGTGACTGCCACCGGCCTAAAGATGCGGTTGATGGGAGGAGTCGAACTGGTCGTGGATGGGATCGCTGTCGATCTTGCGAAAACCATGACCTACAAAGGCATGATGAGCAGCGACGTTCCCAATCTGGCGATGGCGCTCGGCTACACCAATGCATCCTGGACCTTGAAGTGCGATCTCACGTCCGACTATGTCTGCCGGCTGCTCAATTTCATGGGTCAGCACGGCTACGCATATTGCACACCACGCAAGCGCGATCCATCCATCAGCGAGGAGCCGGCGCTGAGTTTCACTTCGGGCTACGTACAGCGGGCGCTCGCATCTCTGCCCAAGCAAGGTTCAAAAAAACCGTGGCGGCTGAATCAAAATTACGCGCTCGATCTGATGGCCCTGCGATTTGGGACGGTCGATGATGGAACCGTCGAATTCACGCCGCGGAATACGATCCGGAACCAGTAGTGATTATGCCCAACCGGATGAAACTTGCGAACCGCACTGCCGTGGTAACCGGAGCTGCCAGCGGCATCGGGCGGGCGGTCGCGATGTCGCTTGCACGGCGTGGCTGCCACCTGGCGCTGGCGGATATCGACGACCAGAAATTGGAAGCGACCGTCAAAATGGCCGCGGCCAACGGAGTACGTGTGAGCCGGCATCAAGTCGACGTAGGCGACCGGAATGCCGTGGCGGCGTTTCCCCATGCCGTGATGGCCGAGCACGCAGGGGCTGACGTCCTGGTCAACAACGCCGGAGTTGCCATTGGCGGAACGTTCGAGGAGGCCAGCGAAGAAGACTTCGAGTGGTTGTTCGGTATCAATTTCTGGGGCGTGGTGCACATGACGCGTGCGTTCCTGCCAGTGCTGAAAAAAAGCGATGACGCGCGCGTCGTCAATGTGTCGAGCGCTTTTGGTCTGATCTCGCCGCCCGGGCAGACGGCCTACTCGGCAAGCAAGTTCGCCGTGCGGGGATTTTCGAACGCATTGCGGCACGAACTCGCTGGGTCGCGAGTAGGCGTCACGGTGGTGCACCCTGGCGGCGTCGCCACGTCGATCGCCGACAACGCCCGTCCGCCGAAAAACGCCACGCCGGAACAGATCGCGCGGCTGCGCGCACTGGCCAAGACGGCGCTCCGTCTGCCACCGGAAGTCGCGGGCGAAATCATCGTCAAGAATATCGAGCGCCGCGCATCTCGCGTGCTGGTGGGCAGGGATGCCAAAATCCTGTCGATGGTCGAACGCCTCGCCCCGGTTTCATATTGGAAGGTCCTCGGACGGCTCCTTCGAACGGCGTAAGCTCCTCTCACGCCAGATACTCCTTCATCAAACTGATATATCTTCGGCAGGTTTCTTTCATTTGATCCGCCGCGCCGTCCTGCTCGAGCGAAAGGAAACCTGTGAAGCCGATGGCTTTCACCGCGTCGGCGATGGCTTTGAGGTCCATCACGCCTTGTCCGATCGGAACGTATTCCCGCATAGTGGCGTTGATGTCGCGGACGTGAAGATTCATCAAGTGTTTATTCAGTTTGTGGATGGCCGCGGGAGGGTACTCGCGCTGATTCATGGCCCAGCCGCAATCGAGATTACAACCAAATGCGGGATCGCGAATGCTGTCCCACAAACGGAAGAAGCTATCCGTTACCGGCATCATGGTGTGCGTGTGGTTCTCGATCGAGAACTTCATGCCATGCGCTTTCGCGCGCTCCAGGCAAGCTTTCATCGTCTGGACGAATGAGGACCACAGTTCGTCGAAGTCGTACCCCTTCGCGATATCGATGTGAAACTTTTCACCGGGCTTCGGATCGTCCATGAAATAACGCGGCAGGTATTCGGTTGCTGGCGTGCTCAGCTCACGCGCCCACGGCGCGACGATGTTGACCATGGGAGCGCCCAGTTTCTTGCCGATGCGGCAGCCACGCTCGAAGTAGTCCAGGCTGCGCTTTCGCTCTTCGGCATCCCTGCTGGTCAGCCCTTCCACCACTGGCTGGAAGAACGGGAACTGGTTCAACGTGAGATGATTTCGCTCCAACTGCTTCCGAATACGGCCGATGGTGTCGTCGGTCCAGTATTCGTCAACGTCGCGGCGCGAATTCGCGATCAGTTCGATGCCTTCGAAACCCAGACTCCCAATGACGTCGATGGCTTGTTCCGGGTGGGCCCCGGGAGCGAGGCTGTGGAAATTCCAGCTAACGGAGCCGATCTTGGCTCGACGGCTACCTTGAGATTGCGGCGCGGCGAACGCCTGCGTTCCGGCGACGAGAACGGGAACGAATTCGCGGCGATTCATGTACGGCCTCCTTTTACCTTTCGTTAGTGCGTGTACGGCACCGCTTCCTTGGGTCGCGGCTCGGTTTCGGGCGTGTTAGCTGAGCCGCGCCCGGAGGAAGCGGTACCGGCGTCCGGCTGCGACAGGACCTTAGTGGCCCAAGGCAAGCTTCTTCTCCATGTCCTCGAGCGTCACGCCCTTCGTTTCCGGATAAACGGCCAAAACAACAACCAGTTGCACAATCATCATGGCTGAGAAGACCGCAAATGGCGACGCCTTGGAATGCGCTGCGACAATCGGAAACGCCCACGAGATCAGCGCATTCATGATCCAGTGCGTGGCACTACCCAGGCTCTGCCCCTTTGCACGAACGGCGGTGGGAAATACTTCCGCCAGGTACACCCAAATCACCGCGCCCTGTGAGAAGGCGAATGATGCGATGAAACCGATCAAGAGCCAGAGAAGCAACCCTTCGTGCGTGCCTGTCCAGAAGATCATCGCCACCCCGCCAAGGCTAGCGGCCAGGCCCACCGAACCAACGATCAGCAGTATCCGGCGCCCGACCTTGTCGATCACCGACATGGCCAGCATGGTGAAAATCAGGTTCGTGAGGCCGATCGCGACGGCCTGCTTGTCTCCCGAAAGTTTGCTGAATCCCGCGCGCGCGAAGATGTCGTTCAAGTAGTAGAGAATCGCGTTAATGCCCGAGAGCTGGTTGAACATCGCGATCGATACGGCGAGAAACACCGGGAGCCTGTTCCGGGCCGAGAACAGGCGCTCTTGACCATACATGCGTTCGATTTCGACCGCCGCTTTCATGTCGTTCAACTCCGATTCGACGTTCTCTTCCCCAATGAGTTCCAAGACCGCGCGCGCGTTATCCGGCCGGCCCTTCTGCACCAGCCACCGCGGACTGCGGGGAATCATGAACAGCGTCACAAAGAAGAGTGCCGCGGGCACGGCCGCGATTCCCAGTTTCCATCGCCACTCGGCTGCGCCCAATCCCTGGAGGCCAATGACGTAGTTGGAGAGGTAAGCGAGCAGAATGCCCGCCACTACATTGAACTGGAAAAAACCCACCAGGCGTCCGCGCCACTTCGCCGGCGAGATTTCCGCAATGTACATCGGGCCGAGGACGGAAGATCCGCCAATGGCCAGCCCGCCGATGAATCGAAAAACCACCAGCGAAGACCAGTTGAAAGCCAACGCGCAACCCAAAGCCGAAACCAGATAGAACGTGGCCATCACGCGCAGACTGTCGCGCCTGCCGTAGAGGTCACCCGGGATGCTAGCCAGCAGCGCTCCGATCACGGTGCCCCATAGGGCGATCGAGACCGTCAGCCCCAATCCCGCGGGTGAAAGATCATAGAAGCGCGTCAGTGCAGCGGTTGTTCCAGCGATCACCGCGGTATCGAACCCGAACAGCAGGCCGCCGAGTGCTGCGACGACTGTACTTTTCACCAGCGATGAGCTGAGCGTCACTTGTCCTTCCCTCCTGCGGCCACATCCAAACGCTGGCAAGCGCTTTCGGCCAATGCAATCGCCCCCAGCACGCCCGCGCGGTTGCCGAGCTGCGGCGGTACCACGTACTGGTCAATCTCATCCATCAGCGCGCCGGCCCGGATGTAGCCGTTCAGAAGGCGCGTCAGTTCCCGTCGCACCATCGGGAACAGGTGTTGCTGCTGCATGACGCCACCGCCGATCACGATGCGGCCTGGCGATAGCGTGCACACCCAGGTGGCCAGTCCAAGCGCGAGATAGTGCGCTTCGAGCTCCCAGCCTGGATGATCCACAGGCAACTGTTGCGCGGGTACTCCCCACCGCGCTTCCATCGCCGGGCCTGACGCCAGTCCTTCCAGGCAATCTTGATGGTACGGACAGCCGCCTGGATAAGGATCCTTCGCGAGGTCGTGTGGCACCCGGATGTGTCCCATCTCCGGGTGCACCAGGCCATGTACGAGTTCTCCGCGCACCATGGCGCCTCCGCCGATGCCTGTGCCTACAGTGAGATAAACGAAATCCGCGATTCCTTGCGCCGCTCCCCAACGCGCCTCCGCCAGGGCCGCGGCGTTCACATCGGTATCGAAGCCGACCGGCACATTCAGCGCGCGCCCCAACGCACCCGCCAGATTGTAATACTGCCATTCCAGCTTCGGAGACGATGTGATGTAGCCGAATGTGGGCGAGTCGAGATGCAGGTCCACCGGACCAAATGAAGCGATGCCTATCGCGCTGATCTGCGCATTCGCCTGCTCGCGAAAGAACGCGGACACGCTCGCCACCGTGGCTTCAGGCGACGCCGTGGGAAACCAACCCAACCTGAGATCGTCGGGGCACGTCCCGACCCCGCATACGAACTTGGTCCCCCCGGCTTCGATGCCACCGAACACGTCCGCTTGAACCTCGACAAGCAAGTCTGTCACAACTGTGTGACCGGTGCACGGGGAGGCGGCCGATTCCGATGGAATGATCAGGCAGGCCCCTCAGCCTCTGCGGTGAAGTTTCGATTTTGCGCCGCCCTCCCCTGGCGCGCTACCCTCGAAAAATGGCGTCTTCGCAGAGCACCCAGGCACCGGCCAGCGCGGCGGCGCGCGACCGCTTTCGCAGCCAGCGCACCCGGCATTTCACCGAGTCCGTCATCCGCGAGATGACGCGCCTGGCCGTGCGCCACAGCGCCGTGAACCTGGCGCAGGGGTTCCCCGATTTCAGCGCGCCCGAAGCGCTGAAGCAAGCCGCGCGAGATGCCATCGCGCACGATTTCAACCAGTACGCCATCACCTGGGGCACAAAATCGCTGCGCAACGCCATCGCCGCCAAATACAAGCGCACCTACGGACTCGAGCTCGATCCCGAAACAGAAATCACGGTCTGCTGCGGATCCACCGAAGGCATGATCGATTCGCTCACCGCGGTGACCAATCCCGGCGACGAGGTCATCATCTTCGAGCCGTTCTACGAAAATTACGGGCCGGACACGAAACTCTGCGGCGCCGTTCCACGCTTCGTCCGCTTGCATCCGCCCGACTGGAGCTTCGATCCGGACGAGCTGCGCCGCGCATTTTCACCGCGCACCAAGGCGATCATTCTGAACTCCCCCAACAATCCCACGGGCAAAGTGTTTTCCCGCGAAGAGCTCGAACTCATCGCCGCGCTCTGCCAGGAATTCGACGCCCTCGCCATCACCGACGAAATCTACGAACACATCACCTACGATGGCGCACGGCACATCCCCATCATGACGCTCGACGGGATGCGCAATCGAACGATTCTGGTGAACAGCATGAGCAAGACATTCGCGGTGACCGGCTGGCGTGTGGGCTGGGTGCTGGCTGCGCCCGATCTATCCGATTCGATACGCAAGGTCCACGACTTTACGACTGTTGGCGCCGCT